>ERZ1023899.65-NODE-65-length-20279-cov-10.791881_pt1 | contig 20279 bp, 20 predicted proteins | sample MGYA00380400_ERZ1023899 | MGnify/ENA primary metagenome ERZ1023899 (study PRJEB33179, sample SAMN07448996) | human gut metagenome | biome: Human-gut; feature: Human associated habitat; material: Faeces | host: Homo sapiens | place: India: Bhopal | collected...
CCGCCCACCCCCCCCGCGCCCTCGCGCAGGTTCTTAGGGTTGTTCCTTCCGGCGATGAATATCGCGAGTCCGATCCAGATGACTACCGCCGCGAAGAAGAGGAAGTAGGTGTATCTGAGGAGGAGGTCAACGGAAGAGCCCTCATTGACGAAGGCCAGGATTCCGAAGACGATTCCGAGGAGACCCAATACCCATCCGGTTATTTTGAATATCTTATTCATTATAATCAGATTCTAAAAATTGTCTCTACAAATTATTTCTTCTCGTTCTTTGCAAGAACGTCAACGAGATCGATGGAAGCGTTCTCCATGTCGATTGAGAGAGCGTCGATTCTGGAAAGAATATAGTTGTAGAACACCTGGAGAATCATGGCGACGATAAGACCACCTACGGTAGTGATAAGGGCGACCTTCATACCTCCGGCAACGATGTTAGGAGAGATGTCACCGGCAGCCTCGATGGCGTCGAAGGCCTGTACCATACCGATAACTGTTCCCAAGAATCCGAGTGAAGGAGCAAGGGCGATGAACAGGGCGATCCAAGAGAGGTTGTTCTCCATAAGGCTCATCTGAACACCACCTGCAGAGGTGATTCTCTTCTCGACAACATCGATACCCTCATTGTAGTGGTTGAGACCATCGTAGAAGATGCTGGCGACAGGACCCTTGGTGTTGCGGCAAACTTCCTTTGCCTTCTCAACGCCGCCCTGTGCGAGAGCTGCCTCGACATTCTTGATAAGCTTCTTGGTGTTTGTCTTTGAGAATGAGAGATAAAGGATTCTCTCGATCGCGAGGGCAAGACCGATGATAAGGCAGATGAGGATCATGGACATGAAGCCCGGACCTCCCTGGATGAAGTAGGTCTTGATCTGCTGGTGCATAGGAACGTCCTCTCCGGTACCCTTGAGAAGATCCTCAGCGGACATTGGCTGGGCTGGAGCGGCAGTCTCAACTTGCTCTGTTGCGGCTGCGTTGTCAGCGGCTGGCTGATCCTGAGCGGATGCGATGTTTGCAGTGAAGGTGAGAACACCGGCTACTGCCAAAAACATGAAAAACTTTTTCATAACTGTTTTTGTGTGTTTAATTTTAATTGATAATGTATTAAATAGTTATCTTTTCCTGTGGCTTCCCGAAAGCGTAAAACCTTCTAAAAAACCGTTGCAATTTACTAAATTATTTCCAATTGGCAATGTTTATAAGGAAATTTCTCCTTGCAGATTGTCGCCAAGCTTGGATTTCACCGATTCGTTGTCAGTGGTTTTCCCCATCAGGTAGAACAATTTCGCGAGCGCGCTTTCGGTCGTGATGTCAGCTCCTGAGACCACTCCGGCTTTCTCGAGGGCCTTGCCCGTGGCATAGATGTCCATGTTTACAGTCCCTGACAGACACTGAGTTACGTTCATCAACACCTTTCCCATCCCGGAGGCTTCCTTTACAATGTCCAGAAACCATTGACGCGAAGGCGCGTTACCGGAACCATAGGTCTCGATGATGGCGGCGCGGATGTCCGGCCCGCATAAAAAATACTTCATGACCTGCGGGGTGATGCCCGGATGAACTTTCAGAATCGAGACCCTGGTGTCCAGGTTGGTGCTGATCCTCAGATGTTCATCCCAGTCCAATGGCCTTCGTATGACGCTGTCGTTGTATTTTATGCTGATTCCGGCCTCGGCCAGCGGCGGGCAGTTCGGAGACTTGAAGGCGCTGAAATCCTCAGAACTGATCTTGATGCTGCGGTTGCCTCTCAACAATTTGGAATTGAAGAATATGCTTACTTCCGGAACCCGGGGATGACCTTCGGGATCCTTGGCCGAGGCGATCTCTACGGCGGAGATCAGGTTTTCCTTGCCGTCGGTGCGTGGCACCCCGATTGGAAGCTGGCTTCCGGTGAACACGACGGGCTTGGCCAGATTCTCCAACATGAAGCTCAGGGCCGACGCCGAGTACGCCATCGTGTCGGTTCCGTGCAGGACCACGAATCCGTCATATTCATCATAGCGCTCTTGGATCAACGACGCGAGCGACTGCCAGAAGGACGGCTCTACATCAGAGGAGTCGATCAGCGGGTCGAACGTGTAAGAGTCGATGCGCAGGGCGAACTTCTTCAGTTCCGGCACCTCATCGAGAATCTGGTGGAAGTCGAAAGGCTTGAGGGTCATGTCTTGCGGATCCTGCTTCATGCCGATCGTGCCTCCCGTGTAAATCATCAGGATGGAGGATCTTCTCATATTCCGAAAAGTGTTCATATTCCGAAAAGTGTTTTGGCGTTGTTGGTTGTGGTTTCCGCGACCTCCTCGACCGAGACACCTTTCAGTCCGGCGATCTTCGCGGCGATCAGCGGAATGTAGGAACTTTCGTTACGTGTGCCTCTGTGCGGGACTGGGGTCAGATAAGGAGCGTCGGTCTCCAGTACGATTCTGTCAAGCGGAACATTCCTGACAACCTCCGCGAGTCCGGCATTCTTGAACGTCACCACGCCTCCGACCCCGATGCGCCAGTCTCCCAACCTCTGGATTTCCTGAAATGATTCCAGGCTGCCGCTGTAGGCGTGCATATTCCCTCTCAATCCTTTGTGTCTCCGGAGAATCTCCAGAAAGTCACCCATTGCGTCGCGCAGGTGGATGTTGAGCGGCAGATCTCTTTCCGAGGCGAAATCCATCTGCCATTCCAACGCTTCTTTCTGTTCCGCGGCGTAATCCTTCCCCTCATGGTAGTCAAGGCCTATCTCTCCGACAGCCACGACCTTACGACCGGTACTCGCTTCCCATTCGTCAAGGAAACGGATCATGGCGTCAACTTCCGAGCGCCACTCCTTGTTCACGGAGCCTGGGTAGAGTCCGATCATCGGTCGCAGCGTGTCCGGGAACCTGTCCACAAGGGCGAACATGGCCTCCCTTTCCGAACTGTCGATGTCAGGTTGAAGCAGGAGGTTGACCCCGGCGGCCTTCGCCCTGCGGATGTAGTCTGCCTCCTCTCCGGAATAGGCCCTGTCACTCAGGTGGCAATGTGTGTCTATGAATATCATGGCGCCAAAGATAGTGAAATCCACCCGAAGAATGAAAATATTCAGCTGGCTTCGGCGGTCGAAGACAGCCCGTGATGATAAAAAACAAAAATATTCATAAGAAACGTAAATAATTCCGGTTCATACCCCCTCGGTTCCCTTGAAAGACCGCAAATTGCGATGATGCTTCCCGCAGTGTCCGGAAGCGCGGCGATATTATGAATATATCAGAACAGAATATGTCGAAGATTGAAGGAGCGCCATTTGAGGAGAAGGTCGCGCTATGCGCCCTCAACAGGATTTTTGGATTCGAGCCGAAGATAGGCCTTAGGCTCGTCGAGACTTTGGGAAGCGCCACGGCCGTGTTCAAAGAACCTGGCGAAGTGGCGAGAGCTTTGGGTGTGTGCTCAAGGAACAGGTACGCTCCGCTGATTACGGGCAGCGCCTTTGAGTCGGCGGCGATCGAGCTGGAGTGCTTGGAAAGGGACGGCGGAACTTTCCTGGGAATAGGCGAGGAAGGCTATCCCGCCCTGCTCATGGAGTGTGAGGATCCTCCGTTGGGACTTTATTATAAAGGAATATCCCCGCCACGGGATGTGTTCGAGGGGCTTCCGCAGGTCGCGGTTGTCGGTACAAGGGGGTTGACATACTATGGTAAGGACTGGTGTGGCCGGATTGTCCAAGCTATGTCTCGCGCTGCGATAAAACCTTTGATTGTCAGTGGTTTGGCTTTAGGTGTGGATGTCACTGCCCATAAGGCTGCACTTGATGCCGGCCTTCCTACCGTGGCTGTAATGGCCACTGGAATAGACGATTTGTATCCGTCCCGGAACAAGGATGTCGGAGAGTCTATAGCATCGACCCCGGGCTGTGCCTTGGTCACGGACTATCCTCCAGGCACGGCGGCGGTAAGAATCAATTTCCTGCGGCGCAACAGGATCATCGCCGGAATATGCAGGGCGACGATCCTTGTCGAGTCCAAGATCCGTGGCGGAGGCATGATGACGGCGCGGCTTGCGGCGTCGTACGGCCGGGATGTCTATGCGTTGCCGGGCAGGATAGACGATCCTGTCTCTCAAGGCTGCAATCTGCTCATAAGGGAGAATGTCGCCGAACAGATCGGAGATTTGGGCGAATTGATAGCGAAACTCGGACTCGGCAAGGCGGACATGAGTCTGAAAGAGGATTTCAGGACGGAAGTCGAGGTGTATTATAAAGACCGTATGTCAGACTCTGATTATGAGAATGTTGTCCGTGTCGCCCTTGCGGTGAAGGCACATCGTGGCATCTCGGTTGACGAACTCTGCGCGAAGCTGAAATGGACCTACAGCCATGTCAGCCGGCTTGTCACCACGCTGGAATGCGATGGATTCATCTCCGTGGACCTGCTCCAGCACTGTTGGGCCCGCACAAAAAAGCCGTCTCCCGAATAAAGAAAACGGCTCTATGTCATACAGAACTATTATAGTGATAAAGTCGGCGTAACCAGGATGCTATGCCAGTCGTCTATACGACCAGCATGGCGTCTCCGTAAGGGCCGAAGCGGTAGCCCTCGTCAAGAGCCACCTGGTAGGCGTTCATGACGTGATCAAAGCCTCCGAAGGCCGCCACGGCCATCAGCATCGTGGATTCCGGAAGGTGGAAGTTCGAGACTACAGCGTCAGGCACCGAGAACTCGTAAGGCGGGAAGATGAACTTGTTGGTCCATCCATCGTAAGGCTTTACCTCGTGGGTCGTCGTGACGTAGGTCTCAAGCCCTCTGAGCACGGTCGTGCCGACGGCGAGAACCTTCTTGCCGCTGTTCTTGGCCTTGTTGATGATCTCGCAGGCCTCGGGGGTGATGATCAGCCTCTCGGAATCCATCCTGTGTTTGGACAGATCCTCCACATCAACCCTGCGGAACTGACCGATGCCCATGTGCTCGGTGATGAAAGCTTTGTCAATATCCTTGAGGATCATCATGTTGAACAACTCGCGGCTGAAATGTGTGCCGGCCGCCGGAACGGCCACCGCACCTTCGTTCTTGGCGAAGATTGTCTGGTAGTTCTCGTTGTCCTCAGGAGAGATCTTGGACTTGACCCATTTCGGGACAGGAATCTCACCGAGGCTGAACAGGGATTTCTTGAATTCCTCGTAAGGGCCGTCGTAAAGGAAGCGCAGGGTGCGCCCCCTGGAGGTTGTGTTGTCGATGACTTCGGCCACAAGGCTCTGATCGTCACCGAAATACAACTTGTTGCCAATCCTGATTTTCCTTGCCGGATCCACAATCACATCCCACAGGTGCTGCTCACGGTTGAGCTCCCTCAGAAGAAAGACCATGATGTCGGCCCCTGTCTTCTCCTTTTTGCCGTAAAGACGGGCCGGGAAAACCTTTGTGTCGTTGAACACGAAAGTGTCGCCTTTGCCGAAATAGTCTATGATGTCTTTGAATATCCTGTGCTCGATCTCTCCGGTGTCCTTGTGGACAACCATCAGCCGGCACTCGTCGCGCCACCTTGTCGGCTCCTGAGCCACACGCTCCTTCGGAAGAAGGAATTGGAATTGTGAAAGTTTCATATTCGATAACAATCGTTATAGTCAATCCTTTAATATACGGCATCGACGCGCGGAAAGTTTCACAATCTTTGAATATCCTATATTTTGGCCTCTCGGAACACTTCCACGATTGACGGATAGGTGTTTTTCAAATATGGGGAAAGGCCGGACCGGGCCACCCATGCGGCCTTCGTGATGTCCTCGTCCCGCTGCGGCGTGAGGTTCACGGGATCTGTGTACAGCATGTCGTACCACCATGTGTGCTTCAGATGCCATATTCCGTCACGCCGGTAGCAGTGGTCCGTGACGCAGATGAGCCCTCGGATCTCCAGGTCACCCACTCCGGTCTCTTCCTGAACCTCGCGCAATGCTGTCACCTTGATGTCCTCCCCAGCCTCCTGATGCCCTTTCGGCAGATCCCAAAGACCGTTGCGGCTTATGAGCAGAACATCATCCCGCCTGTTTGACACCAGCCCGCCGGCGGCGTTGACCTCCTTGAATCTGGAGCAGAATTCCCTGTAGGTCATCTCCACGTTATCTGTAGGGATGTAGATTCTGGCCAGCGTGTCCGATGTCTCGAACATTGTCACCAGCGAGGTGATGTCCTCCGGATCTTCTCCGAGGTGCAGCTCGATGGAATTCGGGTCGGACAGTGCCTGCTCCTGAGGGGCGCAGATGATCATGCATCTCTTTTCAAGGTAAATCTTATGCATCCGATGAGTGAGATATTTGCGTAAAACTATTATATTTGTATGCTACGTGCAAAGTTAACAATCATTTTTCAATGAATATGGAAAACATCGACAGAAAACTCGCTTCCGAGCTTCTTCGCATAAAAGCCGTTCTGCTCAGACCTGACGAGCCTTTCACTTGGGCCTCTGGCTGGCATTCACCTATTTATTGCGACAACCGCAGGATACTTTCCGATCCGGAGCTGCGCTCCAAGGTCGCCGGCTGGCTTGCCGAGACCGCCGTCAGGGAGTGTCCCGAGGCTGATATAGTGGCCGGTGTGGCCACCGGGGCGATCGCTCACGGGGTTCTGGCCGCGGACAGAATGAAGAAACCGTTCGTCTATGTGCGCCCGAAGCCAAAGGATCACGGGACCGGCTCCCAGATTGAAGGAGTTTTGCCAAAAGGATCAAAAGTCGTTGTGATCGAGGATCTTATCTCGACAGGGATGAGCAGCCTGGCTGCTGTCAAGGCTCTCCGTGACGCTGGAGCCGAGGTGTTGGGAATGGTCGCCATATTCACATACGGATTCGACCTTGCCGCCCGTCGCTTTGAGGAGGAAGGGGTGAGGTTGAAGACTCTATCCTGCTATGACGCTCTGATCGAGGAGGCTACGGCGACGGGCTATGTCAAGGAGTCGGATGTCGAGGTTCTGCGTCAGTGGCGGAATAACCCGTCGGAGTGGAACAAGTAATTTAAGAATATAATATGACAGAGATAAAGAGCAAACACGGATTGGTCTCAAGGCAACCATTCGAACTATACATGGCCTTTGTGGACATGCGCAATTTCCTTCAGTTTCTTCCGGAGGACAAGAAAGCGGATGTGGAGGCGGATTATGACACGATCTCCACTACGGTGCAGGGCTTCAAGATCGGTGTGATGGTCAAGAACCGTACTCCGTATTCGAGCATCGAGTTCATCGACAACGGGGCTCCGTTCCAGTTCGGAGGCACGTTGCATTTCGACGCTGTGCCGAGCGACCCATCCAAGACAGATTTCTACATTGATTTCCACGCTGAGTTGAATCTGATGATGAAGATGATGCTCGGCGGGAAGATCCGTGAGGCTATGAACAAGATGGTGGACAGTCTCGTGGCGATGTCCGAAGGCAGGATGCCTGACGGAATCGATGAGGAGACTATCCGAAAGATGAAGGAGAAACTCGGCGGAAACCAGTAGATGCAAGGTTTGGACGACATTCAGCTTCGGGACATCCTGACCAGGGCGATCGGGTCGGATAGAGCCGGAGTCGCTTTGGAGGCTTTCCACCAGCCGACTTCGGTGTCAGTCCGGATCAATCCTTCAAAAGTGGATGAGCCAGAGGCTTTTGCCGTGGAGCATTTCGGACATGATGTCCAGAGGATTCCTTGGAGTCCTTATGGGTTTATGTTGGGGGAAAGACCTAAATTCACGCTGGATCCGCTGTTTCACTGCGGGTGCTACTACGTCCAGGACTCTTCGGCTATGGTCATCGGGAGTATATTCAGAGATATGCTCCCAAAAACCGGGGATTGTTTCAGACCGGCCAGAGTCCTGGATTTGTGCGCCGCGCCAGGTGGAAAAAGTACCGATTTGGCCGCATCGCTTCGCCAAGCGTTCGGGGATGACTTCCTGCTTGTCTCGAATGAGGTCATGCGCTCAAGGGTGTCTGTCCTGGCTGACAACATTGCGTTGTGGGGCGATCCGAACGTGGTTGTCACAAGCGTGGATCCTAAGGCGTTCGCAAGGCTGGAGGGCTTTTTCGACATCATTGTCACAGATGTTCCTTGCTCTGGCGAAGGAATGTTCCGCAAGGATGCCAATGCTGTCGAGGATTGGTCGGAAAATGTAGTGAGCCTGTGCTCGGCGAGACAGAAAAGAATCCTGGCGGATGTCTGGCCTGCTCTCCGTCGTGGCGGAAGCCTGATATATTCAACATGCACCTTTGAGGACGCCGAGAATGATGCGGTGATGGAATGGGCCGCGGACGAACTTGGCGGGACTGTTCATGAATATGATTATTCATCCCTCGAAGGGGTGATTCCTACAAAGACCGGCGGTCTGCTTGTCCCTGGATTCGTGAAAGGTGAGGGGCAGTTTGTCTCTGCCCTGATAAAAAATACAGGAGTTGATGGCTTCAGGCTTTCCGGCAAACCTGCCGTTGGCGCTGCCGAAAAGCGGAAAGGTAATCTGCTCATTCATATTCCAGGATCCATTGTCCGTGAGGTCGCTGCGCTTGAACCGTTGCGCCCGATTCTGACCGGGGTGGCAAAAGGTGAGTTGAAGGGGCGTGATCTGGTGCCGTCGGCGGACTGGGCTTTAAGTCTCGCTCTTCCTGATGGGGCTTATCCGGTGGCCGATTTGGATCGTGAGACTGCCCTGAGGTTCCTGCACCGTGACAGCATATTCCTGAAAGATGCCCCGAAAGGGTTCGTGCTGGTGCGCTTTGAAGGGCATCCGCTTGGTTTTGTGAAAAATCTTGGCTCCCGTTGCAACAATCTGCACCCTCAGGGACGGAAAATCAAAATGGATGTGTAAATCATTGAATATGAAAAAAATATTATTGACAATTCTGGCTGTTATGGCCTTTCTTCCTCTTTCGGCTCAGCCAAAGCCTACTCAGAAGGAATATCTTGACCGCTACCAGTTGCTGGTCTCCAAACTTGGAACCGATGGCGTGGGCATCGAGACTCTTCTTCAGCGTTGGGGAAAGGATTATCCAGATGACACGGACATGCTTTTGGGCAAATTCTCGTACTATCTGACCAAGAGTCAGTCCTCTTCGATCGAGGTTAAGGATGCCGCCAAATATCTTGGTAACGCTCCGGCTTTGACGTTGAAAGATTCGCTTGGCAAGGACGTGAACTATTTTCAGGTTATGTCATACGATGATGAGCTTTTCGGAAAGGCGACGCAGGCTATAGAGAAGGCTATTGAGTTGAATCCTGATCGCTTGGATCTGCGCTTGTTCAAGATCTCGTCCCTGATTAACTACGAGAAGGACAGTCCCGACATGGCTCTCGCCGGCTTGAAGGCACTGATCGATTACAACGGCCACAGCCACCCCGCTTGGAAATACCCTGGCATCGAGGCTGGCGATGATCTTTTCCCTTCCGTGATGCAGGAATATTGCTACGCGTTCTTCAAGATCGGTACTCCGCATTGCTTCGAGGCTTTCAAGGAACTGTCTGAGAAGATGTTGGGTTATTATCCTGACAACACTGTCTATATGACCAACATCGGTTCGTATTATCTTGTCTATAAGCATGACAGCAAGGCCGCCCTCAAGATGTATAACAAGGTCCTGAAGAAGAGCCCGGACGACTACACCGCCATCAAGAACTGCGTCCTGCTTGCCCGCAGCGACAAGAACATCAAACTGGAGAAGAAGTACCTTCCGATGCTCGTCCGTGTCACCCCCGACGAGACCGAAAAGGCTTCCGCCCAGGCCCGACTGAATGCGTTGAAGTAAATTTCTGCGCGTCTTTGGCTTTGTCCGGGATAAGCCGGTTTGGCCGGACAAATTGACCGTTTTTGAGGTTTTGTCCGGAATAATAAGGTTCTGCCGGACAAGTTTGGAAAAACTGGTGTTTGGTTTTGTCTGCGTGTACGCTACCTAAGTATCAGGCTATTTTTTTACGTTGTCCGGTCCGGTGGCTCTGCTCGTAGAGCTCAAGGGAATTGATGATGTTCTGCCAGATGCTGTACAGGCCTCCGGCGACGGAGGTCACTGGCGTCATATAGGAATATCCCAGCCAGATCAGGAAGCCGGAGTTCTTCTGGCCGAGCGCCTGGCCGGCGGTGATTTCGTCCGGCCGTGTGATACGGTGGTCCTTGCTGCCGCTTGACATTCTTCCGGCCACCCTTCCGACTGCGAACTGGATTATCGTGCAGACAAGGGACAGGATTCCGATCAGAATTGCCGTCCAGGCAGATATTCCGCTGTTCATCAAGGCTCTGGTAGCAAGATAGATCGAGAACGCCAGCGACATCCCCCAGAAATAGAACGCCCAGTCTGTGTAGCGCATAAGCCAGCGTTGGAGCCTTTTAAGGGTGTAGCGTATCGCCCAGGCGAGGAGTAACGGCAGGACCAGCAGTGGGAACACCCTCATACATATCGCTATGAACCCGTCAAGGAACGATGTGCCCGCATCCGGATTGACAAACGGGATCACAAGCGGGAGGATCACAGCCGCAGCGATGTTGATCAGCACTACGTAAGAAACTGTGTCCGAAAGGCTTCCGCCAAGCTTGCCGGTGATGACTCCCGCGGCGGCGGCCGTCGGGCAGATGAAGCAGAGCATCGCGCACTCGACAAGGATCCGGAGGTCGCCTCCGCTTGGCAACATCGTGGCGAGACCGGTCAGTGCGATGAACATCACGATCTGGAACGCAAGCGCGATTAAATGCCATTTCCTGAACTTGAGGTCGTGCGGGGAGATTGTGTTGAACTGCAGGAACAGCATCGTGGCCACAAGGATCGGCTGGATGTCCTTGGCGAACTTCGAGAATCCCGGCTCAAAGTTCCGGGCCAAAGGATTGACAAAGAACAGGATCAGGTACGAAAAGATCCCGATGATGATTGCCAGCGGCAACATCCAATCCTTGATGAATTTCACTATTTTCGCCATAATCCCAGACTGTGCTCGCAAACTTTCGTTTTCGGTGCGGTTCCCCACGCCACGGTTTGTGGCGACAAAGATAGTGAAAGCCCCCGACCAAAAAAAATCCGTTGACCCTTCGCACGGAAGAATCGCTTAGATATTCAGTAGAAGTTTTGTTTTTATGGTGTCAATTATATTCCGTGGCACGTCATTTCTTTGCTTTGACTGAAAAGGCCCCGCCTAGGTCCGGCTTGATGCGTTGAAATGGGCATTACCTTGATTTCTATTTTGATTAGGTAAATATTTTCCTAAAGTTCACAACCTTGTGGTCCACAAAGTTGTGAACTTTGAGTTTGTTTGTTTATATTTGCGTAAATATCAAGTTTATGGATAAGCCTTTTGTTTACGGAGTTGCGGTGTCCGGAGATAATTTCACGGACAGGAAAAAGGAGACTAAACGCCTGAAAATGAATTTCGAGTCAGGCGTCAACTCCATTCTGATTTCGCCCCGGCGTATGGGCAAGACCTCTATTGTCGGCAAGGTTATGTCTTCTATGACTGATCCAAAGATCAAAGTTGTTATGATGGACATATACGATTGCAGAAGTGAATCTGATTTTTACGAACGGTTCGCGGCTTCCATAATAAAAGGTGTGGCCGAAAAGGTAGAGAATATGATCGCATATGTCCGGTAATTTCTTGGACGCTTCTCTGCCAAGGTTTCGGTAAGTCCGGATCCTTCGCTGGATTATTCCCTTTCCTTTGGAATTTCACCCAAGGACACGGATGCCGATGAGATCTTGAATCTTCCTCAGCGGATAGCATTAAAGAGGGGAGTACATATTGTGGTATGTATTGATGAGTTCCAGCAGATCGGGGAATTTCCGGATTCGTTGACTGTCCAGAAAAGGTTGCGCGGAGTCTGGCAACATCAGGGAAATGTTTCTTACTGTCTTTTTGGAAGTAAGAAACATTTGATGGAAAAGATCTTCCAGAGAAAGAATATGCCGTTTTATCAATTCGGCGATATGATCTTTCTTGACAAGATCTCCACAGGCGACTGGATTGATTATATATGTTCCAGATTCGAGAGCCGTTCGATGACGATAACGAGAAGCCAGGCCGAAAAGATATGTATGCTTGTGGAAAACTACTCATCGTATGTTCAGCAACTGTCCTGGAACGTTATGATTGAGGCGGATAAGGTTGTGTCTGACGCTGATATAGACGCAGGGTTCGAAGAATTGCTTCATCAGACGTCATCTCTGTTTATGGAACAGATCGGGTCCCTTACTTCTTATCAGATGAATTTTCTAAAGGCGGTCGTTGATGGGGTGCATTCCGGTTTCACATCATCGGACGTTCTTGCAAGATATTCATTGGGTGCGAAATCAAATGTGGCAAGAATACAGAAGGCTCTGATTGAAAGGGAGTTGGTAGAGAAGAGAGGCAAGCTGATATTTGCCTCTGACCCTGTTTTCTCCACTTGGTTCAAAAGAGAATACTCCCGTTAGATAATTATTCTTGCGGGATCGCTGTCTTGGCGCGACCTTTTTGTCCGGATAGGACAGTCTGCGCATTTTTTGTGTTATGAGTCCCACGCTTATAAATAAAGAGAGGATGCCGGTCTGACATCCTCTCTTCATCGTTATGTGCCTTCTTATTTGAGAGACCGCACCACGCGGAATCCCATGATGTCGTACACGACAGGGCCGCTGCCAATGCTCTGGTTGGTCTTGCAGTTTCCGTTCTGTATACGCCAGGTCTTGACCGCGCAGTTGTGGGTGTAGGTTCTGTAGCATCCGCCTCTTGTGATGACAAGTTGTTCGGTCATGTCGCGAGGGGTCTCCGGTCCCCAAGGATCGGTCTCCTCGGCGTCGCTCGCGTAGTCCAATGAGATGTACCATTCGCCGGTCATCTCCTCGATGTTGCCGCTGAGGTCATACAGACCAAGGGCGTTAGGTTTCTTGAGGCCGACCACATGGACGTGCTCCTCCTCTCCTATCTTTGAATTATCCTCGAACCATCCAACCTCGTCAAGATTGTCGCTTCCCGCATAGTAGAAAGGATACTTCTCGTTTTCAGGTCCGCCTTTGGCCGCGTACTCGTACTCGGCGTTGGTAGGAAGACGGTAGCCGTTGGCCTCCTTGTTCCTTGTGACCGTGGCTTCAAGCAATTCCTTGCCGGTCTCCCTGTCCCACTTCGTGTTGGAGAACGTGTAGACCGGAGTGTAGCCTTTCTGTTCGCTAAGCTTGTTGCAGTAGTTCATCGCCTCGTAAAGTGTCACTTTTGAGACAGGGTAGAGATCGTTGCTCTTGTCGTTGGACGGGTTGTAGCCCATCACCTGGAGGAACTCCCTCTGCGTGACCTCGTAACGTCCGATCTCGAAAGCCGAGATGTTGACCTTGTGGGAGTTTTTCTCGTCTTTGATGTTCTTGACGGTCAAATAGTACTCGCTTGGCTGCTTGCCGAGGATGAACGAGCCGGCTCCGACGGTCACCATGTCAAACGACTTGAAGTTAGGGTTGGTCTCCTTTCCGGTTCCAGGTGTAGTGCCGCCACCGCCTGTGGAGTTGGTGGTCACGACGGCGAAGTAGGTCTTGCTGTCATTCGCCTTCTCGTTGATGACCTGGTAGCGGACAGCGTCCGTGAAGTCTGCCGCGACACCGCTGCCAGGGGTCACCGTCGAGCCTTCCGTGACGACGATCACCGGCTTCAGTGCGGTGACATCCGTGCCTTCGGGCATCGTGATGGTGATTGTCGGGTAGTTGATCACACTTGAGATCTGTCCTGGGATGAGGAACTGCGTGATGGCCGCACCGGTTTCGGTGCCTGGCGTAGGATCCACGGTACCTCCGCCGCTCTCTCCGTTCTGCATGACGGTGATCGTGTAGGTGTCCACCTCGGTGTCGTTAAGGTAGGCTGTCACATCGATTGTGGTCTGGCGAGGGTTCGCTGTAGTGTTCTTCGCCACGGAGAGGGACAGGCGTGCCTTGCTGCATGACGCCATGCACCACATCTTGTCCGCTGCCGGGACATTCGTCTTGAACTTGTAGTCACCCAGGTCGCCGCCTTTGTCGTCGACAAATGAGATGGCGCTGGTCATGACTCCGGACTTGTCAACCGTGAGGATGCCGTTCTCCTGATCAAAGGAGATGATGCCCTCGGGGATCTGTGAGATCGTCGTGGAGAGCTCTACTTTGGCCACCGGATCATCGCCGCTTCCTTCGCATGAGGCGAAGGAGAAGGCGACGGTGAGAGCCGACAAAAAACATGCTATCTTTCCTAATTTCATAATCTTTTCACTTACTGTTACTTAATGCTTCTTACGACACGGAATCCGGTAGTGCTTCTGGTCTCGGCTCCGGCCTGATAGTTGGAATCCCAGAGCTTGCCTTTGTAATCCGATCCGGAGTAGTAGCCTCCTCTGATGATCTTGCCTCCGTTCCTGCTTTCAGGAGCCCCGACGGGGTCTGTCTCAGGATCGGTGGTCTGGAGTTCATCCTTGTACTTGTAGGCCCAGTCAAAGCACCACTCGGAGACGTTGCCGCTCATGTCGTACAATCCAAGTACGTTCGGCTTTTTCTGCGCTACCTCGTGAAGAGCCGGGGAGCTGCCTACTTTGGAGTTGTTCTCGAACCAGCCGACCTCGTCGGCCACATCGGAGCCGGAGAAGATTGTCGGATTCTTGCATCCCTCCTCACCGCCTTTGGCAGCGAACTCCCATTCGGCCTCGGTAGGAAGCCTGTAGCCGTTGCCGGCAGTGGCATGATCGTATTTGTAGTCCTGCATCTTCATGTAGCTCCATCCGTCGGACACGGTGATGATCTCTCCAGGGGTGTAGACAGGAGTGAGACCCTCTTTCTCGCTGAGTTTGTTGCAGAACTCGCAGGCCTCGGACCAGGTCATCTTGTTGACCGGGTAGTTGTCCCCGACGAATTTTGAATAGGAAGGATTCTTGCCCATGACCTCCTCATATATCTTCTGCGTCACGACAGTCGTGGCGATGTAGTAGCCTTTGGTGAGAGTTACCTCGTGGGCGTAGCTCTGCGCGTACGTGGAACCGTCGGTCTTGTTCTTTCCTTCACCGAACTTGAATGTGCCAGGATTGACGATCACCATGTCGAAAACGGAAGCGAACGCATTCTGCTTCACGTTCAGTGTCAACGGGGTGAGTTCGGCGGTCTCGTCGCTGCACGCCACTGTGAGATCGACCGTGCCGGTCTTCTCCGCCTTTTCGGCGGTAGGCTTCACGGAGAGCTTAAGGACGTTGTTCTCGATGCCGGCGGCGCACCAGTCGGCGTTTGATTTCACGGAATAGGTGTAGACAACATCGGCTTCAGGAGCGTTTGTCGTCATGGTAAGCGGCAGGGCGATCTCTCCGCCGGCATATTCAAAAGTCACATCGCCACCGTTGACGGAGGCTCCCTCGGCGGCCTGGGGTTCGGAGAGCGTGATGCTCCCGTTGATGATCAGCTTCTCTTCGCTGCAGGAAGAGAAGGTGGCGCAGAAAAGCGCGCATGCGCAACTCAGTGCGTGGAATCTACTTGTTTTCATTCGTTTTTTTGTTTAATTTGTTGAAGATATGAGTCTTTAGTTGTTCAACGGATAGTACTGCGTGGCCCGGTAGACCGTGAAGTAGTTGGCCTTGTCGTCCTCGTCCGAGAATTTTATCCATTGAGGGTTCTTGATGTCATCGACCGTCAGGGTGAAGGTGCGGCGTTTGTCGTTGCCCAGCGGGGTGATGATGTAGTTGAAGTAGTGACCGGTGTAGTAGTCCTTGCCGATCTGACTGCCTTCCTGGCTGAATTTCAGAGAGATCCTGTCCTCACCTTTTATCTCGTAGTCAAAAGCCAGGTAGCCGCGGCCACCGGAGTTGGTGCAGTAGAAGTTGAAGGCGTAGAAGTCTCCGTAGTAGTTGCTGATGTTGCCGAGGTAGCAGTAGGTGATGTTGTCCCCGGCAGCCTTGAGGGATTCCGCCGCCTTGTCCCAGAGCTTCTTGCAATAGTCGCTCAACCCCTTGTAGGAGAAGAACCAGTTTTTGTCCATCAGGTAGTCGGTGATCGTCGGGTATGTCGGCACGAAGTAGCCTTCCGCCCCGTCGTTGACCGGGATGAACGCTCCGCCGTCCGCCATGTCCGGGTTGTAGACAAGTCCGTCGATCCTCTCGTCTCCTAGTTCGAGAGGCTTGTAGAAAGTCACTCCCATCAGATTGAATATGAATGGGTAGGATGTCGTGACCTGTTCGCCGTCAACCTCGCTGAAGATTTCCAGAGTCCTGCCGTTGATGCGGCCGTCGTATTTGTTGTCAGCTGTCTGGTACCTTATGCGGGTGTGTTTGGAGATCGCGCTCTCCTCTTCCTTCAAGGCGACGATGTAGTCGTCCCAGGACATCGAGACGGGCATCGGGGTCATTGTCATCGTGGAGCCTGTCTTTCTGCCCTTGAGGGTAATCTTCTCGTCCTGAAGATCCAGCACGTTGAACTCGAAGTCGCCCTCGAATCCGAAGCCGGCTCCCTGTCCGCCGGTGGTCTCCGGATCAGCGAAGTAGTGCATCACTTCGTTGTAGGTGTCCAGTGTCAGCACGCAGCCCGCGCTCTGGTAGATGGAATAGGTGCTTGTCGCGGTTTTCCCCTTGCCGGCAACCTCGCTGCCGACCTTCACCTTGTTGCCCTCGCTGAAGGAGAGGAACACGTTGAATCCCCCGTAGTATTGCCCGGAGGAAGGGTAGTACTCAAGCAGCCAGCCGTTCGGCGCGCCGGTCAGGGTCTCGTTCAGCCTTTCGGCCAGGGTCTCGACACGGTTGGCGGAAGACTCGTCGAAGATCGGATCAATCTTCGAGACGCATGACTGCGCCGTCATGACGGCCATGGCCGCTGTCAGTAGATATTCAATAAAATGCTTTGTCATGGTGTCAATCCCTAAAGTGTTTTCAAATCAAGTTGTGAGATGTTGGCGGAGCGTTTCTGCACGATGTCGCGGAGTTTGTCGATGTCGATGCCCCAGCTTTCCTGAAGGTAGTTCCTGACAATCTCGAACTTTCTCGCGAGCTTGTCCCCGCCTTCCTCCCCGGCGGTGGCGAGTACGCTTTCCCAGTAGCCTTTCGCATGGGTGACGTAGTTGGAGATGATCTCCACGAAGTCCTCGTCCGGGCTGTAGCTGGCATAGCATGTGACATAGCCCATCTTGTTGGCCACGGCGTCGCTTTCCAGATTCAGCCAGCTCGGTCCCTGGTAGTCGGTCGAGATCAGGTTGAAGTCCGTGGAGTAGTTCTTTGTCTGATGCAGGATGTGGGCGAACTCATGATGCATCGTCTTGAAGAACCACTCATTGAGGAAATCTATGCTCGGGCTGGACGGATTCAGACCGTTGATGTTGTAGAGTGTGATCTTCAGTCCGCCCTCCGCGGTTCCAAGCACGACGGATCCCTGGTTGTTGAAGGCCTTGGAGCCGATGAGCTGGATCATCCTCGGGCAGTATGTCTTTATGAAGGTGTCGCCGAGCAGCTCGTTGTAGGAGTCGATCCACAGGTACTTCGTCAGCTTGGCCATCGCCACGGCCTTGTCATATTCAGCCGGGACCAGGTTGTAGTTGTTGTCGGACTCACGGTCGATGTACTTGTAGTTGAACTGAATATTATAGGGCTCCACGTAGTTGAGCAGCAACCAGGTGTCAAACGCCCCTCTCTCCGGCGAGTCAGTGTCGAAGATGCTCTTTTGGTCAAGCTTTTCCTTTGAGCAGGACGCAAGGACCGCCGTCATGATAAAAAATGAATATATTAACTTTCTCATCTCGTCTTTCCTTTTAGTTGTTTCTCGGATTGGCCTCAAGTCCCGCCGCGATCACCTCCTGAGGGATCTGCACGGCCCTTCTCGGGTCGTTGACGAGCAGCTCGTCGTCGGCTTTTCCGCTTCTTGCATGTGAGTACTCGATGCCGTACCTCTTGATGTCGTTCCATCTCAGGCCTTCATGCACGGTGGTTACCCTCCTGAGATGCAGCACGCATTGGATCAGATTCTCCGTGGTGTGGTCCGGGATGGAGAATCCCTGAGGGTGAAGCTCCTTCTTGATCGATCGCTGGCTGTTCTTCTTCAAGTGCAGAGGCATGTAAGGCTTGGATGAGAAGTAGTTGACAATCTGATCCTTCGTCAGGTTTATTCCTGCCATGGAGTTGAGGAGGATGTTGATGTCCGCCACGGCTCCGTCGATGTCCTGCGGAGTCTTCAGCAGTTTGGCCTCGGCCCTGCAGAGCAGCAGTTCGTCAGTCGAGAAAGCCACGTTCACGAGGTGGAGGTAGCCGATGCCGGCGGTCTTGTCGGTATATTCAAAATAGCCGAGAAGTTTCGGCAATGAATATTTCTGCTCGAATCCCCAGATGCCGTTAGCCATGTTCAGCTTGTTGTAGCCGCCCCATGGTCCGGGAAGGATCTCGTTAAGCATGATGTCGTAGGCGCTGCCGTAGCGAAGACCGATGGCGTAAGGCCCCTGGACGTATGGCCAGGAGGAATTGGCGGTGAGGAGCATCAGGTTGCAGGCCTCGTTGCCGGAAACGTAGGAGTTGCAGCGCAGCTCGAAGTCTGTCGCCAGCTCGCTGAAAGCCTTCCAGTTCCTTACGGTCGCCGAAGGATCCTGCCCCAGGGTCTTGCCGGCATATTCAATCACCTTGTCGAATTTGTGATAGTAGAGGTTGAACCTTGCCGCGAAGGCGTAGGCGGCCTTCTGGTTGAAGTGGTACTTCGGCACAGAGTAGATGTTGTCGTCGATCAGCGGCAGGGCTTCCTCGATGTCGCTGTCGATCATCTCGTAGGTGTGGGCCAGGGTTCCGCGCTCGATTCCGTCCGGCAGCACGGTTGTCTCCGGTTCAGTGGTGTAGGGGATGCCAAGGGTGCTTTCCGCTGTTGAGGCATCGTATGGCATGCAGAACAGATTGGCGAGCTGGAAATGGGCGAAGGCTCGGCAGATGAGAGCCTCGCCTCTTTGCGCGTCATAGTCCGCTCCGCCACCGAGTTCTTCGATGGCCTTGAGCGCCTGGTTGGCGGCTGCGATGGCGTTGTAGTGTGCGTCCCAGACGCTTTTCGGCGCGTCGGTGTCGTCGGTGGTGATGTCTTTCCACTGGTATGCGTCCCCGCACACCTGTCCGTAGGTGTCGTACTGCGAGCCGTTGTCGGTCACATTGTCGGACGAAAGCTCGGAGATCAGTATGGTTGAGACGGTAGGGTAGGCGGAGACGAGCATCTTCGTCACCTTGTCCTTAGAGTCAAGCTCGATGCGGTCGTCCGGAACCGTGTCCAGAAATCCGTCGCAGGATGCCGCCGCCAGCGGAATCATCGATAAGTATAGTAATGCTTTGTTCATAGTATCTTGATGAGTAAATGTTTAGATTCCAAGTCTTAATGTCAGGGTGAACTGTCTCGGGACAGGGGAGGCCACGCCTCCGGTGTTGAAGAACTCAGGATCCTGGCCGTTCAGTTTCTTGTCCGAGTAGATCAGGAACAGGTTGGTGGCCTGGATCTTGACTGACAGATCATTGACCTTCAGCCTGGAGATCATCTTCTTCGGGAAATTGTAGGACAGCGAGAGCTCCTTCATTCTGATGAAGTCGCCTTTGGCTATTCTCTCCGTGGAATAGTTGTAGGCGTTGTAGGCGTAGCTCAGGTACGGATCCTGCTGGTTCGCGCGTTTGTCCGCGATCACAGGCACGTTGGTGACCTTCTCGTCGCCTCCCGTCGTCCACCTGTTGATGAACTCGCGCGGCATCGCGTCCAGGTCGCTGTAGACATTGTGGAACACAGGGTCGAGCCTGATGACGTTGCCGAATGAGTAGGTGATGAACGCGTTCAGCGTGAAACCTTTGTAGCGGAATATGTTGCCGAGGCTTCCGGTCATCGTCGGATCTGTCGGTCCTTCGTAGACCAGATGGTCTTTCTTGAGCTGTTCCTGGAAGTTGATGTCGCTGACGGTAAGCTGTCCTTTCTCGTTTATGAATGTCGGGTAACCGTTTTCGTTAAGTCCCTGGAAATCCATCGAGAAGAGCGCTCTTACCGGATAGCCTTCCATGGCGAAACCGTTGCCGCTGATCATGTCCATCACGGATGCGTTTGACTGGAGGTCGGTGACCTCGTTCTTCGTGTGCGAGAAGATGAAGTCCGTGTTCCAGCTGAAATCCTTTGTCTTGATGTTGCGTGTGGAGACCGTGAACTCCACGCCGCTTGACTTCATGCTGGCCACATTGGCGAACTTCGCCAGTTGTCCGCCCGTTCCCTTCGTGTAGATCAGTCCGATAAGGTCAAAGTTGTTTCTCGTGTACCAGTCGGCCTCGATGTTGATCCTGTTGTCGATGAACCCGATCTCGGCCCGATGTTGAGCTCCTGCCTGTCTCTTATAACCATCTGACGCTGCCGACGAACTCTAGGGTGTAGAGCGCGG
>ERZ1023899.67-NODE-67-length-19451-cov-10.363683_pt1 | contig 19451 bp, 10 predicted proteins | sample MGYA00380400_ERZ1023899 | MGnify/ENA primary metagenome ERZ1023899 (study PRJEB33179, sample SAMN07448996) | human gut metagenome | biome: Human-gut; feature: Human associated habitat; material: Faeces | host: Homo sapiens | place: India: Bhopal | collected...
ACGCTTGGATATGCCGTGAGATGTACTACAAGCTATTGGCCTCGGAGAAGAATCCGTTGACTCCGGAGCAGATGCTTCCAAACCCTCCAAAACACACTGAAAATGACAAAGATAATATTAAAGAAAGGTAGAGAGGACTCTCTTTTGAGATTCCATCCGTGGGTATTCTCTGGTGCCATCGCCCAGATTGTCGGCGAGCCGGCTGAAGGTGACATCGTCGGTGTGTTCTCTCAGGGCGGGGATTTTCTGGCTTACGGGCACTATCAGATAGGATCTATCGCCGTCCGTGTGCTGAGTTTCGCCGGCGAGGATGTCCTTTCGCCAGACTTTTGGAAGAATATGATCGCCCGGGCGCTCCGGGTACGTGTCGCCGTTGGACTGGCCTGCCCGGTTTCTTCGGTCGCCGAGCCGGTTTCTTTGGCCGCCGAGCCAGTTTCTCCGGTCGCTGAGCCGGTTTCTTTGGCCGCCGAGCCAGTTTCTCCGGTCGCTGAACCAGTTTCTTCGGCCGCCGAGCCTGTCGAAGCGACTGGCCTTGTCAGAGAACCCGCCCTCACCAACTGCTACCGCCTTATCCACGGCGAAGGCGACGGTCTCCCCGGCCTGATCATAGACTATTACGATGGCGTCTGCGTTATGCAGGCCCACTCCGTAGGAATGTTCCGTGCGAAAGGCGCGATCTGCGAGGCCCTGAAATCCGTCTATGGCCCGTCCTTGAAGGCAGTCTATGACAAAAGCTCCGGCACCGCCCCGTTCAAGGCCGGCCTCGACCTTGTTGACGGCTACCTTTACCGCTCCGAGAGTTTCTCCGATGACGAGCAGATCGTCCTTGAGAACGGCCATAAATTCTTTGTCAACTGGACCGAAGGCCAGAAGACCGGCTTCTTCCTCGACCAAAGGGAGAACCGGGCCCTTGTCGGGAAATATTCCCGAGGCCGCAACGTCCTAAACCTCTTCTGCTACACCGGAGGCTTCTCCGTCTATGCCCTCGGCGCCGGCGCAGTTCACGTTGATTCCGTGGACAGCTCCCGCAAGGCCATCGATATGGTAGAAAGGAATATGTTCCTGAACGGTTTCGAGCCATCCCGACACACAGGCTATTGCGCCGATGCCATCGAGTTCCTGCGCAACGTCCCAGAGGACAAGTACGATCTGATGATCGTGGATCCTCCGGCATTCGCCAAGCATAGAGGTGCCCTGAACAACGCCCTCCGTGCCTATCAGCGTCTGAACGCCGCCGCGATCTCCAAGGTCGCTCCCGGAGGCTTGGTCTTCACGTTCAGCTGCTCGCAAGTCGTTGACAAGGAGGCCTTTGCCCTCGCCGTGTTCTCCGCCGCCGCCCAGACCGGCCGCAGCGTCCGTATCCTCGATCGTCTGAACCAGCCCGCTGACCACGCCGTCAACATCTACCACCCGGAAGGCGAGTACCTCAAGGGACTCCTTCTCTACGTGGAGTAGCGATGATGTCATCAGGTACCGCTGAATGACGTGGCATTTACGCCTTTGACAATCAACTGATTAAATAAACTCCTGGTGCCGAATCCTGTACCAGGAGTTTGTGTTTTCTTTTGATTATCAGCTAGTTATCTGCCACGCTGCCAAAACGCTGCTTGGCCTTCGGTTGGTACTCTGCTTAAAGTACATTACACTTTAGGCGCTATGTGTCTTCTGTAGATGTTCAGGTTCGCGCTGTCCAGTACTGTGTTGATATGATCCAAACGTTCGCGCTGGCTGATCGCGCTATCCTCAAAATCAATATCCTCTCGTATGCGGATGCTTCCTTGTCCTGTGACGCTTATGTATTCATCCCGATAAACGGGCACTTGATGTGATCTTCCATCGCCACCCCATACGCTGACATATGTAAGTCGTTGCATTCTACGGTAACCATAGGCATAGACCGTTATGACCGAATCACCGTTCCCCACCTCCCGTACAGAGTGTTCTATTGGTGTTCCGGACTTCCAAGTGCGAGAAACCAGACGCACCTGGAACACCATAGGCTTGATAGCCAGTGAATTGCTCTTCCAGGTGTGAATATGTTCGCACACCTGGGTGCTATGGGCATATTGTGGAATAGTCTGTGGAGCCTGCATTGTCTGTTAAACGAACTATTTCACAGGCGTTACTTTGTGTAAATCGCGCTTTTAGAAGGGCAATGATTTCTTTACGAGCGTTTTTCCGTCATATTCCTGCTTTTAAAGGAAGACGGGCAAATTTGGGAATTGACTATCTTTTGGCGTATCGCACTAATATTAAGATAATTATATGCAATGTGTCATTGACTGGATATGCTGACAATTATCGATTGGCTATATTTTGTGGTCAACTCGTATGTATATCAAAAAGCCTCTGACAATAATTCGTCAAAGGCTTTTCCAGAGGTGCCTAGCGGAATCGAACCGCTGTAGCAGGTTTTGCAGACCTGTGCCTAACCGCTCGGCCAAAGCACCGTTGATTGGGAATGCAAAGATAACGCTTTTTCTGTTATCCGCAAATATTTCTGCCCTAAAACGGTTGGAAAAACTTTGGAATATGATGACGGGCTGGTTGAATATTCCTTATAATTAAGTAAATTTGTAGGCTGGCGTGTTGAAAAACGTGGCTGGCTGGTTCGGTTATAGAGTCCGCCAAAGCGATATACACGGTCACTGAGCTTGTCGAAGTGACAATTGTGGAAGGATGTCGGTGAAGGACGCTTCGACAGGCTCAGCGACTGCAAATGCGGTGACTATAAGCTCGATGGCTGGATGTTTGGCAACAGTTGGCTCAGCGACCGAGAACAGAAATTGAAATAAATGATGCTAAAATGAATATGAGAAAGATAATGTCATTGATGGCTGCCGTGTGGGTGTCCGCGGTGGTGGCTGTGGCGCAGGAGTCACCGGTCAAGTTCGCGTTCCTGACTGATCTGCATTATTCGGCTGGAAGCGGTTCCGTAAAGGACCTCAGCCGTTGTGTCAAGGATGTCAACACATTGGACGGGTTGGATTTCGTCCTGATAGGCGGTGATTTGACGGACTTCGGGACTGACGAGGAGATCGCGGCGGTGAAGCAGATGTTGGACTCGCTCAGGTACAAGTACTATGTCGTGGCTGGAAACCATGACGCCAAATGGTCGGAGAGTGGATGCAACACTTTCCTGAAGGTGTTCGGGTACGAAAACTACGAGTTTGAGTGCAAGGGTTGGCGGTTCATCGGCTGCAACTGCGGGCCGGATATGAGGATGGCTCCCGCGCTGATTCCTCAGGAGAGTATGGAATGGCTCAAAGGCCTCAAGCCGGGAAAGAAGACGATATTCATAAACCATTACCCGCAGGACACATCGGTGCTCAACTATTTTGATGTGACGCGTGAGCTCAAGAGGATCGGCACTCGGTTCGAGATTGGAGGACACTGGCACAGGAATGTGGCGCTGGATTATGACGGTCTGCCGGGCGTTCTTGACCGCTCGACTCTGACGGCCGGAAGGCAGCCGGGCTACAATGTGTTCACAATCCAGAACGACAGTGTGACCGTCTCTGAAAGAAGACTTTATGGATCCACGACTGTGCAGATGGAGCCTTGGTACACGAGGAAACTGACAGAGGTGAAGGACACCGTGACATACGATGCCGACGGCCTGCCGGCATCATACCCGTGGATGCGCTACGATGTCAATGGCGACAGCCCTGTCAAGGAGGTCTGGAAGCTGAAGGATGACAGCAATATAGTCGCTGGCTTCGCAAGAAATGGAAACCGCGCCTGGTACACCACCGCTTCCGGCAATGTGCGCTGCATAAGCGTCAAGGACGGCAAGCGACTATGGACGAAGAAGTTTCCGGGCAAGATATTCTCGACTCCGGCCGTGCAGGGAAAATACCTTGTCTTCGGCTGCACCGACGGCAACATCTATGCGCTGAACGCCAAAAACGGAAGGACGATCTGGAAATATGCCGCAAGGAAATCCGTGCTGGGCAGTCCTGTGATATTCAATGACAGGGTCTATGTCGGCGCTTCGGACGGTTGCTTCAGGGCCCTTGACTTGAAGACCGGAAAGGCTGTGTGGACATATTCAGACGTGCAGGGATTCGTTGAGTGCCGCGCCTATGTCGATCGGGATCAGGTTGTGTTCGGCACTTGGGGAAACAGACTTTATTCGCTTGATCCTCAGACTGGTGCGCTCCAATGGGAGTGGAAATGCGAGAAGCCTTCGAGGATGTACTCCCCGGCGGCCGTGTGGCCAGTCAAGGCATCAGGGAAGATATTCATAGCTGTTCCGGACAGGAGGCTTTATGCGCTTGACGCGGCGACCGGAAAGGAACTCCGGCATTATGAGAAGTCTGCTCGTGAGGCGGTAGGTGTCTCGCCGGACGGGAAGAAGGTCTATTGCAAATCTATGTGGCACACAATTACTTCCGTGGATGCGGCGAGCCTTGAGGTGGATTGGTGCGCTGAGACTGGGGCTGGGTACGAGATTTCGCCGACTTCGATCGTCCGCATTGGAAATGAGGTGATTATGCCGACAGACAAGGGCAACATAATTGGCTTTGGCGCTGAGGACGGCAGCAGGCTTTGGGCCCGCAAGATCTCCATCGCGCTTGTGAATCCGATGGAGGTCTGGAGCGAAGGGGAAGTGACTTACATTCTCGCCTCCACGATGGACGGAACAGTGACATTGCTGCGCAGATAGCGGCTTAGAATGAAGTGACCATAATAAAGTGAATAGTTATATTATCGAATATGAAAAAAACACTACTGATTCTGACGGCAGCCTTAGCCGCGACCCCGCTTTTTGCGGGCAAGAACGACAAGATGGAGCCTTGGCAGGACCCTAACGTGTTCGAGGAGAACCGCCTGCCGATGGCCGCCACCTTTGTCACCGACCAGCAGAAGACCCTGACTCTGAACGGAGTCTGGAAGTTCAAATGGAACGAGACCATCGAGGGCCGCACAAAAGGCTTCGAGGCCGTGGACTACAACGACACGGACTGGGGCACGATCCCGGTCCCTGGAATGTGGGAGCTGAACGGGTACAACGACCCGATCTACCTTAACGTCGGCTTCGCCTGGAGGGGGCACTACGAGAACAATCCTCCGTACCCTCCGACTGAGCACAACTACGTCGGTCAGTATCGCCGCATGTTCAACGTTGACAAGTCGTGGATCGGGAAACAGATCTGCCTTTGCATCGGCTCGGCCACATCCAATGTCCGCGTCTGGGTCAACGGAAAGATGGTCGGCTACAGTGAGGACAGCAAGCTGGAGGCCCGCTTCGACCTGACCAAGTACGTCAAGGCAGGCGAGAACCTCATCGCCCTTGAGATCTTCCGCTGGTGCGACGGCTCGTATCTTGAGGACCAGGACTTCTGGAGGCTCAGCGGAATAGCCCGCGGGGTCTATGTCTATACCCGCGAGAGGGAGCGCATCGAGGATGTGAACATCATCGCCGGGATGGACGGGAACTTCACTGTCAACGCGAAGGTCACCAAGGGCGTGAGGAACGTCCGTGTCGCCGTCATCGACAGGAACGGCAACCAGGTGGCTTACAGGGAGGCGACTCCGGTAAAAGGGGAGGCCATCCTGAATGGAATGGTTCAGAATCCTGATCTCTGGAGTGCTGAGATCCCGAACCTCTACACTTTGAAAGTGACGGCCTCCGACAGGAAGAACGTTGTGGAAAGCACGTCCATCGACTTCGGATTCAGAACTGTCGAGATCAAGAACGGCCAGCTGCTTGTCAACGGCCAGCCTGTCCTCATCAAGGGCGCGAATCGCCACGAGATGAACGCCGACAAGGGCTATGTCGTCTCCGAGGAGGACATGATCAACGACATCCGCATAATGAAGGAACTGAATATGAACGCAGTGCGCACCTGCCATTATCCGAATGACCCTCGCTGGTACGCCCTCTGCGACAAGTACGGCCTCTATGTGGTGGATGAGGGCAACATCGAGTCCCACGGAATTGGGTACGGCGACAAGACTCTGGCGAAGAGACCGGATTACAAGGCCGCCCACCTCATCCGTGACCAGAGGATGATGCGAAGAGACTTCAACCACCCGTCGGTTATTATCTGGAGCCTTGGCAACGAGGCCGGATTCGGCGATACTTTCGTCGCCTGCTACGACTGGCTCAAAGCGAATGATCCTACCAGACCGGTTCAGTACGAAAGAGCCGAGAAGGCCAGTCAGAACGACATCATCTGCCCGATGTATGCCTCTCCGAAGTGGTGTGAGGATTTCGCAAAAGGAAACCCTGACAGACCGCTGATACAGTGCGAATATGCCCACGCGATGGGCAACTCGATGGGAAATTTCAAGGAATATTGGGACCTCATCCGCAAGTATCCTAACTATCAGGGCGGCTTCATCTGGGATTTTGTTGACCAGGCGCTCCGCTGGCCGTCCAACGAGGGCGGAACCGACCACATCTTCGCGTTCGGTGGTGATTTCAATGAATATGATCCTTCGGACGGCTCGTTCAACTGCAACGGCGTCATCGCCGCCGACAGGACCCTGCACCCTCACGCCTACGAGGTCCGCTACCAGCACAGGAATATTCATACATCACTTGCAGGCCAGGGCCGCGTGAACGTTTACAATGAATATTTCTTCAAGGATCTGAGCCAGTATCGGATGCTCTGGAATATTTCCGTTGACGGTGAGGCCGTGTCCTCGGGAGTCGTTGAGAACCTGAACATCGCCCCGCGGAAGACCGAGACTGTGGACCTTGGCTTCAAGACCATCCCTCAGGCTGACGCTGACATATTCCTTAACGTTTCGTATGTCCTCAAGACTGCCGACGGTGTGCTTCCGGCCGGAACCGAGGTGGCTTATGACCAGATTATGCTTAGGGAAAAGTCAGGTGCCGCTTTCGTCGCCGGATCCGCTTCAGTTAGCGGCAAGTCATTGGCTCACAGCGAGACCGCCGACGCTTATGTGTTCTCCGGCTCCTTCGCTTTCGCCGGCACGCAGGCTGACCGTGTCGGCGACTGGACCGCTACGTTCGACAAGGCCACAGGATTCCTCACCGGTTACACCGTGAACGGTGTCCAGATGCTGTCCGAGCCGTTGACTCCGGAGTTCGCCCGCGCACCTAACGAGAACGATATGGGTGCGATGACGATCCGCGAGATGTACAACACCTGGCGTTATCCTGTCTATAAACTGAAAGCCGGTTCGCTTGTTGTTGACAAGGCGACCGATGGTGTCGGCCTTATGGCTTTGTCCGCTGAATATGAACCAATAGCCGGCGGGGCGGCCACCGTGAGGATGTTCTACGAGATATTCCCTGACGGAAGCATCAAGGCGACAGAGACGATGAAGGAAGCCGGCGGTCTGGCCAAGGCTCCGGCTCTTATGCGTTTCGGAATGAAGTTCGCGATGCCGGGCCGTTTCACCACCGTGGATTTCTACGGCAAGGGCCCTTGGGAGAACTACTCCGACAGGAACTCCGCCGCCGTTGTCGGCCGTTATGTGCAGAGTGTCAACGACCAGTACCACTACGGCTATGTCCGCACTCAGGAGTCCGGCACGAAGACCGGCCTGAGATATTTCCGTCTCCTTGACTCAAACGGCACCGGCCTTGAGGTCACCGCTGACGAGAGGTTCTCCGCCTCCGCCCTTCCGTTCTCGATGAGGGATCTGGACTGCCTTGAGAACGGTACTCCGAAGCGTGCCAACAAGACCAACACCCAGAACGGCGAGGCCCGCCATTCCCTGAACCTTAAGGCCAAGGCGCACGAGAACGACCGCGCCAACGGCACGACATACGTCAACTTCGACCTCAGGCAGATGGGTGTGGGTGGCATTAATTCCTGGGGGACAATTCCTCTGGACCAGTACCTCATCCCGGCCACCGAGCGTGAGTTCGGATTCGTCATCCGCCCGGTGGGCAACTAGAATCTGTCGTGGCGCTTAACGCCTTGAATATGAGCGTAAAACATTCTGTCCTGGTGCCGTAACAGGTACCAGGACAGTATGTTTTTGCATGAAGACCAGGCGGTTATCCTCCGTGCCGGCTTTTACCATTGGTCACTTCGACAGGCTCAGTGACCATGCTAATTGCGGTCGCTGAGCTTGTCGAAGCGCCTCCACCGTTTCAGAAGCGGGAAATACTGCCGCATCTGATCCTTGTACTGTTCCCGGGTGATTGGCTCAGGAATATGCTTGTTCACCTCATCGACAAACCGCGAGCAGTGATCTATCATCTCGTCCATCGTGCAGTCCTGGAGGAACTTGCCGTCCTTATAGCAGTACTGGCAGTAGTCAAAGCTCACGCTTCCGTCAGCGTTGGTCCCGCAGTCCTCTTTCCTTGTCAGCGGCATCCCGCAACTCTGGCAGAACTGCGGAAGCTGCTCCTCGTTGAAATCCTTCTCCTTCGCCGGGAACGTGGCCTCGAACGCCTCGAAATCCTCAGGATTCTCGTCAGCGACATAATAACCTTTCGGAGTCATATAAGTGCCCTCGACTCCGTCCAGATAGCCTGGGATGAGCTCCTTAGCGAGGAAATAAGGCACCTCGCTGTCCTTTGGCTCTCCGTGGTAGTGGATCTTCAAAGTGCTGGCGACAACAAACCCCGCGTGCTTGTAGAAACCTATCTTTCCTTCCATACAAAGCACCCCGATGCCCATCTCACGGGCCTTCTCCATTGAATATGTCAGAAGTTTGAGCCCGTAGCCTTTGCGTTTATATTCAGGAAGGATGCTGATCGGCCCGAATGTCCAGGCCGGCAGTATGCCGCCGTCCTCGCGGACGATGGTGGCCTTGGAGTACATCACGTGCCCGATGATCTTCCCGTCCTCCTCCATCACGAAGTCGAGCTCGGGGATGAAGTCCGGGTTCTCACGGTACTTGTGAAGCACGTAATGCTCTGTGCAGCCCGGTCTGTAAGTATTCCAGAATGCCTCTCTGGTGAGGTTCTCTACCTCACGGTAGTCTTTGGGTTGTTCAAGTCTTATTTTCATTTTACATGTCATTTTTCGATTGCAAATTTACTCAGGAATCTTTATCGCTACCACATTGCAATGTGGACATTCTTTTGTGTGAATGTCTTGATAATCAATGTGATTAATGACTGATATATGGACAACCCCAGGAAGTCGCAACTGTAACTGCCTGGGGTTGTATCATTCAAACGTCACATGATTCGGAGCGAAGCGACGCAAGGGGTCCGGGGAGACCGCTCCCCGGTGCCCCCTTGGGGCTGTCACGAAGTGACTGGGGGTTGAATATTAATAGAATATTAGTATCTGTTGAGCGGACGGCCGGCGGTCATATTGTGGACCTTGTGCCTTACGGTCTCAAGAACCTTGGCGTACTCCTCGGCTCCTTCCTGGGAGACACCATTGACAACATCGGCGTACTTGGCCACGGCGCTGAGAACGGTGTCGATCAGCTCGACGATCTCGGTCATGTCCTTCTCCACGAAACCTCTGGAAGTGATGGCCGGTGTGCCGACCCTGACTCCGGAAGTCTTGAACGGAGAACGGGTGTCGAACGGAACCATATTCTTGTTGAGGGTGATCTCGGCCTTCTCCAGCTCCTTCTCGGCCATCCTTCCGGTCACGTCAGGGAACTTGGTCCTGAGGTCGATCAGCATCAGATGGTTGTCGGTGCCGCCGGAAACGACCTTGTAGCCTCTTGCGACGAACTCCTCGGCCATCTTCTTGGCGTTGGCCATAACCTGCTTCTGATATTCCACATATTCAGGCTGCATCGCCTCGTAGAAAGCGACAGCCTTGGCGGCGATCACGTGCTCAAGAGGTCCGCCCTGAACTCCAGGGAACACGCTTGAGTTGAGGATCGCGCTCATCTTCTTGATCTCGCCCTTAGGTGTCTTCAATCCCCAAGGATTATCGAAGTCCTTGCCCATCAGGATGATGCCTCCGCGTGGTCCGCGAAGTGTCTTGTGGGTGGTGGATGTCACGATGTGGGCGTACTTGACAGGGTTCTTGAGCAGACCCGCGGCGATGAGGCCGGCTGTGTGGGCCATATCGATCCAAAGGAGGGCTCCCACCTCGTCGGCGATGGCGCGCATCCTCTCATAGTCCCACTCACGGGAATATGCCGAAGCGCCTCCGATGATGAGTTTCGGCCTGCACTCGCGGGCTGTGGCCTCCATCTTGTCGTAGTCGATCATTCCGGTCTCCTCGTTGAGACCGTAAGCCACAGCATGATAGAGGATTCCGGAGGCGTTGACAGGCGATCCGTGGGTCAGGTGGCCTCCCTGTGAGAGGTCAAGTCCCATAAAGGTGTCGCCAGGCTTGAGGCACGCCATGATGACGGCCATATTCGCCTGGGCGCCGGAGTGAGGCTGAACGTTGGCATATTCAGCGTCATAGATCTTGCAGAGGCGGTCGATCGCAAGCTGCTCGATCTGGTCAACGATCTGGCAGCCGCCATAGTACCTCTTGCCAGGGTAGCCTTCGGCGTACTTGTTGGTGCAGATGGATCCCATCGCCTCCAGCACGTAATCGCTTACGTAGTTTTCTGATGCAATCAATTCGAGTCCGGAAGACTGCCTTTCCTTTTCATTTCTGATCAGATCAAAAATCTGAAGATCCTGTTTCATAAAATTCTGTTGTTAGTGTTACCCGTCGTTTATGTGCCGGGATTGACAAAGATAAGATTAAAAAACGATTTTTGCTATATTTGCAACCATAAAAGCATAATATGGTGAAAGACAGAAAGCTGTTGAGCATAGAAATGGGAAGAGTGTCTCCCGATGAATATAAGGAACTTCCTCAGATCGGGGTGGTTGTGGTGCTGGACAACATCCGCAGCGCGCACAATGTGGGGTCGGCGTTCCGCACCTGCGACTCTTTCAAGATAGACAAGCTTTGGCTTTGCGGAATATGCGCGGTGCCGCCGTCGGCGGAGATCCACAAGTCGGCCCTCGGGGCGGAGGACAGTGTGCCTTGGGAGCATTCGGACAGCACGATGGATGTGGTTAGCCATTTGCGTTCAGTGGGGTATGAGATCGTCAGTGTGGAGCAGACCGTCAATTCTGTCAGTCTGGAGAAATTCTCGCCGGAATTCGCCGAGGGAAAGAAATATGCTTTGATCTTCGGCAACGAGGTGGACGGGGTGGATCAGGCGGTTGTGGACGCTTCCGACATGACGTTGGAAATCCCGCAGTTCGGCACCAAGCACTCGCTGAATGTCTCCGTCTCCGTCGGGGTGATTCTCTGGCACTTCACGCTTGCGCGGCTAATGGACAAGTCTCTTCTACAGCCTCGGCGACCGGAACATCACGGTCACTGATCCAGTCGAAGTGCCGGTCTTCACATGAGCGGTCCGGTGTCAAAATGAAAGAGGGTGGCCAAAGTCCTTCAGCCACCCTCTCTTGGAGTAATATTCAGTCTTACTCAACGTCCCACCAGATGCGGCCTTCGGTCCTGTCGTTGTCGGAGCCGTACTTGGCATCGCGCTTGAGGGCGTCGATCGCGGCATTGAAGTTGCCGATGTTCAGCGTGTTAGGAGTGCCGAGCGAGTTGCGCCTCGGGATCACAAGCGCATCGCCGTTACTCAGAACCTCAAAATATGCGACACCGTCTTCCGGTTCAGGTTTACCCTTGAAGGCCGGCAGGCCGGTGCGCTTCCATGTCGCCCACATCTCCTCCGGATTCATGTACAGGTTGACCCACTGCTGGGAGATGATCTTCTCCAGCGTGATGTCCGAGAACTCCGGACGGGCGAGATATTCATTGATCTTCGCATCCGTGATCGGGGAATAGTTAGGAGCGGTCTCCGCTGTCTGAGCGACAACGAACATGTCCGTCGCCCAGTCCCGGTACTGCTCCATCGAGGCCTTTACCCCCTCTCTGAACCATCCCTTCGCGTCTTTTCCGGCCACGGAGCCGCCTTTCTTGACGGCGATCTCGGCCAGCATCAGGCAGGTCTCAGGGTAGGTGATCAGCGGTGTGAAGGTGTGCATCTTCTCCTGGTTGATGTAGAAGTCCTGCCCCTCAATGGCTCTCGCCGGCATGTTGTTGTTGCCGATGATGCCTCCGTTCTTGATGTAGAAACGGCTCTCGATCTGGGAGTGCATGCGGATGTCCAGGTTGGCCTCCGAACCGTCTTCCTTGTGGTAAGGCAAGGTAAGGTAGGCACTCTTGTTGAACGTCGTGGCCGCGCTGTCCGGGTTGGCCGACATTCCGACGTAGCGGCCGGTGAACTGCGGCCAGCGGGTCTCGTAGTCAGGATACTCCTTCTTGAATGTCTCGAACCACTCGTCGTTCAGGGTGTTGTTGTTCCCGGGGCCGAAGCCGTTGCGCCTCACCAGAACCGGAAGTCTCGGGTCATCGCAGGACTTCAGGAAATTCACGAACGCGGCAGAGGCCACGTAGCGGCTGGTGATGTCCTGGATGTCGTCGGTGTTGTTGTTGTACTCGTTGGTGTGATGGTAGACGCAGGACTCCTCGTTGCTGGCCATGATGTTGGCGGCGGAGGAGAGAACTTCGCCGACGACGCTGTTGTAGAACGCCGCGTCGGCCTTCTCCAGGCGCTGCGCCATCTTCACCCTCAGCGTGTTGCCGAACTTTATCCATTTCCGGACATCCCCCGCGTAGAAGAAGTCGTTGCCGCCGAGGGAGTGCTGGTTCTCGTTGGAGGCCTTGAGCGTCTCGACCGCGGCCTTGACCTCGGTGTCAATCTTCTTGTACATCGGTGTCCCGTCGATGCCCTCCTGGTAGAGGTCGTAGCGAGGGGTGCGGATTCCCTCGCTTTGCGCGCGGAAGGCCTCTGTGATCGGAGCCGCGCCATAGGTGTCCAGAATTCTCCACTGCTCGTAGTTAAGAAGGATCTGGGAGATGGCCTTCACGTCGGCATAGCGCTCGGCGTCATCCTTCTTCGGGATGACCGTGTTTATGAGGTTGTCAAGGCGCAGACCGTAGGTGCTGTAGTAGTCGCCGTAGGCAGGGCTGTAAGGCTGCGGATGCTCGCTCGGCTTATCTATAGCCACATACGAACCAACTGCCGGGCCGCTGGCGGAGACAAGGTACTGCATGTAGATCATCACTCCGCCGTACTTCCCGGTCAGGTGCGAGCGGCTCTGGTTGGTGAAGTTCATCGTGGCTCCGGTGAACACGTAGCGGGGGTCTGTCGTCCCCAGCTGCTCCGGGTCGGTGTTGAGTTTCTGGTACTCATCCAGGCAGCCGGCGAACATCATCGGCAGGACAATCCCCGCGAGAATATATCTTGTTGCTTTCATCTTTTCTTTCATTTAATTGTCTAGTCAGCGTTAAATGTTCTATGATGCTTTCTTAGAATCTAACTGTCAAATTCAGTGCGTAGGTGCGGTAGAACGGCACGCCTCCGATGTCAAACGGGGTCAGAGGGTTGTTGCTGGAGATGGAGGCAGGGTTCAGCCCGTCGGTCAGCTTGTTGATGAGGTAGCAGATGTTGCGGGCGGTGAATCCGAGGCGCAGGTAGTTGGCGCCGAACTTCTTGCAAAGGTTCTCAGGAAGGCGGTAGCCAATGGTGATCTCGCGAAGGGCGAACCATGTGTTGTCCTGGATCGAGTTCGGCAAAGCCGGCATGCCCCAACCATAATTGAACGTGTACCAAGAACTAGTCGTGGAAGGGAATATTCTCAGTTTTTCCACAGCGTCTTTGTAGGTCATTCCCCCTACATCCACTAATTCTCCCAAAGTTCCGTCCGGATTCATCATCGGTGCTTTCTCACCTTCGGCGAACACCGCATCAAGCATCAATCCGTCATAGACAGTCTCACCCTTGTAGTTGACTCTCGCGATTCCTCCGTGTTCCTTGTCTCTGCCTTCGAGAGTTGATTTCAATGATCCTTGCGCGATGCTGTATTTCCACATATTCGAGAAATAGTTTCCTCCGAAACGTCCGTCGGCCTGCACGTAAAGATCAAGGTTCTTCCAGGACAGGGAGGTGTTAAGGCTCAACGTGAAGTCCGGTTCAACCTTTCCGAGAATGTGACGGTCTCGATCCCCTTCCTCGTTCCTGTCGTATAAAGTGTATGGAGTGTAAATGGCGAGATGGTTTGGAGATCCATAATATTCGGATCCTTTTTGCCAGTACCCGATGACCATTTTCCCATTTCTAGGATCTCCTTTTTCTCCTTGCCATGTCTGGAGCGGTGACATATATGAGCCGTTTAGGTAAGAAGTAAGAACTCCGAACGGCCCGTTTTCGTATGCCCATATCTCTGGAGCAGCGTCGTAGCCGCCCATCAGCTGCCATTCCTTGACCTCGCTGTCCAGTTTGACAACCTTGCCTCGGTTTCTGGCCAGATTGCCTCCGAGCGTCCATCTCCAGTCACGGGTGCGGATCGGGGTGACATCCACCTGCAACTCGATACCCTTGTTCTGGATGTTACCGGCGTTGATGAGCTTGCTGCTGGCTCCTGATTCCGCAACGGATCCCACCGAGAGGATCTGGTTGAAGTTGTTCTTCTTGTACCACGCGAAGTCGATGTTCAGCCTTTCATCGAACAGCCTTATGTCAAAACCGAGCTCGATGGCCCGCTGGATTTCAGGCTTGAGGTTGTCGTTATAGGCTGTTCCGAGATTAGGATAGGCGGCCAGCACCGAGCCGCTCCTGTCAGGAGTGTAGATGGATTCCTGTGAGAACACTCCGAATCCGCGGCTTGTGGCGTAGGCTGATGTTCCCATGCCGACCTTGGCGACGGAGGCGCGGATCTTACCGAAAGAGAACCAGTCAGGGGTCACTTTCCTGAACGAGTCCGTGAACACCCACGAAAGGTTGGCCGAAGGATAGAACACCGTGTAGTTGTTCCGCCCGTTCATGTAGGTCGGGTAGGTGAGGGATGAAAGCCAGTCGTTTCTGGCGGTGAGTTCAAGGAACAGCTGGTCGCGCCATCCGAGGTTCAGGATTCCTGAAAGGCCGAAGGTCTGCATGTTGCGGTGTGAGTAGTTGAACCATGGCTCTATCTTGTTCACGGAGTTCGAGAACGAGAAGACGCCAGGAGTGACGAGGCCTCCGTTGGTCTGCTTGCCCCAAGAGTGTCCCTCGGTGTTGCCGTAGAGCTCGGCGGCGGCGATGGCGGCGACAGTGAAGACTTCGCCTCCCAGCTTGAGCGTCTGTTCAGGCATCTGGAGCATGCCCATGAAGTTGTAGTTGCCCGAGATGTCGCCGCTTCTGCCGTAGCCTCCGGAGCCGGAAGGACCTCCATACTCGCCGGTGCCGACCCAACGGCTCTCATGACTGATGCCGTAGTAGTTGTGGTTGGCCTTCAGGCTTGCCCTGAGCCAAGGGGCGATGTCCGCGTGGATGGTAAGATCCGAAAGGATGGAGTTCTCGTTACGCCTTTGAAGTTCTGTGTCTCGTCTGTGGAAGTAAGACCGCAGAGTTCCATACCTTGAGGTGGATTCCACCGCCTGTGTCTCAGGGTCGCGGTATTGCTTGTAATAGGCCGCGATGTCCACGTTTCGAGGCAGGTGGTAGGCGGTCATCATGCCGACATTGTTGCCCCAGTCCCAGCCCCCCTGGCTGGCTCCGTTCTTGGCGGAGGAGAAGGCATACTTCACGCCGAGTTCCATGGAGAAGATCCGGTTGAGCTCGGTGATGCCTCTGAACGAGATGTTGTGGCGGTGGAAGTCGTTGTTCAGGAAGACTCCCTTGGTCTTTGTGAATCCGTAGGACAGGCGGAACGAGGACTTCTCGCCTCCGCCGCTGATGGCCACGTTGGTGGTGTTGTTTATTCCTGTCTGGTAGAATTCCTTCCAGTTCATCGGGTGAGGGGAGAACGGCGTACTTTTGCCGTCTGGCATCCACTGGTTTCTCAAACTGCCGTCCATTTTCGGACCCCAACTGTAACCTGCGCTGATTATCGCTCCGTCTGGCTGAAAGTCTCCTTGGTAGCCATCGTGAGGTGCGCCCGCTCCGTAGATGTTCTGAAGCTCGACCGGCGACTTGTAGACATCGGTGACCTCCACTGTCTGGTTGACCTCGACTCCCAGACCCTGCTTGCTGTACTTGCCGCCTTTGGAGACAATCACGATCGCTCCGTTGGCCCCTCGGGAGCCGTAGAGCGCTGTCGCCGCCGCTCCCTTGAGGACGGTCACGCTCTCGTAGTCGGCAGGGTTGAGGTTCTTCAACTGGGATCCCCAGTCTGTTCCGGCCAGATTGCCCGTGATAGGCTCCTGGATGATCAATCCGTCAATCACGAAGATCGGGGAGTTGTTCTTGTCCACGGAGTTCGCCCCTCGGATGGTGATTGATGACGAAGACGTGACACCGGAGGCTCCTCCCGTGTTGATCTGGAGACCGGCCACCTTACCCTGAAGCGCGTTGACCGGATTGATGGTGTTGGTTCGCTCGATCTCGTCCGTGGAGACCCTTGTGGTGGCGTAGCCGACCTGTCTGGCCTGCTTCGGCAGACCGAGGGCGGTCACGACCACCTCTCCGAGCATCTGGGAATCCTCCTTGAGGGTGACGGTCAAGGTGTTCCCTGTCACGGTCACGTTCTCGGTGATGAAACCGATGGAGGAGACCACGAGGACATCACCCCTTTTTGCCCGGATTTCGAACCGTCCCTTGGCGTCGGTCGCCGTGCCGGTGGATGTTCCTTGGATGATGACAGAGACTCCCACGAGAGTCTCGCCGCGTTCGTCAAGGACAGTACCCCTGACGATGTTGCCCTGCTGAGCGGCGGAGGCGGCTTCCGCGTCTGCCACAGGCCTTCCGCCCGCCGTCACAGGATTGAGGACGGCCGGCAGGAGGAGGACTCCAGCCATTAGTCCAATAAGATGTGGCTTTAGAAAAAAACTACTCATAATTAATTGATATTAAGGTAATTATATGCGTTGGTTAGATATGTTGCGCGCACGGTTCTTCGTCAATTTCGGTGCAGCCCTCCGGACACACTAGTACTTGTCCTCGGTGATCTCCATCTCCCTGCGTGTCAGCCGTCGTCGGTCGATGGCCCTCCATGCTAAGAAGATGTAGGCCAGCACGAACGGGATTGCCAGCGACACCCAGGCCATTGTCCTGAGCGTGAACTCGCTGGAGCAGCTGTTGCTGATGGTCAGGGAACTCTGGAGGTCGGAGCAGGATGGGTAGTAGGCCGTTCCGTTGTAGCCTGCGATGAGGAACAGCGACATCACCGCCGGCACCGTTCCTGCCCCTGTGAGCCATATGCTCATGCGTTTCCGTCTGCCGAAGAACTGGATGCCTATTCCCAAAAGGACGAACAATACCCCGAGCAGGAATATGATTGCCACGGAAGGAGTCTGGATGAAGTTGTGCAGGTACTTGTACTCCTCGACAGAGATGACCCCGGCGGAGTCCACCGCGTAGCCCGGCATTGTAAGAAGCATGGCCATGCAGGCGAGGAATGCTGCCAGGAACAGTCCTGAAGTCCACCTGACCGCCCGCACGAGTTTTTCCTCAAGTCTCTCGTCCTCGATACTGCCTTGCATGTACATCCCTCCGAGTACCTGCGTGAGGAACATCACCGTGAGTCCGAACGCTATGGTGAAAGGGTTGGCCAGCGCCTCCAGTCCGTGCCACTCGTTGCCCCAGACGCTGATTGTCGGGGCGAGACTCTCTCCGACCGCCGCCTTGTTGACGATGAAGTCCGAACCGGTGAAGAAGGTGCTGACGGCGGCTCCCACGATGAACGGGCCCAGACAGCCGTTGATCAGAAGGAAAGTCCTGAATGTGTTCCTGCCCAGCAGGTTGCCCAGTTTCGTCTGGAACTCGTAGGAGACGGCCTGGAACACGAAGGTGACAAGCAGCAGGATCCAGACCCAGTAGGCACCGCCGAAACTGGTGCTGTAAAACAGTGGGAACGAGGCGAAGAACGCTCCGCCGAACGTTACGAGCGTGGTGAAAGTGAACTCCCATTTCCTTCCTGTCGAATTGACGATCAACTGCCTCTCTTCCTCATCCTTGGTGATGAATATCAAGGAGTTGCCACCCTGTACGAACATCAGGAAGACGAGAAGTCCGCCAAGCAGGGAAATGATGGCCCACCAGTAGTTCTGTAGGAATTCGTATGTGAACATGGCTTGGTTTCTTGATGTGGTTGTGTGTCTAGTAAGTGTTTCCCGGCCCCTTGCGGATAGCCTTGAGCAGGATTCTGATTTCTATCGCCAGGAAGAGGGTGAATATTCCCAAAAAGAGGAAGAATGTGGTCTTTACGGCATCCACGCTGACGCTTGAGACTCCCGCTTTCACAGGCAGCAGATCCTGGATCGCCCACGGCTGTCTTCCGACTTCGGCCACAATCCATCCGGCCTGGCCGGCGAGGTAGACCAGAGGAATGGACAGCACGCAGATCCAAAGGAACCATCGGTTCCGCTCCAAGGTCTCCCTTCTCGCGTAGTGGAAGGCGAGCGCCATCACGAGCAGCAGGAAGCAGCCAAGCCCCACCATCACGCGGAACGCCCAGAAGACGATTCCGACAGGTGGGATCAGCTCCTCTTCGGAGGAGATGTAGCCGTAGCCGAAGTATGCGGAGTTGTCCATAAGCGTCTGCCTTGCGGCCGCTGCCAGCTCATGGTCGCTTTCCTTGGCCTTCCTGTAGGTTCTGAATGCGGACAGGGCGGTGTCGCCTCTGGCCATCATCTCGGCGGCGGAAGGATGCTTCGTCCCGTTCCGATCAATGTAGCCATCGAGAATGTCCTGTATGCCAGGCACATAGCCGTCAGCGTTCCCTGTGGCCAGAACTGAGAGCATTCCCGGAATCTCTATTCCAGGGACAATGGAGAACGGCGCTCGTGTGCCGCCTCTCTGAAGGCCTTCGGCCGCGGCGAGTTTCATCGGCTGGTGGTCGGCGACGTGGACGGCCGACCTGTCCCCGGAGAACATCACGGCGACAGCCCCCACAATGCCCACGACTGCGGCTACCCTTATGCTCGCAAGGGAGAAACGCTGCTCGCGTCCGCGGAGAAGGTACCAGCAGCAGATTCCGATCACCACCACGGCCCCGGTCATCCATCCGCTCAGTACTGAGTGGAAGAATTTGCTGACGGCCATCGGGTTGCTCACGACGGCCCAAAAATCCACCATCTCGTTCCGGACAGTGTCCGGGTTGAAGGCCATCCCGACTGGATGCTGCATCCAGCCGTTGGCCACGAGAATCCAGTAGGCGGAAAGGGACGCTCCGATGGCGGTCAGCCATGTTGAGGCCAGATGGAAGCCTTTACTGACTCTTCCCCAGCCGAAGAACATCACCGCGACGAAGGTGGCCTCGATGAAGAAGGCAAAGATTCCCTCGATGGCGAGCGGCGCTCCGAATATGTCGCCGACGAACCACGAGTAGTTGCTGAAGTTGGTCCCGAACTCGAACTCAAGGATGATTCCTGTCGCGACGCCGACGGCGAAGTTGATACCGAATATCTTCATCCAGAACTTCGCGGCGTGTTTCCAGAAGTCCACCTTGCGGATGACGTAGAGCGTCTCCATAATGGCCATTATCACAGACAGTCCGAGGGGCAGCGGGACGACGATCCCGGGATAGCCGGCAGTCAGGG
>ERZ1023899.74-NODE-74-length-18792-cov-8.386775_pt1 | contig 18792 bp, 9 predicted proteins | sample MGYA00380400_ERZ1023899 | MGnify/ENA primary metagenome ERZ1023899 (study PRJEB33179, sample SAMN07448996) | human gut metagenome | biome: Human-gut; feature: Human associated habitat; material: Faeces | host: Homo sapiens | place: India: Bhopal | collected...
ATAATCCTTAGATTGTATTTCTTTTATCATTCGTTCTACTTCTTTCTCAACACGGGGGTCTTCATCCGTTTTCAACGAAAGGGCAAGAGACAGGCGGTCAACCCTAGTTTTGTTTTCGTTTATATGTCCCACTGCCGGATATTTCCAAACCTCAATGATAACACGACCGTCATACACATTGGGATTGTCAAACACTTCCGATTCTCTCAATGACCTGTATTCCTTGTCTGTGAGCATAAACATTTTCTCCTTGTCCGGATTGAGCCATGAATAATGTGCCAAGGCATTTATTCCGCAAACCGGATATTCCACATTCGAGCGTATATCATCGCAATATATACGCTGAATCACTGGAGATTCGAGAAATTCCTGGGATTTAGTCCATAACTCTTCGCCTTTCAGTTCAAAATGAAGTATCTTTTTTCGTTGACCTTGTAGCCTTTTTTCCCCTAAACCCAAATCATCCAAGCAAGTAATTCCCAATGTTGTACTTTCGTATGAATAAGGTATCAAAGTTGAAATCTCCTTGGCCGAAAGTCCTTCAAGACTGCCCACTTGCAAGTGGTATAGCAGAATATATTGTGCTACCGCTGTAAGAACCGTTGCCTTTTTGCGATTACTTGTCTTTTCCAATGCAATAAGCATGGGTAAATAGGCATATTGATCAGACATGATGAAATAGACACCATTGTCTGTCAGTCTTTGCCGCTCGTATGTCGGTCCCGGTATCAGTATAAAAACTACTGGAAGTCCATACAAACCAGACATTCTCTCAGATGTGATTTGGCACTCTTTGGGTGTCGGGTTACCTTTCCGTGGTTTCAAGAATAATAATGGAGTGTTCTGATAGATACCGTCATAGAATGTATAGGACAATTTCTCACCGACAGTCAATCCCTTCAGATTTTCTTTTGGGCGAGGGCTAATTTGGATCTTTCGCTTTAGTATGGTTATTTCCTTTAATTCCATTTGCTCTATTTTAATGGTTCATTAAAACGTAGCAAAATTATAAATAAAATTCGATATAACAATGAGATACGATATATTTTTGATATCTTATCAAATCTATTCTGTTATAGCATGCAAGAATTGATATTTTTGTCCGTATAGAATTTCTTCGGTTTATCTTGTCGGTCCTATTTTCCTTTGCGAAGGTACTGCGGTGAGGGAACGCCAAGTACCACTATGCAGGTCGCTCCGCTAATGGCTTGGTGGACTTGACAACTACTTTTCCACAATTTCCACCAACCAAGTGAAAATTGGGTATTTCATCAACTCCTCTGCCATTTACTTGTCTTATCCCTCTGTTTCCACATTCTCTTGGTTGCACGTAAAATTCAGATCCCGACAAGAAAGCTGATAAAGGCTTAAAATAGAGGGAAAATAAAAATAAAAAAATTCCTTTGTCATTCTCTTTGAGAACAGCCACTTGAGCCTTGGCAGGAGTTCATTGCCAGAGGCATAACGAGGATCGCAAGGCAAAATATTAATAAACACTCCCTTGCGGTTCCGGCCGAATGATGCGCTGATGCGGTAGTGACCACGCTGTAACCGGCTCCGGCACTTATCATGCCGACAGCCGGTCCGGTTTCAAGTAGTTGTTGGAGACGTAGTCATCCCTGTCCGTGTGCCAGACATCGCTTGACTCAAATCTCCAGTGCCAGGACTTTTGTCCTGGCACTGGAGATTGAGATTAGTCCCAGCGCTAGCGCCAGGAGTGTGGATATTCTTGACTTTGACATCATTTGTCAACCATGACCATCACCGGCGGGGCGAGAGGGATGAAATTGGCCTTGTCAACGGCGGCGCATTGAGCGGCGGCTCTGGTGACGGCCTCGGCGCTTCTTGCCGGAGCGTCGAACGCCACGAATGTCTCGTAGTCGTAAGTCCATGCGTTACCCTCGGAGAACTTCATGATTTTCTTGTAGATGGCCTCTCTGGACGGGGCGTTGAAACCTCCCGTGTTGTAGCGCATGATGCTGTTATCAGTCGGTCTATAGACTCCGTAAGGGTAGGTATAGCCACCTTCATAGACGTCAACCTTACCTGAATATCTTGAGTCGGAGATGAATTTTGACCAGAGGATGGTGTTCGGATCGGATGTCAGGTCCACATTCTCGTAAAATCCGTAGGCGAAACCTTTCCATTTCTTCAGTTCTGAGACCTTGTCATCAGGAATTCTGCCCATGGAGTCATAGAAGTATTCATCCGCCAGTTTGCCGAACCCATGGCCGCAGCCTTCGTGTCTGAGCGTCTGGGCGTAGTCGGTCTCGTCTCGGCAGAGAGGAACGTAGCAGATTGCCATGTTGTTGGTGTACATCCAGCATGTGCCGGCGTATTTGGCCTTGTTGATGATCACGAAGATAATGGTCTTTGTAAGATCAACTGACGGTATCTTTTCCTGTACGAAACTGAACACAGCCTTATCATCTCCGCTGATGTTGGTACCCTGACCGCACAGCGCCGAGAACCTTGCCGCGCCGCCTTCCCGAGTGCTGATTCCGGTCGTCGAGTCTGACACGATTCGGTAGCTCTTGAACCTGTCCTTTGTGCTCTTGAATGGTTCCTCGGTGAAGAACGCCTCCTTGCCAAGCTCGACATATTTGTTGAAAAGTTCCTGGTCTTTGTCCGCGAAAGCGTCTCCGACAAACACCACGTCGATTCCCTTGCCGACAGTCGCCGAATGAATCTTGGTCACCTGTCCGTCCTGACTGTAGTCAGATGATGTGTAGGTTTGGATTCTCTGCTTGACCGTCACCGTCAGAAACGAGTTGTTGACATTCTTGAATATGATTTCGCCGCTTCTTGAGGAAGAAGTCGTGTTCGCGCTGACCGTGAATGTGTACACGCCTGAGTTATCGGACTTTTTGCTGATCCATTCTGGCTGCGAGTCAATCGAATAGCTTATGTTCGCCGTCACTGTCATCGTGATGTCCTGCTCGTAGCCGTCAATGTCGAACAGAGTCGGGGTGACTGTGAACACCTCGTCCTCACCGGGTTCGGTGCCTTTCACCACAATTTTTGTGGTTGATGGAATCTCTTTTTCAAAGAGTGCATCAATCTGCCCATCAAAGACGTACAGTGTCTCAAGTGGATTGCCTGAACAATAGAAATCAAACAGACTTGTCAACTCGGAAATGTCCATCTCTTTGATAAGGTTGTTATTTGCGTTCAATATTTCGATTTCCGGACAACAATTCACCGTAAGGGATGAGAGACTGTTGTCGTTGACGGTCAATTGCCTCAGTTTTGTGTTGTTGCTTAGATCGAGTTCGGAAATCTTGTTTTTCTCACAGAATAAATGAGTCAGCTCAGAATTGTTTCTGAGATCAATCTGAGGTATGCTGTTGCCTATAATAACCAATTTAGCAAGCTTTTGGTTCTTGCGGACATTGATCGAAGACAAGTTGTTATTTGAACAGTAAATGTTTGTGAGTTTCTGGTTATTGCTTGGATCTAGTTCTGTCAGCAGGTTGTCGTCACAATTGAACGTGGCCAGCGACTCGTTCTTGCTTATGTCAATTGACTTGATCTGGTTGTTGGACAGATCGATAACCTCCAGTTTTGTGTTGTTGCTTACATCAATCGATGAAAGATGATTGTTATAGGCAGTTAGACGCGTCAATTCTGTGTTCTTGCTGACATCAAGGTTGTTAAGATCATTGCCGGCGCAACGTAGTCTCTCAAGCAGGACGTTGCTTGTCAAGTCCAGCGATGAAAACTGGTTGAAACCGCAGTATAATTTTGTCAATTTCGTGTTTTTCGACACATCCAGAGTTTTTAGTTTTCCTCTGCCTTCCTCTGGTTCATAGCCACTCATCACAAAAGGTCCCTCGCAGTTGAGTTCCGTAAGGTTCGCCATGTGCTCAATGCCGGCCAGAGACTCGATGTTGTCGGTATCGACATCTATCATCGTGATTGCCAGCGCTTCCTCATAACTGATCTCGCCATCGCCATCCGTGTCGAAGTTCTTGATCATGTAGGCCTTGAAGTTCGCGTCCTCGAAGACGATGTTGTCCTTGCTTTGTTCTATCTTGCATTCGAAGGCTTTGATAGGGTAGAGGACGGAGCGGGATAAGGTCACATCGGACTTCACGGCCTTTACCACTGCTCCTTGGTCTGTGCTTATGGTGATCGTGAATCCGCCTGTGTACTTCTGGGCAGGGACAACCATGAGGAAATCCGTGCTTGTTCTTGTCAGCTTCACGCCGTTCGCGCAGTTGAGTTTGACGGTGGATTTGGCGTCACCTGACATGGTCAGCATTTTGTCACCTGCGTTCACGGTGGCGTTGCCGGATGTCTTTACGGTGGCATCGTTCGGGGTGAATGTGATTGACTTGACAGTCAATTCTCCAAACATCCTGAGCCTAAGGACGGAGCAGAGATTGTAGAACGGAAGGACAGCTCCATCGCTGACTGCCGCCATAGGATAGGCGCCTTGCGGAATATTCCCGCTGACATATTCCTGAACCTCGGGGAGTGTGACGGAAATTGTTGATCCGGTTCTTCCTTTCACGATGGAATATGGGTAGATGGCTACCATATTGTCTGATGCCGCGTTTCCCTCAAACTCGGCGGTGTTGGTGTTCGCACCGGATGTAAGCTTGAATTCGCTGGCAGCGTTGCTGCCGGAGAAGACTGCGATCGCGTCGTCCGATGACCAGATTGTCTTGTAAACTCCGTCAGCGTCCGGGCCGTCAAGAGCTGTCCTAGTGGATGACTGCTCGATGGTTGCCAGGATTGTACTGACTGTTTGGTCATGCTGCTCTTCCTCGTTGCAGGACACAGCCAAGTAAAGTGAGGCAAGAGACAGGATATTGATAAATATTGTTGGTGCTTTCATTTTCGATAAGTTTTATTCGATGGTTATTTCCCCGCCGGTCGTGGTGTTCTCGTTGCCGCCTTTGGGCTTGCCGGCGGCTTGGATGACCAAGATTTCAAGTTCGCACTCATTTTCAGCAAGACCGCGAATGACAATGATGCCACCTCTTTCCGAGGTTGATGTGTTCGGGAGGACTTTGAGTTTGTAGCAGGTGGCTCCGTTGTAGGTTTGCATGTTATCCAGAATGACCCATTCAGGATTTTTTTTCAGGTAGCACTCGATATTGTGTATCACAAAAAATTGTATTTCACCTCCTTCCGCTTCAACCTTATATTCTCTGTTATCACCATCGATTCTGAATATTATGTCGGCGCCATTCTGGCTTAACTTGACGGTCGCTGTAGTCTTGCCATCTTTAGTTTTTAATGTGATCGTGGCGATCCGCTGTTTGGTTGCCGTGTTCTCTTCGGCGGTGACGGTTACCTGTGCGTTGCCGCTGCCGTCGGTGGCGCTCAGCTTAACCCAAGCCGCATCGGAAGTCATCGTCCAATCGGTGTTGGAGGTGACGGTGAATGTCTTGGATTCAGACTTGGCTGTGAAGGTCATGCTGGCAGGGGAGACAGAAAGCGTTGCATTGGCACCGGCCTGCTTTACGGTGACCGGCACGCACCCGTTGTTGTCGTTGCAGAATACGATGACACCCTCGCGGGCTTCGGTGGAGGTGTTTGCCTCGGCAGTGAACGTGTAGGTGTCCACGTTTCCGCTGTTTGCCTTGTCCGGCTGCTTCACCCATTCCGGCTGCGAGTTGATCTTGTAGCCGATGTTGCGCGTGACCTTGACGGAGAAAGACTCTCCCACCGCGGCCACATTGAACTCATTCTTGTCGATGGTGAATATTACATCGGCGCCGGATTGCCGCACAGAGACGGTCTTCTTGACGCTGCCGTCCGAGGTGGAGACAGTGATGGTGCCTGTTCTTGACGTCAACGAGGTGTTCTCTGTGACACCGGCTGCGATTGTGGCCAGCCCTTTTCCTTTGTCTGAATCCAGGGTGATCCACTCCGCGTCCTTGGTGATCACCCAGTCTGTGTTGGAAGTTACATTCAGCATTTCCTCTCCTTTGTTAGCGGAGAATTCCAAGGATTCTGGACTGACGGTCAACGATGCTTTAAGAGCCTCCTGACGGATAGTGACAGAAACTTTTTGCATTGATTCCTTGTCAGAGATTGTAATGGTCGCGCTTCTTGGCTGCCCGGTCCTGTTCTCCTCGACTTCAACTTTTACCGAGTTCTTTCCCGCCTCTCCAGATGATGGGGAAATTGTGAGCCAATCCGCCGAAACTGTCGCCGACCAAGCCACGTTGGTGCTGAAACTCAGTGTGATTGACTGCTCCGCGCTTTCGACAGAAATGCCGGAGGTGACGATGTCCTCGGTAAACTTGATTTCAGGTGTGATCTCCGGTCCGGTTTCTGTTCCGGTCCCGCCACAGCCAGCTATAAGGGTGGAGATGGCGACAGCCTGGAGGAAAGTGAGTAATTTTCTCATCATGGTCTTGAATGCTAATTTATTGATTGCTATTGATCATCAGGCTAAACGGAATGACCGTGATTATTTCGAGTTCATTGGTGGATTGCTCATAACACGCATATTTGCAAAAATAGTTATATTTTTCAATTTTTCAACTGATTTTGAATCATCGCGTGAATATTCAAAGATAGTTTGTATCTTTATCACCGAAAAAAACAACACATTATTTATATTTAATATGAATTTCAAAGCTATTTTGGTATCATTTGTGGTTATTACCGCAACTCTTCTTCCATCCGCGGCCAAGGATGCGACCTATAAAGTCACATCCCCGGACGGACACCTCACAGCCACGGTCTCCATCGGAAAGACAGTTTCTTACTCGGTGGCGAGGGACGCCGTCAGCCTCATCGAACCGTCAGAGATTTCCATGACCCTGTCCGGCGGCATCGTGTTCGGAGAGAATGACAAGGTCCGCAAAGTGAGGAAGGCAAGTGTGGACCAGACTCTTCCTGCCATTGCCTACAAGAAGGCTGTGGTCCGCGACAATTACAATGAGATCTCCATCATATTCAAAGAGTTCACGCTGACGTTCCGCGCCTATGACGAAGGTGTGGCCTACCGTTTCACAAGTTCCTTGAAGAATGATTCAAAGGTTTTGGCGGAGAAGGCGCAGTTCAATTTCGCCAAGGATTGGGATGCGTACGTCCCTTATGTGAAACAGCACACCGAAACCCTTGAGAACCAGTATTGGAACTCCTTTGAGAACACTTATTCCATCCATGCCCTGTCGCAGTGGAACAAGGAGAGGCTTGCGTTTCTTCCGATCGCGGTGTCTGCGGAAGGTGGAATGAAGGTTCTGATCACTGAGTCCGATCTGGTTGACTATCCTGGAATGTACCTTTACAATGAAGGTGACGCGACAACTCTTTCAGGACGTTTCGCTCCGTACCCAAAGACTGTCGAGCAGGGCGGACATAATATGCTTCAGGGCATTGTCAAGGAGCGTGAGGAATATCTTGCCGCCTGCACAGCTGCTGAATCCTTCCCTTGGAGGATTATAATGGTGTCAACGAATGATGCCGATCTGGCTGTTAATGATATGGTCTGGAAGCTTGGCAAGCCGGCCGATCCATCGCAGGATTTCAGCTGGGTGAAGCCTGGAAAAGTCGCTTGGGACTGGTGGAACGCATGGAACATCTACGGGGTGGACTTCCGCGCCGGCATCAACAACGACACCTACAAGTACTACATCGACTTCGCTCAGAAGAACGGCATCGAATATGTCATTCTCGATGAAGGCTGGGCTGTCAACAAGAAAGCCGATCTGATGCAGATCATCCCTGAGATCGATCTCCCGATGCTTTGTGAATATGCCAAAGCGCACAACGTAGGCCTCATCCTTTGGGCCGGCTACTATGCTTTCGACAGGGATATGGAGAACGTCTGCAAGCATTACTCCGAGATGGGAATCAAGGGCTTCAAGGTAGATTTTATGGATCGTGACGACCAATATATGGTTGATTTCTTCAGGCGCGCCGCCGCCACCGCCGCCAAGTACGGACTCTTGGTTGATTTCCACGGGGCATTCAAGCCGGTCGGACTCAACCGCACCTATCCAAATGTCATCAACTATGAGGGAGTCTTCGGCCTTGAGCAGATGAAGTGGAGCAAGTCCGACGTGGATCAGGTGACCTACGATGTCACCGTACCGTTCATCAGAATGGCCGCCGGCCCGATGGACTACACTCAGGGTGCGATGCGCAACGCCATTCAGAAGAACTATCATCCTGTGAATTCCGAGGCGATGAGCCAGGGTACCCGCTGTCACCAGCTCGCTGAATATGTCGTCTTCGACTCTCCTTTGAATATGCTGTGTGACTCTCCGTCCAACTATATGGCCGAGCCGGAGTGCACGAAGTACATCGCGGACTGCCCGACAGTCTGGGATGAGAGCGTGGCCGTGAACGGAGTCCTCGGACGTTTCATCACCCTTGCCCGCCGCAGCGGCGATGTCTGGTACGTCGGTTCTCTCAACGATTGGAAAGCCCGTGACCTGACCTTGGATTTCGGTTTCCTCGGAGAAGGCGACTGGACAATGGAGATATTCCGTGACGGCATCAACGCCGACCGCGCCGCCCGTGACTACAAGCGTGAACTCGTTTCGGTTCCCGCTGACCGGAAAGTCAAGATCCACATGGCTCCAGGCGGCGGATGGACAGCCCGTATAACAAAGAAGTAGAGATATTCACAATCCTTATTTGGGATAAAACTTCAGGCGTCCGCTCTGGTTACAGGGCGGGCGTTATTTTTACATATTCACGCTTCTGAAGATCTTTTTTACTTTCCCAAAGCGTAATAGTCCATGAATTACGCTCTTCGGAATCGTTAATATTGTTATCTTCGTGTTTTCTTAGGTAAGAGCGTCTTAGAGAAATGTCTGACACGATGACACGGGAGCAGCGGCATTACTGCATGTCGCGGATCAGGGGAAAGGACACACGGCCGGAGATGGTCGTGCGGAGGTGGCTGCACTCGGAAGGGTTCAGATATTCGTTGCATTCCAGAAGGCTGCCGGGATGCCCGGACATCGTGCTGAGGAGGTACCATACTGTGATATTCATAAACGGGTGCTTCTGGCACGGGCATCCAGGATGCGACAAGTTCAGGATGCCTCGGTCGAATGTGGAGTTCTGGCAGGAGAAGATCCGGCGGAACAAGGAGAGGGACGCGCAGGAAGTGGCGGCTCTTGAGGCGTTGGGATGGAATGTGATTGTGGTTTGGGAGTGTGAGCTGTCCAGGCGGGCCAGAGATTTGACACTGCGAAATTTGGTGGATGCGGTGAGACGGAATATCGAGCCGGAGTCAATTCATCCTATTCCATTGTCTGTGCGGAAACTATCCTTGAAGGAATAGGTTGCAAACGGGAATATAATTGCGTATATTCACGGAAATATTCAATGAATATGAAGTCTTTAAAGATGCCGCGTCAGTTGACGCTCTGTATTTTCATCTTTTCGTCGGTCGGGAATCTCGCCGGCAAATTCGTTGGCGGACATATTCTTGCGATGTGCACCAAGCCTTTGATCGTGCCGTCACTGGCGTTGTTTTGTTGGCTGCTTTTGAAGGAGAATGATGTCCGTGGGTGCAAGGTCGCCACTTTAATGCTGGCTATGGCGTTCGGTGCGCTTGGGGATGTCTTGCTTATGTTCAGCGATCAGGGCTTTTTTCTTGCGGGGCTGTTCGCGTTTCTCATAGGACACCTGTTCTATTTATGCACAATTCCATATCCTGACAAGAATGGACATAAAAGAATATTCAGCTTTGTCATTCTTGCGCTGTTGGTCACCATTATGAGCATAGCCTCTCAATTATTTGCTGTGAAAGGCTTTATGGGAATGTGCGTCACGGCTTATGCCTGCGTTTTCGCTTTTGTCATCCACGCCGGAATAATGGCCGCGATTGAAACTAAAAGCCGTCTTTACGTTGTGACCGTCATCGGTTATGTCCTTTTTGTCATATCTGACACGATTCTGGCGACAGGTGTCTTTACTGATCTAAAAGTTCCGATGCGTGGTTTCTGGGTGATGCTGACGTATATTCTCGCCCAGTTCCTCATCGCCGTTTCGCTGACCAAGGAGGAAATCCTGAAACATCTTATGATAAATCCGTCCACAAATTGATATTTATTCCGAAATTTATTAATTTTGCATCGCAAAACACGGAGGATTGTCCGAGTGGTTTATGGTGCTTGTCTCGAAAACAAGTCGGCTGAAAGGCCCCACAGGTTCGAATCCTGTATCCTCCGCTTTCACTGATTAATAATAAGTTATGTCTATCAAGAAATTGTCCGATGCCGCCGCGATGATGGTTGTCGCGGCTATGGTTGGTTGCTCACCGAACGACACGACTGTTAATATCGCCTTGAACAAGGCTGCATACGCTTCGTCTTCTTATGATTATAACCTTACGGCACAGCTGGTCACGGATGGGGGTGTGGCGGCTTCAGAGCCGGCTTGGCTGAAAGTCTGCACGGCTGAGGGGGAACTGCCACGGCGCGAGAAGGAATGGACGCTGGACGCGGGACCATATTCAAGCAACAGGTTGGAAGGTGCGTCTGATTTCATTGAATATGAATGGAGTGCCCAGAAGTTTTCAGCTGCCTGCGTGCGTGTCCGGGGATATGTGGTTTATGAGGAACCTGCGAAAGGGTGGTCGATTTCTTGTCTTGCTGGGGACTCGAAGGTCGGAATGAGACAGGTCGGATTCATCGGAAATTCCGGACTGCCGGGAAACAAGCGTTATCCGGAGGTCATCACTGACCCGAACAAGCAGACTGAGACGATCACATGCCCTGTCCGTGAGTTGGATTTGGAAATACCTTTGAATGACGCTGTTGATTTCAATCATTTCAAGATTGAGTTCAATATGGAAGTGGCTCTTTTTTGGGTGGTATATGCTGTGGATTTCTCAACGGAACCATCATTCGGGAAGAGTTCTGACACCGGGCCTTATGATTCAAAAGAGTCCCGTGGTTTCAATGTTCTGCCATCCGAAGTCTACTCAAGCGCGTGGATGAGTGCTGACGACAAACCGCAGTGGGTCTATGTTGATCTTGGTTCTAAAAAGAGATTCAATGAATTACGCCTTCATTGGATCCATAAGGCTAAAAATGGTAGTGTTGAGATCTCGGACGACGCGGAGAACTGGAAAAAGGTCGCGGATCTTCCACAGACAGATTCGCTGACATATTCATTCAAAGCGGTAGGTAACGCCCGTTATGTCCGTCTTTCGATGGAAGGCGCTGATGAGAGCGGCCATTTCGCATTGGGCGAGATGGAAGTCTTTGGACCTCAGGCGAAAGAAGATACCAAACCTGAATGGCGACTTCAACGTGCTTCCGCTGTCGCCGGGAGCGGAGAGGCTGTCTCCACCAATGAATATGACGATTCGTCCTGGCTGCCTGCTGTCGTGCCGGGAACAGTTCTTTACAGCTATATAGCCGCCGGGGCAGTTCCGGATCCGGGAATCGCTGACAATAACCTTCAGATTTCGGAGTCGTATTTCAATTCTGATTTCTGGTACAGATGGACACCAAGTTCTGTCGCTGGGCTTGTCGAAGCGACAAAGCGTCAGGAAGGCGAGCGGCTTTTCCTATCCTTTGACGGAATCAATTGGAAAGCCGAAGTTTATCTAAACGGGAGTTATGTCGGAAACATTGCGGGAGCGTTCAAGCGCGCAAGTTTCGACATCACGGATCTGATTCAAAACGAGAACAATGTCATAGCCGTGCACATCATAAAGCCAGCCCACTTTGCCGCTGTCAAGGAAAAGAACGCAGAGAGTCCTGACTTCAATGGAGGTCAGCTTGGTGCTGATAACCCGACGTTCCACGCCACGGTAGGCTGGGATTGGATGCCGACAGTCAGAGGCCGTGATATGGGAATCTGGAACGATGTCCGGATAGAAAAAGTTGAGGCTGTAAGATTAAGCGATCCGCTTGTCCAAAGCAAAGTGACAGACGGCCTTGCCTCGATGACATTCTCTGTGAAAGTCGAGGACATCTCTTCCAAGGACATCAGCGGAATCTTGCGCGGTTCTGTCGGAAATATTGAATTCGCGAAGCCTGTCTCATTGAAGGCAGGGGAGAGCGGCGCGGTCATATTCACACCGGAGGAATATTCACAACTGAAAGATCAGAAGATCGACCTTTGGTGGCCGAATGGCTATGGTGAGCCGACGCTTCACGAAGCCTCGTTCTCCTTCATACCTGACGGTGCGGCCGAGGCGATGACCTCAATCAAATGGCAGGCGGGCATCAGGGAATTCACATACAGCGATGTGATGAGCGACCTGAAAATGTTCATCAACGGCCGCCGCTTCTTCCCAAAAGGCGGCAACTGGGGCTTCAGTGAATATAATCTCCGCTACCGTGCTGAGGAATATGACACCGCGGCGCGTATGCACAGGGATATGAACCTGAATATGATCCGTAACTGGGTTGGCCAGACAGGCGACGAGGAGTTCTACGATGCCTGCGACAAGTATGGAATCGTGGTTTGGCAGGACTTCTGGCTTGCGAATCCGGCTGACGGTCCTGATCCGGATGACAATGAGATGTTCCTTGACAATGCCAGGGATTATGTCAGCCTTATCCGCAAGCATCCAAGCATCGGACTATACTGCGGACGTAACGAGGGCTATCCTCCGGCTGTTTTGAACGCTGGCCTGATTGAGACCGTCAACACCCTGCATTCCGACATCGTCTATATTCCAAGTTCGGCTGATGATGGAGTAAGCGGCCACGGCCCGTACCGTGCGGTCGAGCCTTCGTTCTACTTCGAGAACCCGACCTCCAAGTTTCACAGCGAGAGGGGAATGCCTGCGATTATGGAATATGAGAGCCTGTCTCGGATGCTTACTTCAGACCATCTTTGGCCAACGAACGATGTCTGGGGACAGCACGATTTCACCCGCACCGGCGCTCAGGGTGACACCGCATTTGTCGGAATGGTCAGAAGGCGTTTCGGTGAGCAGGCTATGGAATCCGCCGAGACTTTCGCGAAATATGCCCAGTGGGTCAACTATGACGGCTACCGTGCGATGTACGAGGCCAACAATGTTGGACACAAGGGACTTCTGATCTGGATGTCTCACAGCGCCTGGCCAAGCCTTGCCTGGCAGACCTACGACTATTGGTTCCGTCCTACAGCCGCCTGTGCCGCCGTGAAGAAAGCCTGTGAGCCTCTGCACATTCAGATGAATCCGGCCACATGTCAGATTGAGGTGGTTAACGCCAGCTGTGGTGATCAGAAAAACCTTACCGCCAGCGTTTCCGTAGTCAATCCGAATGGTGAGGCAGTATATTCAAAAACAGCTCAAGTAAGTCCCGCGGAAGACACGACGACTCAGGTTATTGATATCGCTGACGTACCGGACGGCCTCTGCATCGTGACCCTCAAACTGACCTCCGCTGACGGGAAAGTCCTTTCGCAGAACCAATATTTCCGTAATTTCCGCTCAGGCAAAGACACCGGCAACTATCAATCTCTTGTAGGAACCAAGTGGCTGGACAACACCCTGCTCAAGTTTGATTGACAACCGGTATTTTCGTTTTTTTCATACCGCACTGAGCGGAAAATGTTGCTTCACGCAACCGAACTATTTAGATTTGCATAGTCCGCTTGGTGGCCTGATGCGAAGTTGTCAATGTAACTTCAGTCTCCAACCTTGACGTCGGCCATAACAAAGTAGTGGTCGCTCGGCAGGATGCCATTGACCCCTTCTGTGATCATGCGGCAGTGAACCGGCTTGCCCTTGCCGTGCAGGTAGATGAAATCGATGCGGGTGTTCTTCTTGGTGTACTTCTCGCCTTTGAACCCGTGAAAGGAGAAACGGTCCGGGAATCCCATCCATTCGTAGGCGTCTTTCCATCCTGCCACGTGCAGCGTCTGGGCCGCGCCGTCAGAGATGCTTGAATTGAAATCTCCACAGATGATCTGCGGAAAATCATCAGCATATTGCCCGGCTTCCTCGGCAAGCATCCTGGCCTGTTCCCGTCTTGCATTGTCTGACTTGTGGTCAAGGTGGGTGTCGATTATACGGAACTCCTCACCGGTTTTCTTGTCACGGAGTCTTAGGTAGTTACAATGCCTTGCACGAGTTGTTCCCCATGAGACAGTACCTCCGATGAGAGGTTCTTCAGACAGCCAGTAACAACCTGCGCCGAGCATCTCGTACTTGGATGTCAAGAAGAAGATCACGTTCTTTCCAATGAAATGGTAGCCCTCCGTAAACGGGTCCATTTCAGGACCGGCGAATCCGAACGAGGTGTAGCCTTTCAACTCTTTCTTCATGTACTCATTAGAGTCATAGATGACCTCCTGCAAGCAGATGATGTCGGGTTTCTGGGCCAATATGACGTCCCGGCAGACCTCACGTCTTTCTTCCCAGGTGCAGCCCGGCTTCTTGGCGTCTTCCGGCAGTCCGGTTATGCGGATGTTGCATGTCATTATCCTGTGCGTGCCTTTTTCCTGAGGGTCACGGCTGAGACCTTTCCCGGCGGCCATTGCCGGAGTGATGCTCACGGCAGCGAGAAACGCAATCAGGATTACGGTCTTGTTTTTCAATATATTCATAAGAGAACGAATGTTGGTTGAACGGTCATATTCATTAGTCCCTGAGGTAGGCTCCGGTTTCTTTGAGCTCCTTGCGCACTTCGGCCACATTGACCTTGGCGACAGGCACGCCTTCCGACAAGGCGATCCTTGCAGCCCTTCCGGCAGCCTCACCCATTGCCATGCACGTGGACATCACTCTGGCCGAGGCCATCGCCTCGTGAGTCATGGAGGCGCACCGTCCGGCTACGAGCAGGTTTCCGACCTTTTCCGGAACCAGCATGCGGTATGGCAGATCGTAGCAGTCTGGGCACCACATCATCGTGCAGTCATCTCCGTGGCTGTGATGAATGTCCACAGGATAACTTCCAACTCCTATCGCGTCCTCGAACTTGTGGCAGTTCAGGATGTCGTCCGCAGTCAGGACATATTCTCCCTTGATGACACGGCTTTCGCGGATACCCATGAACGGAGCCACCCTGTCTCTCCACGCGTTCTCGAATCCTGGTATGAAATCCCTGAGGTATCTTTCCACCTCATCATTCTGGAAGCGGGCCTTGATTTCCCCTTCGGTGTAGCTTTCTGGATTGGTTGAGTCCACGCCGCAGACTCTGGACATATTCACCCAGATCTCATCATCGGCAAGACCTGTGATGAGGATTGTCCTTGCCACTGGGATCTCATAGCCCTTCTCTCTGGCCTCGTTGATCTTCTTCCTGAAACCGACCACAATGAACGGACCGTCCTTGAACTGCTCGGTCGGCATCACATCCATGTCGAATTCCTCCGAATGGTTCACGATCGCGTCCCTGAGCTCAGGCATATTGACCCCTCTCATGGAGAACATCAATGTCGGCGGCTGCATGCCTCCGTCAGCGTCGCCCTTGTGGCATTCCACTCCGGCCTTGAACGCGACATCAGCGTCTCCGGTGCAGTCAATGACTGTTTTCGCCATGATCACCTCACGGCCTTCCTTGCTTTCTATGAAGACACCCTTGACATCATCTCCCTCCTTGATTACTCCAGAGCAGAACACGTACATCAGGATTTTCACCCCGACTTCCTCCAGCATGGCCAAAGCCTCGTCCTTTACGGCTTCCGGGTCGATGATCGTGAGGCTGACGTGGTTCTTGCACGGTTTGTGTTCAGAAGCCTTGCCCTTGGCTCTGAGTCTGCTGATGAGCATCTGAGGCAGGCCTTCGATGACTTGATTGCCTTTCCGGCCGAGAAATCCGAGGATCGGCAGACCGAGGGTCAGGTTGCCTCCGACATAGCCACGGCTTTCGATGAGCATCACTTTAAGACCTTTGCCGGCAGCGGCGCGTGCGGCCATGATGCCCGAAGGTCCACCTCCGACAACGAGAATGTCCACATTGTCTCTTATCGGAATCTCCCTCGCCGGCTCGGTGTAAGTTCTTTTTGTTTCCATTGTTATTTGATTTTAAACATTCTTCACGTACAGTCCCGGACGTTCAGGCCGCACCATCTTCCACAGTACAACAGAGGCAATGAGGTGAAGCACACCCATCACGGCGAACAGAATATTTCCCATAGACGAGAGCAACGAGCCCACGAAGACATTGAATATGGCTCCTCCGACGGCTCCGGCTCCAGCGGTGATGCCGACCACGCTTGCCACGTTTCTTACAGGGAACGCCTCCGCGACCACCACGCAGATGGTGTAGAGCCAGCTTGAGCACATCACGGCGATCACACTGAATATTCCAACGACCATCCAAGCCCGTGCCCCGAACGCTATGGACTCGCATCCGCTCACGAGCGGTGTAAGCGCGCATATCGGTGCAACAAAGGATATTCCTATCATCATTATTTTTCTTGCCTTGAGAGCTGGAATCCCTTTCTTGACGAGATGGTCGGAGAATATGGATGATAATATTCCTCCGATCGCGCTGAAGAAGAACGGTACACCACCCATGTACTGGATCATGTCCAAAGTGGCCTGCTGGCTAAGCCCTTGGGCTTCACCCATGCTCCTCAGATAACCCGGCAGCCAGAAACAGCAGAAATACCATACCGGGTCGCTTATAAGCCTTATCAGTAGGATCCCCCAAAGTGAGCGGGTTTTCCATAGGCCTGTCCATGTGAACGCCGATGACCCCTCAATGGATTTTTGTGAGCTGTCGGCGTCCTCTTCCGCATCCATTGTCCTTGCGAGAACATCCTTGTCAGGATTACGATATACAAACGCCCAGACAACGGCGATGACAAGTCCGATTCCTCCGGCAAGGATGAACACCTCATGCCATGGCAGTATCCTCGCCATCCAAGCGATCACAAGAGGCGCGATGACTGTTCCCAAGGCTCCACCTGCTGTACACAGGCTGTTGGCGGTCGCTCTGTGACGTTTCTCGAACCATACTGTAACCGCGACGATCTGACCGGCTATGATGGTCGGTTCGGCAAGTCCGAGGATGCCTCTGAATGTGGCGAAAAGCACAGCGTTTGTGGACAGACCGCCTCCGATGCATGCCAAGGACCACACGACTATTCCGACAGAAATCACCGGCTTGGGACCGAATTTATCCACGAGGATTCCAGAGATAGGATACATTATCGCGTAGCAGATTAGGAACACGTTCACTATCCATGCGTACTGAATATCTCCGATGCCGAAATATTCCAGTATTTCCGGTTTCAATATTGACAACAGCTGGCGGTCAAGGTAGTTGCAGATGATCGCTACGAAGAGAGTGGCGACAATGAATATTCGTCGTTTCCCGGAAGAATGATTCTCCATTTATTTTAATTTGCTTAGTTCCAAGTATTTTTTGTAGCGGCTCTCCAAAAGATCATGTCTTTCAGGAGATGGGGAATAGGTGTGCGCCGATGGTGGGCACAATGCTTTTTGGGCAGTCGGAACATCCGGGTACAAACCTGCGACAACAGAGGCGTTGACCGCCGCTCCCAGAGCACAGGACTGCTTGCAGTCAAGCACTTCGATCTTTTTCATGTTGGCGTCGGCCATGAGTTGCATGATGAAAGGGGACTTGAACGCGATGCCGCCAATCGCGACAAGACGTTCGATGAATACTCCGTTGTTGATCAGATGGTCAATAGCGGCTTTCGCGCCGAACGCCGCTGATTCGGCAAGTGCGTAATAGATTTCCGCGGGGGATGTCCCTAACGTCAATCCGGTGATGGTGCAGGTCAGTGAACTGTCAGGGGCAGGAGAACGCCTTCCATTGAGATAACCTGTGGAGATGGGACTGGATGCGCTGATTCTCAATTTTCCGGCTTCTTCTGAAAGTTTCTGAAGAATATTGTCCTTCTGGTTCGTATGGTTGCATTCCAACGCCCATCCGAGGATTCGCTTCAGCCATGCGAATATATCCCCGAACGCGGACATCCCGACTTCATACCCAGTCATTTCCGGAAGGATTGATCCGTCCACTTGCCCGAATATCCCCTCGATGACATGAGGATTCTTTGGCGTGATAGCCATGAAGCAGGCTGAAGTGCCGAGATTCATGGCCATTGTCCCTAATGTTATTCCTGCCCCTACGGCACCGGAGTGAGAATCAATATTCCCTATACCTATAAGTACATCACGGGAAAGTCCAAGTTTGTCCGCCCACTCCGCTGTTATCCTGCCGGCCTCCTTGTCGCAGCCATATACCTTGTCTGGCATATTCCTAAGAATAGGCACAAGCTTGCCGTCAATACCATTGAAGAATTCTTCAGGGGGATATCCGCCCCATTCTTCCGCCCACATCCTCTTCGCTCCGGCGGCACACAATCCCACTCTCATCTTTGTGATGTCATCCACACCTGTCAGAACCGCGGGAATCCAGTCGCACAGTTCAATTGCTGTAGATGCTTCATTCTGAAGCTCAGGTGAATGACGGAGCACTCTGAGGACTTTCGCCCAGAAACATTCCGCTGAATAATGTCCTCCCGAATGGCGGCTGTATCCCTTGCCGGATAACCTGTCGGCATTATTGATCTCCGCTGCCTCGTGTTCCGCCGTGTGGTCTTTCCAAAGGACGAACATCGCGTCTGGATTCTCTTTATACTTTTCTGACAGAGAGAGAGGCTTGCAGTGTCTGTCCACAAGACATGGGGTGCTGCCTGTGGTGTCCACGGAAATGCAGCGTACAGCTTCAGGGGCCGGACAATGCGAAACGACATCGGTCAGCACTTTTTCAAGGCCTTCGAGATAGTCGAGAGGGCTTTGGCGGAACATCGCCTTTGTCTTGTCCGTATAAAGTCCCTTGGCCCATCTTGAGTAGTGGGACTCAGCTGAGTGGATATATTCCCCAGTGAGGGCATTGACAAGCAATGCCGTCACCGAGTCTGAGGCGAAAT
>ERZ1023899.76-NODE-76-length-18743-cov-9.798320_pt1 | contig 18743 bp, 15 predicted proteins | sample MGYA00380400_ERZ1023899 | MGnify/ENA primary metagenome ERZ1023899 (study PRJEB33179, sample SAMN07448996) | human gut metagenome | biome: Human-gut; feature: Human associated habitat; material: Faeces | host: Homo sapiens | place: India: Bhopal | collected...
CCCTCCTACGCCCGCCTCCTCGCACTCAAGAGAGAAAAGAGTGCCCTCCTCAGAGATCTTCCCCTCCCCATCATCACCAGCACGGCGAAAGCAATGAAAACACTCCCCAAGGACGCCGCCGCCATGCTCGAGATGGACATCCGCGCCGGCGATGTGCAGTCCTTCTGCCAGAAAGGAAGCAACTACAGGAAGGGCAAAATGGATTTCTATACGTCGCCGGTGATCGTGGACTAATAGACTTGCAGACTGATAGACCGGAAAACTATGAGTCTCTTGGTCTCCTATTTCCTTTTCCTATCGTATTTCTTTCTTTTTTATGTTATAATGTTCAAGATATTTTCAAAAAAATGGAATGATTATACAGGGGAGGAAATGATATGGAAATGAGTGAAGAATGGAGCTGGCCGATCGCCCTGGCCTTCATCCTCTATCTGGCGGGCATGATGTGCATCGGGCTCTATTACTCGAGACAGCAGAAAAATTTATCGTCTTACATTCTGGGGGACCGCAAACTGGGACCATGGCTGACATCCATGAGTGCGGAAGCCTCGGATATGAGCGGCTGGATGCTGATGGGGCTCCCGGGCTATGCGTACCTGCACGGGCTCTCTGCCTTCTGGACAGGCATCGGCCTCATCATCGGTACATGGGCGAACTGGGTCCTCGTCTCCACACGCCTTCGTCACTACACGGAGGTCGCGAATAATTCGCTCACCATCCCGGACTATCTGTCGAACCGCTTCGAAGAAAAGAAGAATCGCCTGCGCCTCATCTGCGCCCTCTTCATCATTCTTTTCTTCATCATTTATACATCCTCCGGATTCGTTGCAGCCGGCAAACTTTTCAATACCATCTTCGGTCTGCCCTACTTCGAGTCCCTTCTGATCGGCGCCTTCGTCGTCGTATTCTACACCTTCCTCGGCGGCTTCTCCGCCGTCGCTCTGACTGACCTCATTCAGGGAACGATGATGTTCTTCACCGTCCTCTATGTACCGGTCGCTGCGGCCATCGCACTGGGCGGCCCCGCTCCGACCATGGATATCCTGGCGAAAGAAGGGCCGGACTTCTTCTCCTTCTTCCCGGACTCCACCGGCATGGGCGCTCTTGTCATCATGATGGTCTCCTCCCTCGGCTGGGGGCTCGGCTATATCGGCCAGCCGCATATCCTCGTCAAATTCATGGCGATCTCGGATGCCAAAGACCTGAAAAAATCGACACACATCGCCATGACATGGGTCATCCTGTCTCTCGCCTTTGCCATCGCCATGGGCGTCATCGGCAAGGCATACCTCACGACCCCGCTCGAAAATGCGAATGCAGAGCGCGTCTTCGTCCTGATGGCAGAGTCGCTCTCAGCACCTTTCATCACGGGCATCATCTGGTCTGCGATCCTCGCGGCTATCATGAGTACCAGCTCCTCGCAGCTGCTCGTCACATCCTCGGCGGTCTCCCGTGACCTCTTCCAGGCCTTCCTCTGCAAGGATGCCTCAGAAAAAACGCTGATCCGCGTCAGCCGTATCTCGGTCCTTCTCGTCTCCTGCATCGCCGTCTACCTCGGCTCGGATCCGAACAGCTATATCTTCTCCATCGTTTCCTACGCATGGGCCGGCTTCGGTGCCTGCTTCGGCGGGACAGTGCTTCTCTCCCTCTACTGGAAACGCATGACGCTCAAAGGCGCCTATGCCGGTGTCATCGTCGGCGGCCTCACCGTCCTCATCTGGAAACAGTTTGCCTGGTTTGACCTCTACGAGCTCGTCCCCGGCTTCCTCTTCTCCGTCATCGCGATCGTCGTCGTGAGCCTCATGGATAAGGAACCGTCTGAAAGCATCAAGAAGACCTTCGAAAAAGCCCTCGCGCTGTCGAAATAAAAATAGAAAAACCGCTGCTGTGAATTTCACGGCAGCGGTTTTTTGCGTCCAAGTCTCTGGAAATGCTGATGCAATCAAAGGATCCGTATTTCCCCTAGGGAAACACCGATTCAATCGCAGAGTCAGATTCTACAAGAATTTTTATACATAGCTTCGTCATAGCCTTCCTTAAATAGCTCGCTATTCGCGTCAGGTTATTCCTCGCTATGTATAAAAATTCAAGATTAAAATCTGACAACGATTTAATCAGCGTTTCCCTAGGAAAATTCGGCTTGCGTTTCTGTCTCTTCCATAGTATAATCGAATCATATCGAAATGAACCTAAGTCAATTTTAAGGAGGATATCATGAAAAAATTTGCACTGGCGCTTGCCGCTTTCACTATGCTTACTGCGACTTCTGCGATGGCGATGGATTCCGCGACACTCCTCGCCCATCCTGACCGTTACCGCGTCATTCATGCAGACGATGAAGAGATCTTCTACGCAGACATGCAGTCACTCTCCGGCATGCAGACGATGGACTTCCCGGGCAGCATCGAAAATGTAGACTTCACCCTCTACGTGGAAAGCCTCAAAAAGAACCCCAGCGACTATGACTTCGCGGATGGAAATCTCACGACCCGCATTCGTGAATTCAAGATCAATCTCCATGCCGATAAGCGTGAAAGAGAATACTCCATGGATCACGCCCTCATCGCGATGTATGATGCGAAGGGCAATGCTGTCAGCAAGTATGACCACCTCTCTGACGTGAAGAAAAATCGCAGACTCGATGCAGAGGCCAAAGAGCTGTATGTAAACCTGTCTCATGTGAGAGAATAGTGAGTGGCGACTAGTGACTAGGGATTAGTAGCTAGGGATTAGGTTTGCGATACGAGAAAACCGCTGGTTCCAAACCTCTGCGGCGCTTCTGATTTTTATGCGCCGCACCACCATTTCGCATTTCTCATTTCTAATTTCTCATTCAAGAGAGGCTTTCATCCACAAACAAGGGAGACCGCACGTCCCCGAGGCTAATCCTGAACCCTGAACCCTGAACCCTGAACCCTGAACCCAAAAACAAAAAACCTGACATGAGTCAGGTTTTTTTGTTAGCCTTATTCATAATGCAATGCATCGATCGGATTCAGCTTCGCCGCCTTCTGTGCCGGATAGAGGCCGAAAATAAGGCCGATCAGGACCGAGAAGACGAAGGAGCCGACGATGGGCCCCGCTGCGATGACAGTCGGGATCTGTGACAGCTGCGGCGTCACGAGCGCAATGCCGACGCCAAGAGCGACCCCCAGGAAACCGCCGGCAAGACTGACGGTGATGGACTCGATCAGGAACTGGACAATGATCATCTGATATGTCGCACCCAGCGCTTTGCGGATGCCGATCTCCTTCGTGCGCTCCGTGACGGAGACAAGCATGATATTCATGATGCCGATACCGCCGACAAGGAGGGAGATCGCTGCCACACTGCCAAGGAAGATGGTCAGTGTCTGCGTGGTCGACTCCATGGTCTTGATGAGATCCTGCGAATTTTGAATGGAGAAATCATCATCCGTCCCGGAGACGCGGTGGCGCGTGCGGAGCAGGTTCGTCACATCGGACTCGATCTGTGAAAGATCGCTGCTGTTATCCGCCGAGATGACGATGTTATTCACATAGGTGATGTGCAGCATACGTTCCTGCACGGTGCTGAAAGGACAGAGGACGCGGTCATCCTGATCCATGAAGGAGTAACCCTTTTCCTCCAAAAGCCCGATCACGGTGAATGGATTCCCATGGATACGGACCTTCTTCCCGATGGGATCCTCTTCTCCGAAGAGCCCTGTCGCGACCGTTTTCCCGATGACAGCGACACGGGCACGGGCATTGTACTCCTTCTGCGTCCAGAAACGGCCTTCCTGCACCTTGAGGTCAGAAAGATCCGCATAGTCTTGCGTACAGCCGTAGACACGGGTATTCCAGTTCTTATTCCCATTGACGAGAAGGTAGCTCCCCTGCACGAGCGGAGCGGAATAGGTGATATTCGGCAGATTGCGGATCGCCAGATAGTCCTTGTAGGTCAAGGTCTGCATAGAGCCGGCCGCCTGCTTCACCCCCGGCTTTCTGCCGGTCCCCGGCGTGACCGTGATGGTATTCGATCCCAGACGGGAAATATCGCTCTTGATCGAGTCCTGCACGCCATAGCCGATGGACATGAGCGCGATGACGGCCGCTACCCCGATGATGATGCCCAGCATGGTGAGCAGCGAGCGCATTTTATTGCTGACGATCGAGCTCCATGCCATGAGGACACTTTCGAAATAAATATTCGTCATGATAAAGGCCCTCGTATATCTTTACTAATGTGTCCATCAGAAAGGATCACGTGGCGGGTCGCGTAAGCCGCGACATCATTCTCATGCGTGACGAGGATGATGGTCTTCCCCTCTTGATACAGAGCGGAAAAGATCTCCATGACCTCCTTTGTCGACCGGCTGTCCAGATTCCCCGTCGGCTCATCCGCCATGATGATGGCAGGGTCATTGATGAGCGCACGGGCGATGGCGACGCGCTGGCGCTGCCCGCCCGACATTTCCGCCGGCATATGATACGCACGGTCACCCAGCCCCACGGAGTCCAGCATGCGAAGAGCGCGCTCTCTTCTCTCCTTCTTGAAGACATTCCCATAGATCATGGGAAGGATGACATTATCCAGCGCCGAGAGCTTCGGCAGCAGATTGAAGCTCTGGAAGACGAAACCGATCTTGCGATTTCTGGTATAAGCCAGCGCACTGTCCCCGAGCCTCGCGACCTCTTCCCCATCGAGCTTGTAAGAACCGCGACTCGGACGATCGAGACAGCCCAGAATATTCATCAGCGTCGATTTCCCAGCGCCCGAGGGCCCCATGATAGAGACGAACTCCCCCTTGGAGATCGAAAGATCGATCTTCGTCAGGACAGGCACCTCCTGCTTCCCGATATAATAGCTCTTGCCAATATCCGTCAGGCGGATGACTTCATCCGATTTCTCTTTCATCTCCATCACACCGGACCTCCCGGGCCGTGGCGATTGTTCTTATTCGTCGGAGTCGAAGTCTTCTCCTGCGAGACAGTCCCGCTGACCACGATCTCCTGCCCCTCGGAAAGACCGCTCGTCACCTCGATCTCCTTCTCGGTGGAGATCCCCGTCGTCACATAGGTCTTCTTCACATCCGCCCCCTCTTTGACATAGACATAGGAGCCTTCCGAGTCGCTGCGGATCGCCGTCACAGGCACCGTCAGCGCATCCACGCTCTCGCGGCCCTTGATGACCGCTCTCGCCGTCATGGACGGATAGAGCCCTTCCAGCTCGTCCTTATTGATATCCACATAGACGGTATAGTACACGACCGAGCTCGAGGAACTGCTGGTGCTGCCGCTCGCTGAGTACTGCTTCTTGGAAATATCCGACACCACGCCGTGGAACGTACGGTTCGGGTACGCATCGACTGTGAATTCCACGCCTTCCCCCACGGCCACCTCACCGATATCTGTCTCATCGACCAGAAGCTCGATGCGCATGGAAGAAAGATCCGCGACCGTCACGATGACCATCTGGCTAGACAGCCCCTGAGACACCGTCTCCCCTTCCTTCATCGGCTCTCCGATGACCACGCCATCCATCGGTGAAGTGATGACCGTATCATTCACATCCGCCTGCGCCTTGTCATACGCCGCCTGTGCATTCAGATAGTCCAAGCGCGCATTATCCATATCCTGGTACGGGATCGCGCCTTTCTCATAAAGGCCTGCCAGACGTTCATAGTAGGACTCCTTGTTCGCGAGCGTGTTCTGCGTCTGCTTCATCATGGACGTCAGCGCCTTCGACTCGATCATCGCCAGCGTCTCGCCCTTCGTGACCTTCTCATTCTGCTTCACATACACCTTTTCCAAAGTGCCGGACGCCGTCGCCGAGAGATCGACACTGTTCACCGGCTCGATCGTCCCCGTCGCATCGATGGTAAGCCCGATAGTGCCGCGCGATACCGCCCCCACCGTGTAATTATCCTTCTGCGGAGCGTGGCTCTTCTGATACCAGAAATAACCGCCGCCCACTGCCACTGCGATGACAATGAGGAGAAGGATCATCCATTTCTTCTTCATATATTTCCTCCTTATAGGTTCATAAATTCACAGGAAACTCTACATTTCGTAAAAACATTCTCTCCTAATAATGTCATTATATCACAGGAAAGAAAAAGTGCGTAAAAATAGAGGAAAGTAGTTTGCAGCTAGCCTGCGGGGGTAGGGAAATGAGAATACCGCTCCTCCGCATCCCATCATTCCCCGTATCGTCATTTCGAGCGAAGCAAGAAATCTTCCTTGCACACCGGTAAAACGTAGACTGTGAGATAACGATACGGCAAAAAAACTTTGCGTTTCCTCACCAATGCAGAACGCCGCTATCACGTTTAGATCCCTCGGCTCTGCTTTCGATGACGATCCAAGAGGACGGGCTATCTCACATCCCCTTTCATCCCTTCTCGTAGAAGGCTGCCCCTGCGGGGCAGATCTATCCTCCGCCTTCGGCGCGCCCCTTCTTCAAGGGGCTGCTCTACTGGCATGCAAAAACGCAATCTGCGAGAGAAATCAGTATAGTCCGAAATACGAGAATACCGCTTCCCTCACACTAAAGCATTACCCGCGTGGGGAAGATGGCGAGCGCAGCGAGACGGATAGGGCAGTGGCGGTATGACAATGAGAGAGAAAAAGCGTCTCAAGCAGGCGATGCGGAAGGCCGTCGACACAAGAATACATTTTCCCTCAAATAGGGTACAAAAAAACGCAGCCCATGCGGGCTGCGCTCTCTGATTTCAAAAACTACACATTGAAGCGGAAGTAAGCGATATCCCCATCCTGGATGATATAGTCCTTCCCTTCGACACGGAGGAGACCTTTTTCACGGACCGTCGTATACGAGCCGCATTCCATCAGGTCTTTGTAGGAGACGATCTCCGCACGGATGAAGCCTCTCTCGATATCGCTGTGGATCTTGCCGGCGGCCTTCGGTGCTTTCGTCCCTTCACGAACCGTCCAAGAACGACATTCATCCGGTCCGACGGTGAAGAAATTGATGAGTCCCAGCATAGAGTACGCACTGCGGATCAGGCGATTCAGGCCAGGCTCCTCTTCTCCCAGATCGGCCAAGAAAGCCTTCGCCTCTTCGGCATCCAGCTCAGAGACCTCCTGCTCGATCTCCGCAGAGATCGGCACCCACTTCGCACCTTCCTTTTCTGCCTGCGCCGCTGCCTTTTGGACGAAAGGATTCGCTTCCGGATCCGCGATGTCATCTTCCGCGACATTCAGCACATAAAGGACAGGCTTCAGCGTGATGAGATTCAGCTCCTTCAAGACCTCCAGATCATCTTCCGAGAGATCAAGGGCTCTTGCCGGCGTCCCTTCCTGCAGCGCATCGAATACCTTTTCAAGCACCGGCAGATCGAGCTTCGCCTGCTTGATTCCTGCCTGCGCGAGCTTCGCCGTCTTGACCTTCTTCTTGTCGACACTCTCCAGATCCGCCAGACACAGCTCCGTATTGATGATATCCATATCACGGACAGGATCGATAGAGCCTTCTACGTGCGTGATATTTCCATCCTCGAAGCAGCGGACGACATGCGCGATGGCATCCGTCTCACGGATATGCGAGAGGAACTGATTTCCCAGACCCTCGCCCTTGGAGGCGCCCGCTACGAGGCCGGCGATATCGACGAAACGAGTGAACGCCGGCGTCGTCTTCTTCGGCTGGAACATCTTCGCCAGATCATAGATGCGATGATCCGGGACCTCTACGACGCCCACATTCGGCTCGATGGTGCAGAAAGGAAAATTCGCCGCTTCTGCTCCGGCTTTTGTGATGGCATTGAACAGCGTGCTCTTCCCTACATTCGGAAGGCCGACAATGCCGATCTGCAGATTCGTACTCATGGATACTCCTTGTAAATATAGGTTCAGGGATCAGAAGTGACCGATGACCGAACGCGAAAGCGCCACCCCTCATTCCCAATTCGGGAAAAGCGATCTTCTCATTTCTCAATGCCTGAGCCGATCGCTATCTTCCCTCCCCCTTCAATTTATCTGGCAGCCAGTGCCTTCTTCATGCGTTCTACCGCTTCCTTCGTCAGCTCCGGCGTATTGAAAGACGTCAGACGGACATAGCCTTCCCCGCACGGACCGAAGCCGGAGCCCGGCGTGCAGATGATTTCCGCCTTATTCAGCAGGAAATCAAAAAAATCCCAGCTCGTCATACCTTCCGGCACCGTCAGCCATACATATGGACTGTTCACGCCGCCGCAGGCAGGAAGACCCGCTTCCTTTGCACCGGCCAAGATGACCGCAGCATTCTTTCTATAGATATCCAGCGTTTCCTGGATCTGCTTCTGGCCTTCTTCGGTATAGATCGCTTCTGCACCGCGCTGCACGATATAAGAGCAGCCATTGAACTTCGTGCACTGGCGGCGATCCCACAGCTGGTTTGCCGAGATCTTCTCGCCCTTCTTCGTTTCCAGCATCAGCTCCTTCGGAACGACACAGTACCCGCAGCGGACACCGGTGAAGCCAGCCGTCTTCGAGTACGAACGGAACTCGATAGCGACTTCCTTCGCCCCTTCGATCTCATAAATACTGTGCGGCACATCATCTTCCGTGATGAATGCTTCATACGCAGCATCAAAGAAAATGACAGAGCCCGTCTGCTGTGCATAGCGTACCCATACCGTCAGATCCTTCTTCGTCAGCGCAGAACCGGTCGGGTTATTCGGCGAGCACAGATAAATGATCATCGGATCATGAGACGGCAGATTTGCCTTGAAGCCGCATTCTTCATAGCACGGCAGATATTCGAAGCGTTCATACGCCCCGCGCACGAATTTGCCACTTCTGCCCGCCATGACATTGCTGTCCACATAGACCGGATACACCGGGTCAGTGATCGCGACGATATCGGATTCTGCAAAGATCTCCTGCATATTGCCGACATCGCACTTTGCGCCGTCGCTGACAAAGATCTCGTCTGGGGAAATATCGCATCCGCGATCCTGGAAATCATGCTTTGCGATCGCTTCACGCAGGAAGAGATAGCCCTGCTCCGGACCATAGCCGCGGAACGTCTCCACATGTCCCATTTCCTCGACAGCCTTCTTCATCGCTTCGATCACGACCGGAGCCAGCGGCTGCGTCACATCACCGATACCAAGGGAAATGATATTCGCATCCGGATGCGCGGCTTTATACGCCTCCTGCTTCTTGCGGACTTCCGCAAACAGGTATGCACCCTGAAGATTCAGATAATTTTCATTGCAATGAGCCATAAGTTTCGCCTCTCTATTCTTTATTATTCATGTCAGTATGACTGTTATATTTTACCATACAGGGCAAGGAAAGGGAAATGAAAATGACTGCCGCTCCCGAAGGGCCGCCAAAAGAGACCAAGTGACGCGGGCGAAATAAATCCCCCTATGCCCAAGGCATAGAGGGATCTCAACCTATATGATTCCATATTTTATCGCAGAAGCAAAAAATTCTTTGTGGCTATCGTCTCCCGTGAAACGCGGATAAGATCATTGTCAGATCTTACGCGGAGATCTCATCCATGTGTCTCTAGTTTCAAAGCACGCCGCTGCTATCAGTCTTTGTGATATATTTCGCGGGAATGGGATGATCGAGGCGATAGATGATGCTGATGGGCTGGGAGCCTTCGTGGGAGACGATCTTTGCGGTGCCAAGGAAGGTGTAGGCCATGGCATTGCGGCAGGCGTCCTGCTTGGCGCTTCGGACGAAGAGGAGGACGATGCCGCCGGTTTCTCTTTGGGAAAGATAGCGCTGTCCTGTCTTGGACTCGGGCGTGGTGGTGGACTGGCTCTGCCAGTGGAAGAGGTGGCGGTCGATGGAGTAATCTTCGTAGAGGGTGGTATCGGAGAATTCTTTCTGCGATTTATTGAGTGTCACGAGGAAGACGTCTGTCGGCCGTGTGACGGTGTCACTGTTCGTATGGTCGAGGTATTTCACGCCTTCGCGAATGCTGGCGGGCTTGGCGAAGCCAAGGGCTGCGAAGAGCTGGTCTCGCGTGTAGCTATCGTAGACTTCGAGGGCGCAGGGATAGGGAAGCTCTGCCTTTTGGGGAATGATATCGATACGGTCATAGAGGAAGTCGAGCAGTTCGCTGATCTCTTCCTTGAGGGCTGTTTCTTTCGCAAAACGGGTGATGGCGAGGGCGGGGTCTTTCGGGCTGTCCTTCTGCCCATCGGGGAAGAGGGTGATCGCCCACATGCGCAGGTATTTCTTTTCCATGGGAGTTGGGTTTATCGGCAGGTTTTCATAGGCACGCCGCAGGAAGGAGATCCATCGCGGCGAATCTATGGTGAGGGTGCGGCTCATGGATCTGCGGAGGGCTTCTTCGAGGTCGGTCACAGGGAGCGCGGGAAGGATCTCGGCGTCCATGAGGAGTCGCGTATAGGTGCGCGTGCCATTGTAGAAGACGGCGGGCTCTACCTGGGTCGCGCGGAAGAAATCGGAGAGGGTCGGCCGGCTGCCGGTGGCAGCATAGAGTTCTTTCACCATCTCGATGTAGTATTCATTTTTCCGAAGGCGGCTGGCGATGTTTTCGAGTACCCATTTCTGTGCCTGCTCTTCGAGCTGAATGGCGCAGCCTTTCGGTACGTGAGGAAATCCTTCTTGGATCTCTTTCTTGATGATGACGTGATGCTTGCCGAGGAGCGATGCGAAGCGGCGGGAAAAGTCGTACTTGCGGCTTGCCTGTGCGACGAAGTCGAGGACGGTGAGGCAGTCTTTCCCTTTCGAAAGGCGCAGGCCGCGCCCGAGCTGCTGGAGGAAGACGGTCATGCTGTTCGTCGGTCTTAGGAAGAGCACGGTATTCACGGACGGGATGTCGATGCCTTCATTGAAGAGGTCTACGACGAAGAGGATGCGAAGCTCCCCTTCTGCGAGGCGTACCCGCGCTGCATTTCTTTCTGCTGCCGGTGTATCTGCATCGAGTGCGAGGGCAGGTATGCCGTGCTGATTGAAATAGTCTGCCATGAAATGCGCGTGCTTCTTCGAGACGCAGAAGCCGAGTGCTTTCACGTCACGAATGTCTGCGGTGTAGCGAAGGAGGGCGTCTCCGATGGCGCGGGCGCGCTGGCTGGCCAGTGCGCCTTCCGCGGTGTAAAGACGTTCGAGCTCGCTCGCGTCGTACTCTCCGCCTGTCCACTTGATCTCCGCAAGGCTCACCGGATCTGTGACGCCGAAGTAGTGAAAAGGGCAGAGAAGTCGCCGCTCGATGGCATCGGGCAGGCGTATTTCTGCGGCGATGTGTCCGCCGAAATAGGAGAGGATGTCTCCCCCATCCATTCGCTCTGGCGTAGCTGTGAGGCCGAGGAGGATCTTCGGATGAAAGTGTGTGAGAAGGTGCTGATAGGATCTTGCCGCTGCATGATGGAATTCATCGACGATGATCATGTCATAGTAGTTGGGATCCATTTTTTCAAAGAAACGCTGACTGTTCAGTGTCTGAATGGACATGAAGAGGTGTTCCACGTGACTTGCCCGATGTCCTCCGACTGCGAGCACACCAAAATCGGGATCTTTCATGACCTGACGGAAGCAGGAGAGGCTTTGTTTCAGGATCTCTTCCCTATGAGCGATGAAGAGGAGGCGCGTCCCTTCTTTTCTCGAGGCAGCAAATCGGCGATAGTCGAAGGCGGAGATCGCTGTCTTTCCCGTGCCTGTAGCGGCGACGACAAGATTGTACCAGCGATCTTTGCCGCGGCGCTCTGTATCAAGTGCATCCAGTATCGCCTGCTGGTAGGGGTACGGCTGAATGTCAAAAGCATAGGAGGAGGCATCTGTCCCGCTGCTCCGCCCGCGTTCTCTATCGATAGCGCGACGGAGTTTTTCCTCATCTTTTTGGGGCTCGTAGGGGGTGAAATCCTCGGAGTGCCAATAGGTCTCAAAGGTCGCGCTCATTTTATCGATGATGTGCGGCTGGTCCTGTGCCGTCACTTTCATATTCCACTCCATCCCTTCTGCGATGGCAGCGTGGGAAAGATTCGATGAACCGATGTAGGCGGTCGAGTAGCCGCTTTCCCGATAGAACATGTATGATTTGGCGTGCAGTCTGGTTTCTTTCACATCATAAGAAATGCGTACTTCTGTATGGGGCAGAGACGCAAGCACCTTGATCGCCTTCGGATCCGTCGCTCCCATGTATGTCGTCGTCACGATGCGCAGGTGTCCGCCGCGGGCTGTGAAAAGGCGCAGTGCGGGGAGAAGCAGCTGAAGGCCGGAGAAACGGATGAAGGAGATCAGAAAATCAATGCGGTCAGAGGATGCGATCTCCTTTGTGAGCTCGTGTACCATCGAGACATCCTTCTTAGAATTGGTGAAAAGGAACGATCGCGTAAGTGATGTCGCCGGCCGCTCCCACCGGCGAGGCAGGAGTGTATTTTTCTTATGCTCTAAGGATCTCAGCAGAAATGGTGCATTCGCCACCTCCTGACCGCCGCCAAGCTCTTCTGTCTTCTTTGCAAGGGAGGCAATGAGTTCATTCGTGAGTGCCAGCTGATGGTCGACGCTGTTCTCCTCATCCCTGTCCGCGATGTCCTTCAGGCAGAGTCGTATCACCTGCTGCAAATACGAAGAGAGATAGCCCACGGCTTCCTCAGCATCCACATCTTCCTCTTCTGCACGCACCTGATCCTCGGCCAGTGCCTCTCTCAGCACTTCAGCAAAGCGCCGCGACATGACTTTCTCGTACACGCCATCTTTTAATTTTTCAATTTCAGTCATAGGGGTCATTGCCTTTTCCTTTCTGAGAAGCCAATAGATATGTAAGAGCTTTTTTATATAGTATCATAAAAATCTCTCGCCGTAGATGAAAAACAGATCATCCGATCTTCTCCACCCACTGGGAAGTATACATCATCTGAATCTCTGTATTTACTGCGAAAATGGTATCTTCACCATTCGTATGATCCATGAAATAGACTATATATAGCGTTATCCGCCTTTCCCCTCTTGCATTTTTCTCTAGAACGTAGTACCATATAGTCATGAAGCATGGACATATTTGAACATGTTCCCCGGATGGACGGTTTCTCCGATCTTCAGAATTCTCTAAGCGCTACGAGATCACAGGGAGGGCCGCACCGGAAGGGGCAGATCTGCCATATGCACCGTGCGTCATCGGATGGGTCAGCGGAAGCGTACAGCCTGCTGCCGATGCCCATTTTAGGCTGACAAGTAAGAAAAATGAATATCCGGAAGCATGGCTTTTCCACTTCCCTGTCCTCTGCGAGGCCGGGTTCCGACGATAGCACAGGCCCTCCCGCACTTCGGTGCTCATGGACGACCGTCACCGATTCCGAGCTCCGCCTGCATCGGGCACAGGTGGAAAGCCTTTTCCGGATGTTTTTTATGTCTTTGTAAGAAAAATCCCCATGGGCTATGGCATGACACATGCCGCAGCCCATGGGGATTTTTCTATTGACTTTTTGCTCTCACTCATTCGTGGCTTCTTCTCAGACGGAGTATCCTGCTTCTCGCGCGATTTCTTTCACATACGGGATCGGACTTTCTGTCGCGGCAGCAATCTTGTCGATCTGCATGTTCTGTTTGAGAAGATTCATGATCACTGTTCTACCTTTTTTCTCCATGCCTTTTTCCATACCTTGCTTCATGCCGATTTCGATCCCTTCCTGCATGCCTTCGGTTTTATATTTTTGGAGTTCCATCAAAAGTGTCATATATTCTCGCCTCATTTCTTTATGTTCTTTGATCCGGATCACTTCTTCGTTGATTTCTTTCGTCAATGCCCCCTCTGCTGCTTTCCCGTCCACATAGCGCAGGAAGGCTGCTATATCCGGGTCAAGAGTATCACTTTCGCCTTTCGCGTTCAGGAAGATCTTTGTCGAAAGATCTCCCAGCTCCAGACCTTCCTTTTCGATGCAGCGATGGCGGAAGGTATACATGGGGAGATTTTCGCCGAAGGGGTCGAAGGTACAGATGAAGATGATGAAGGACTCTTTCAGCTCTGTATAGTACTGCCCTTTTTTCAGCTCGTCCATATCGATCATGCCTTGATAGTAGCGGGTCCGCTTGGGGAGTTCCCCTTCGCTGCCATTCGTACATTGCATCTCGATGTCATAGACATGGCCGTTTTCATCGTGCACATAGACGTCCAGACGGATGCTTTTGCTGTCGTAGCGGTTGTCTATGGATTTTTCGCCTTCTGGAAATGTGATCTTTTCGATCCGGATGCCCAAAATCTTCTCGATCAGGTATTTGCAGATCCGCTGGTTCTGCATGACTTTCTGGAAAAGAAAATTATCCTGGATGGTCAGCTCTTCCCATTGTTTGAATCGTCCCATGGCATCACCGCCTTTCTACCTGTATTGTAACAAAAAATAGAGAAAAAGCGAAGAGAAATTCCGCAATATACCAGCCGAAAAGAAGCATTCTCTCATCATATTTTGTATCTGTATTAGGGAAACGGCAATAGAAAAGCAGTCTGCCGATGAAAACCGACAGGCTGCTTTTCTATGATTTTTATTTTTCCAGCTTTTTGAAAAGGCTCGCCATTTCGAGTGCATCCATCGCGCATTCGAAGCCTTTGTTGCCGGACTTGAGGCCGGCGCGGTTGATGGCCTGCTCGATGGTGTCCGTGGTGAGGACGCCGTAGAGGACGGGGATACCGCTGGAGAGGGAGGCCATAGCGACGCCTTTCGTGACTTCGGTCGCTACGTGCTCGTAGTGATCGGTCTCGCCGCGGATGACAGCACCAAGGCAGATGACGGCATCATATTTCCCGCTTTCTGCCATTTTCTTCGCCGCGAGCGGGATCTCGAAGGCGCCCGGCACCCAGGCGAGATCGACTTTGTCCATATCGACGCCGTGACGGGCGAGACCATCGGCTGCGCCGTCGATGAGTTTGGAAACGATGACTTCATTGAAACGGGAAGCGATAATACCGACGCGGATGTCGCTTTCATTGAAAAGTCCGGAAATGATATTCATGAGGAAGTCTCCTTTGGGTATATGTAACATATTTTGTAAATGGTAAAGTCTAGGGTTCAAGGTTCAGGGTTGTTGTGGCGGCTGCGCCGCGAATATATGGCCGATGCGCCGATTTTTGTAAACTGAAATCCCCGAAACTGGCATTTCAGTCACCAGTCACTAGCCACTAGCCACTAGCCACTAAAATCCTATGCCTTCGGTTCTACGATGTCCTGGTCGAGCTTCAGCATGTGGCCCATTTTTTCCTGCTTGGTCTTGAGGTAGAATTCGTCTTCTCTGGTGGGCGCGATCTCGATGGGGACGCGCTCGGTGATGGTGATGCCGTACTCGCTGACGTCGTCGATCTTCTGCGGGTTGTTTGTCAGGAGGCGGATGTGGACCGCACCTAGATTTCTAAGGATCTGCGCACCGGTCATGTACTCGCGAAGGTCGGCAGCGAAGCCGAGCTTGAGATTCGCTTCGACGGTGTCATAGCCTTCGTCCTGCAGGGCATAGGCGCGGATCTTATTGATGAGGCCGATGCCGCGGCCTTCCTGACGCAGGTAGACGAGGACGCCGCGGCCTTCCTTGGCGATCTGGCGCATGGCTGCGGAGAGCTGCTGTCCGCAGTCGCAGCGGAGCGATCCGAAGCAGTCGCCGGTGAGGCATTCGGAGTGGATGCGGCAGAGGACGGGAGATCCGTCATCGACCTTGCCCATGGTGAGAGCGACGTGGTGCTCGCCATTCATGCGGTTCACGAAGCCGTAGATCTCTAAGTCGCCGTACTTGGTCGGGAGTTTGGCGGCGGTGATGCGCTCGACGAAGATCTCATGCTTTTTCCTGTATTCGATGAGCTCCTGAATGTTGCCGATCTTGAGGCCTTTTTCCTTCGCAAGGCGGAAGAGGTCTTCGCGGCGGGCCATGGTGCCGTCTTCATTCATGATCTCGCAGCACAGGCCGGCGGGCTTGAGCCCCGCAAGGCGGGCGAGGTCGACGGTCGCTTCGGTATGGCCCTGCCGTTCGAGGACGCCCCAGCGGCGAGCTTTCAGCGGGAAAAGATGCCCCGGGCGGCGGAAGTCTTCCGGCTTTGCGCCGTCTTTGATGGCTTCCAAGGCTGTCATGGAGCGGGCAGCGGCCGAGACGCCGGTGCCGGAGTCCTTGTAGTCGATGGACTCTAAGAACGCGGTCTGGTGATTGTCCGTATTGTGACGGATCATCGGTCCCAGGTACAGGGATTCTGCGATCTCCTCGGACATCGGCATGCAGATGACGCCCTTCGCTTCGGACGCCATGCGATTCACATTCTCAGGCGTGGCGAATTCTGCGGCGCAGATGTAGTCGCCTTCATTTTCGCGGGACTCTGCGTCCTGCATGATGACGATGTGTCCCTGCCTGATTTCTTCCAAAATATCTTCAATCGGGTCAAATTTAAATTCCATAGTTTCCTCCAGAAAGTGTCTCAAGCATACCCATGGTGAGACCTTCTTCCGTGTCCTTTTTCATGAGCTGCTCCACATATTTCCCCAAGTAGTCGCACTCGACATTCACCGGGTCTCCCGGGTGCTTCCCGAGAAGGATGGTCTTCTCCCCCGTATGTGGGATGAGGGAGATCGTGAAGCGGTCTGCTTCGCGCCTTGCGACCGTGAGGCTCACGCCGTCGATAGCGACAGAACCTTTTTCTACAATGTATTTCATCCATTTCTGCTCGACGGAAATGGTGATATTGACCGCGTTTCCTTCTTTGATGAAGGAGATCAGGCGTCCCGTGGTATCGACATGGCCGAGCACGATGTGACCGCCCAAGCGATCCGAGAGACGAAGCGCACGCTCGAGATTCAGGGGCGAGCCGACGCGCACCATGGAAAACGACGTGCGGGAAAGCGTCTCCGGCGTGACGTCGCAGTCGAAAGAGTGCGTATCCATCCGCGTCACGGTGAGGCAGGTACCATTCACCGCGATGCTGTCGCCGAGCTTCGTTCCCTCGAGGACTTTTTCACAAGAAATGGTGAGCGTGCAGGAAGATGCTGTGGGTTTCATCCTGCGAAGCGTCCCGATTTCCTCTACGATCCCTGTGAACATGGCTCTTCCTCTCTCTTCAGCAGGTCGACGTCCGTCGGGCGCGTGGACTCTGCCTTTTCTTCTTTGGCTTCTTTTTCTACATATGCTTCGATGACGAGATCCTTCCCCGTCATCTGCGTCTGGATGTCACGGAGACGGATGGCCTTCGGGATGGTCGGTGCGCCCTCGCCGCCGATGAGTCCGGGCGCAGAGACACCGCCAATGATCATCGGCGCGGTATAGATGCGTACCTTGTCGACGATACCGGCATCAAAGGCAGACGCGGCGAGCGTCGCGCCGCCCTCTAAAAGGATGCTGTCGATGCCTTTCAGAGCGAGCCCCGTCATGGCGGCCTCGAGATCGACACTGCCTTTCTCTTCGCCATCCGTCATGATGATATCGACGCCCATATCCGAGAGCGCTTTGCGCTTTCCCTCATCCGAGGCCGTCGTGGTGAGGATGATATTCTCCCCCTCTTCCTGAAATACCTTCGCTTTGAGCGGCACCGAAAGATGCCCATCCACGATGATACGCACGGGGTCGATCATCCCCTCTGTGCGGGCAGTGAGCTGCGGATTGTCCGCAAGAATCGTTCCCGCGCCGACCATGATGCCCTTGTAGCAGCCGCGCAGGACATGTACTTCTTCCCGCGAGTCTTTACAGGAAATCCACTGGGAGTCCCCCGTGTGGCAAGCCGTCTTGCCATCCAGAGACATCGCAGCCTTGTAGAGGACGAAGGGCTTGTGCTGCGTGATGTATTTCAGGAAGACTTCATTCAGCTTCCTTGCTTCCTCTTCCATGATACCGACCGTCACAAAGATCCCCGCTTCCTTCAGCTTGCGGATTCCCTTGCCGGCAACGAGAGGATTCGGATCCTCCATCGCGACGACCACGCGGTCGACGCCTTTTTCCACCACGAGGTCAGCGCACGGCGGCGTCTTCCCATAGTGCGAGCAGGGCTCGAGCGTCACATAGAGCGTCGCCCCCTTCGGATCTTCTGTCGCGTGAGCGAAGCAGTTCACTTCCGCATGCGGCCCGCCATATACTTCATGCCAACCCTCGCCGATGATGCGGCCATCTTTTACGAGCACCGCCCCGACCATCGGATTCGGACGGGTATGCCCCATGCCGCGCACCGCTAGCTCCAGCGCACGGCTCATGAATTTTCTGTCTTCATCGATACGCAAAAAATCCACCTTCCTTTCCTTCAGGGAGGTGGACAGCCAAAAAGTCTACCACTCTTCTTTCATCCGGACTCTAACCGTCGGCTCTGGGTTCTCACCAGATCTACTGCAGGACATCTGCAGCTCGTGGGCTCAGAAGATCTTTACCACCGGTGGGGAATTCCGCCCCGCCCTGAAGAGATATATTTCTACGTTTCTATTATAACAGATGACGCAAGAGGGATGCGCGGCCAGCGGCTGGTGACTAGGGACTGGTGACTAGTGGCTAGGGATGAGAAAGGAGAATACCGCTTTTCCCATATCGTCATTTCGAGCGAAAGCGAGAAATCTTTTCCGTTCGCGGTCAAGCCAAGGATGCGAGAACAACGGATAACGGGAAACGCCATGCTCCATATGAACTGGACACTACGGTGTTTCATACAGACAGATTCACACAGGAAAAAAGAAACCCGTAGCCGAAAAAGATCCCTCGGCTCCGCTCGGGATGACGATACGGGAAAACGGACTCTCTCTCATTCCCTTTCATACCGCTGCGGAGCCAACCTCCGCCCCTTCGGGTCACCTCCTTCCAAGGGAAGGAGGTAGAATACACACTATCCCCCGAACCATAGCCTTCCCCGCGTGGGGAAG
>ERZ1023899.86-NODE-86-length-17897-cov-10.689160_pt1 | contig 17897 bp, 12 predicted proteins | sample MGYA00380400_ERZ1023899 | MGnify/ENA primary metagenome ERZ1023899 (study PRJEB33179, sample SAMN07448996) | human gut metagenome | biome: Human-gut; feature: Human associated habitat; material: Faeces | host: Homo sapiens | place: India: Bhopal | collected...
TGAGCGGAGAAAAACGTCGCGTGTTAAGGAAACGCTGATTCAATCGCAGAATCAGATTATGAAGATTCATAAATAGGGAATAAGAATAGCCTGCTTTCAAACTTGAAGTATATAGAGCGCTGCACTTACTTCGATTTCTCCCTCCTTCCTCTGGAAGGAGGTGGCGCGCAGCGCCGGAGGTTGGCTTCGCTCTATTTCGCCTTCGGCCAACCCCTTGCCCTTCGGGCGTTCCCCTTCCAAGGGAAGGGGATAGAAGAAGTGTAACAACGCTCATCTTAAGGAAACGCTGAGTATAAACAAGGCGATTCCTGAAGGTTTCATGGAGAGCAGGGTTCCCGTTTGATGTTTCCAAACATCGACCACCTGACCGCAAATGGCAAAGAATTCTCGCTTACGCTCGAAATGACAATGCGAGAGAGTCCACAGTCACATGCCACTTTCGGGCATCGCCCCATATATATTCGCGGCGAAGCCGCCGCCTTCATTCCTCATTCCTCATTCCTCACTTGAGCAAAGCTTTCATTCAGGGGCAAGGGGCAGCACGCCATAGAGGCTGACCCTGATCCCCATGAAATGGCTCTGCCATTTCATTTCTCTATCTTGCTAAAAGGATGAAATCAGTGTATGATAATTCTATATGACACTGGTTTTATAAGGAGTATTTTATGGATTACATTCTTCGCATCCTGCCGAATATGTTTGCCGGGCTGGGCGTATCGGCACAGATCTTTCTGATCACCATCGTGCTCTCGCTGCCGATCGGTATCCTGCTGGCACTGGTCCGCATTTCCAAAGTCGCTGTTTTCCGCAAGCTCGCGGAGATCTATATTTACGTCATGCGCGGCACGCCGCTCATGCTGCAGATCATGTTCATCTACTACGGGCTGCCGCTCATGCTGAATGTGCAGATCAGTGATTTCCCGGCGGCGATCCTTGCCTTCGTGGCGAACTATGCGGCTTATTTTGCGGAAATTTTCAGAGGCGGCATCCAGTCTATCCCGAAGGGGCAGTATGAAGGCGCAAAGGTCTTGGGCTTCACCTACCGGCAGACCATGTGGCATATCGTGCTGCCGCAGGTCGTGAAGCGTGTCATCCCGCCGCTCGGCAATGAGACCATCACCCTTCTGAAGGATACCTCGCTCGTCTACATTCTGGCGATGAATGACCTCATGCGTGTCACCCGCGCCTTCGTGCAGCGTGACTTCGATACCATGCCGTTCCTTGTGGCAGCCGTTTTCTACCTCGTATGCACCGCGATCCTGACGAAGATCCTGGCGTATGTGGAAAAACGCTATGCGGTCTATGAAGAATAAGGAGGACGGACATGAGTTTTATTGAAATGAAAAATATCCGGAAGGATTTCGGCAAGCTCACCATCCTTCACGGCGTCGATATGACACTGGAAAAGGGCGAAGTCATCTCCATCATCGGGCCTTCAGGGGCCGGCAAGAGTACGCTTTTGCGCTGCCTGAACCATTTGGAAACCATCCAAGGCGGCTCGATCGCAGTCGATGGAGAATTTCTTGCCGAGGACAAAGACGGCAAGGTCACCTACGCGAGCGAAGCAAGAACGAAGGAGATCCTTGCCAAGATGGGCATGGTCTTTCAGTCCTTCAATCTTTTCCCTCACATGACCGTGCTGGATAATATCATGGCCGCTCCCATCTACGTGAAGGGCATGAAGAGGGAAGAGATCCAGCCGATCGCGGAAGATCTTTTAAGCAAGGTCGGCCTGCTCAATAAAAAAGACATGTATCCCGGCAGTCTTTCCGGCGGCCAGAAGCAGCGTGTCGCCATCGCGCGGGCGCTTGCGATGAGCCCGGAGATCATGCTCTTCGATGAACCGACCTCCGCGCTCGATCCGGAGCTGACGGGCGAGGTCTTGAAGACCATCCAGCAGCTGGCAGATGAGAATATGACCATGGCGATCGTGACGCATGAAATGGCTTTCGCCAAGTCTGTCTCTGACAAGATCCTCTTCATGGTCGACGGCCGCGTCGAGGAAGAAGGGACGAGCGAAGAGGTCTTCGATCACCCGAAGAGCGAACGAACCAAGGCCTTCCTGAAATCGATATTGAGAGCTTGATAAAAAAGGATGCACCAAGAAATGCTTTTGCATTTCTTGGTGCATCCTTTTTCTTTTACAGCCCGAACGCGATCCCGCAGACAGCGCTGATCGCGATGTAGAGCACAGGGTGCTTCTTGTATTTATGAAGAGCGAAATAGATCGCAATGGCAAGGAGAATGGCCGGCCACTGAAAGAGGGTAAGGAGCGAGCCGCTCTTTTCATAGAGCGCGGTATCTAAGAGAGACACCTTCGCGACGCCAAGACCGGCGGCTGCGATGAGCGCGGTGGAGGCAGGGCGCAGGCCGTAGAAGATCCGCTTCACAGCGTCCGATTCGCGGAAGCGTGTCAGCATCGCATAGATGATCGTGATGACGATGAGCGCGGGCGCTGTGAGGGAGAGCGTCGTGAAGATGCCGCCCGGGATGCCAAGCGCCTGAAATCCGGCGTAGGTTGCCATATTGACGCCCAAAGGCCCCGGGGTGGACTCTGATATCGCGATCATATTCGCGATGTCTTCTGCGCTGAACCATCCGGTACGTTCAGAAATATGATAGAGAAAGGGAAGTGTCGCGAGCCCTCCGCCGACGGCGAAGAGACCGGTCTTGAAGAATTCCCAAAACATGGAAAGCCAGATCATGATGGATGCTCCTTTTGAAAAAAGTGAGGAGTGAAGAGTGAAAGTGCGGCGCCTCTCTTCATCCTGAGCGGAGAAAAACGTCGTATGTTAGAAAATATGGATCATCATATCGTGAAGGGGATTGGGGGGGCACTTTATGAATGGTGTGCCACATCCACCACGTCTCACTTCGTTGTCCGCGGCATCAGATAGTATCCTGCGATGCCGGCAAGGACGACGGAGAAGACAGGAGAGAAGGGAGCAAAGAGAGCGATGAGAAGGATGCCGATGAAGATCGCAAGTGTGCGTTTATCCTTGATCGACTTCTTGCCGAGCTTCACGACAGCGTCCAGAATGAGGACGCAGACACAGGCACGGATGCCGGCGAAGGCGTGAATGACATAGGGATTCTCTTCGAACTGGGTGAGAAAGAGCGCGATCATCGTAATGATGATCATGGACGGGGTGATGACACCGAGCGTCGCGAAGACGCCGCCCCAGAAGCCTTTCAGCTTGCAGCCGATGAAGGTCGCGACATTCACCGCGATCATGCCGGGCGTGACCTGCCCCAAGGCATAGTAATCCATCAGCTCTTCCTCGCTGCCCCAGTGCTTGTTCTCTACGATCTCGCGCTGGAGAATAGGCAGCATCGCGTACCCGCCGCCAAAGGTGACGGCGCCCATTTTGGCAAAGATAAGAAATAATTCGAGTAGTAGTTTCATAGATGGGTTACTCCTTTGATTGGGGGAATGGGGAGTGACTGGTAGCTAGTAGCTAGGGATTAGGGACTAGGGATTAGGAGCCTCGAGTGACAAGTGATTTGTGACTAGTGACTAGTGACTGGGATTGCTCCGGCATCGTCATCCCGAGCGCAGCCGAGGGATCTTTCTTGCACTGCGGGAATCAGCGTGTATGCGCTGAGGGAAAACGATCTCTTGGTGCCGCCTCACATCAGGCGATAAGTGTTCTGCAATAAAGACCCTCGGCTACGCTCGAAATGACGATGCGCGCGAAGCGTTATCGAAACTCCGCGGCGCGTTTGAGTTTTATGCGCCGCACCACCATTCCTAATTCCTCATTCCTAATTCCTAATTCGAGCAGAGCTTTCACCCACAATCAAGGGACAGCACGCCCCACGGGCTAACCCCGCACCTCGATGTAATTTCCTCTATCATACTGTCAGAGATGGAGAAAAGCAATCAAGAGAACGTAAAATTTGTATTTTCGAAACAAGTGTGGTAGAATATATCTTGCGATTTAGCGTATTTTGTAAAAATAAAAGATGGTTCAATATTGTCGGAAAAACCGACTTAAGGAGGAATAATTTTTATGAACGTAAAAGTAGAGGCACTGGATCAGCACAAGGTATCTCTCGCCATTGAACTGCCGGCAGAAGCTGTACAGAAAGGATTCAAGCAGGCTGTAGCTCGCATTGCAAACCAGGTCAGAATCTCGGGGTTCCGCAAAGGCAAGGCAAGCCGCAAGATACTGGAAGTGCGTTTCGGCAAGGAAGCTGTTGTCGCTGAAGCGAAAGATATCGTCATCAATGGCGCTCTCACCGAAGCTATGAAGCAGGAAAAGATCATCCCGATCACCCAGGCGGATGTGAAGGAAGATCTCTTCTCTGAAACCGAAGGCGCAAAGTTCACCGCTACTTTTGTAAAACGTCCGGAAGTAGAACTGGGCGAATACAAAGGTCTCGAAGCAGCCCATGAAGAACCGGAAGTTTCCGATGCACAGGTCGAAGCTGAACTGAAAAAAGCAGCTGAACAGAGCGCACGCCTCGAAAAGGCAGAAGAAGGCGCTGTCCTTGCCAAAGGCGACTACGCTGTCATCGACTTCAAAGGCTTCGTAGACGGAAAACCGTTCGAAGGCGGCGAAGGCAAGACCTATCCGCTGGAAATCGGCTCCCAGAGCTTCATCCCGGGCTTTGAAGAACAGCTCGAAGGCCATAAAGCAGGCGATGACGTAGAAGTCAAGGTCACCTTCCCGGAAACCTACTTCGTCGATGCTCTCAAAGGCAAAGAAGCAGAATTCAAAGTTCACATCAATGATGTAAAACGCAAACAGCTGCCGGCTCTTGATGATGCTTTCGCAAAATCCATCAGCCAGTTTGATAAAATGGATGACCTGAAGGCTTCTGTTAAACAGCAGATGCAGCTGCAGGCTATCCAGCAGGCAGAAGAAGCCTACCATGAAGCTCTCGTAGCGCAGGCTGTAGCCAATGCCAAGGTCGATATCCCGCACGAAATGGTCGACCAGCGCATTGACGAGATCGTCGAAGAGATCTCCATGAACCTCGAATCCAGAGACATGAAGCTCGCTGACTACCTGAAGAACATCGGCCAGACCGAAGAACAGCTCCGTAAGAACTACGAAAAGACCGCTGAAGAACAGGTTCGTCAGGGCCTTGTCCTCGAAACCATCGCAGAAAAAGAAGAACTCGATGTAACGAACCAGGACCTCTCCATGGAAGTCTACAGCATGGCTCATCAGTTCAACGCTGACCCGAAAGATGTCATGAAGATCATCAAAGAAGAAGGCCGCGTGAACATGCTGATCAACTCCGTCCTTCGCAAGAAAGCAGCTGCTTTCATCTACGGCGCTGCTAAAAAAGCAGAAGCAGATAAGAAAGAAGCAGAAGAAGCTCCGGCTGCAGAAGCAGCAGCTCCGAAGACCGAAGAAGACTTCAATGCTATGACCGTCAAGGATCTCAAGGCTTACGCACAGGAAAAAGGCATCGCCATCGAATCCAAAGCCAAAAAAGCTGAGATCATCGACACCATCATGGCTGCTGAAAAGGAATGATCCTTTAGAAAATTGAATGAGTACTGCTGCGGCAGTGTGTATTGGAAGAGACGCGGGGGGACCGGCGTCTCTTTCGAACATATGGGGAAATTGGGGAAAGGCTTGTTCCCTAGGGAAGCCGGATTCACTGCGACGGGTGGTGATGCCCGCTTGAGACATCAGACATCAGAAGTCAGATGGCAGATGGCAAACGTCTCCTTGTCTCCCGATCTTTAAGCCTCCTGCTCCCTTAGTCTTTGGGTCCAATTCCTAATCCCTAATCCCTAATCCCTAGCTACCAGTCACTTACCAGTCACTACCTATTATTTAGTCAAAAGAAAGGGTGTTATCACATGGCATATGTACCGATTGTTGTCGAACAGACCGCTCGCGGAGAGCGCTCCTATGATATTTATTCCCGTCTTTTGAAGGACCGCATCATATTCCTTGACGGCCAGATTGAAGACCATATGGCCAATGTCATCATTGCGCAGCTTCTCTTTCTGGAAGCCGAAGACCCTTCGAAAGATATCCATCTTTACATCAACAGCCCCGGCGGCGTCGTGACCGCCGGCCTTGCGATCTATGATACGATGCAGTATATCCATCCGGATGTTTCCACCATCTGTATCGGATCCTGTGCCAGCATGGCGGCTGTCCTTCTGACTGCCGGTGCGAAGGGCAAACGCTATGCCCTCCCGCATGCGAATGTCATGATCCACCAGCCGCTGGGCGGCGTACAGGGACAGGCGACCGAGATCGAGATCCATGCGAGAGAGATCCTCCGCCTGCGCGAAGAACTGAACGGCATCCTTGCCAAGCACAGCGGACAGTCCCTTGAAACCATCAAAAACGACACCGAACGCGATAATTTCATGACAGCCCAGATGGCGAAGGACTATGGTCTCATCGACCACATCCTCACCCGCAATGAGCTGGCGAAAATGACACAGAAATAAAGGAGAAAGACCATGAACGGAGAAGATAAAGAACCGAAGATCTGCAGCTTCTGCGGCCGATCCAGCGACGAAGTCGAAAACATGGTCACCGGCCCCGGCGTCTACATCTGCAGCGAATGCATCGACATCTGTCATAACATTCTTCTGGAAGAGCGGAAAAACAAAGCAAAGCAGGGCAAAGAACCCGCTGACACCAAGGTGCCGACACCGGAAGAAATCAAAGAATATATAGATCAGTACGTCATCGAGCAGGACAATGCCAAGATTGCTCTGGCCGTCGCCGTGTACAATCACTACAAACGCCTCTTTTTCAAAGGCGAAGATGACGGCGTAGAGCTGCAGAAATCCAATATCATCCTGCTTGGGCCGACCGGCAGCGGCAAGACCCTCCTTGCCCAGACCCTCGCCCGCTACCTCGATGTGCCCTTTGCGATTTCCGATGCCACCACCCTCACACAGGCCGGCTATGTCGGAGATGACGTCGAGAACATCCTCCTCCGCCTCATCCAGGCCGCGGACTATGACATCGAGAAAGCCCAGCGCGGTATCATCTACATTGATGAAATCGACAAGATCGCCAAGAAGACCGAGAACGTCTCCATCACCCGCGACGTCTCCGGCGAAGGCGTCCAGCAGGCCCTCCTGAAGATCTTGGAAGGCACCGTGGCGAACGTGCCGCCGCAGGGCGGACGCAAGCATCCGAATCAGGAAATGATCCAGATCGACACCAGCAACATCCTCTTCATCTGCGGCGGTGCTTTCGCTGGCCTCGATAAAGTCATCGACAGCCGTCTCACCAAAAGCGTCATGGGCTTCGGTGCCGATATCGAGAAAGCAGAAGATAAAGACATGGACGAGCTCCTCCAGCAGGTCCAGCCGGAAGACCTCCTGAAATTCGGCCTCATCCCCGAATTCATCGGTCGTCTCCCTGTCATCGTCGCCCTTCATCCGCTGAAGGAAGAGGCCCTCGTCAAAATCCTGACCGAACCGAAGAATGCCCTCGTCAAGCAGTACAAGAAGCTGCTGGCCATGGACGGCGTAGAGCTCGTCATCGAAGACGCTGCCATCCACGCGATCGCCCGCCAGGCTATCGAGCGCAATACCGGCGCCCGCGGCCTTCGCGCGATCATCGAGAAGATCATGCAGAAAGTCATGTATGAGATCCCCGGCATGAAGGACGTCGTGAAATGCACCATCACGGAAGACAACGTGGTGAACCACACCGACCCGCTGCTGGAACGGAAAGCGGCAGAAAAATAAAAAACACCTCCCTGTGACTAGCTCATAGGGAGGTGTTTTTGGCGTGTAGAACCTTTCATTCCCATATCTTTCTTAGCCGTGATTTACATATCCCCTTTGGCTACGAGGTTACTTCCTACAGCTTCGGTGGTTTCTGTATGGGAGGTTGCTTTGAACGCACTGGAGCCTATCCCTACTTTTATACCTGGCATGCCTTTCTCGCTGATGTGATTCAAAGAGTCTTTTCCCTTGGCCATGGTTTCATAGACTTCTGCGCCATAAAGTGCTTTCAGCTGTTTATCTCTGGCATTGGAAGCCTTCTTTGCATAATCTATAGTATCTGTTAGTATGTCAGCAGCTCCACCACTGGCGGAAACAGTGAGTCCACTCTTCTCGTATTCGTGCTTTTCATCACTGTGATATACATTGTCTTTGCTGGTGATGGTGATATTTTCTCCGGTCATAGAAATGTCTTTTCCAGCCATGATGCCAGAGGCGATTACATGGGTGTCGTGATGAGAAGAGATAGATACATTGCCCTGCAGACTTCCTACAGTCGACGCTTTCTGTAAGGCATCTGCTTCTTGGTATTGGTTGTTTCTCTTTTCTTTCCCGATGGTAAAGCTCAGTCCGCTTCCCATGAGGCCGCTCTTTTTTACTTGCTTGTCGTAGGTGTGTTGTTCTTTCTCTTCTGCGCTTTCGATGGTGGTGTCTTTGCCGGAAGTCATGGTCACATCATGGATCCCTACGATGCTAGAGCCTTTGATGGTGATATTGGCTCCTGCTTCCATCTGTACGGTGTCGCTGGAGAGTAAGCTGCCGGTGGCTGTTTTGCTTTCGTTGTGGCTCTTGATGGTGGTGGTCTTATGGGAGAGAAGGCCGTGTTCCTTGTATTTCAGGCCGTAGTCATCTTTGGTTTCGTTGTAGCCATTTTCAAGGTTCACGTCACCCTTGGCGGCAACCGTTATTTGACCGTTTTCTGAAAGTACCGTCGTATTTCTGGCACTCAAATTCTCACCCGCCGCGAGGGTGATGGTTTTCCCGGCTGCGAGTGTGTTTGCCGTCTCTGTTTTTCTATAGGTACGGATGTAGTTGTCACTATTCTCAGTCATATCTTTCTTGGCTTCCAAACTATCCGTATCCATAGTGAGATTGTGCCCAGCAGAGAAGATCATAGAGCCATTTTCGCCGAGTGCTGCTAGCGTAGCACCAGTCGTGGTGATGTCTTGTCCTGCTTGCATCAGGAGTACACCTTCTTTTCCTTAGCCACGGTGGTATTTCTCGCTTTATCTTATCTCACTGGTTCGACATTGATATAATATTTTAGCCGGCCATCTTCCGTATACTTCTCCTTTGTTCCATAATTCTCTAAGTTAAAGGTAATTTCTAATATATATCCATTTTTTGACCACGTATAAGTTTGAGACATAAGTACATTTGTATCATGTCGATGATACTCACTCATACCTTCATTTTTCCAGCCATCCTTTTCTAACTGTTTACTATAATAATTTAAAATATCGGTTCTACTAGCATAACTTGCAAACTGCTTTCTGAGACGATAGTTTTTTGGTGTACGCCAAATTGCATGAAGCTGTTTATCCAAAGTTTCATTTGTATCTAACTCGTAAAGTGCAGCTACTTGTGGTTGAAGTTCCGCCGCTATCTCGCTAGTCCCGATACTATCCATAAAATAGAATAGAATAAAAGGAACCATCAAGAAAACTATCCAAGATAACAGATTTCGAATAACAGTATGTTTTTTTAGTTTAGTTATCAAACTCCATAATTTGTTTTCATATATAGGCTTTGGCTTTGAGGAATCAACAATATTTATAAAAAGACATACAAGTAGTTTTATCATTTTACTATTTCCCTCTTAGTAAATATCTAATCGAAATAGGCACGCTTTCCTCTGGTGTTTCTTCAGCTACATCATACCCAATTCCAACCTGTGGTGTTCCGACACCATATTTAAAAACTAGTACTTTCCCTAAATATTCTCCACTAACAGGAGTGGAAACACCTCCACCTAGACCAGCATAAACAGTTCCTCCTACACTTCCTCCGGACAGAATTTCAGAACGCGTTTTTTCATCATTCAAATCAATACTGGAAGAATTTGTTTTCAATGTAATACCGGCCACCTCTCCTCCTAAATGCAAGCCCATATGTAAGTCATTGGATTTCGTAAATCCATTTGTTACAAAAAATTTATCACTTCTCTTATCATATAAATATCCTTGTTCTACAGGTCCAGCACTATACTGAATAAGAAATATATCAAAGTTGTTTTGATTTCTATTTGCAATAACATGTACCGGCCTCAAGGTAATTTCGTTATTAGCTTTACCATCAGTTATTTTAGAATTTACCATTTCATGATACTTTTTAAGAAATGAATCAACACTTTCTTTCGTATAATGCTTTTGTAGAACCGCTGTAACTCCTGCAAGGGCAATTACATTCCCTGCTTTTAGTTGCGAATCACTTGCCGCCCCCTCAGGATCCCCTTGGTTTGCAGTTTGATAAACCAATTCGTATAATTTGCTCAATTCATCTGCAGTGATTTCTCGTCCATCTTTTCTGATAAGTATTTCTTTCAATAAGTGCTCCGTTTCTGGTAATTCAAAACCTAAGTAATTCCATTTTGATGCACCTAAAGATACACCAGCACCCGTCAATACATCTTTCGATAAATTTCCAATTGCCGCACCTACGCCAGCACTAAGCCACTGTACTGTATCTGGATGTTTTTGTACCCATTCTTTGCCTTTTTCCTTCGTCAGATATCCCATCACATATTCATTTAAGCCACCTGACAATGCACCGGTTGCTGCACTGCCACCTGCCATGGCTCCCATGAGCGCACCGAAAGCGCCATGGAGGAGGATCTTCTCCGTAGATCCATCTTTCCATCCTTTGCTTTCAGCGTATTTGTGGATAGCCTGATTGCCATACTTTTCTAGCATGCCTACCAGTTCTTGTCTTTCTTCTACTTTTGTCTTGTCAAAAATTTCTTGTAGTTGGTTGAGGCTATTCTTTGTATTACGATTGAGATTTGCAATATCCTGTTTCTGCTGTTCTTGGTTTGTAATATGAATCGTACCTTCTGCCACTGCCGATTTTGTTGTACTATTGGCTTTGTCTTTGACCGTCGGTGTCAGATTCGGTGTCAAGCCTCTCTGGTTCAGCTCGCTACTCTTGTCATTTGGGAAATAGGATACGCCTATACCGCCTGCTTTATAATCCGCTTTGTTTTCCTTATCTTCCCAGCGTAAAGTGCCAGTAGTCAGAGTATTTTTATCCTTGCTTGCAGCACTATCAATCACTCCACCTTTCAGATCGGTATTTTCTTTGACAGAGATATCAAAGCCTTCACCGCCCGCTCGGATGCCTGCCTGATTGATGACGCTTTCATAGTGACTCTTCATGTTCCCTTTGGACGCACTACCGCCATAGCTGGTTTTACTGGCTGCTGTACTAAAGCTCATGCCTGCCGATATGTTTTCTTCGCTATACTCTTTCTTGGTCTGCAAACTTTCGATATTTAGATTACCGTCTACATCGGCCTTCACTTTGTTTCCGCTGACCGTACTGCCGATGAGATCGGTATCTTTTCCGCTCTTCATGGTCAGTGTATCATTTGCATTCACGGTACTTGCTCTATAGCTGGTAGTACTGCCGTTTTCTTTGCCTTTACCAGCATAGAATTTACCATCTACAGAAACTACTGAACCGGCAGAAAGACTGACGCCAAGACTACCGCCTTTGCTGCTTTGGCTGCTCTTCTGGGTTTCTTTTTCTTCTGTAGCCCAAATATGTATATCGTTATCAGCTTCTAAGTGGATATGGTTGCCTACGATATCAGAGCCTTTGACATTCAAATCTTCTTTCGCCTTAATAGTCACGTCTTGTCCTGCCTGCAATGAACTGCCTTGCGCTTCTGTTATGGTGCTATGGCTTTCTGACTTACTGGAGCTGCTACTGATACCGATAGAAACCGTAGGAGAAAAATTCCCCTTGGCCACAGCTTTTAATGCATCTCCATTTTTCTTTATCTTTTCTGCTGTCTCATACCCATAGAGAGCTTTCAGACGATGATCGGAAACTTCTGTCATCCGTGTAGCCGGCGCTGCCACCGACTCTATAGCTTCGATACCAGCACCGCCTACAGAGACAGTGAGCCCGCTCTTTTTATACTCGTGCTTTTCCTCGCTATGATACACATTGTCTTTGCTTGAAATATTTACGTTTTCGCTGGTCATTGAAATATCTTTCCCCGCGATAATATCCGATGCATTCACATGGATGTCTTTATCAGAAGTAATAGTAACGTTACCAGAGATACTGCCAACAGTAGAGCCTTTCTGCAGAACGTCCGCATCTCTATACTGATCTTTCCGTTTCTCCGTCCCGATGGTGAAGCCGAGTCCGCCACCCGAGAGCAGGCCGCTCTTCTTGACCTGCTTGGCGTAGTCATGCCGTTCGTACTCTTGTGCGCTGGAAATGGAAGTATCTTTGCCGGAAGAAATCGCGACGTCATGTGTGCCGATGACTTGGGATCCAGTCATATTCGTATTCCCGCCCGCGGTGATCTGCACGGCATCTCCCGACAGGGTAGAGGCTGTCACGGTCTTGCTTTCATCACGGCTCTTGATCGTTGTGGTCTTGCTGGAGAGGAGACCGCGTTCCTTGTATTTCAGGCCGTAGTCGTCCGCGGCTTCGTTGTAACCATTTTTTCAATAATTACACCATTACCAGCTTTTGTTGTGATAGTCCTGCTTTCAATGGCGGCTGTGGTTTGTCTTGCTTTAATGTTATTGTACGATGTCAGGATTACTTGCATGAGTAGTACACCATCTTTTTATAATCCCAATTTTCTAAAAATATCATCTTTTTGTATCCAAAATCTCCATATTTCAGATCCCTCCTCGTGTTCAATATAACATGTAATTTCTTTCTTTTTTAGTGTTAAATAGTACGTGCGCTTTCCAGTTCTGTTATCTAGATCCCATCTATTTGTACAAATTGCCCAATCCTGTTTTCGTGCATAATCAGAAAAGAAATTTACGCCATCTTGCGTTGAAAGTTGTGGGTATATACGCTTTCCAATGACAGATTTTACAATCCACCTCTTGTCAATAATAATGTTCTCACCTCCTTTTTCTACAGGATCCGAAATCTCATAATATATATTAAGCATTTGTTCGACATCATATTTTACATAGTTTTCATCTAGGTATTGTGTTCCCAAATATACGCCCAAAGTAATTAACAATATACTCAATGTAACTGCAATGGAACATACTGTCATTTTTGCATCATTAGATGTTTTCATAGAATTCACCTGCTTATAAGTCCTTTATATTGCAAATAAATTCTGTATAATTGACAATACCTGAAGCCGATAATCCTGTTCCAGTTGCTAATCCAATTTCTCTATCTCCATATTTTGTTCCTATGGACACACCGCCAGATAAAAAGATACCACTAAACCCAAAAGAACCACTAATTCCTGTTATTGCCTCCTTATAATCAGAATTTTTCCAATTAGATGTATCTGCTTTAAATTTCCCTGTTGTTACACCTGCACTAGCCCCAAATACCATACCTGTTCCTGTGGAATAATATACATTTCCCCGACGATCCATAATGAAACCACCAGAAATGCCAAGTGTCGCACCAATACTTCCATTCAGTGTGACAAAGTCTTCATCGCCGAAGTTATAAGCAGTGAGTCCCTGGTACTTCGCCAAACGCAAAGCCTCTACTGCAACAATATGTCCGTAATCCTGCTCCTGCAGTTTGCGTTCTTCAGCTGTGCCATTAATAATAGCTTGCTCAAGTTCTTCCGAGTATTCTGCATTATCCAACAAATGACTTTTGGCTATAAACTGATCCTGATCATAATCAAGCTGCTCATAATACTGACGAATGCTTTCTGCTGCGTTTTCATCACCACGCGCTTCCGCTTCTGCAATCAGTTCATTGCGTTTATCCTGCTGCTCATGGCTTAGCCAATTAAACTTCGTTCCATTCCATGCCACTGCTTCACCTGTCTTACCATCGTTGAGTGCTTTCCCCACAGCATATCCTATAACACTTCCCGCATCCTCCCGCAGCTCTGGATAGTCTTTGAGAAGCTTGTCGAGCACAGGCTGCAGACGTTCGGTGGCCGCTCCCGCAGCACCTCCGGCGAGCGCACTGTTCCCTGACATTTGAGCAGTCAGCGCTCCCAGCAAGCCGTGAAGCAGCGTCCTTCTGTAGTCATCTTCGGCCCAGTTCTTTTCTTTGGCAATGTCTCCGATTTTCTCTGCGCCCAGCTTGGCAAATTCGCTGACAAGCTCTCTCCGTTCCTGTATTTTCTTTTTGTCGAAAATCTTTTCCAGCTGATGCAGGCTGGTTTCCGTATCTCGGTTCAGCGTGGAAATATCCTGCTTCTGATGAGCCTGGTCAGTGATTGAAACAGCGCCATCGATTAGTGCTGACTGTGTGATCGTTTCAGCCTGTCCTTTGGCAGGCTGTGCATGAATGGGGCTGTTATGCATATGAATACCGCCTGTGGTTTTCTCTCCCTGCTTTGTCTGGATGGTCTTTGTGGGTGTCCAGTCAGCTCCATATAGTCTTCCGTTGGTAGCCATAGAATACCCTGCTTTGTTTTGTACATCCGACCAAGATAGTGTGCCTGTCGTGAGGTTGTTCTTTTCTTTAGCGGCAGTGCTGTCAATGAGTCCGCCGGTCAGGTTTGTGTTGCCCTTTACGATGATATCATATCCGTTTGCACCAGCGTGAATACCGGCCTGTTCTGTCACACTTTCATAATGGGAATCTGTATTTTCTTCAGACTTGCCTGTCATCCATTTGCCATGGTGAGCAGTAGCACGAGAGGTACCTGTGCTGAAGCTGCTGCCGGTGTTATGACTCTGCGATCGATAAGTATCTGTATCCTGCAAACTCTCGATGGAAAGATTTCCACCAGCTTGAACGCTAACTTGCCCCGCAGAAACGCGGCTTCCGCGAAGGGCTGTATCTTTGCCGCTTTCCATGGAAATTTTCTCTTCGGCAGTCAGCTGGCTGCCGGTATGCGTAGTTATGATTTCCGCTTCTGTGCCAGTGCTTTTGCTGTTTTCCGCAAATACACTATTTCCTGTAGGCATGAAATTCATCCCCAACTGGCTACTTTTACTGCTGTGCACGATGTCCGTGGTACTCCTGTCCTCTGCGGCATCGAGCATGATGCCGCCACCTGCATGGAAGAAAATCGTATGACTGGAAGCCTGAGAACCTTTCATGGAAATATCCGATTTGGCCTGCACCTTCACATTCTTGTTTGCGATAAGTATACTTGCCATGGCTTCTGTGGATTTGGCATGGTTTTCCGCTTTAAAAGAGCTGGAGCCGATTCCCACGCTGACACCGGGCATTCCTTTCCCTGACAACTCTTTCAAGACATCTTTCCCTTTTGCTATTGTCTGGTAGACTTCTGCGCCATAAAGTGCTTTCAGTTGTTTATCTCTAGCGCTGGATGCCTTTTGAGCATAAGCCAGAGCATCACTCAGAACTGCTACTGCTCCACCCGTAGCAGAGACAGTGAGCCCGCTTTTTTTATACTCGTGCTTTTCTTCGCTATGATACACATTGTCTTTGCTGGAAATCTGTACATTTTCGCCTGTGATAGAAATATCCTTCCCCGCGAGTACGGCTGATGCGCCGATTTCTACCTTGTTGCCTGATTCGATCGACACATTGCCACTGGTGCTTCCCACGGTCGATGCTTTCTGCAGAAGGTCAGCATCGCTATACTGATCTTTCCGTTTCTCCGTCCCGATGGTGAAGCCGAGTCCGCCACCCGAGAGCAGGCCGCTCTTCTTGACCTGCTTGGCGTAGTCATGCCGTTCGTACTCTTGTGCGCTGGAAATGGAAGTATCTTTGCCGGAAGAAATCGCGACGTCATGTGTGCCGATGACTTGGGAGCCAGTCATATTCGTATTCCCGCCCGCGGTGATCTGCACGGCATCTCCCGAAAGGGTCGAGGCTGTCACGGTCTTGCTTTCGTCATGGCTCTTGATGGTTGTGGTCTTGCTCGAGAGGAGACCGCGTTCCTTGTATTTCAGGCCGTAGTCGTCCCTGGACTCATTATAGCCGTTTTCCAGGTTCACGTCACCCTTGGCGGCAACCGTTATTTGACCGTTTTCTGAAAGTACCGTCGTATTTCTGGCACTCAAATTCTCACCCGCCGCGAGGGTGATGGTTTTCCCGGCTGCGAGTGTGTTTGCCGTCTCTGTTTTTCTATAGGTGCGGATATAGTTGTCGCTATTCTCCGTCATGTCTTTCTTGGCTTCCAGACTATCCGTATCCATAGTGAGATTGTGCCCAGCAGAGAGGATCATAGAGCCATTTTCGCCGAGTGCTGCTAGCGTAGCACCAGTCATGGTGATGTCTTGTCCTGCTTGCATGAGAAGTACGCCTTCTTTCCCTTTCACAGCAATGCCAGCGGTAGTATCTAGGATATCTTGGTTTTTGCCATGTTGGACGGTGTCTTTCATAAGAATGTTTCTGCCTGCATCGAGTAAGATTTTGTTTTCTCCCTCGATGATACCACTATGTACAATATCCTGGCTAGCTTTGAGGGAAATGTCATTGCCGAAGATGGTGCCTTTGTTCACGATGTTCTTGGACTTAGTGATGATGGTATTTCCTTTGAGTGTGCCTTGGTTCGTCAAAGTGCCCTTGGTATCTGTAATCAAGGTATTGGCACTGATGAGGCTGCCGTCTTCGGTGAGGGATTTTGCCGTGCTGGCTTTGAGATACACATGAGGATAAAGAACCGTGTATGTCTTGCCATTCACGGTGACGGTGGTGGTCTCGAGCCAGACCATGTCACTGGTGAGGCTTGCCATTTGTTCTTTGGTGAGGGCGATGCCCGGTTTCAGGTTATATTCTTTCGCATAGGCGATACCTGCATCCATGAGGGCTTTGTATTCTTCTTCGTCATTGGTATAGCCATTGAGATGACGCATGCCAGTGAGCTGGGTCACTTGGTTCCGGATGAGTTCTTGTTCATAGAATCCGTCACCGAGCCGTTTATTTACTTTGTCGTTATCCCAAAGGAGTTGGTTGTACATGTAGTCAGACGAGAGAAATGTCTTTTTGTTGGTGAAGGCGGGATCGGTCTCGATGAGATACTTGGCCTTCTCTTCTGGATGGAGCTTGTAGAGAGAGCTATCTGGGATAAAAGACAGCGTGCCACCTGTTTCTTTTCCGGCTGTACTGCCTGGATTGGTTTCTTTCCCAGTAGCAAATGGATTCAAATGCTGCTGGACGTTATCTCGCATGGTCTGGGTGATGTCTTCTTTATTTGGGGTCTTTCCTGTGTTTCCTTCATAGGATCCAACATCAAGAGAGGTGGGGTTGTCCAGCTCTTTCTGTGGCGTCATGAAAATTTGGTCCCGATAGTGCCGTCTCCATGCCTTATGGGGTCTATGTTTTCTTTTGGTGTAGCTTTCTTGTGTGGTACCGAAGGTGATTTTCTGTACTTGATTCTTTTCGGCAATGTTGTCCAATGTGCCACTGTTTGCCGTGAGGGTACTCCCAGCGGTGATACGGCTGTTTTCATTGGTCACGTTGCCAGAGAGGATCATATCTTTCCCACTGGAAATGTTGCCCGCTTTCGTTTCCTGCACTTGTTTTTCTGACGTGTGGGTGGTGGTGCGAATAATGGTGTAGTTTTTGATGGCTTTACTTTCGATAGCACCGATGGAATCATTGTAAGCCTTGGCTTCTTCGTTGTAGGCTTTTATCTTTTCATTGAGTTGATTCAATATTTCTTTATACTGCTTGTCCCAATCGGCTTGCTTCGGATCATCATAGCCGGGGCGTGGAGTATCCATGGATTTGACACCCAGTTCTTTAAAAATGGGATCATTGTAGTCATAGTTTGGTGCTTCTTTGCCTACTAAATCGTCGGGGACTGGTATTTCACCGTCTTTCCGTTCTTCCTCGGTGATTTGTTCTATCTTGTCATAACCGGCTTCTTCGTAGAGTGTTTTCGGGGTGATACCTTTGTTATGGTACGCCCCATAGCCGCTTCCTAGAGCAGAAAATTCATCTCTGGTGAAAGATTGCCCTTTTTCTGGATGTCGATTTTCATCGATACGGATAAGGTCAGGAGTAGTGACTTCGCTTGTCCATACACGTTTTGCCGAGAAGGCCTCATTGGCATTGG
>ERZ1023899.110-NODE-110-length-16087-cov-9.802957_pt1 | contig 16087 bp, 16 predicted proteins | sample MGYA00380400_ERZ1023899 | MGnify/ENA primary metagenome ERZ1023899 (study PRJEB33179, sample SAMN07448996) | human gut metagenome | biome: Human-gut; feature: Human associated habitat; material: Faeces | host: Homo sapiens | place: India: Bhopal | collected...
CCTTATGAATATCTCGGAGCCCCCTTCATCCGGCACAACCGTCTGGAAGTCCTCCCCGCCCCCGCCGGAGTCCTGAAGCGCCCCTGCACCTTCACCCCGTCCACAGGACGCTACGAAGGCCAACGATGTAACGGCTACCAGATCATGCTCCAACCAGGTACGGAATACCATTCACTGCTCCACACGCTTCAGTTGATGCGATATTTCCGGGAAAGATACTCGCAGTTCGAGCTGCTTGACGGTTTTGAGTCCAAGATAGCCGACCATGTCATGCTGAGTTACCTCCAAGGAGAGATTCAATACCAGGATCTGCGCGAACACGTCAAACTGGAAGAGCAGAAATGGATCCGCAAGGCCAAACGCTACAGCCTCTATGACGACCAGCCGTACAGGATCAAGTAGCCCCCGCCCAAGCAAGTCTCCTGCAAAGGTAATATGGAACAGACATAGAACAATGTAGAAAATGTTGGACCTGATTAAAGAGTATATTATCAAATTCACGGACTTCGTCTGCGGATGGCCGTTGTTCACACTTCTGATAGGAGGAGGAATATTCCTGTTCATATATTCAAGAGCATTGCCGCTGAGGAAGTTGGGAATGGCGGTCAGTTCTCTGAAAATGAAGAAGAAAGGAGAGGGACAGGTCAGTTCCTTTCAGGCTCTGATGAACACCATCAGCAGCACAGTCGGGATGGGGAACATCGCCGGGGTCGCGATAGCACTATGTGTCGGTGGGCCCGGAGCCATCTTCTGGATGTGGGTCAGCGCTTTGCTTGGAATGGCCACAAAGTTCTTTGAGGGCACCCTCGCCGTAATGTATAAAGGGAAGGATGACAAGGGAGTAGCCCAAGGAGGACCGATGTTCGTCCTGACCGAAGGAATCGGCAGGAAGATGAAGCCGTTGGCTGTAATGTTCGCATTCTGCGCTTTGTTCAGCGGCCTTCCTGTGATGCAGGCAAACCAACTCTCCGAGTCGTTATATTCAGTGATCCTTGAGCCGCTTGGAGTGCCCGAATCAAGATGGGTGTTTCTGGTAATCGGTCTTGTGATCGGCGGCATAGTGAGTCTCGTCATTTTTGGTGGGTTAAAGCGGATCTCGCAGGTTTCATCGAAGATCGTACCGTTTATGGTTGGATTCTATTTCCTTATGGTGGTGGGCATTATGATTGTCTATCACGACCGTCTGCCCTCCGTGTTTGAAGCCATCTTCGAAGGTGCTTTCTGCTGGAAGGCTGGTTTCGGAGCCTTCACCGCCGTGGCTCTGACCGGAGCGAGGAGGGCGATGTTCGTCAACGAGGCTGGTGTCGGAACCGCCGGGATGATGCACGGAGCCTCGATGAACGCCGAGCCTGTGAGGGAGGGACTCGTGGCCATGCTTGGGCCGGCGATAGACTCCGGCCTTGTCTGCACCCTGTCCGCGATTCCGATGATCATGGCCGGTCTCTACAGCACTGACAGCATAAAGGGACTGTCCATCGCGCTGAACACTTACGACACCCTGATTCCGTTCGCCGGACGCTATCTTCTCGAATTCGTGGTGATCATCTTCGCCTTCTCGACGATGTTCTCATATTCCTACTACGGAACGATGTGCACATCTTACCTCTGGGGCACAAGAAATGCTCAGAAGTACCGCTACTTCTATGTCGCGACAATCGTCCTCGCAAGTGTCATCACTCTGGATGTCGCCGTCAGTCTAATGGATCTTGCCTTCGCCCTGATGGCCTTTCCGAATATGATCGCCGTCTTTTCCCTCGCCCCAAAGGTAATGAAAGAGGCAAGGCGACTTTGATGCGCCCCACTCATCGGCAAGCAGACTCCAGACCGCCAATCGAGAATATTATGCGTAGGTCTCCGTACGTGAAGCGATGTCTGATGTGAGTCCGCAAACCAACGCCGCACGGGAGCACGGGAAGCCGCGTCAATAACATCGGGAGCATTATCCTTGTACCGAGCCTGCTGACTCCCAGGTGAGTGAATCCTTTCGCACCTGGAACAGAAAGCCACTCATTATCAGGCAGAAGCACTTTCAGGTACGCATAGTTTTTCGCACCTGGAAGTAAGGAACACCAACAGGATGCCCTGTACCGGGGACGACGACTCCTAGGTGCGTGAACATCTCCGCACATGGGACACAAACTCGCTGACTGTCAAACGGATGTCGTTTCAGGTACGTAGGGTTTTACGCACCTTGGAGGTCAGGAACACCACACCCGGGACAACGTTCCTATAAGATTAAGTTAGTCAACTCCTATATAGTTCCCAAAAGTTTTTCACACTGGATTTCATTTTGCATAATCCAACAGAAATCGAAGTAAACAGATTGGATTTCCGATTTGCAAGACTTCTCTTTGCAGAGAATGAACCAAAGAAAAGGCGGTATGCTTTACCCGATCGGAAGACAGAACCTTGAGGATATCCGCAGAGGCGGGTATGTCTATATTGACAAGACTGCTCTCATATACAAGTTGGCATCTACTGGGAAATATTACGTCCTGGGCCGCCCGAGGCGGTTCGGCAAGAGTCTGCTGATTTCAACGATGGAGGCATATTTCCAAGGGAAAAAGGAACTCTTTGACGGACTGGCGGTCGCCTCGCTGGAGAAGACCAGTGCTGCATTTGGACTTCAGCGGACGGGCTTACAATGAGATGGACGTGGTCGCCAAGACCCTCGACGATGCGTTGCGTAAATGGGAAAAGGAATATGGCAGCGAAAACCGCTCGGACATTCCTGGTATCCGTTTCGGAAATGTGATTGAGGCCGCCTACCGAAGATCCGGCCGCCAGGTAGTCATCCTGGTCGATGAAGCGGAAAGCATCAAGAAACTCGCCGAGGCCAATGGCATTTCGGAAGATGAATGCTGACAAAAACTTGCCATGATGTACATAATCCTTGAACTGATGGGCGAATATGTCGAAGTGGAGCGCGCGACTTCCAACCGCCGCACTTCCGCTCTTCCTCAACCCGGACTACCCCTTCATCCGCCACTTCAGTAGCAAAAATGGGAAATAACGTTGCCCATGAGTGCTCGACAACACCCTTGAGAGACGAAAAGCGAAGAAAACGTTTCCCAAGAGTGCGGAATACACTCTTGAGGAGCAAAAGAGGCCGAAAGCGCATCCCCATAGACCAAGGAGAAATGCTACTCCTGTCAGTTAGCCCATAATCACAGAAGAATATTCAAAACCGGAGTGAACTTCTCCACCACCTCCCGTCGCATCAACGGCTGGAAGATCATCCAGTAGCCACGAATGCCACTGACAAACTGACAATAGAATAGGCTTATCATATACAAATTGTCGGAAGCCGGTGGAGAATCAACCGTTGACTCTCAATCGGTTACAAAATGCTGGCCTCTCATTTCGACCATCAGCATTTCACAACACACTAATAATAAACATCTTAGCCGCCACGGCATTTATGGTAGGCCTAATGGCGGCGCAACCGACAGGTATGAAGACAGAATACCGTCACCGTGAGCAAAAAACGCTCTCCGAGTGACGGCTCCTACCGGCGGACAATGACCCTTTCAATGCGGCGGGGAACCGAGGTCATGATCTCGTACGGAATGGTGTCCAGGATGCGCGCGAGCTCGCTGACTGTAGGATCCTCACCGAATATTGTCACGGTGTCCCCCACTTCGGCTGGTACTCCGGTCACATCGACCATGCACATGTCCATGCAGATGTTGCCGATCGTGGGCACACGATGGCCATTCAGAGCGAAACTGGCGTTGCCGCAGCCAAGGTGTCTGTCGATTCCGTCGGCATAGCCCACCGGAATTGTGGCGATCCGGGTACCTTCATGGGCGATCAAGCCATGCTGTCCATAGCCGATGGCGCCATCCTCCGGCTTCAGTTCCTTGATCTGCAAAATCTTCACTTTCAGAGAGGCGACAGGCTTCAGACGCACTTCCGGCAGAGCGCTGATCCCATATATTCCCACCCCAAGACGCACCATGTCATGCTGGAAATGCGGGAAACGCTCGATTCCCGCGGAGTTTAGAATATGCCACATCGGATGGTAGCCAAGAGCCTCGTCAATCCTCGCGGCGTTGCTCTCGAACATCGAAATCTGCCCCAGCGTGAACTGGTCCATGGACGGATCCTCGGCGACCGCGAGGTGTGAATATACCGACTTGACCTTCACCTCTGAATGAGTCCTAAGATATTCAATCAATTCATCCAACTCGCTGGTCATGAAGCCGAGGCGGTGCATTCCGGTGTCGAGTTTGATGTGGATCGGGAAGCCCTCGATGCCGCGGCTCTGCAGGGTGGCGACAAGGGCCTTCAAGGTATAAATATTCGGGATTCCGGGTTCAAGACGGTTATCGATGATCTCATCGAAATAGTCCGTGCCGGCTGTCAGCACAAGAATCGGCAGGCTGATACCAGACTGCCGCAGTTCCATTCCCTCAACCGGAAGCGCCACCGCCAGATAGTCCGCTCCGGCGTTCTGCATCATCAGAGCGAACTCCACGGCCCCATGACCGTAGGCGTTGGCTTTCACCAGCACCAATAGTTTGGTGGTACGCCTCAACTTTGAGCGGAAGTACCTGTAGTTGCCGAGACAATTCTGGAGATTCAGTTCCAGTCTTGAGAAATCTGTTACGCCGTTTGACATATCACTATCGAAATTCTGACAAAATTACTGTTTTTCTGCCATAATATCCGCCAAAATCTCTATATTTGACATCTGGCCTGATGCTTGATGAGATGTCCGGCGGTGGGTAGTCACCGGCTAAAGGTTGTTTTCCGCAGGTAATTGCCTACTTGCAAAAGTTGAATTGAATAATTTATAGAGTATGAGCACTGGATTAATCTGGATCATCATGATTGTGGTTATGATCCTCAGTCAGATCATCCAAAGCATGCTTCAGAGCAGATTTGAGAAATATTCCCGCGTTCCGACCAACAATCGGATGACGGGTGCGGAGATCGCCACCAAGATGTTGGCGGACAACGGGATCACCGATGTCAAGGTAACCTGCATTCCGGGTCGTCTGACAGACCACTACAATCCGCAGACACAGACCGGGAACCTCAGCGAGGCGGTTTACAATTCGAGCAGTGTCGCGGCGGCCGCTGTGGCGGCTCACGAATGCGGCCACGTCCTTCAGCACGCCAAAGGCTACCTGCCGCTGCAACTCCGCACGGCTCTCGTGCCGGTCGTAAGTTTCTCAAGCAGAATCGTGCAGTGGGTTCTTTTGGCTGGAGTCATTCTCGTTTCGATGTTCCACAGTTATCCGGTCCTGATCGCCGGAGTGGTTCTCTTCGCTTTGACCACACTTTTCAGTTTCGTCACCCTTCCTGTCGAGATCAACGCCAGCCACAGGGCCGTCAATTGGCTTGAGAACGCCGGCATCACCAACTACGAGACACGCCCGATGGCGATAGACGCTCTCAAATGGGCCGCCTACACCTACGTCATAGCCGCTGTCGGCTCCCTCGCCACGCTACTCTACTACCTCTCCTTCCTCAACGACCGGAAGTAAACAGAGACATCTTGAGGATTGCCCCCTCAACAACAAACAAAGGTAATGAATATGCCAACCGATGTGGTTTCCGACAACCGCATCGGTTGTTTTTTTGTTTTGCTACGCATCGGCTGCTCATTCAGCGCATCGGCTGCTCCTTTTTACAAAACGGCGGCATAACCACCTTCAATACACACAGGCTGAATGTGTGTTATATGCCACCTATGCCTTCAGGATGGTCAGGCGGCATAAGGACTCAAAGCCTTGGCTTTCTCACGGACATCGGCATCACTCAAGAAAGCGCCCGTATTCCTAAGCATAGAATCATTAACCTCGTCCTCACACTTCAACGCAACGCCATATTCATCAAAAGTCCAGTCCGCCGGATACTGATGCCTGACTTTCAAGATATTCCTTCGCTCAACCATCGTCAGGTCTCCGATAGTGCGTATGTCTCTCCGCCAGTCACATTGTAACATTCGCTGCCTTCAGTCACTTTGTACCAGATCCGAAGATGCATAGTGAATGGGTTTACATTCTCGGTCACTTCGCTCAAGTCCGCTGTTTTAGTCAACTACTTTCATTCAGGCTTGGCGAGCTCTGCAAACATCACCCACCGGCAGCCACACTCGTCTCAAGTCCCTGGTTTACTTGAATATGACGGTTCACGAAGATCGCTCACAAAAACGTAATTATTCATAAAAAACATAAAATTGTGGCGGCAGTTCCTATGGTGTGGCGAAAACGGGGAAGCCGTCGCCACTCCAGTGACTGGCTTTTATGAATATGGCGGCACGACGTACGTGTCTGGAGGTTCGTGCAGAGCCGCTCATCAGAACTTCCGGAGCGAAGCGACAAGGCGGCTTCTGCCGACCGGCCGGAAGGCCGTTTGTCCCCCTGGAAGGGGGTGCAGGGGGTTAGGAAGGTCGGAGAATCCGACGCTGTTCATCAGAACAGCGTCGGATGGCTGTCGTCCAGCTGAGCAAGGATGCGCTCCATCGCAGCTTCGCGGAAGATTGTGGAACGTTCCTTGACACCGAAACGGTCACAATACTCCTTCACGGCAGCTAATTCCTTATCGTTCAGGTAGATCACCTGACGATGAGTGCGCCGGAGGGAAGCCTTGCGCATTTTAAGATATTCCGGATCCGGAACAGAAGAACTTTGCTTTTTCCTTGCCAAAACCGCCTTTCTTTAGACAAAAACAAACCGGGAAGAAGCGGCTCCACACATTGGAAGGAACACGAACAACTTTCCCGGCTGCAAAAATAAGCATTTTTAGTGAATTAGCCTACGGGCAACGTTTTACATCGGCCTGAATCGTGAATCTCATCACTGGATCACGGTAGCGGATCTTTACTGTACCGACCTTGAGAACATCAACATCAGAGCCAAGAACCCGGGACCAGACATGAGGAGAATTCGTCTTTCTCATCGGAAGATATTCAGGATTACGAACCTTTCCGATTTTCCGTGGAATTGACTTGTTCCGTTCAATGACCGCAAGGGCTTCAGGAGCAGGCCTTTCCTCACGGGAAGCAGACAGCCACCCTTTGGGTCCTGGAATCCTGACCGAGACACGCCCGTCCGGTGCTCCACCGAAAACATTGACAATGAGTGTGGAATCACCCGACACCCAGACCGAGGCGACATCGTCCCTAAGCACAGCTTTATATGCCAATGAATATTTCCCGTTCCGCTTGAAGTCTGCCACAAAGTAACCTCTCGGAGCGCCACATGGCATCGTCGCCGCAGGGAATCCAGTCTCGTCCTTGACACCGAGCCAGAACAAACCGCAGGTCGCACCGACCTGAACCTCAGGGATATCCAGGGCATCGTTACCAGAGGAAGAGGCCGCTCCGGCATTTTCCAGATAAAGGTATTTCCTTTCCACCTTGTGCGTATGCCCGCTCATCACAAGGATATTCGGATGAACTGACAGAATGGCGGACAAGGAATCTTTGGCGGCGAACTGTGTGACGGGAATATGCACGGACAGCACCGCGAGCATATTCCTTGGTGTCGCCCTCAGGACAGAGTCAAGCCAAACCTTCTGCGAATTGCGAAAGCCGCCATCATATTCCTTCCCTCCGAGCCTCACATCGTTCATCAGGATGAAGCGGATGCCGCCCTTGACGAAAGTCGTGTCCTCGTAGCCGATCACCTTGCGGTAGGTGCTGATGTCCCGGGGCCGCTTCCGGCCGTCAACCTTCGGATAGACATCACGGTCGTGGTTGCCCGGCACACATAACCAAGGGCAAGGCAGAGAATCCAGACTGGCCTTGGTCGGCTCCAGCAGATCGATCTGATCGTTCACCAGATCTCCCAGAACTATCACCAGATCAAGGTCTTTCCTCTCACGAAGTTCCTTGTAGATGGTTTTACGGCAATATTCAAGTTGCAGCGTTCCGTCCGCCTGCGGATCCCCCACGAAAGCGACCCTCAAGGGACGTGAATATGAAGATGGCGCCGCCCCAAGGAACAGCGCCACCATCAAAAACGCACAGAGACTATCTGTAAATGAATACTTTCTCAGCATTGTTGGCGTCAGTGAAAGCGATGTAGCCTACACCGGAAGCGGCGAAAGCGATGCAAGGATCGGATAGAGCCTCGGTAGCCACCACAACAGGCTCCGCCCACTGCTTGGTGTCGGAATCGAACCAGGTCAGTCTGAGAGTGGTGTTCTTATAGTCATAGTAAAGCATATACGGGGTTCCGTCAGGCGCGACAGCCAGTTTCGCCACGTCGTGAGCGTCTCCATTGACAAAAGGATAATAGCCTCCGCTGACAATCGACCACGAACCAGCCTCCGGAGAATATTTCTCGACAATGATTCGATACTCACTGGTGGTCTGGGCATCATCGACGGTCAGAAGGTAAACGGTTCCGTCCTCTGTGGCTGTGATGTCATAGACATAGTTACCGGTCTGCGTGGCTCCTTCCCTGACGAAATTCGTACGTAAAGCGGTCCATGTGCCATCAACATATTTCAGGACATCATGAGGATAAGGTTTCACTCTTCTTATGACAAAAGCATAGGCTGTGTTTCCAGCCTTGCAAGTCTTAACCGCCGCCATCGATGTGATGTCCAAAACAGTATTGCTGTTCCAAGAGCCATTGTACAATGACACGACAAGATCATGTCTCTTGAATGGATCGGACTTGGCGTTGCACTTCTGGAGAAGAACAAGATTATTGTCAGACATGGCCGCAAGGCTCAGATTCTGAGCCACAAAATTGTTGGCGGCACCGGAGCCGACCAAAGACCAGGATCCGCCAGAGTAACCCATCACCTTGGCGCTCTTAGGGCTAGCCTCGTTATCGGCATAGGCCACATAAAGGCCACCTTTGGAATCAACATCGAAATCAAAGTGCGAAGAAGCGACCTTGTTGCTGAACCCGGCGCTTCCGACTAGATTCCAAGCGCCATCCAAGAAATTCACAACAGTAAGCTTGTCGGCACTGGCTGATTCGGAACCGGTCACACTCTTCTCCTTGAAAGCGAGATACGGAGCCTTGTTGTCAGGATTGACACGCAAAACAGCATCAGAGACAGGCAGTGATGAATATGTCACAAGCGGCTCCAACTTTCCGTTCACGCTCGTGATGGAAACGGAGTAGAGAGCACTCTTGCTGCCGTCGCTGTTAGTGACGATGTAATCCACAGGATTGGTGAAGTCATTGACGGTCTTTCCGCTGACCTGCACGACATCACCGACCTTGACAACATCGCCCTCATTGGCCGTGAATGTGGCGACAAGTCTGGACTTGTCAGCGGCCTTCATCATAGACACCGTGACGGCGTCACCGGAGATCACACCCTCGATGTCAGAGCTGATCGCCTCCGGATTGTTGGCGAGTTCAAACTTGAAGGATGTCAGTTCAGGATCAGGCACGATAACGGGATCCTCATTCTCCTTTTTGCAGGAGACAAGCGCTGTCAAAGCGGCAATAGCCGCGGCGCACAGAAATTTAGCAGTTTTCATAACGATAAAACCATTAATAATTAATTGTAAAGATTCTTCTTTGTGATGACCAGTCTGCTGAACTTGGCATCTGGTCCAGGCATTCCGAGACAGAAACCGTCCGTCCCTCCGGTCAGGGCGATGGTCAGGGTGTTGTCGGCGGAATCGTCCAGCGAATGCTCCTTCCAACGGACACGGATCGGCATCCTGTAGATTCCCGGCAGGAATGTCAGCGACGAGCCTTGGGTGACGATCTCATAGTCAACGCCTTCCTTAAGCCCTGCACCAGGAGTGACCGTGAAATCAACGACAGCGTTATCGCCACGGGAGACGGAACTCATCGTGACATAATAGGTGTTGACATTCTCGACATCCGAGCCGACAACGGCGGTCGAAGCGCCGTCCTGGGTGGCGATGCTGAAGAACGGAGTGTCATAAAGCGGCAGTTCCTTCGTGCAGGAAACAGCCAGAACGGCTGACAAAGCCATCAGCAATATATTCTTTTTCATATTCATTGTCAATATATTAACCATCAATTAGATGAAGGATTCTGTTCCATCTCCGGATTGGACTCAAGCTCCAGGTACGGAATCGGGAGGACAAAACGGTAGTCAGGATATTTCAGGAACAAGACGGATGAGGTCGAGTTGCGGGAGCGGCTGAGATTCTCGTGACGGCGGGTGATGTCGAAAAGGCGGTGTCCCTCGAAGCAAAGTTCCTTCATCCTCTCATTCTGGATGGTCAGTTCCAAAGAGGCCAAGTCAATCACAACCTCAGAGGCATCCACGCCCAAAGCCCTGGCCTCCAAGGCCTTGATGTCATCGGCAGCCACAGATGTGTTGCCAAGTTCGTAATTCGCCTCGGCGTTGATCAAGTACATCTCCGACGACCTCAGGATGAACGGATCGAAGTGCCTGTCCAGTTTGTTGGTCGTCTCGTCGGTGCAATAAAACTTCATACAGACGTTATCATAGTCCACCGCCTGGCCGGTCTGACCGCTGTTCGCGGTGTGGCGGAACAGCGTAAGACGAACGTCACGCTCATCGGTGAAGAGTTCCTTCAACTTGGCGGAAGGCCTTGCGGACGGACTCTCGTAATAGTAAAGGTCGCTGATGAAATCCGACTGATCGTACCCATTGAGCCGGAGAATGGACTCCCCTCCCCGCGTCGCCACGTCCACGAACATATTCCTGTACTTCTCGCGCGCTGTCAGAGGGAACTCCTTCATCACTTCGGCGGACAGGGAGGCGGCCCTGGAATATTCATTCATATAGAGATAGACGCGGGCCAGAAGAGCCTTGCAGGCGGCCGGAGAGGCAAAATATTCATTGAAAGAATAGTCCGCCGTGAATGTCGAGAGAGCCTTTTCCAGATCGGCTATGATCTGGGAATATACCTCCCGCACCGTGCTTCGCCTCATCTTGTCGGTCACGACCGGAATGCTGGTCATCACCGGGACACCGAGGTGCGACGCATCAGATGTGTACGTGTAGTTCTGGGCATAGGTGAGGCAGATGTCCAGGTGCGTCAGGGCGCGCAGGAAATAGGCCTGGGCCAGGATGTTGTCGATCACGGATGCGCTGTCAGGGTTCTTTTTCCTCAGGTCCGGAGCGTAGGTGATGATGTAGTTAACGTTCTGGATGACTGAATATCCCAGTTTCCAGATGTAACCCACAGCCGTCGTCTCCTCAAGATAGGTGGAGATGAAATTGTACTGGTTCGTCCAGGTCGCGTTGTTGGAGGAAAGATCCACAAGGTCGCCGGTGACCTCCGGATAGGCCAGCATCTCCCTGTCGTAGAATGAATATAACAGATGGTAACATCCGTTCAGAGCCGGCTGGAGAGCCGAGACTTCCGAGAAATAGGTGTCAATGTTGCTCTTGCCCACCTGCTCCACCTCAAGGAAGCCGCAGGAGGCCGAAAGCGTGGCCACGGCGGCCAAAGTCATTATCTTTGAATATATTGTCTTCATCATAGCGCTGTCATCAAAATGAAACGTTAAGGCCAAGGGTGATGGTCCTGGTCACAGGGTAGCCGTTGCTGAGGGTCTTGTACGAGTTGTACTTCCGGCTCTGGCCCGGAGTGAAAAGATAGAGGTTGTCGCAGATCAGCGTGGCGGTCGCCCCCTCCACTTTCAGTTTGGAGATCACCGGCTTGGGCAACCTGTAGGACAAGGTGAGATTGCTCAGGTTGAAGTTCGTCTTGCTGTAGAGGAACCTTGTCGAGTACCTTGCCGAACTGGTTGTCTTCTGCGACGCGATCGGGTACCGGGAAGCCTCGCCTGGAGTCGTCCAACGGTAGTAATAGACCTCGACAGCCTGGTTGCCGGAGGTGATGTCGTAGCCATCCTTGATGAACCTTGAGGCATACGTCGGAAGTGAATACCCTCCGATCACATAGTTGATCTGGAACGAAAGCGACCAGTTCCCGTACGTGAGATTATTGATCAACCCTCCGAAACCGATCGGTGTCGCGCTCTTGTCCGCCACACGGTCGTCTGTGGAATATGTCTTTGTCAGATTCCCATCCTTGTCGTACCACATCGGCATTCCGTCCGCAGGATCGACACCAGCCCAACGCACAAGGTACCAAGTGTTTGAGTCATAGCCTTCCTTCCAGACTCTGTTGGTGAACCCGGTCTGGATGCCGTTGTACAATTCAAGGATCTTGTTGGAGTTGTGCGAGAAGTTGAGCGTCGTGTTCCACTCGAAATCCTTGCGGGCGATGTTGTGGCTGGTAAGGTTGATCTCGAATCCGGAGTTCCTGATCCGCCCAACGTTAGCGTAGATCCTGTCATCCGAGATTGTCCTGGAGACATAGATCCTGCTGAGGAGATCCTTCGTGACATTGTTGTAGTACTCGACCTCGACATCCAGTACCCTGCCGATCTGGGCGTCCAGACCGAGATTGATCATTCTGGTCGTCTCCCAGGAAAGACCCGGATTCGGCACGGTGGAAAGCGTGGCCCCGGTCACACCGATGTAAGAATAGGAATCATCGTAGGAATATGCCCCCGCGGCGACCGAGGTGTCGATCCTGGAGTTCCCGGACGTGCCATAGGTAGCCTTGAGTTTCATCACCTTCAGCCAGTCCACATCGTAGAACGCCTCCTTGTGGATGTTCCAGGAAGCGCCTACCGACCAGAACCGCGCCCATCTCTTGTACTTGCCGAAAGACGAGTTGCCGTCACGGCGGAAGTTGGCGGAAATATAATACCGTGAGTCGTAGGAATATGTTCCCCTCGCGAAATAGGACATCGTCCTTGAGACCGAGGCCGAGCTGCCGCCGGTACGAGTGTCCTTCTCGGCATAACTGATCTCCTTGATGTGGTCGTTCATAAAGCCCGAACCGGAGGCGTAGGCGGTGTTGTAGCCGGAATGATGAAGTTCAAGACCCGCGTAAACGCCTACGGAGTGCCTTCCGAACTTCTTGGAGAAGTCCAGTTTGTTGGTGTTTGTCCAGTTGAAATAGGTGGCGTCCTCCCTGCGGGACTCTCCGACAGGCTTGCCGTCCAGCATCCCGGCCAATGTCTGACGGGAATAGTACAGACTTCCGTGATGGTGCTGGTACTCGACCCCGAACACGCTTGATAACTTGAGGCCGTCGATGATGGTCCAGTCCAGCTTGAAGTTGCCGATGGTCTTCAGGGAGTTCTGGATGTTGTCGTTGTACTCCCTGTTCGGCAGCTTGTTGCCGAGGAACTTCTTCATTATGAAATCCTTGCCCGTGTCGCTCCAGATCTTGTTGTAAAGCCTGCAGGTCTTGCCGTCCTTCAGGTACGGAGAGAAGATCGGAAGGTTTTCCAGATACTCATAGCTGAGAGGGAAAAGATCATCGTTGTTGTAGGTCGCCATAAGCGAAACGCCCATTTTCAGACGCTCGGTAAGGTCATAGTCCTGATTCATCCTGAGATAGAACCTTTGGGACTCATCGGCCTTGACAGTGTTCTCGTTGCGGTAATATGATCCTGAGACGTAGGTCTTGGCCTTCTTGGTACCGGTCGAGAGGGACAGAGAGGCATAAAGCGTCGAACCCAACCCTATATATTCATTGAACCAATCGGTCGAGGTGGTGCTGTAGGAGTTGTAGTCGTTGTCCTGGTAAGGGAAGTCGGACATCTTGTTGCCGCCGTTGACCCACGCTTCCTTCGCCACCTCAAGGTACTGCGAGGCGTTCATCACCTTGACCATCGTGCTTTTGTCAGGAGCGGCCACTCCATAATTGACTGTAGCCGAGACCTTCAGCGGCATATTCCCGGCCATTCCCCTCTTGGTCGTGACGAGGATGACTCCGTTCGCGCCGTTGGCTCCGTAGATCGTGGTCTGGTCCGCGTCCTTGAGGACGGTTATGCTCTCGATGTCGTTGGGATCGATCAATGAAAGAGGTGAGACAGAGGTGGACATTCCAGGCATCAGGTTGTTTCTTCCACCCGTGTAGGTAGGCACGCCGTCAATTATCCACAGCGGCTCGTTGGAAGCCGACAGGGAGGCGTTGCCGCGGACCCTTACATTAAGACGGCCTCTTGTCGAACCGGCCGCATCGGTATTGTTCTCCACAAGGAGTCCCGGCACAAGTCCGTTCAGGATATTGTCAATCCTGGCCTTAGGCTTGTCCTTGAGAGCGTCGGCGTTGACCTGAAAGGCGCTGCCGATCATATCCTCCTTTTTCTGCTTGACACCATAGGCTCCGACGATGACGGCCTCCTCAAGGCTTGAATCGTCCATAAGGCTGACATTCAAGGTCTTCGGCCCGGAGACCGTAAACTCTTTGGTGGTCATACCAAGAAACTGGAAGACAAGCACATAGCTTTTCCCTTCCACCGGGGCCGCTATCTCGTAATGCCCGTCAAGATCGGTGTTCACACCCAGTTTTGAGTTCTTCACATAGACAAAAGCCCCGGCCAGAGGCTCGCCGTCATTCGAGGTGACGGTTCCTTTCACAAGTCTCCCCTGCGGGTCCTGCGTCCGCGCGAGAGCGTCTCCGCCACCGCAAAGCGTCGGCATCTCCCAAGCGGAAAACGCCAGCAAAGCCGAAAGGACAGTGGTCAAACATCTATTATACATACCTGTCAATCGTATATAAATCTTTACTTAAAAAGTTGTTCAAGAAATACAAACAACATCTTGCCCGGTAGCAACTTATTGTTCGCCACTTACCAAAGCGGGTGCTAATATAAACATAATATTTTAATAATCAATTATTTTACTAAAACGTTTAACCACCCGGTACGGCCGTTGGCTGAGAGAATTACGGGCATATTTCCTCACATTTTCACAGAAGATTCTGAACTTTCCGCAAAAAATGATACCTTTGCAGACACACGAAAATATTCATAAATCAAATGAGCAACAGAGTATTGATCTTCTCCGCCCCGTCGGGGTCCGGCAAAAGCACGATAGTCAACCATATTCTTGGAATATACAAGGATCAGATGGAGTTCTCGATCTCCGCCACCTCAAGGGCTCCGCGCGGCGCCGAGCGGGACGGCAAGGAATATCACTTCGTCACCCCGGAGAAGTTCCGCGAGCTGATCGCCAAGGACTCTTTCGTTGAATATGAGGAAGTTTACGAGGATCATTTCTACGGGACTCTCAAGTCTGAGGTCGAAAGAATATGGGCGGCCGGCCACGTCATCATATTCGATGTCGATGTGAAGGGAGGAGTCAATCTCAAGAAATATTTCGGAGACAAGGCTCTGTCCATATTCGTCCAGGCTCCGTCCGTGGAGGCTCTAAGGGAAAGGCTCATCAAAAGAGGAACCGACTCCCCTGAGGCCATCGAGGAGCGTGTCGCCAAGGCGGCCGAGGAGATGACCTACGCTCCGAAATTCGACTATGTGCTTGTCAACGATGACCTAAAGACCGCGTTCGCCGAGGTGGAAAAGGTTGTCGAGGACTTTCTTGACGATGGAAAGCTGAACTACTCAACATTCATCTAAGGAATCCGTGAAGATAGCCGTCTACTCGGGGTCTTTCAATCCCCTGCACATCGGTCATCAGGCCATAATGGAGTACCTTACCAGGGATAAGGAATATGACTGGGTGTATCTCGTTGTGTCCCCGAAGAACCCTCTGAAGGATTCAATCAGCGCCGAATCCGGCGAGAGCCGCTACGAGGCTGCCGTGGCCGCCGTCAAGCGTCACCCTGAGCTGCACGTCTGGGTGGACGATATCGAGCTCAGGATGGATCCGCCGCACTACACGATCAGGACTCTTGACGCGCTCAGGCAGCGGGAGCCGGACAACGACTTCACGCTTGTCATCGGCGCCGACAACCTTCAGAGCATCCGCCGCTGGAGAGATTTTCCGAGAATTCTTTCTGAATATGGTGTGACTGTCTATCCGCGCAAAGGCTACGACGTGGACAGCATCAAGCGTCAGCTGATCGAGGAGTGCAAGGATTTCCCCGCACCCTATGTCCTTGATTCCGAAGAGATTGTCCCAGACGGAATGAGAAGCCTTGAGGAAACCCTCATCCGCTCCTACAACATAGAGGTCATAGACGCTCCCATAGTGGACATCTCCTCCACCGAGATCCGTGACGGCCTCCTCGCCGGCAAGGATATGTCGGAGTTTCTTATGTGAAATAATTTCAGGCTTATGCCTCAGTACAAAGCGTTCTGTTGGTGTTCCGGACTTCCAGGTG
>ERZ1023899.112-NODE-112-length-15754-cov-9.823301_pt1 | contig 15754 bp, 9 predicted proteins | sample MGYA00380400_ERZ1023899 | MGnify/ENA primary metagenome ERZ1023899 (study PRJEB33179, sample SAMN07448996) | human gut metagenome | biome: Human-gut; feature: Human associated habitat; material: Faeces | host: Homo sapiens | place: India: Bhopal | collected...
CATTTGTTTCTTGATGAAGTGCACTATTATCCCAAATGGAAGACATTGATCAAAAACATCAACGATGATTATCCGGGACTTCACGTTGTTTACACAGGCTCCTCTATGCTAAAAATAGACAGCGGCGTGGCAGATTTGTCAAGAAGGCAGTTGCCTTACACCCTTCACGGGATGTCTTTCCGGGAATATCTGCTCTACGAGGGACTCGCCGAAATGGAACCGATCTCTCTTGATCTCCTTTTGCGCGACCACCGCCGGATAGCGGGGGATATCCTCTCAAACGGGATGAAGATACTGCCGGCATTCGGGGAATATCTGCGATATGGCTATTACCCGTTCTATAAGAGCGTATATTCCGGATTCGAAATCAGGTTGCAGCAAGTTGTCAATCACGTTCTGGAAAATGACTATCCGATAATTGAGGGAGTGGAGCAATCTACAATCAGGAAGACCAAGAAAATGTTTATGATTCTTGCGGAACAGGTCCCTCAGACCCCGAATATGTCGAATCTCTACAATGAGTTGGAGACCGACAGAAACCAAGGACTCAAGATGCTGTACGCCCTTGAAAAGGCTGGACTTCTGGCCTTGCTTTCCGACAAGCCGAAACATATAGACAAGTTGTCGCGTCCCGAGAAGATATTTATGGACAATTCCAACTTGATGTACGCGTACGCGATGGCACCAAACATCGGGACGGTGCGTGAAACTTTCTTTTTAAGCCAATTGGCAGTCGATCACTCCGTTACATATCCCGCTAAAGGTGATTTTCTTGTGGATGGGAAATATCTGTTTGAAGTTGGAGGCCGCAAGAAATCATTTGAACAAATAAAAGATGTGGCTGACAGCTATCTGGCTGTGGACGATACGGAAATCGGGCATCACAACCGTATCCCTTTATGGATGTTCGGCTTACTGTATTAAGAGAATATTAATCCTTCCATTGCGTAATGGTGAAATTTTCCATAAATTGACACTCTATATTTTTGAAAAAATACGTTTTGAATATGAAAAAGTGTTTGACCGCTCTGGTTTTACTGGTGTCCGTGGCCGCCTCGGCCAAGGATTTCAATGATGTTCCTTCCGCTTGGAAATGGGTGGGAAAGAACGAGGTTGCGTTGACTTACGATTACTCTTTCACGGGGGCTAAAGACTTCTCTGTCAATGCTGTGACCGGAAAGATTACGGATGGGATAAACTATCCTGCGAAGTTCACGGATTTCCCGTTCAGGCCGGACGGGGCTGTCAACCTGACATATTCACCGGACTCCACGAAGATGGCGTTTACGAGGGACAACAACCTTTGGGTTGTGGACATCGCGACGAAGGGGGAGACCCAGCTGACGTTCGACGGCTCGGACGTGATTCTGAACGGCTACTCTTCTTGGGTGTATTACGAGGAGATTCTGGGCAGACCTACCCATTATTGCGCGTTCTGGTGGTCACCGGACTCCAAGAAGATAGGATTCTATCGTTTTGACAATTCGGAGGTTCCGGTATTTCCGATATATTCACCGTTCGCTGAGGACGCTGACCGCTCGGGGATGGGGCTGGCATATTCACAGAACGCCGGGGCTGCGGTGGCTTTGCCGAACGTGTCCCCGACGGGAGGCTCGGTCCGTATGACGCGCTACCCTAAGTGCGGTGACAACAACCCTAAGGTGCGGATCGGGATCGTGAATATTCAGAGTGGCTTCACCGCTTGGGCGGACTTCGATGAGAATGACGACCAGTATTTCGGGACTCCGTTCTGGGGAGCCGACAGCGAGGCCTTTTATATTCAGAGAGAACCGAGGACGCAGAACACGCTCGACCTTTTCGCAGTGTCGCCGGTGGACGGTTCGAAGAAGCACATCTACCACGAGACCTATAAGACGTGGCTGGACTGGATTGACGGGATGCTGTTCGGACGGGATGGAATATATATGGTTCGTTCGTTTGAAACTAATTGGCAGCAAATATATTACCTCTCTTATGACGGTGCTGTTTTGACGCGTCTGACCGACGGGGAGAACTGGCGGATGTCGCTTGTGGACGTTAAGGAAGGCAAGGCGGTCAAAGGGTTTGACGGCAGTTCTTCGGAGGTGCTTTTCGTCGCCGAGCGTGACTCCCGTGTGCGTAGCGGGCTATATTCAGTATGCAAAGGAGTGATCAGGAATATTTCGGATCCTTCGATGAATGTCGCTTCCGTCAAGGTTTCTCCGGACCAGAGGTACGCCGTTGCCTTGGCCAGCAATTCCAGGACACCATCGCAGGTCTGGATCTATGATTTGAGGAAAGTCGCGAAGTCATTCAAGGTGGCGGATATGGCCGGAGAGAATTTCGACGCTTCGGATTACGCTTTGCCTGAGCATATTACGATGACGACCAAGGACGGGCTTGTGCTTCCGGCGATGATTGTCTATCCTAAGGATTTTGACGCTACCAAGAAATATCCGGTTCACGTGGACATCTACGGTGGCCCGGACTCTCCTCAGGTGAATGACCGGTTCCGCAGTCCGCTTTATTATCAGTGGTACGCCGAGAACGGGATCATTGAGGTCGTGGCTGATTGCCGTGCTTCGGGGCATAACGGCCGCAAAGGTCTGGATCAGATTTACAGGCGCTTGGATGAGCGTGAGGTGCAGGATTTTGTGGAGTGGGCTGAATATCTCAAGTCGCTTTCGTACGTGCAAGGCGACAAGATCGGCGTTGAGGGCTTCTCTTTTGGTGGCACGATGACGGCTCTTCTGGTGATGAATCATCCGGACGCTTTCCATTACGGAATCGCCGGCGGAGGAGTCTATGACTGGGCGCTTTACGACACTCACTACACGGAAAGGTTTATGGACACTCCGGCCAATAACCCGGAGGGGTACGCTTCGACCAAGGTTGTCGCCAGCGCGGCCAACTATCCTGTCACGGAGAAGAACTACGACGGGTCGGTGATGCTCAAACTCACGCACGGGACGGGGGACGATAACGTGCATTTCCAGAACACGTTGCTATTGGTGGATGCTCTTCAGAAGGCTGGCAAGAAGTTTGAATTGATGATCTATCCGGATGGGATGCACGGGTACCGTGGCTATCAGGGGAAACATTTTTCTGAGGCCAACAGGGCGTTCTGGCTCAAGTACTTGAAAGGGGAGTAGGGACGTTGGGGCACTGAGCCTGTCGAAGTGACATCCCGAACGAAGTAATACCCATAATATGAAGAGAAATATTCAAAGAATAGCATTATCCATCGCCTTGGCGGCGGCCGCATTTCCCTTCTGCGCCGCCCAGGAGGTGACCCGCAGCGCCCAAATCCCAGGCCTAAGGCCCTACAAAGTGGATTTGGAATATATGCCCCGCGCCGAGAAAGACTCAGTGCGTATGGTCGCCGAACTTTGGAAAGGCTATGTCGAGTCGTTCACTTCCTCTTCGGTGGACGAGGCCCGCCGGCGTTCCTTCTGGGTGGACGGATCACCTGACTACCTTCAGGAATTCGATGACGGCAACCTCCTCTACGCCTCTTTCCGCGAGAACAGGATTCTTGACATCCGGAAACTCGGCGGCGGCACCTACGAATTGATCGCGGCCACGTTCAGCAAACTTCCGGGCGAGGAATATGACAACTGGGTGGAAGCTGTCCTCCGCGTCTGTGTCAAGGCTGTGGCATCAGGCAATGGTGGTAAAAACAATCCTTTCCGGCTGTGTAACTGGCTAGACGCGAAATTCCCGTCTTTGACGAAAACCATATTCAAGGGCATTGAATATTATTGCGTTCCAGGTTGCGGAGTGCCTAAAAAGGCCGCCTCCGGATTGGCTACATTTGTCACAAGGTTCATCAATGAATATGCTCCTGAGTTTCAAGGCCCTTTGCGTTATGTGGTGGCTCCGTCTGTGGATCAGTGCGAGCGTCTGTCAGGAATCTTGTTCAACGCATATTCCAATCCTTTGATGAGTTCCGCATCTGGAAAAAACTCTGACAGAGCGTTCTACGGCCGGACTTTTGGTTCGGACATCGTCCTCTCGAACTATTGGGATGACAGGCACGATGTGGCCCTTCTGCTCATCAAATCCTCTTGGCCAAAGGCCCTGCTGATGGTTCAGGAAGGCGTCGCCGCTTATTATGGCGGTTATATGGACCTTTCATATTCAGACATCAAGGCCTCGCTCCGCCGCTATCTTGCGTCCAAGAAGGACCTGGACCTTTCAAATGATGACAATTTCTATGACCTTTCGATTCCGGTCTCCGGAGAGGACGGTGTGACTGCCGCGGTTGTTCCTTTGGAAGGTATTATTGGTGCGGCCATTGTGGAATATACCATTGTCCAGCAAGGCCGTTCCAAGGTCAAGAATCTCCTTGGATGCCAAAACTATTCCGACATATTCAAAGTCCTTGGCATCCCTTCCGCCGACATCAACGACTTCATCCGCGGGATACTTTAGTTCTAACAGGCTCAGTGACCGGACGGCTCCGTGACAATCAGGTAGTTGTCTTCGTTATAGGGTGTTTCGATACGGACTCCGAAGATGTGCGCGTCATCGCCTGACTTGACTTTCAGGCGGGTGCGGAGTTCATCGCTGGACATCGGGATGTTCTTGGCGGAAACTTCTGAATGCGGGTAGCGCTTTCCGACATCCTTCATCGAAGACTTGTTGAGAGGAAGGATCTCCTTTACATAAAAGACTTTGCCGAAATCTTTAAGCGGTGCCGTACGTTGCTCTGATTCGCTGTCGGACAGCGGCTCACTGATTGTGTAAAGATGCGTGAACCGAGCCAGCTTGACAAGCCCGAACCTTTCGCAGATGGCGTTGGACACCCCCGCCTTTGTCAGCGATTTTCCCGGCTCGAAGATAATCCTTGCGAAGGTCGAATCCGGATAACCGGCTTTAGCCTTGGTGATTTCCTCTGGCTTGAATGTCAGCGTCTTGCCATCTTCCCGACAGGTCAATGAATATCCTTCATTCCATTCCCCGTCCAACAGAATCAGCAGCTCCTTGCATTCTCCGCCGCTGGCCACCACGTGAACCTCACGCACCCACTGCCCGTTCCACCCTTTCCCGGAAGCCTTTTCAAGATATTCATCATAAGTCCTGTCCAGCCTCTCAACAGCCATCGTGATGTCAGCCATAGGGGAGAGTTTAAGGAGTACGAACCTGCTGATTCCGAACAGTTCCGGCAGAATCTTCAGCACATCAGGCGAGCAATCTTCCAACAGAAACACCTTCTTCCCGGCGGAGTCCCTTCTCGCGGGATCAAGGAATATGACATCCGGTCTGAAGTCTCCGAAGATGTCCTTGAGCGAGTCTGATGTCGCCTCCGAATTTTTTATGAATATATTCGTGACTCCCAGTGCCTTGAAATTGTGTCTTGCTGCCGCAGCAAGCGCCGGATTCATCTCATTGTAAAGCACTTCCTCCGCCACTTCGCTGAACGCCCACGAGTCCACTCCCAGTCCTCCCGTCAGGTCGGCCACCTTGCCTCTGCTTGGTATGGTCACTTCGGCAAGCTCAGTGACCGATTGGTTTCTGGTCGTAGGGCTATTTTTGTCGGGCACTGATTCTGTCCCTTTGGTCGCTGAGCCTGTGGTTCGACAAGGGTCACCAACCATCGAAGCGACTGTTCCAACATATTCATTGAAGATTCTTTGAACAATCGAAGCCTTGTACCGCGCCGTGTCCGATGAGCTGCACTGCTCCGCGCAAAGCGATGAAGGATAGACCAGCCCCGTGCACGCCACCCATTCCGGCAGTTTCTTCCGCAGCCTCCTCCGCCCTTCAATTGTGTTGACAGCCAATGATTTCGCATCCAACTCCGCCAGCTCCGCATCCTCAGGCACAGGCCACTCCTTGCACGCCATCACCAGCCGCACCGTGTCCGCGTTCCCGTTCTCAACTATGAATTTCTCGAAACTGTCCATATCTGACGCAAAAATAGACAAATATTGCCAAATAATTTGAGTAAATTTGTAATCAGTATGGTTTGATGGTCAGGCCGTACGGCAACAAGACAAGATAATAAAACTAGAATATTATGGCACAGGATTACAACGAGAACGCCAGGAAATGGCTGGAAGGGGATTTCGATCAGGAAACCAAGATGAAGGTGATCGAGCTGCGGAACAATGATCCGGCGGGGTTTGAGGACGCATTCTACAAGACTTTGGAGTTTGGCACCGGTGGCCTCAGGGGCATTATGGGAGTCGGAACCAACAGGATGAACAAATATACCGTCGGAATGGCCACGCAGGGACTGGCCAACTATATTCTTAAGAAAGTTTCCGGGGATGACATCCGCGTCTGCATTTCCTACGACAGCCGCAACAACTCCAAGCTGTTCGCCAAGATCGCCGCTGACATATTCAGCGCCAACGGATTGCACGTGTTCATATTCGAAAATCTGCGTCCTACGCCGGAATTGAGCTACTCCATCCGCAAGATGGGTGCGGTTGCCGGAGTGATGGTCACAGCCTCGCATAATCCTAAGGAATATAACGGGTATAAGGTTTATTGGTCTGACGGTGCGCAGATCACCGCGCCGGTGGATCAGGAGATCATCAATGAGGTCAACAGGATCACCGACCCCTCTCAGGTGATGTTCGAGAAGAAAGAGCATTGCGGAGAGGTTGAGCTGATGGGCAAGGAGATGGATGACGCTTACCTTTCTGACATCATTTCACTGACCCTCAGCCCTGAGGCTCGTGAGAAGCATAAGGACTTGAAGATCGTTTACACTCCGCTTCACGGAGCAGGAGTCCGCATTGTGCCAGAGGCTCTGAAACGCCTTGGTTTCGAGAATGTTATCCACGTACCTGATCAGGACATTAGTGACGGGGACTTCCCGACAGTTGTATCCCCGAATCCGGAGGAGCCTGCCGCTATGAAGATGGCTCTGGAAATGGCCGACAAAAAGGGGGCTGACATCGTGATGGCCTCCGACCCTGACGCTGACCGCCTTGGAATCGCTGTTCGTGACAACGAAGGCAAGATGGTTCAGCTGAACGGCAACCAGACAGGATCCATCCTGACATATTACATCCTCACCCGCTGGAAGGAACTCGGCAAGCTGGATTCCACGAAGTACATCGCCAAGACCATCGTGACGACTGAGCTGATCGCCGAGATCGGCCGTAGTTTCGGAGTGAAGTGCTACGATGTGCTGACCGGATTCAAGTACATTGAGGAGATCGTACGCGAGAACGAGGGCAAGGGCGAGTTCATCTGCGGCGGTGAGGAAAGCTACGGCTTCAATGTCGGTGAGTTCGTGCGCGACAAGGACGCTCCGGTAGCCTGCATAATGGTTGCCGAGTGCGCCGCTTGGGCCGCCGAGCAGGGCCTGACCCTCTATCAGCTGCTCCAAAGGATATATTCTGAATATGGCTACCGCAAGGAATCGCTTGTCTCTTTGGTGCGCAAGGGCAAGAGCGGAGCCGAGGAGATCCAGAAGATTATGGCAGACCTGAGGCAGAACCCACCGGCAGAGATTGTCGGCTCGAAGGTTATCAAGGTCATCGACTACAACGAGCCGGAGAAGACCGGACTCCAGAAGTCCAATGTCCTCCAGTTCTTCAACGAGGATGGCGACATCGTTTCCGTCCGTCCTTCCGGAACCGAACCGAAGATCAAGTTCTACTTCGGGGCCAAGGGGCCGGACGCTGATGCAAAACTTAAGGCTCTTGAGGCTCAGTTCATCAGTTAAATGTTGTCTATGAAATTCACTATCCGTGATGCCCGGCCGTCAGACGGCGAGTTCATCGCAAGAAATGTCCTTGCGGCGATGGGGTATGAGGTTTTCAATGTGGATGCCGACTCTGCGATCGAGTTCGGCTCCACATCTTTGAATGTCCAGGGTGCCGTCAAGCTCGTCGGAGAGATTTGCGCCAGACCCGACACGTTATATTCATACGCCAGAACGAGGATCGCATGCGTGGAAGGCAATGCAGTGGGATCGCTGACGGCATATTCAGGAGATGACTATCTGTCGCTGCGCGAGCTGACATGGGGACTCCTGAACGCTGCTTTTGAGAATATTGCCGCAGAAGATTCAACTTCTGATTCTGCCGATGGTTCAGGCAGGTTGACTGATCGGGCGGAATTATCTTCAAATGCCGTTGATAGCACTGAAACACAAGCGATTGGCAAGCAGTTTTCTGACGAAAATTCCTCCGATGCTCTTTCAATGGAGCCGGAGTGTCTGCCCGGCGAGTTCTATCTCGACAGTATGGCTGTACTCCCCGAGTTCCGCCGGATGGCCTTTGAATATGCCGGCGCGACCGACCGCATAGGCCACCTGCTGATGCTCGACGGCATTGAGGAAGGCCGCAGGAAAGGCTTTCCACGCATCAGCCTGATTGTTGACAAGTCCAAGCCCCGCCTCTTCACCTACTATTCCGCCCTTGGCTTCCGCCCCGACGGAGAGATCCTCTTTTTCGGCCATCTTTACGACCGGATGATCAAGGACCTGGACTGAGAAATGAATGGTGGTTGGCAATTGTTGATTGCCGGAGGGGGAAATCCTATTGATTGATTGGAGGGGTGGAGTCCTATTGATTGATTATGAGGAAATTGTGGAATCCTGCCCTCTCAAATTAGAGGGTAGGATTTTGTAATTAGCTTATAATGAGATATTTGGCGATCGCATCTTAGGTACGGGAACAAAAAGCGGGAAGCCCTAATCAGAACTTCCCGCTTTTCGGAGCCACTCATCAGGCTCGAACTGACGACCTGCGCGTTACGAATGCGCTGCTCTACCGACTGAGCTAAAGTGGCTTGCTGCATTTCTCATGGAAATGGACTGCAAAGATAAGTAAAATTTTTTAACTTTGCACTATGTATTCAGATATTATCATCATCGGAGGCGGGGCGGCCGGGCTTATGGCCGCTTACGGTGCCGTCAAGGCGCTTCCGCTCGGCAGTTCAGCGCGTGTCACGGTTTTGGAGAAGATGCCACGTCCGGGCAGGAAGATCCTGTTTACGGGAAAGGGACGGTGCAACTTCACGAACCTCAAGGACTGGAACGAATTCTCACAGCATATACGCACGAATCCTAATTTCGTGAAACCGGCGTTCTACAACTTCACACCGGAGAACACTATCGATTTCCTTGAGAGAAACGGGCTTGAGACCGTTGTCGAGAGAGGTGACCGTGCGTTCCCATATTCACACAGAGCCTCGGATGTACTTGACACCATCGTTGAGGTTGTGCTGCGCCACGGAGTGACGCTGCTGACTGACAGGGAGGTGACGGACATTCTGCCGGGATTCTCGATCCGATGCGCTGATGGCGAGACATTTGAATGCTCGAAACTGATCATCGCGACCGGGGGGCTTTCCTATCCGGGAACCGGCTCGACAGGTGACGGCTACAAATGGGCGAAGTTCTTCGGGCATAATGTCACTCCGTGCTTTCCGTCGTTGACCGCCCTTGTTCCAAAGGGTTACAAGATCATCGACAGGCCGGAGACGGACTTGAAGGGACATATTCATAGAGAGACTCCGATGACTGGAAGCGGCGAGGCTCTGAAAGGGGCGAAGCTGAAGAATGTCAACCTTACCGTGACTTTTGACGGCTCGAAGTCCGAGTCTGAGTTTGGCGATGTGGACTTCACTGATGGCGGAATCGAGGGACCGATCGGGTTTCAGGTCAGCCGTAAGTGTGTGAAGGCCTTGATGAACGGCGGCAAGGTGGCGTTCTCGCTTGACCTGAAGCCGGGCGTGTCGTTGGATGAGTTGACCGGGCGCATCAAGGCACTTTGGCAAGAGATCAAGAATGATCCCCGGACCCGCCAATGGAAGGATGGCCGTGGCCTGAACGGCAAGGAAATGTACCGGATCCTGCTCGGCAAGCTGATGCCGTGGGAACTTATCCCGGGTTTCCAGGCTTGGAATCCGGACATAATGAAGATTGATCTTAAGAAGTCTGAATATGCGGACGGACGTTCCGACAGGCTCAGCGCCCGGTCGGCCAGCTACCGCTCGCAAAGCTGGTCAAAAGGACCTAATCATCGCTTCAGCCGCCAGCCGAGGCGTTACTACGACATCGATCTTGACCTTTTGGCCAAAACATTGAAAGACTGGAAGTTTGAGATCATCGGATTCGTGGGCTACGAACGTTGCGTCATCACGGCCGGAGGAATATCCACGGACGAGGTGGTGCCGAAGACGATGGAATCCCGCGTCAAACCAGGCCTCTACCTTTGCGGCGAGGTTCTCGATATGGACTGCGATACCGGCGGCTACAATCTCCAGTGCGCCTTCTCCACCGGCTACCTTGCCGGCGAGTCAGCGGCCAAGTCTCTGAATATTCCAGGACAGTATTAGGCTAATAAACCCCGGAGCCGAGCATCTCGTCATCGGCTGAGTACCAGGCGGCGAACTGGCCGTCGGAAATGCCGCGTTGCGGGATGTCGAAGAGGATGAATATGCCGTTCGGCCTCTTGATCAGGAACGCGTCCTGAAGTGGTTGGCGGTAACGGATGCGGACCCGGTAGCGGCGGATTTCGCCGTCTGCCATCGCAAGGTCTGTCCTGATCCAATGAATATCTTGGGACGCGATCCGTAAACAACTGCGTGACAACCCCTTGTGAGTGTGCCCCTCGCCGACGTATATGATGTTTCGCGGAACATCCGTGGCAATCACAAAGATGGAGTCCTTATGTCCTCCGATGTTGAGACCTTTGCGTTGCCCGATCGTGTAGAACTGCGCCCCGTCGTGCCGTCCGACAATCTTTCCGAACGGATTCTCCTTGTATCGTGTCTTCTTGATGTGCTTTTTCCCAGCCCGGTAGGTCTCCGTCTCGAACTTGATGTCATCGTACCGTATCGGTTCTGACAACCTCATCAGTTCCTCATCGCTTAACCTGGCGATTTTTTCCACATCGAAGTCATTCCGGTGCGATAACCCTCCGGTTGGAGTGGATGTGGTTCCGCACCCGTGGCCGCCCGTGGCCTCGTGAACGGGTGGCTCGCCGCAGGCGAGACGGGATGGAGCGCGAAGCGCGGAAGGTGCGGGGCCACTTTCACTCCAATCGGCCTTTCCTGTAGATTTGGCCACTTCGACAGGCTCAGTGGCCGGACTGTTACTGTCAGTGACCCGGCGGTTGTTGAACGACTTCCCGCCGGAATCCTCGGAGGTATATTCAGTGATCATCATTGGCTCGCCTGGAGTCTTGAGGAGCGAGGCGAGGGTGTCGTGGATGAACCGATATTGCTCGCTTTGAGCGTAGTAGGCATCGAAAACCTCCACCACATCGCCCTTGGCCGGCTTGAGTTTCTGCTGAAGGAATGTCGGGAGATCCACCTTCCCGACGAAGCATATTCCCTGGGAATCTTTCTTGTCGGCGGAAGGAAGATCCGCCAGATGAGCTATCTGGCGCACCTCAGGCTTGGTAAGGTGGCCGATAGGGAAGAGCGCCTTGCCGAGCTGCTCCTGCGTGAGCTGGCAGAGGAAGTAGCTCTGGTCCTTGTTCGGGTCCACGCCTTCTAGAATCCTCCATTGAGGCACCCCCTCAATCACAACCTGCTTCCCGTCAGCGTCCAACAGTGGAGCCCGGCGGCAATAATGCCCTGTCGCGACCATATCCGCACCCAGCTTCCGGGCGGCCTTGAGGAAAGCGTCGAACTTGATCTCGCGGTTGCAGAGAACATCCGGGTTTGGGGTGCGGCCGGCGGAATATTCATTGAACATATAGTCCACCACCCGCTGGCGGTACTCCTTGGAAAGGTCCACGAAGTAGAAAGGGATGCCGATCTTGCGGGCGACCAATTCCGCCACGAAACGGTCCTCCTCCCATTCACAGTCGCCGTGCAGCGTCGCGTCCGCGTCGTGCCAGTTCTGCATAAACATAGCGAACACGTCATACCCCTGCTGCTTCAACAGCAGAGCGGCGACACTGGAGTCAACACCTCCCGAAAGACCAACGCAGATTTTCATAACTTACTTCTTCTCTCGCTTATAGGCGATTACGTCCTATTAAATGTATCTTACGTTCCAAGTGACTGCCCACTGAAAATCACTTTACGTTACCCCAACCCTAAATCCCTTCCCTCGGGGAAGGGACTTGCTTTCACCGCAGGCGGTGAAGAGGCTTCGTGCGATAAGGGCCTACAAATTTACTCAAATGCTTGAATATGCACAATTTTTGCTAACTTTGAAAACTTGTGTATAAAGACCACTGAATATGAAGACAGTAAAACTGGACATCAACTATACTGAATATTCCTCCATCGATGAGATGGAACCTCAAGACATCGAACTCGTGAAGGCTGCCATCGAGGCGCAGAAGGGTTCCTACGCCCCATATTCCACATTCAATGTCGGTGCCGCGCTTCGGCTGGAAGACGGAACGATAGTGAAAGGGGCCAATCAGGAGAACGCCGCCTATCCTTCCGGACTTTGCGCCGAGAGGACAGCAATGTTCGCCGCCAGCGCCAACAATCCGGGCAAGGCTATGCTTTCCCTCGCCATTGTAGGAGGCTTCAACGGCACACTGAGCGACACCCCTTGCTCACCCTGCGGTGCCTGCCGTCAGGTGATGGCCGAGTACCAGACTTTGGCCGGCCGTCCGATGAGCATAATAATGTACGGAACGAAAAAAACGTGGAAATTTGACAAAGTTGACGACATACTGCCGTTCATTTTTGACAGTTTCAACGAAAAGTAGTATATTTGCAGTCAGGGAAAGTCGTACACGACCAGCTCCCTCTGAATTCCCCCAGGGTCGGAAGGCAGCAAGGGTAGGAGGTCGTAGCGGTGCGATGTACTAAGCTTTCCCTTTTTTCTATTTTATATAATACAGTCAAAGCGAAAGTACCAATAAATTTTGAATGTAATATGACACTTAATTGTCTTGCCAATGATTGGAAGAAAGACGAATATCGTTATTCTCTTGAGTTATCCAAGTCGAAAACGCCCCAAAATACCATCTTGGTCGTAGGGGTTAATCCTGGAGGTCAAACAGACCCCGAAGAACAATATTTTGGTTCGACCATTCGCCGTGTGTGGCAAACTCGTAATTAACAATGGAGAAGGTAACACGACATATGATAGCGTATTGTTCGTGAATCTGACTCCTGTAATCGCAAAAGCCCCATCTAGTTTGAAGGATACAGCTAGTATAGAGCATCTTCCTAAGGACAATATCAATAATTGGTAGACATATAAAAAGGGACTGTTGACTTACTTTCATAATTGGTAGTTATAGCCTGTTGAATATCTTCTTCCATATCGAACCAACGTCCGGACGACTGCGGGCAGAAACAAACTCACTGAGGTAACTGCGTTTGTTAATGTTAAGATTTTACAAAATGCTTTCAGCCACACAACGTACCTATGCCCACAGATGCCAGACCGGACCGAAAATCAAGGTCAAAGGCACAAGATTTTCACGACAATGAGCCTTCTATATGCTTATAAAAGGCTTTGGGCTGAATGAGTTTCGTAAATTCGCAACGAAATCGACAAGAGGAAACATTCCTGATTAGCGTCGGGTGTAGAAAGCTATTGCATTGAAGTGTTATTAAGTCACAATTGCTTAAGCATAAACACTATAAGGCAAAAGTTGGTCAACTCCGATAGAGAGCATCGCTATAAGCGTCCATCATATCTTCGACTGTCCAACGACGGTATTTATTTGGAAGGCATCGGAACATAAAAAACGCGATATTCATTTAATTTTTTCATCACTACGCAAAAAGGTTGCGTACTTCGCGTATAATTTTGCATCCGCAATCCGAAAGGAATCGCATCGATGTACTGAGCTGACGGGCTCATCGTCATAAGACTTTTCACGCCGCGGTTTAGCAGCTTCATTACCTGCCAAGGTCAAAATGCCTGCTTACTACGATCAATGGTTACTGCTGGTTCGAGTCCAGCCCGCGGCACAACTTTATGAGGACCAAGGATGGCTTACTTCCTGATTCTTTCATCTTAATTCCATAGCGGAATTAAGAGACTTCATCAGCTATTCAATTTCCTCATATTAATATTAGATCCGGTAGCCCTGCTACCAACAAGGTCAAAGAGAAGCTTACTTCTATGGCATCAGACACTTATTGCCTGGCTAACAACCAGGAGGACAGCTTCTCAATTACCTTTTTAATTTATTATGGCTATGAATAAGACCTTGACAAAAGTCGCTTTGCGCTATCATGCGGTGTTCCTCGACATCAACCGCGAGGACATCAACAAGAATTCCGAGGCTACAATTCCAGTGATGGCGTTCGTGGCGCGATTGAAGGAGAACGGTTTCAGTGTGAGCGAGGAACTGCTCCACGCACTTAACGCGGTTTCCGCGGATACGCTCGCGGAAATCACCGAGTGCATCAATGATGTGATGGGAGTCAATCTGAACTGGGCCTCTCTTGTCAAGGGGTGGGACGTACCCACAGGAGAATCTCGCGCGGATCACCTTCTCACCTGGATCACAAATATTTTTGGAGGGAAAGCGGCAGGATTCAAGGGAACAACCCTGAAATGTGGCCACTTTATACCAAACGGAACATTCCCGTTAGAGCGTTACAATGGCTGTCCATTCTGCGGGACACCGTTCGAGACAGCGGACTTTGTTTATAAAGGTCAGGGCAGCAAGTTGAAAGAACTCAGGCTGTTTACACATGCTGACATTAGAAATGTCTTTGCCTCCCTTCTGTCTTCCGCAACCCCGTTGGATGCGACGCAGAGCGATTCCCTGAAGTCGCTTCTGGGCCAGTACCCTCTACCTACAGACGCAAACATTTCAATGAAGGAAACCGCTATGCTTGTCACCAAGACTTTGGTGGAGCAGGGAAAAGCGGATGAGGCTTCCGCGTTTCTGAAGACCCCTGCTGACATCCTTCGTTATCTTTGGTATGAGAAGACCGGACATATTCAGATCATCGAGCCGAAGACCCTTGTAGCCCACGCCCGAAAGATGTACTATCATATGTGGGGACCGCTTGACAAGGGTAAGGACGCTGCCAAGGATATGAAGCTGAAACTGATGCTTAAATATGATCGCAAGGCCTGTCTCCGCGTAGCCAAATGGATGAACGCCATTCCAATGACAGCAATGCATGCGGCTGAGAATATGAATCCGAAACGCGGTATGTGGGTACGTATGATCCGTGCCCTCCGTCTGGGTGAATACTCCCGCAAGGAGGGTATGGAACATCTTGCCGACATCCTTGACGTATTCTACAAGCAGGAATATTCCACTTGGCAGGGTCGTGTTGACAAGGCGCGTTCCGAGAATGACGCCAACAAGACTCTTGAATTACTCAAGGAGCGACCTGGCTTATTTGCCCGTTGCCTGTTTGCCACTATGCTTAGGTTTGGCAGCGACAAGGCATTGGCCGCTTTCAACGAAGTGGCAGACAGACTTCCGGCGCGACTGCTGCTGTCATTAGGCAATGCCGCCGAGACATATTTTGATGTTAAGGGAGCGCGTGTCGCACACCCGATCACTGGTGTTACCCACCGTATCGAGGCCAACAAGCTGCTTACCCTATACGATGAAGAGGCCGGAAAAGAGATGATCAAGGGTGTCAATGAAATCTACAAGTCCTCTATGGAACGTCGTTTCGCCTCAAAGAAAACCGAGGCGAAGTCCATATTCATTGATCCGGCCCTTTACAGAATACCAGTAAGCGTCGGCGACCGTACGTCAACCGTTCAGGACACCTCCTGCGCCTTGATGGGCACTCGCTTTCCTGTAGAGGGAGAAACCGTACGCTTGTTCCTTCAGTGGGGGAAAGGTATGCATTCCCACCCCCTCGATATGGAATTGAGCTGCCGGATAGCTGTGCCGCA
>ERZ1023899.124-NODE-124-length-15210-cov-11.727549_pt1 | contig 15210 bp, 19 predicted proteins | sample MGYA00380400_ERZ1023899 | MGnify/ENA primary metagenome ERZ1023899 (study PRJEB33179, sample SAMN07448996) | human gut metagenome | biome: Human-gut; feature: Human associated habitat; material: Faeces | host: Homo sapiens | place: India: Bhopal | collected...
TATCACTTAGAACTTCCATATCGGTTATCTCGCCGATGAACATTGTATGCGAACCTAAATCTTCTGTTTTATTAACAGTTACAGAAATGTATGCATTGGTACCTTGTGTAATATAATAAATACCATTTGTGCCCCTGGCACACTGCTCAAATGCTTCAAACTTATTGGTATCTCTTCCTGATTGGAAGCCAAAATGTTTGAACAATTCAAATTGTGCCTTCTGACTTAAGACTGATACAGTAAATTTTCCGGTTCTTTGAATCATATCATGCGTATAATTTGCCTTATTTACACAGATACTTAACCGGTTGGGTTCCGAAGCTGCCTGAATGGCTGTATTAATAATACATCCATTGTCTTTTTCACCTTCCCTGGCAGTTAGTACAAATAATCCGTAACTCAACTTATACATTGCCTTTTTGTCCATGCTGTTCCTCCTTTACCTTCTCCCTGCATTTCGGGCAAATACCTTTAAATGAAATATCATAATCCACAAATTCAATTCCATGAGTGTTATGAATTCTTTCCAGCAAATCCGGTATTTGATCCATATCCACATCAAAAATTTCACCGCACTTTATACATCTTACATGGTAATGATTTTTCAATGTAAAATCAAATCGGTTCGGTCCATCCGGAACCTCAACCTTTCTTAATGCACCTTCCTCTACCAATATATCAAGATTTCTATATACAGTTCCTTTTCCAATTGTTGGATATGCTTCTTTTATAAATTCATACACTTCATTTGCCGTAACGTGTCTTCTCATTTCGTATACGGTATTTCTTACAAGATCTTTTTGAATGGTATTTCTCCTACTTGTCATTCGTTCTCCTTATTAGGATTAATTCTTAACAAGGATTATATACCACTATCATCCTGTTGTCAATAAAATTAGTGATAATTCTCATTATTATAAAAGCTACCAAACTGAGCATCTTTTACCTGAATAACTATTTTATTTTGCGTTCAAATACATATTCTGAATCTGAAGATAAATCAGACCTAAACGAATATCCGAGTCTGTCAAATTTCTGAATTTCCAACGGATTTTCAATATTATTTTCCGCTATGAATCTGACCATTTCACCACGAGCCATCTTGGCATAGGTACCTTTTGTTACCAATTTATCTCCGGATAACTCACAAAATACAATCGTAATATATCTGTCCTGTGATGTCAGATACTTTTCTATACATTTTGAGTATTCTTTTGATGCAAGATTAATGATAATCCTACTGTCATCGATTACTGAGCGATATAACAATTCTCCCCAGTACTCATACAGATTTTTTGCATCTCCAATTCCAACCTTTGCCTGCATTTCAAGACGATAAGGAGTCACACCATCCATTGGTTTTAAAATGCCATAAAACGCAGACAAGATTCTTAAATGATTTTGCAAATACTCAAACTGCCGGATTTCAAACACAGATGGTGCCATATATTGAAATGCAATCCCTTCATATGCTAAAACAGCTGGAGTAAGCCTGTTATAAAGATCCATATTTTCCAATCTGTTAAAGTTCTGCTCTGCAATCTTGTCATTACATTTCCAGATAGCTTTCAGTTCTTCTTTTGATTTGCTTTTCATCCAGTTTAATACTTCTGCTGTCTTATCAATATAGACAGGCAGTTCAACCGGTGCTAAGTTATCGGTATCTACAATCATCTTTTTTGCAGGTGATAAAATAATCTTCACTATGCCAATTCCTTAAGCATATTTTCAGGATCATCTGCCGCCTTGACTTTATCATTTGCCTTTATAATGATTCCCTGCTCATCAATAAGATATGTAGTTCTTACTACACCCATAGATACTTTTCCATAATTTTTCTTTTCTTTCCAGACATCATATGCTTCAATAACTTTTCGCTCCGGATCTGCTAATAGCGTAAATGCCAGTCCGTATTTTTCTTCAAATCTCTTGTGAGACGCTACAGAGTCCTTGCTTACTCCGAGAATAACAGCTCCCTTCTCAGTAAACTGTGGATAACGCTCAGAAAAGCCACATGCCTGCTTCGTACATCCCGGTGTATTATCCTTTGGATAAAAATATAAGATCACTTTTTTCCCTGCATAATCGCTTAATTTATGCATTTTTCCATTCTGATCCGGCAATTCAAAGTCCGGTGCTTTTTTTCCTACTTCTAACATATTTTATTCCTCCAAATTAATTAAGCTGTTTTCTTCTCTGCTATACAAAAAGGCTCATTCCCATAACTAGTATAGTCTGCTCAACCTTCTAATATATACTCAGAGCCTAAATTTATTGATTGCAGAAACCGAAAAATATATCGTATTTTATTCTTTTACTTTTATTTCTAATCTGTCAAAACATTCCTTAGCTGATTCCTCAGAAATATTATTAGCAATTAACATACCGGTATTTGTACCATTAATTTTCACTACGTAATTAAACTCAGAATCATTATAATTCCACATTACATAACTACAATCCGATTTAGTACCTTCATCAATAATTTCTGCTTTTTCGTTATTTTTTACACTATCAACATATGCAGTAAAATACTCAGCTGAAATAAATATACCCTGACTTAACTCCTTTTTATCCTTAGAAATGACAAAAGGAATGTCCGACGTTAACTCATATCCATCATTTGTTGTCAACGAAATTGTAATGTTATCACCTGTTTCGACCTTATAGGTATACGAAACAGTTGTTTTTGAATTACCACATCCCGTGACAAATAACATAACGACCACTATTAGACTAAAAATAATATTTAATTTCTTTTTCATATTTATGCCTTTCTAATCTCATCAGTAGTTTTTTCTGTTTTCTTTTAAATGCCATCTGCTCTTCATCCTGATTACTGCTAGTATACCAAATCCAACCAGTATTCTCAACTCACCATTTGTATCATCTCTACATAAAACTATATTTTCACCAACAATTTCCACTGATTCAATTCCTTTAGGTGACACCATGTAATCCACTTCTACTTTTTTTCCTGTTGGTAAACTTTTAGTCTTTGACGAATAAAAATCCGACTTAACATTAACTACTTGACCATTAATATCAACATAATATCTTACAGATCCTCCGTCTCCATATTTTTTTTCAATAATTCCTGTTGTGTTTTCTTTGAAGAAAAGACGGACATGCATGCCCGCCTTCTCCATGGTTATTTTCTCGTTTTATTTTTTAACTATCGTTTCTATGAATTCAAATTTTCTCTGCGTTTCTTTACGGTAATAATCAATCCCGTTCCGGAAAGAATTGATAGTATAAACAGCCATACACTCGGTGTGTTGTCCCCGGTTTTAGGTGCATCATCCTTCTTATCAGTTCCACTCGATGGCTTGTTATCTGTGGTATTTGCTTTGATGGCAAATGTGGTGCTTGCAGAACCATCCGTCCAAAGGATTTCAACTGTATGGGTTCCTGCCGAAAGTGTATTCAGGTAGGAAGCTTTCAGTGTGATAATGGTAGAGCCTTCCTTTGCAGTGTAGTTACTCTTGTCTATCAAATTTCCGTCCACCTTAACTCCGGTAAACTTGGAGAAGTCTCCGTTACCCCGGATGGTGATATTACCATCACTGTCATGCGTCCAACTACTGTTTGCTCCATCAATAATCTGATAGGTGTTATCCGGTGTCTGGCTTTCCTGTTTAAAGGTAACTTCTATGGTGTGATCAGTATTCACATCACTAAAGGTGTAGCTTGTGGTTGCTGTCACTTCCGAACCATCCACCTTTACGTCCGCAATATAATATCCTTCGTTCGCCTTGATTGTATATGTAAGCTGACCTGCGGCAGATACCGTTGTCGTGCCACCGGGAGAGATTGTTCCACCGATACCTGCCGTTGCGGTAATCTTGTAGCTTGCTGTACCGCTCGGAGGCGTTATCGGCGCTGTATCCGCCGTAAAACTCCAACTTCCACGGAATACCACGGTTGTGCCGTTTAGGTTGCCGGCATCCCAGCCCGAAAAAGCCCATGTGCCGTTTTTACCATCCTTTTGTGCCTGAATGCGTGTTGTGGAGGTATATTTCTTATCCACAGCCGCCTTCGCCTGTTGCACACTCGAATAGGAGCTGCTATTTAGCGGCAGCGTTGCGCCTGTCGGGAATACAGAGCCCCAATTGTATTGCACCGTATAATTTTTTGTCACCGGCGGCTCGGGGCGTTCCTCAGACCTTTTATAAATATAACGAATCGTCATACCACTGTTCGGGACAGCATTTTCCATCCCCTCCGCTTTAACAAAAGTGTAGCCGTGCAGTTCCTGCGGCGGCTGCCAATCAACCTTTTTGCCTACCGGAACAGTAAAGGTAGTCGGCATGGTGTTTGGAACATCTGTGCCATCCTCCAGCTGATATTGGATGGTGACATTGACATAGCGCTGCTGCTCCGTATCATCATCAGCCAATACCTCGCCTGTCGCATGATCTACAATCTCAAAGCCGATGGTATCGCCGGATTGCAGAATGGCATTCTCCGGAATCGTGTAAACCAGAGAGCAGTTGACAAGGCCGGAATTAAAGTCGCTGCCCTCGTAATCCAACGCACCCTTTGTCCAGAATTTGCTTTTCTCTTTCCAAACAGGGATGTCAAACTCCTGCGTAGTGAAAACCTGCTCCCCATCTGTCGTGACCGCTTTTTCGCCGTTGGAATGTTCCACCCACAGGCGCAGGGTCACAGTCTTCGCTTGGGTATTCGAAAGATTTTGTATAATGGTGCGCAGCTCAACCTGCTGCCCCTTCATGCTGCTATAATCAAAGCTGTTTTTACTGCCGCCGCTTAATAGACGGCTATTCCTGTCATTTTGATAGCTCGCATATGCGGAGGAATTCGCTGCCTCAAAGGCAGAAGGATCTTTTGTGGGATTTCTGTAACCGCCGATATACTTTTTCACCTCAGGAACAGCCACATAAAGCGCAGGGGGATTTGTAATGAGCTGACTCATGACCTTTATGCCCTGTAGCTTGCACACATCGCAAAAATCATTCTGAAAGGTCTCTCGCATCAGACAATCCCTGCTGGAATTATAGGTATAAGGATAGTAGTCAAGATGCGGGCAGGTATAGGTATTACGGAAGCCAAGCAGCTGCTTCCACTTCACTTTCGTGGGATCTTTTGTTGCAGTCATATTCAGTGATGTAGTGTAATTCCACTCATCTACAGGAACAGTGCTATAATTATATTCATCTCCCAGATGGAACAGACCGTGTCCCAGTTCATGCCGCTGGGTAAACGCAGAATATGCGTTTCTCGCTGACGCAACAATATAGTGAATACCATATTGTTTATTATCATGAGAGCCACCGAAATACTCACCGCTATTCGCCAACACAACGAATTGGTTGATATTTTCATACACATAATCATACTGTCTATAATTATGATCCATCGTGTTTTCGTTTGGATGCGTTTCATTAGGAATATGTGCGTCATGAATCTTCTCGATAAACGCAGGGCCTATGATGCGCTCCAAAACATGGTTGCGCCAGTTCCCTTTGTTAGTAGAAATTCCTCCTTTGGCGGTCGCAGCAAAAAATGTGCTGGTACCGCCATAGCCATCCACCGATGCCGTGCAGAGTGCATAGACATTAAAGCGATCCGCCATGCTGCGATATGGCTCTATCTGCAATACCTCCCCCCACAGCTTTTTTACATCCTCGACAAACTGCTTTTGCTGGCTTTTGGTGTAGCCCTCGGCGCAGTACACAATCACCATGTTCTCCTTATCGCTGCGAGGCTTCTGGATTGTATACACCGGTACGGTTACATTTGCATATGCAGGATCCTCAGTGTAGAGGGTACTCATCTCCAGCTGTAGATACTCATCCGTGTTCACATTCCAGTCACCATTCACATCATCTCGCACAGCGCCGGATATGCCAATGCTGTCATCCGGCGCATCCGGTGCGGAAACAACATAGGGGTCCTGTGCGCTCTGTCCTGTGCCGGATGATACGGTGTAATTTTCCGTATTCAGATAGAAGGCAGGACGAACGCCGTAATATCCCTTATAGGGTGCGTCACGCAAAATATTCCCTTGAGGGGTCACAAATCGCATATCATGGTTACAGGTTGTAATCGGTGTACGCAGCCAATAGTTCCATGCTACACCGCTTCTGTTTTTTGCGATATGGTAGCCGTTCAGGTTATCATTAACCGTTTTGAGCTGCTGAACATCCAGCAGAAAAACTCTATCCCAAATATATTCATAATGGGCACTGTCATACCCATCCGCTACCGTATCAATTGTGGTGTTATAGGGAAGATCAACACCGGCTGCGTCGATATAACCTGCCGTATACTCCGGATGGGAAACGATAGAACGCTGCTTCACCGTTCGAATCGCTCCCAGCTCATCCGAACGAAAGCTGCGAAGGAAGCCCTCCTTTTGGTCATATGCTGCCGTTTTAGGATAGACAGAATCCTCTGTTGGCGGATTTCCGCAAAGCCATTTCACTTTTCCTGCTTCAGCGTTGGAATTGAGCCAAGAACGTATGTTGCTGTCTCTCCAGTGGTTAGAACCAAAATTATCTCTCCAGCTATTGCGCCGGTGCGAGCCTGTTTCGGCATTTTTGTTGGTTTTTGCATCATAGGGCATGTAATCACACAATACTCTATCCGAAAGCATCAATGGCCCATTGCTATCCTTCGCTACACAACGCCACACAATTGGCACTCCCCCATAAGTACCCATCTGAATGTAGTCACCAATTTCGATGGTTGGCTTGTTATCTGCCGCCCTAACCTGCAAAGGGCATAGCACCAAAATTACCGCAAGCAACAGAGATACCGTTCGTTTGCCATATTTATGTTTGATAATATTCATAAAGTCCTCCTTTTGTCATTCTCTCCTGAGCGTCATTCACGGTCAGTAGGCTTCTACCCCCCCATTTTTAACATATGTCAATTTATACAATTGCTGCATCATCGATATTCACCTCATTACTACTTGAGTTATTGCAAAAAATAGGTCTTTCTGCGATAACCCCTTGTGCCAAATGCTGAAACACCTTCATAAAGATGTAATAGCTTATTTATTTTAGAAAAGTATCCGACAAAAAACTCTACACTTCCGAAAAAAAATATATATATTTCCCAAATCGTATCATGGCGATGTACATTTGTCAATGATGTGACACCTCAAGATCACCACAGTCCTGATACTTCTTATACATGTCATTGATATAAATCGTAGGCGAAATATTCCTGCCTTCCTCTCGTAAGATGATGCCATCAAGAGTCACATTCACCTTTTCCACGGGTTCTGCCACAAGCTCCATTCCTTTGAACTTCTCAGGCATATAATCCATAAACTTTTCTTTTACTACTTCCTTAAAAATCTCGTAATTCATCATATTACGGTTCCTCCTTAATCTAAATTGTCATACAAAATCCCTTCATCCTCGGGATTTTTGTGTTCTCTGTAACTGTTGTCTTCTTCGATTCCCATATCAAAAGTGGTATGAGATTTTCTTTTCTTTCTGTAATAATTCTTGAGAAACATGCACTTTCTACAGTCCTCACAGAATAATTCTTCCGGCGGAATGCCAAGTGCCTTTGCAATCCTGTTCAACGTTCCCGTCCTTGGAACTCTTGAACCATTTTCGTATTGGGCAATTCTTACATCACCTCTATTTTCAAAACCACTTTTCTCGCCCAGTTCCCTGAGTGTCATTTTTTTGTCGTTTTCTGTAATATCTGATTCTTTCTCCTACCACTGTTTGTCCTCCAAATCAAAAAAAGCAGGGAACATAAGTCACTGGCTTACATTCCCCGCAAGGTTAATTGTTACTGTTTATTCTTTTTCTTTCTTCCACGAAGTCCTACTCCAACACCTGTAATAAGTGCAAGTGCACCAATTCCAAGATAAATAAGCGGATTTGCATTGTCGCCTGTCTGTGGAAGCTTAGGCTCTGTCGGTACATTGATAAGCTTAAGAGTTGTTACAACAACATCCGGTGCATTGTCATCGTATCGAAGAGTTACATCGTGAGCTGTCTCATCGAGGATATATCCGTCAGCTGCTTTTGTCTCAACTACTGTATAATGGATATCTTGCCTTTTTGATATCAAAATCAAAGCTGCCCTCATCTCCAAGATGATAATAGTCATAGAGCACTTTCATTCTCTCATTGCCATTAAGTGGTACAATCTCTGCACCAAGCTCAATGAAAGCCTTGTGTATCGTTGCCTCAAGAGTTGCAAACTGTGCCTTTGCCTCCTCGAAGTTCTTTCTCTCAATCGTGATTGTCAGGTATCTCTCCTGCTCAATCCCCTGTCTGCCCTCAATGATCTTCTCTTCAATAATGTCATTGTAGATTCTTCTGTAATTATTGAAGCCATCATTTTTCTCAGCAATCAGAACCTTGTCACGGAGTTCATCCATGTTCTTGTTCTTATTGTTGATCGTAATTTTATAATTACAGTCCAGCGAATTTAAGAACTTGCAGTATCTCTCGAAAATACCGATCTGCTCATCCTCGGTTGCTGTCGTGTAATTGATGTCCTGAAAGCGGTAGCATTTGGAATACTTATTTTTGCTTACTTCAAAAATGCCGTTTTCAGCCACCGCCATAATCTCTATGGTTTCCTGAATGGATTTAGGTGTCTTATACAAAGGCTCACTCGCCTTCTTTAATAACTTAAATCCGTCTGTAAATAAACCCATGTCTCTAACCTCGCTTTCTTATAATGAAAGCCCGCCGGGAACTTCACCCTGCGGGCTGTGTTCCCGACCTTGCGGTCAGATACTATTTATTTCTAATGCATTGCCTTATATGCTGCAATACCAGCTGCTGCCGCCACAATGACTGCGACAAGTCCAAGCAGCATGTTTCTCGTCTTTTTCTTCATTGCTTCAAACTCCTTCTGCTTCTTTACAGCCGAATCAGCTGTTACAGTCTCCTGTTCTGCCTTTCTGCCTTTCTTCTTTACCTGTTCATTCTGTTCTGCTTCTAACTGCTTTATTGCAGGTTCTCCCTCTGTTGATACATAGGTAAGCGCCCTGTTGCCAAACATAAAATACAGTTTCTTTCCCATATACTCATAGAAATTCATCCCATTAAAGGAATAGAAACCACCAAGTGCAATCGGTGCCACACAGGGAATTGCCACATAAGCAGAACCCGTAAGACCGATATACTTGTAAAGAAGAAGGACGATACCGCCACCGACCACTACGCTTGCAATGGAAAATATAAGCTGCCTTGCAGTAAGTCCCATCGCAACCGATTCCTGATAGCGGTCAATATCCTTGTTTACTTCGATTACCATTGTCGCTTCCTCCTATCTTGATAAATCCTTTGTCTCCGGCTTTCTTGTCATTCCAATATTCGCCTCATACTTATCCATTCCATCCGGACACAGTTCCCTAAGCTTATCTACATTGAACAGATAAAGCGGATATTCGCAGAAACCGCTCCTTTGCGTGAATCCTGTAAACTCTCCAATGTCATTTTCTGTAATAAACTTTTCAATATCCGGCATGTCATTCACATTCAGATATCCGCAGTAATTTGGTGCTGCAACCGACAAATTCACAGTCACATCCCCAAAAGGCTCCTCATATCCATCTTCATTACACATAAGACCAATAAACATTGCCCTGTTATTCATATACTGCTGGATATCAAATGTCACCTGCGTTTCTCCGGTTATACTTGAATTATAAGTAACCTGTTTCTTTTCATTATCCATTTCTGCCTCCTTCTATAATCCAAATGACATTCTTTGCAAGAATGATGACCCCAACCGCACCAATGACTGCAATGATAAGTGTCTTTAAGTTCTCAAGCGGCTGTGTTACTGCGGAAGTACCTGTACCTGCTGCAAAACAAGTAGTGCTCATAAGCATTACTCCCATAAGTGCTCCGGATACTGCCGGAACGAATCTCTTCTTAAAGTGAATGAATCTACTCTTCATGCCTTTCTCCTCCATCTGATTGTTGTTAGTTGTAATAATCTGTTCTTTTCTCATGTTGTTTATCTCCTTTTCGATAAAAAATAAGCCAGCAGGGATAATCCCTAACTGGCTGTTAAAAGTTACTCTATATGATCAGGCAATGCCTGTTGTAATGATTAAATCGGGCTTTCCCCGATGTGGTGTGCTTCAACCACCTCCTTTCAAGGCGTAAAAAAGCACCTTAACCATATTGGCTAAAGTGCTTCACTAAATATATTATACTAACCGAACAAATCAAATTTTATAACATTTGGATGTTCACCGCTTTTATACAGCTTTACATATTTGTGCCATAATTTTCCTACCACAAACTGGCTTATTATAAGCCAAATGATAAATAGAAATATAAATGCTTCACAACCTAATGCAAAAATTGCTTCCGCATATTGACTAAATATAATACATGACAAAGCGATTATGAGAACTGCTGAAATTGGAAGTGACAATTGAAACCAAAATAACTGTCTATACGACTTATATAATTTTCTAAATTGCTCTTCATTCATAGTCTGTCTGGCAAACTTGAGCATTTCATTATTTTGTATTTTACTATCAATAGAACCAATATATGAAATCTTTGACATAATTATTTTTCTATTTTTTCATTTTTTTATGCTTTTTCTGTTATTTGCTACTGTTTTCTCCAACTTTTGAACATTTTCATATGCCATGCTCCATAAGGATTGGTGTGACAACCAGATTAAATACGATCAGCACTATTAACACAATCCCATAATAATATGCCAGTGGTTTTTTCGGTGTTTTAGCTTCTTTCATGGTCTTTCCTCCTGTTGTTCTGCGTTATGCTTTCTCCGTACATTTTCGTATTATTTATTCTGCCATCTGACTTCGCCCTTGGACAGAAGCGGATAACAGATCAGCTGATCTGAATCCAGATTTTCCGCATGCATGTCAACCGCTGTGATCTGATGATTATCATAAGTCGTATAATAATAAATACCTTTTGCTGTATTACAACAGGACGTGTATATCGTGATCTCATATTTGCCTTCTGTCACCTCACAGCATCCACGCTGCTGATCTACGGATCCTAAGATATGGAAGAACTGGCTTACACTCTCATCCTCTTCTTCACCGGAGATCGAATTTAATTTTGTAAAGGCAACTTTCACAAATCTTGACTGGCTGGAAAGATCTCCAGGTATTCCCATTCCACCCATTCCTCTGCTATATGCATCAAGCTGTAATACTCCTGCAAAAGTACTCTCCGGCTGTTTTCTGGATACTCCGGCATAATTATTCAGTGCAAACATCTGACTCGGGAATGGTGGATTATTGGTAAGCACTCCTACCGGATTATCATATACATGCAGCCCATCTTTCATAGACTCAACAACGATACAGGAGTCTTTGTCTGCAATGATCCAGTGAAGCTGTGCTGTCGACAGCTGTTCACTGAATGCTGTACCTGTCAGTCTCATTGCTGCCAGCTTCTCTCTCGCCTCTGCTACAGTAGCACACTGTGTAAGGATCCATGGGATAAACTCGAACTGTGCCACCTGGCTGACTTCTGTTTCATCTTCCGGCAAAGCCTCTTCATATGCCGCATTGCCGACAAAATTAAGACCTGCCATTCCAAGGCCTTTTTCATTAACAGCATCATAATAAAGCGGATAACCTTCTGCAACAAATGCCATTCCGATCAAAGCATAATGGCTTTTTATCTTCCCGGCAAACCGGAAATCAAATTCGTAATTTCTTGGCGTTATCGTGATCTGTTCCCCATAGGAAAATTCATAATCAAGCGTTCTGCCCATATAAAAATCTTTTGTTTTGTAAGTTGCTGCTGTACACATATCGAACACCTCTTCTTTTTGCTATAATAGTCCTGCAAACAATCGCATAAACAACTGTCCGAGCCGTAAATATGCACTCCGTCCTGTGCGGTACTTTTCGGTCACTTCCCTGCATTCATTCATGGTTGCTCCCAGATCATCTCTTATATCCAAAACTGTCTGACTATCCGCCATAAAACAACCATTTTCAAAGTGGTGATAAAGCAATGCCATTCAGTTAAGCATCATTTTAGTGGTTTTCTGTCATAGAAAGCCACTGTTTTTATACCTAAAAACTTTAAAAATATTACAAAAAACAGTTGACAAGTAAGCCAATATATGTTGCGTAAGCCTTGATTATAAACATATTTCAAGGAGGCTCATTATGGCTGATTTTTTCTTATCTAATTTAAAATCCACACTCGACAACTGCATCACAGAACTCGATGAAATTCACTCCATGTTCTGCCGTAATCCGGAAAGTGATTTTACCAGGAACCGCAAACTTTCTTTCCGCGAGTATATTCAGTTTATGCTCCAGATGCAGAGTAAATCCGTTTCAAATGCAGTAAACATATGCAGGGCATATCTCAAACACGAGGGCTATACTTTAGTAGGACGATAAATAATGCGTTTCTAAATTGAAAATAGGTTATCAAAAACGGTCTTGAAACTTCAAGAAAAATTTTCACTTCTTTTGAAAAACAGTTCCGCTTTGCACCCCTATTTTCTCCTATTAGTAGAGGGAGTAATACTTTTAACACTAAACAGATTACATAAGGAAAGGAGGTTAAGAGAATGTCAAGGACTTCAAAGATTACAGCACTCTATGAGCGTTTATCAAGAGATGATGACCTCAATGGTGAGTCAAATTCAATCACCAACCAAAAGCAATATTTGGAAGATTACGCCCGAAGAAATGGTTTTACAAATATTCGTCATTTTACTGACGATGGTTTTTCGGGTGTGAATTTCAATCGTCCGAGTTTTCAAGAACTGATTAAGGAAGTAGAAGCAGGAAATGTCGCAACGATTATTGTTAAGGATATGAGCCGATTAGGGAGAAACTATCTGCAAGTCGGCTTTTATACGGAAGTTCTGTTTCCGCAGAAAGATGTCCGTTTTCTTGCGATAGACAACAGCATTGACAGTAATAATGCTTCGGATAATGACTTTGCCCCGTTTTTGAATATTATGAACGAGTGGTACGCCAAAGACACAAGCAATAAAATCAAGGCTGTGTTTGATGCCCGTATGAAAGACGGAAAGCGTTGCAGCGGTTCTATTCCCTATGGATATAACCGATTAGCAACCGACAAACAAACGCTTGTCGTTGACCCTGTGGCTTCTGAGGTGGTAAAGCGTATCTTTCTGCTTGCCAACGAGGGCAAAAGTCCGAGAGCAATCGCTGAATTGCTTACCGAAGAAAAGGTTTTAATTCCGGCTGCACACGCAAAGGAATATCACCCTGAACAGTATAACGGAACGAAGTTTTCAGACCCACATCTTTGGGGAATGTCAACCATAAGAGCGATTTTAAGCAGGCAGGAATATCTCGGTCATACCGTTTTGCGTAAGTCGGTCAGCACCAATTTCAAATTGCACAAAAGAAAGAATACCAATGAAGATGAGCAGTATGTATTTTATAACACGCACGAGCCTATCATCTCGCAGGAACTTTGGGACAGCGTTCAGAAGCGAAAGAAACGAGCGAACAGAACAGCGGCAAAAGGTACGCATAGCAACCGTTTAAGCGGTTATCTGTACTGTGCGGATTGTGGTAGAAGAATGACCCTGCAAACGCATTACAGTAAAAAAGACCGTTCGGTGCAGTATTCTTACCGTTGCGGTGGGTATGCAAGCAAAGTAAACTCTTGTACTGCCCATTCAATTAGTGCTGATAATGTTGAAGCCTTGATATTATCGGCTGTAAAACGACTGTCAAGATTTGTTCTGAATGACGAAGAAGCCTTTGCAAAAGAACTTCAAGCCTTATGGAATGAGAAGCAGACAGAAAAGCCAAAGCACAATAAATCGGAATTGCACCGTTTTCAGAAGCGATACGATGAATTATCTAAACTTATTCGTGGCTTGTATGAAAATCTTGTTTCGGGATTACTGCCCGAAAGACAGTATAAGCAACTGATGAAGCAGTACGATGATGAGCAGGCTGAACTGGAAACGAAGATTGAAGCAATGGAAAAGGAACTGACCGAAGAAAAAGTAAATGCTGTTGATATTAAGCATTTCATTTCTTTGATACGCAAGTGCAAAGAGCCGACAGAGATTTCCGATTTGATGTTTGCTGAACTCATTGACAAGATTGTGGTATATGAAGCGAAAGGCGAAAAAACTCGCTGAAAACGGTGGAGAAATCGTCAAAACAAAGGTATGTCCTCATTGTCAAAAAGAATTTATCCCTACAAGCAACCGACAGATTTTCTGTTCAAAGGACTGTTGCTATCAGGCAAGGCAGGACAAAACAAAAGCCGACAGAGAAGCCGAAAAAGGAAATCATTATTATCGTCAGCGTGTCTGTGCTGTGTGTGGCAGTACCTACTGGCCTACACACAGTCAGCAGAAATTATGTTCCGAAGAATGTCAAAAGCAAAATCACAACGAGAAATCTTTGAAATTTTACCACAAGAAGCAAAAGGAGAAATCAAAATGCAACGATTTATCACAGATGAAAGAACTGGTATCCAGTACGAACTCATCGGAGATTATTACTATCCCTGCTTGACGATAGAAAACGAAGAACCCCCTGCTCTCACAAAATACGGAAGAATGAGGGAAAGATATTTGAGGGAGCATAAGAAAGTTTTATATTGCAATCTGCTTACAAGCGGAAAGTTATATGAACACCTTGCTGAAATTGATACTTCGGCGTGCAATATGGCGGAGTATCTGATAAAGGAAATGGCAAGAAAGCAAGGGGTAACGGAACAACTGAAAGCGGAGGATATGATGAGATGGGTCGGATTGATGAATAATATCCGAGCCTGTGCAGATGAGATTGTATTGAACGATATTGTGTATTCCTAATAGCATACCAGCCGAAAAGGAACTGCTGTCTTAATTGATGGCAGTTTTCTTTTTCGGGAAGTATTCAAGAAGTCATTAAGTCGTGAGTGTAATGGAAGTGGTAGAAAAGTTCACAAAGGCGTGATATAATATACTAAATTGAGAGCGATAAAAAAAGTAATTTAGTGTTGAGAAAAAGGTGTTAATATATGAAGAAAAAAATAAGTTTAATATTAAGCATAATATTATATTTAGTTGCTATATTTATTTTGATATATTATTTTAGTGTAGAGTTTAATGAATTATTACGTTTAAGTCCAACTGGAAGAATAGTATTATTACTATCAGGTTGTCTTTTTATGTATTTTGGTGGTTTAGTTTTAACGAAATATATAGATATGAAAGATAAGATTAAGGTTTTTAAAATAAATTTAGGTT
>ERZ1023899.129-NODE-129-length-14851-cov-9.800014_pt1 | contig 14851 bp, 8 predicted proteins | sample MGYA00380400_ERZ1023899 | MGnify/ENA primary metagenome ERZ1023899 (study PRJEB33179, sample SAMN07448996) | human gut metagenome | biome: Human-gut; feature: Human associated habitat; material: Faeces | host: Homo sapiens | place: India: Bhopal | collected...
CCCCCCCCCCCCCCCCCCCCCCCTTTTTTTTTTTCAAGCAGAAGACGGCATACGATATGACGTCGAGTCTCGTGGGCTCGGAGTTGTGTATAAGATACAGTATCTCTCCTGAGACAGCTGTCCGGCAATATTCAAGAATTCTTCGTTTGAGATTCCGCTGGCCTCGAATCTCTCCTTGGCCCAGATCTCGATCTTGTAATCGTTGCCCGAGAAGACTACCTCTTTCGTTACACCAATTGACTCCAAAAGCTTCTTGGGGATGGAGATGCGTCCGAGCTTGGCGTCCGGTTCGACGATCGCGCGGTCGCGCATGTACTCCCTCCAGAAAGCGGCGTGAGCACGATTAAAGAAATTGAGCTTTGACTTGACCTCCTCGGACTGGCGCTCCCACTCCTCAAAGGTGTACATCTCAAGGCAATCCTCGAAGATGTCTTTCTTTATGACAAACCTCTGATCGCCCTCGGATGGCATCAACGACTTGAACGGCGAAGGGAAAACCACTCTCCCTTTGTCGTCGATCTTGCCTGAATATTCTCCGATGAATGTGATCATAAGTTTTCGTCTTTCACGCTTGGTTACAAAGTTAGGAATATTTTTCCATTTTATTCCACCTATTTCCAAAATTTTCCACAATGATTTCAACAACCGTTGTACGGACGCTTTCAGGGCCGTTTTTTCATTTCGGCGACAAATGGCAAAGTTTATAATGAGTCTGAAGGAAAGATCTTCGCGGAGAAGTGGTCGGGGACAGAAAAGGGACCGGTCGATCGGCCGGTCCCTTCGTTGGTATATTCGTGAATATCTTAGAAATTCCCCTTGTCGGCGTTGTCCCACCATACGCGGGTTCCGCCCTGGTCGCCGGAGTGGCCGGTCTTGCTGGAGTTCTCCTTGTTGAGGAGCTCGATACCGGTCTTGAGACCCTCGGCGTTGGTGTCACCGGCATTGCTGCTGTAGATCTGGCGGCGTACGCCCTCCTCTGTGGTGACGGCTCCGTTGCTCTCGTTGACGTAGGCAGGGAAGAGAACCGGATAGCCGGTACGCCTCTGCTCGGCCCAGGCCTCGGTTGAGAGAGGGAAGAGCGCGATGTACTTCTGGGTCATGATGCGGGCGAGCTTGTCCTCGTTGGAGGCATTGTTGTCCCACTTCACGCCCAGCTTGTTGAGGGCTTTGGTGTTGAGTTTCGGATCGAAAGGATCGACGAAATCAATCTGCGTGTCGGTTCCGCTGATGTACTTCTCGACAGCGCCTTTCGCATATTCCGCGATCTCGGCGTACTTGCCCTTGTAGGCAAGCTCATTGGCCATAGAGGTTCTGATGCCTTCCTCGTAGAGGGACTTCACGTCGCCGGATGTCCAGCCCCTGAGGGCGGCCTCGGCGAGGAGGAAGTAGGACTCGGCCTGCTTGAAGATCGGAAGCGGAGCGCTGTAGATGCCCTTGCTGTTGCTGCCGTCTACCCAACCGGAGAGCTTGCCCCAGTCGTTCGGCTTGCCTGGCAGACCGCTGGCGAACCTGATGCCGTAGTAGCCGGTTCCCTTCGCAACTTCCTTTCCGTCGGAGGTGGTGAACTTGTCCTGGTTCTTCGCCATGTACAGAGGCTGGCGAGGATCCTTGAGACCTGACATCAATGTCACGAGGTTGGCGTTGAATCCGCAGTCTCCCCAAGCGAACATAAGCCAAAGCTCGTTCTCGAGACTCTTGTCGATCATGATGTCCTTGCCGCCGTTGGCGAGGGTGTTGCCCGCTGCCGCCTTGGCGATCGCAGGAAGGTCGTAGCCCGCGGCCTTCATCTCGTCCGCTCTCTTGGAAAGACGCAGGGCGATACGGAGTCTCATCGTGTTGGCCACCTTCTTCCACATCTCGAAGTCGCCGCCGCACCAGATGTCGAATGTGCCGAGTCCGGCCTTTTCGTCATCTGTAGGCTTGTTGAAGGCGTCCAATGCCTTCTGAGTGTCGTCAAGCATTGTCTGGTAGAGCTGCTGCTGGCTGTCAAACGGGAAGTATGACTCATATTCACCGGACAGGATGGAGCTGTGGGCGAGAGGGCCGTACACGTCGGTGGTCATCATAAGGCTGTAGGCCTGTACGATTCTCATCACGCCGGCGAGGGCTGGCTGGTTCTTGCCGTCAAGGGTGGCGATCAGTCGCCTTGTGTTGTTGAACACGTGGAGGTAGTGGTTCTCGTACATACCGCCCGAGTGTCCTCTGTTCTCGCCCATGTCACCGTTGGTGAAGTTTCCGTTAGGGGTCATGAAGTAACCGCTGTAGAAATCCACGGTGAGGTTTGTCCAGAACTGGAACATGTTCTGCTGAGGAGGGTAGCAGTACTGCATCGGCTCAGCGCACTGGGATGAGAGAGGAAGATCGTCCGGGTTCACCTGCACGTCGCTGGTGTTCATCTTCTCGAAGTCGCCTGTGCAGGCTGCGATTCCGAGTCCGAACAAGGCCGCTACTGAATATTTTAAAATATTTTTCATTGTCTTGGAAATTTTTAGAAGTTGAGTTTAAGGTTCAGACCGAAGCTGCGTGAGGTAGGGAGGGCGAACATGTCGATGCCCTGCCAGCCGTTGCCTGTACCTGCTGAGACATCAGGGTCGCAAGGAGCGTCCTTGTAGAAGAAGAACAGGTTGCGGCCGATGATGGATGCTGTCACGTTCTTGCCGTTGCCGAGGAGGTTACGGAATGTGTAGCCAAAACTGAGCTCGCGCAGACGGATGTTGGTGGCGCTGTAGACGTAGTTCTCGTTGGCGTAAGGAGAGTTGAAGTTGCTGGCTCCCGTGGTCTCGTACCAAGCCCTTGGATCGAAGGAGACCCCGCCAACGGTGATGGAGCCGGCGTCGCGGGCCTCGCCTGACCTCTGTGACACTCCCCAGCCGTCCAGCGTGGCCTCGGTCATGGAGATGACCTTGCCGCCGAATCTCGCGTCGATGAGCATCGAGAGATTGAAGTTCTTGTAGCGGAATGAGTTGCTCCAGCCGGCGTAAACCTTGGAGTTCATGTTGCCGACATGCTTGAGCTGGTCGTTGTTGTCGTCGCCGAGGATCGGCTGTCCGGCATCGTTCTTCTTGATCTTGCCGCTCTCGTCCCTGAGGATCTGGCGTACATAGAGGTCACCGTAGGAACCACCTTCCTTGAGGATGATCTTGGCGCCTCCGAAGTTGGAGAGTGTAAGGCCGTTAGGAAGCTCGTCCACGAGTTCCACGATCTTGTTGTTGTTGTAGGAGAAGTTCACTCCTGTCTCCCAGCTGAAGTCGTTGCTGAACTGCTCGTACCAGCTGGCGGTCATCTCGATACCCTGGTTCTCCACATTACCGGCGTTCACATAGCGGTTGCGCAGACCGGACTCGTAAGGAGAGGCTACGGAGAAGAACTGGTTCTTGGTGTTGGTCTTGTACCAGGTGGCGGAGACGTTGAGCCTGTTGTTGAAGAAGGCTCCGTCGAAACCGGCCTCGATGGAGTGGGTCATCTCAGGCTTGAGGGTTCTGAAAGGAGCGCTGTCCGGAGCGGAGATCGATCCCTGTGAGCCAAGGCTGTAGAGCAGGTTGGTCATGTAGACAGGGACATCGTTACCCACGATGGAGTAGCTTGCGCGGAACTTCACGAGGTCCACGGCAGGGCCGAGGTCGGCGAACTTGTTCAGAAGGAAGCTGGCTCCCACTGAAGGATAGAAGAATGACACATTGTCGGTGAAGGCAAGAGCCGATGACCAGTCGTTACGGGCGGTGACATCGATGAAGAGGCCTTCCTTGTAGCCGAACTGCGCGGTAGCGAACACGGCGTTAAGACGCTTCTCGGTGTTCCAGTGGCCACCCTTTCCGACTGACGACATATTCCCATAATAGTTGTTAGGGGTGAATATGTTAGGGTAGTAGACGTTGCCGTTGCCAGGGGCTGTGAACTGTGTTCCCTCAGCCCAGAGATCCACGTTTCCGGTCTTGCTGTGGGTGAAGCTGGAGCCGGCGGTCACGGAGAGTGAGAAGGTGTCGTTCCAGTTGTGGTTGTAGCCGACGAGCACATCGCCGTACATCTGGTCGCTGAAGTAGCGGTTGTCCTTCATTCTGCCCATAGGGTAGAGGTCACCGGTGCTGGAGGCGTAGGCGTTGTGCACAAAGTGCTCCTCGCCCCTCTCGTAGCGGAGACGGCCCTGTACGTAGAGATCCTTGATGATGTCCCATCTCACGCTGCCGCCGAACTCGTAGCGGTTGCGGTCAACGACCGGCTTCTGGCGGTTGAGCACCCAGTAAGGGTTGCTGTACTGCTGCTGCTTCGTGTTGGTCCAGTTCTGGACGTAGCAGCTGCGTGAGGCGTCATAGACCTCGTAGTTGTTCTTGTAGTGATCCCAGTCCTCGCCTCTCGGGAAGAGGTAGGCGCCGGTCAGAGGGTTCCAGAGGAATCCCGATGCGGACTGGTTCTCGATGTGCTGGTTGGTGAGCTTCGCGCTTGCCTCTATCTTGATGTTGTCGAGGACGGTGAAGTTGACCTTGGTGTTGAAGTTGTGGCTTCTGTACTCATTCTCAGGAGTCATGCCCTCTGAGTAGACATTGCCGTAGGAGAAGTAGGCTCCGAAAGAGTCGTTTCCGCCGGACACGGCGAATGTGTTGTTGGTCGTGAAACCTGTGCGGAAGAACTTCTTGAGATAGTTCGGCGCCTTTGAGGAGAGCTTGCTGCCCCAGCTGTAGGTGCCGTTGTCCGACATCCCGTAGTTGTTCTGGAACTTAGGAAGCACCATAGGGCTTTCTGCTGTCGTGTTGCTGGACACGGTGACGTTCACCTTGCCGGCTGCCGCTGACTTTGTCGTGATCATGATCGCTCCGTTGGCGGCCACGGCACCGTAAAGCGCTGCGGCTGACGCACCTTTAAGGAGGGTGATGGACTTGATGTCGTCAGGGTTGATCGTGGACATCACATCGCCGCCGTCCCTCTCGCCACCATAGTTGGAGGCCACCTGGGATGAGGTGATGTTCTGCATCACTGGTACACCGTCCACAACAATGAGAGGCTGGTTGCTTCCGTTGATGGACTTGTTGCCTCGGAAGAGGATCTTGGATGATCCGCCGGCTCCTGTCGAGTTAGGAGTGATGACCAGACCGGCGCTCTTTCCCTGGAGGGAGTTGATCATGTTGATGCTCTTGATGTCGTTGACATCCTTGCCGCCGACTGTCTCGGCAGCGTAGGTAAGGCTTTCCGACTGGCGGACCATACCCATGGCCGTCACCACGACTCCCTTGAGAGCTGTGGCTTCCTCGAGGATGAGGATGTCGAGTGTGGCCTGGCCGTTCCAGACGATCTCCTTGGTCTCGTATCCGATGATGGAGACGGTGATCACATCGTTGGTTTTCAGGTTGCTAAGTTTGAACTTTCCGTCAATGTCAGTGGTCTCACCCGTTGATCCACCCTTGACAAAAACGGCCGCGCCGATGACAGGGCCATTGGCGTCCTTGACTGTACCGCTGACGGAACCGCCCCTGTTCTGGGCACCCGCCGCGGCAGAGAACGATACAAACAGAGCGACAGCAGCCACAACAGCCGCCATTCCTCTGAATATCGAAGACTTGATTCTGTTTAACATAATTTTAAAATATTGGTTTTGTTGTGTAGTATGTCAATGTGTGTGTACTTTCTCTTCTTTTCTCTTCCGTCTCTTCCGCTTTTTCATCTCTTCCGCCTCTTCTGTCTCCTCAGCTTCTTCCTCTTCTTTTCTTTTCTTTACTTTTGCCTTTGTCGCGCTCAACTCTCTCTCTGGCCTCTTATCCTCCTTTTACTCTGTTTTCTCATCCACATCTTCCGTCTCTTCTGTCTTCTCTGCTTCCTTTTTTTTCTTTTGCCTTTGTCGTTTCTACCGTTTCTTCCACCTCTTTTCCCCTCTTTTTCTGCCGCTCCTTTCGTCTCTTCCGCTTCTCTCGCTTTTTGCCCCTTTTGCTCCCTTCCCATCTTCTGGCTTCTGGCTTTTTCTGCTCCTTTCGTCTCTTTCTTTCTCTTCTGTTCAAAAGCCCGGTCAATTTAGCCTGCTCCTGGTATTTATCCCAGCTGATGTCTCCACTTTCTACCTCTTTTGTCCCAAAGCTCGGTCAATCTTAGGATGTTTGTCTCAACCTCCAGATTAAGCCTATGGAATATTTATTCATTATGCAAAGTAAAGTATCATTTTGTAAATATACAAGAGGTTTTCTTCGGAAATGATAAGCTGCGGTTAAATTTTGTTTAATAATATTAACGAAATCGATTGCTCAACTTTCATCTGTTGACTTCCTGTCCCCTCCCCTGGTCATTTCCCTGTCACGTTTATTTCTTCCGCATCTCTTTCATATTTTTTCCCCCTTCCCCGTAGCCCTTGTCATCCCACTCTCCCTGGTGCGCGATTCCCTTCGCACCTGGAGTCCGTTTCCACTGTCGTTCAGTCACTTGCGCTTCCAGGTGCGAGAGAAGAGTCGCACCTCGAAGCCCCGCCCCGCGTCCCAGTCCTCCGTGTGGCCTTCCCTTTCTTCCAGGTGCGTGATTCCCCTTCACACCTGGAGCCTGAAATGGCGGATATTCAATGATTTGCAGTTCCAGGTGTGAATTAGCCGTGGAATATTTGGATAGTTTGCTGATTTGTTTGTACCTTGCCGATGGAAAAGGGATGGAATTCCGTCCTTGAATATTAACTTAAACAAAATGTGGCGTTTATGGTTGAGGTGAAAGATTTGAACGAAAGAAAAACTGGGCAGGAGCCAGTGAGAGAGCAAGAGGAGGCTGGATGGTTCCACATTTGCTCGCAAGGACTGGAGGGTGTGGACTTGTTCCCGGATGAGAAAGCCTTCATAACTGGGGTGAACAAGTTCGCGGCGGCCTTCAAACTATTCGGAGAAGACATTGAGGTCGCGATTCTTGTGCTCGTGTCAACCCATTTTCACTCATTGGCTTGGGGGCGGAGAACCGATGTGGTCAGGTGTGCGGAAAGATTCAAGAAAACAATCAGTATGTACTATTCCCACCGCTTCGGCACTTCGAAAGTGATGAGCAGGGTGTGGGTCAAGGTAGGGAAGGTGGACTCTGAGGAATACCTTAAGAATGTTGTGGGCTACATCCTTAACAATCCTCGAAAACATCACGAGACGAACAACCCATTCTCCTATCCTTGGAGTTCCATCCTTGAATATTTCGCCGCGGAAGGCTATTCCTCAGTCTTGCGGCCAAGGATTGCCGACATCCTTCCGTGGCAGAAACCGAAAGTTATCGGGACAAGCCGTCCGGTTCCGCAATCCTGGAAACTTTATGCCAACGGGATGGTGACATTCGGCTCATTTATCACGACCAAGCGACTGGAATCGGTGATCAAGACAATCGGCTCGCTTTCCTATCTGGTGAACAAGGCGGACCTGAACGCCAATCAGGGAGAAGCGGTCCGCTACCCTGTCAATGATTGGGAGGTCAGGAGCGCGGTCGCACGAATATGCCCTATGATGTTCCCTGACACCATAGGGCGATTGGACGAATCTGTTCTTGCTCCAGTGCGGAACACTGGTTATTGTCTGAAGGAGATGCGGAAATCCATCGGCTCAGCGGCAGAGGAAATGCTGGCGAAACTCAATTCCAATCAAGTCGTTACGCTGAGGAATATCCTGTCGACCCGCTATGGCTTCCCCTTGAAGATCGTTGACCGTGTGCTTGGCTCCGGCTTCATATAAGCTAAAAAATGGTAATTCTATATCGGTTAACTAATATATTTCTTAACTTGTTAATAGATAAAGAAATATCCCAGGAGGCCGTATTCGTTTGCAGTTATCTGAGCATTAGCGTGATGGGCTGAAAAGTTAGTCAACACGAATATAGTTACCCCGAAATTGTCGTTTGGCGGTTGGGGGAGATTATTTCTCCCGTGGCAGGAAAGCGAAATGTCCCGGAATATCTCCGGTGGTCGCACTCCATTTCTGAGCGCCGGACTTGGAATAGCAATATAGAGTGCCGCTGGAGGTGTAGTTCTTTGCGTCGGTGATGTATATGTCACCGTTTGTCGGATGAACCGCGATTCCGTAAGGTGACACGATCTGGCTTTCGGTTCCGTCAGTGATGATCTTTCTGGAGACGATGCTGGCACGTGCCGCATCGATGATGGCGTAACTGATTGTGCTGCTGGAGGTGGCGTAGTTGTACTCGCTGCTGTAGATGTAGAGAGAGTCATTGGCTATTGCCATATTGGACACGGGAATATTCATCGTCTCAGCGACTTTGTACTGTGCCCCGTCTTTTTCCAGACGGTACAGATTCGAGGCGACATCAACATAATTGCCGTTGGATGACACCCACAGATTGCCTTTGGAGTCAGCCTTGATGTGGCAGAGGTTGATCGCGACATCAATCTTGTAAACCTCTTTCATCGAATCCAGGTCTATGACAGAGACGGTTGAGTCATAATCCGGAGCCCTGTGGCCACCTGAATTGGCCACATAGACGTTGTTCCCGATGATGGCAATCTCTTCAGGCTGGTATCCGACCTGTGTCTCACCCTCAATCTTGTACGTGTCAAGGTTGACTTTGAAGACAGATCCTTTGCGGTCAGCGGAGAACTCAGCGTCAGAACCAACGTAGGCGGTTACGTATGCGTAGTTGTCCTTGAACGCGATGTACCTGCAGTTCGCGATGTCGATCTGGGTGATTCTCTTTGCTGTGTAGGCATCCATCACCTCCACCTTGTGCGAACCGTTGATGACGGCGAACAACCTTCCGTCATAGATCTGGAGATCGTTGCCGGTGTCTCCCAATCCTTTGACAACCGTCGGATTCTTTTCTGCGTAGATTCCGCAGGCATAGGAGGCCTCGCGGTAGTCGAGAAAGTCGATGTCAGCCTTGTTGCTGCCCATATTGCCCTCATTGAGGACGTACATTCCTATCGGATCCGCATCGGGATCTGTCTGGAATCCGAGTGGGCCGTACACTGGAGGAACGATGGTCTCTTCCTTGCGGCAGCCGCAGATGGCCACCCCGAAAAACAGGACGATGGCCAAGGCTTTGATGATTTTGTTTGTGTGTCTCATAACATATTGATTTAAAAATTAAAACTCGTGACAAACCGACAGTTCGTCTTCGGCATCGGGTAGTTCAGCACCACGTCGTAGTCCTGGCCGAAGAGGTTGTTGATCTCGGCGGTTAGTTTGAGGGTGCGGGTGCGGATGGCGAAGGACTTCTGCACTGAGAGGTCGCTGGTGTACCACGGCTGGGTGTGGTTCCTTGGGATGTTCTCCTGCTGGTTGTAGCGCTCGCCGGTGTAGATGAAACTGTAGTTCAGTCCCCAGCCCTTGTAGAAGAGCGACAGCACGGCCGAACCACTGTGCCAAGGAATATACGGGATCTGGTCCCGGTAATATGTGTCTGCGGAATCCGTGACATCTATCGCCTCCTGGTAAGTGTACTGGAGTCTGGCCGTGGCCTCCACCTCGCCGAAAGCCCAGGCCGAGTTCAGGGCGATGTCAACCCCCTTGATGTCCACCTCTCCGAGATTGAGCATCGTCCAACGGAACTGCTGACCTTTCGGGTAGGCTATGATCTTGTCCGTGATGTGGTTGTAGTAGGCGTCCACGGAAGCGTCGACAGTGCGCAGAGCGGGCATATTCATAAAATTCTTGGTGTATTTCAGTCCGATGTTGAACTGCTCGGCGTATTCAGGCTTCAGGAAGGCATTGCCCATATCCGTGTAGTAGAGGTCGTTGAACGTCGGCATCCTGAACATCCGCTTGTAGAACGCGCGCACCGACAGGTCCTGTCTGTGGAACGGCTTGTAGGACAGGAAGAAAGCCGGTGTGGCGACCGTCTTGTCCGGCCTGGCCTCGAAACGCTTCACCTTCTCGTGCACGAAATAACCCAGAACGCTGGCCTGGCCTTTGATCCTGCCCCATTCGAATGCTGTCGCCAGCGCGGCCATCTGCGTGTAGTGGGTAGGGTAGGGGAATGTGCCGTCGCTTTCCGTCGGCATGTAGAATTTCGCGTCCAGGGTGTTCCACTGGAAATCGTATGCGAGGGACACCTCCCAGTTCTCCATTATATTATAGAGGTTCGCGCAGGAAGCGTACAACTCCTTCTGTCGGTAGGTGTTCTTCGTCTGGATCAGTTTCGCGTCCTGATTCTCGTAATGTGTGTAGTCGGCGGCGTATTTGGCGTTGATCAGGGATCTGAACTTCGGGCTCCACTTGTTCGTGAAAGAGCCTTGGATGAACGAGTTGGTGTCCCAAAGCCTCTCGCCGTTGCGGAACACGTTGTTCACGATGGCACCCGGAATGCCCCTCTCCGAGTTGTATGAATATGCCCGGACGGTCCACTGCCCTTCGTCGAGCGTTCCGTGCAGCGCGGCTTCAAGCCTGGTGGCGTTGATGTCGCCGTTGTGCCGGACAGCGGTCGTGTCGTAGGCGATCTCTCCCAATGAGTTACGCCTGCGGTAACGGAACTTGTACTTGCCGGTGGCGTTGACCCATTCTCCGCTGAATGAGGCGCTTACGGCATCCGAAATCTTGTACTCGCTGCGGATGGACGGATTGATGAGGCCGAATGATCCGGTCTTCATCGTGGCCTTGAAGTTCGCGTTCCGACCATTCTCGAACCGCGGCCTCCGGGTCGTGATGTAGATCGTTCCCGATGCCCCGAAGTCCTTGGCTGACTGGAAGATGTCGCTTTTCTGCCCGTTGTACAAGGAGATCTCCTCCACATCGTCCAGCGAGAATCGTCCCAGGTCCACCTGTCCGTTCTGTGCGTTTCCGAGCTGTATTCCGTCATAGAACACGGCCATATGGTTTGTGCCCATCGAGCGGATGTTCACGGTCTTGAGGCCGCCGACCCCGCCGTAGTCTTTCAACTGCACTCCGGAGAAATAGCGGATAGCGTCAGCGACCGAGAAACTGTTCAGTCGTTGAAGCTCCTCTTCCTTCAGGGTCTGCGCCGGGATGACCTCCCGGTATTTGTAACCGGCAGGTGTGCCGATGATGATGGACTCCTTGATAACCTGGGTGCTATCCAATGAATTATCCTTCCGGTGAACAGCTGTGGAGTCGCCGGAAGTCTGTGCAAAAACCACCTGCCCGCATTCCAGAATGCAGGCCGAGGCTATGAGACGGTATATTCGTTTCATAAATTTTTAGTCCGGCCGCCGCCCGTGATCCCGCAGGCAAGGCCGTAAAGTTTTGCGAAGGCAGGTCTTCTGACTCGCTCCTGACGCGGCGCCTTCCCGGCGGTATGGAAAACTGAATATTCAGTGTCCGGCCAGTGGCATAAGAAAGCCGCGTCATATTTATAAGGAACTCACAGCAGCGGGTACTGTCCCGGATTCACACCGGATTCCCTTTTGATCCTTGACCTCAAACCTGAGCCAAAGAACCTTCACGGGGCAAAGATAGCAATCATTAGAATCATTGTCAAATCCGGGGGGCTGTTTTGATTTGTTTGAAATGTCCTAAAAGTCAACTTTTACAAGTAATAATCTATAAAACCGAGTTAACCGAAATCAGGAAAATACATTGAAGTGAAAAACTTCACCCGGACAAATTCCTACATCCGGCAATTTTTTCGTAATTTTGGACTATGAAAAAGTTTGTTCTCTCGGCAGTCTTGACACTGCTTTGCGCCGTGATGCTTCCGGCGCAGACCAAAATTATGTCCCACAGAGGCTTCTACGCCCATCCTGGGTCTTTTGAAAACACTTTGACCAGCCTTGCCGGCGCCCAGAAACTCGGCGTGGAAAGCGTCGAGCTGGACGTGCATCTCACCACGGACGACTCGCTCGTAATCCTGCACGGCCCGATGATCCCCGGGACGAAGTACAAGGATATTCAGAAACTTGACTATGCCACCGTCAAGAGCTGCACCCTCCCGAACGGCGACCATATTCCTTCATTAAGGGAATATTTCACCCAGGCGAAGCGCACTCCGGCGCTGAAGTTGTTCCTTGAACTCAAGTCGCATCCGACTCCGGCGAGGGAAACCCAGCTGGCGGAGAAGGTCATCGCTCTCTGTGATGAAATGAATATGTACGATCAGATGTGCTTCATCTCCTTCAGCGAGCATCTCTGCGACGAGGTCCTGCGTCTGCATCCGGGTGCTGAGGTGATCCCGATCACGTCCAGGAAGACATATTCAGTGAAAGAACTCAAGGACAGGGGCTACGCCGGTGTGTCCTATAATTATAATGTGGTGATCAACTCCGCCCACTATCTGGACGAGGTGCACGCGGCCGGACTTCAGACGGTCCTCTGGCCGGTGAACAGTTATGATCTCGCCGATTTCGCGATGAGGCACGGTGTCACCTACGTCTCCACGGACCAGCCGCAGGGAATGAAACGCCTTATGGACTCAATCCGCGAGCTGAGGTGGAAACAGGAGAAGAAGTTGATCTGCTTTGACTTGGATGGAACTTTGACTCAGCACAAGACCCAGCTGACCGCAGCCAACAGGGCGGTGCTCGATACTCTTGCAAAGCGTTACGAGATCATCATGGCGGGGGCTGGCAATTGCGAGAGAATCTACAGGCAGATGGGTGAATATCCTATCACAATCCTTGGCAACTATGGCATGGCCGAAAGCCGTATTGTGGACGGCAAGTTCCAGATTGTCAGGGAGGACAAGGCGCAGGTGGACAAAAAGTTCTTCGAGAAGAGCTGCAACTATCTGCGCAAGAAATATGGTTACACCGACTTCAGCGGCGAGTCTCTTGAATATCACGAGTCCGGTATGGTGACTTTCGGACTGCTTGGCACCAAGGCCGGCAAGGAGGCCAAACTCACTTTCGATCCGGACAAGATCAAAAGACGCGCGATGTTCCCGGAGGTTAAGGAAATATTCAAGGATTATTCCGTGTTCATCGGTGGCACAACTTCGTTCGACATCACTCCTAAGCAGTACAACAAGTTGGATGCTGTGTTGCGTTATGCCGCCGAGCATGGCTACTCGTTTGACCAGATCCTGTTTGTCGGGGACGATTTCGCGGACGGTGGCAACGACAGCCAGATCCGTCTCGGCGGAATGGATTATATCCGGATTGATGATTATACGAGATTGCCAGAGAAGTTGGAATTTTTGTTCTAAACCGATAAAATCAAAAAAAATCATTGAGTTTAAGGATTGATTTCATAACTTGCGCCATCAAAATTTTTCAAGGATGTTTTCGGAAGCCCACACATATCGACAGCAGCAGTTCCAGCAGGGATTTCAGAGCCAGAATGTTCAGGTCCTGAACGATTTCGTGTGTGCCGGTCTTCCAGCCTGACGGCATATTCATTACGGAAAAAGGATATTATGATTTAAATATTGAAGGCTGGTCTCTCGTGGATCAGCCTTCTTCCTTTTTGAAGCGGCCTTGAGGTTTGAGGATAGTTTTGATTACACAATATATAGTTAAGGAAATACACACCTTTAACAAATAGACAAATTATGAGCATTGACAGATTTGATCTGGTGAAGGAATCCTTCGAAAAGAAGGCAGTTCCGGCTGAGCGCCCTGAGGGCAAGACCTCCGACTACTACGGAGAACTGGTCTTTGACCGTCCCAAGATGCACAAGTACTTGGACGCCAAGACCCTGAACGCACTCCTTGACTGCATCGACAACGGAAAGTCCCTTGACAGGGAGACCGCTGACGGAGTCGCAAAGGGTATGAAAGAGTGGGCTATGGAGCATCACGTGACCCACGTGACCCACTGGTTCCAGCCTCTGACAGAGGGCACCGCCGAGAAGCACGACTCTCTGATCGAGTATGACGGCAAGGGTGGAGTCATAGAGACTTTTGACGGAAAGTCCCTCGCCCAGCAGGAACCGGACGCATCCTCTTTCCCCAACGGAGGCATCCGCGCCACATTCGAGGCCAGAGGCTACACGGCCTGGGATCCGACTTCCCCGGTGTTTATCATCGATGACACCCTCTGCATCCCGACCGTCTTCATCTCCTACACCGGTGAGGCCTTGGACTACAAAACCCCTCTCAAAAAGGCCCTCAAGGCCGTTTCCGATGCGGCCACCCCTATCTGCCGCCTCTTCGACAAGTCTGTCACGAAGGTATATTCCTACCTCGGATGGGAGCAGGAATATTTCCTTGTCGATGAGTCTCTCTATGCCGCGAGACCTGACCTTATGATCACCGGCCGCACCCTGATGGGGCACAACTCATCCAAGAACCAGCAGCTGGACGACCACTATTTCGGGGCTATTCCGTCCCGTGTGGCCGAGTTTATGCGTGACCTTGAGATCGCCGGACACCGTCTTGGGATTCCGCTCAAGACCAGACACAACGAGGTGGCTCCCAACCAGTTCGAGCTCGCTCCGATCTTCGGTGAGACCAACCTTGCCAACGACCAGAACCAGCTTGTGATGAACCTTATGAACAAGATCGCGCGCAAGCACGGTTTCGTGGTGCTGCTTCACGAGAAGCCTTTCGCAGGTGTGAACGGATCAGGCAAACACAACAACTGGTCGCTCGGAACCGACACAGGCACAATGCTTTTGGCTCCAGGTAAGGATGCGAAAGGTAACCTCCAGTTCGTCACATTTTTCGTGAATGTGCTCGCCGCCGTGCAGAAGCACAACGCTTTGCTGAAGGCCTCCATCGCTACCGCCACGAACGCCCATCGTCTCGGTGCCAACGAGGCACCGCCAGCAATCGTGTCAGCTTTCCTTGGCAGGACGATGACCGAGGTGCTTCACAAACTGCTTGAGGTTCCTTCCGACACTCCGATCGAGATCGCCGGGAAGAAGGGCAAGAGCGTCGGCCTTGTGGAGATTCCGGAGATATTCGTGGACAACACCGACCGCAACAGAACCTCTCCGTTCGCTTTCACCGGCAACCGTTTCGAGTTCCGCGCCGTGGGTTCGCTGGCCAACTGCGCCGGTGCGATGACCACAC
>ERZ1023899.133-NODE-133-length-14521-cov-11.766349_pt1 | contig 14521 bp, 8 predicted proteins | sample MGYA00380400_ERZ1023899 | MGnify/ENA primary metagenome ERZ1023899 (study PRJEB33179, sample SAMN07448996) | human gut metagenome | biome: Human-gut; feature: Human associated habitat; material: Faeces | host: Homo sapiens | place: India: Bhopal | collected...
GTCTTGAGATATTCAAACCAGTTGATGGTGACATCGGTCATGTGGGCGAGGTCGTTCTCTATCTCCGCCAGTTCGGCTTTGATTTTCAGCAAGAGGTCGTCGGCCTTGTCCTTATTATATTTCAGGATGCGCTGCATTTTGATTTCAAGGAGTTTCAAAATGTCCTCGCGCGTTATCTCTCTGTGGAAAGCATACTCCACCTTGCCTTTTCCGTCGACTACGGCTGTGAAGAGCTTGTCCTTGAAAGGCTCCAGCTTCGAGGCGATAAAGGCCACAACCTCGTCCTGACTCTTGCTCTGCTCGAACTTGCGCTCCTTGTAGATGCGCTCCTCGATGAAGATACGCTCGAGCGAGGAGAAGAAGAGCTGCTCCTCCAGTTCACCCTTGCGCAGCATCAGCTCCTTGCGCAGCAGTCCCATGGTGCGGTCTACGCTATGGCGCAGCACATCGCTCACGGTGAGGAAGCAAGGCTTATTGTCCTCGATGACACAGCAGTTGGGCGAGATGTTGATCTCGCAGTCGCTGAAGGCATAGAGTGCGTCCATGGTCTTGTCGGAAGAGGTTCCGGGAGCCAGATGGACGAGGATTTCCACGTTGGCAGAGGTAACGTCCTCTATCTTTCTGGCCTTTATCTTTCCCTTCTCCACCGCCTTGGTGATGGAGTCGATGAGACTTCCGGTGGTCTTGCTGAAAGGAATCTCGGTGATGACAAGCGTCTTGTTGTCGAGTTTGTCTATCTTGGCACGCACCTTCAGCACGCCTCCACGCTGTCCGTCGTTATACTTGCCCACATCGATGGCTCCACCCGTAGGGAAGTCGGGATAGATGGTGAAAGGCTCGCCCTTGAGATAGTGTACGGCAGCATCGCAAAGCTCATTGAAGTTGTGTGGCAGCACCTTGCTGCTCAGACCTACGGCAATGCCCTCTGCTCCCTGTGCCAGCAGCAAGGGGAACTTGGCGGGGAGCGTAATAGGCTCCTTGTTGCGGCCGTCATAGGAGAGCTGCCAGTCGGTTGTTTTGGGATTAAACACCACGTCGAGTGCGAATTTGGACAGACGCGCCTCTATGTATCGTGAAGCCGCCGCACGGTCGCCGGTGAGGATATTTCCCCAGTTTCCCTGTGTGTCGATGAGCAGGTCTTTCTGTCCCATCTGTACGAGTGCGTCGCCGATAGAGGCGTCACCATGCGGGTGAAACTGCATGGTGTGTCCCACGATATTCGCCACCTTGTTGTATCTTCCGTCGTCCATTCTCTTCATCGAGTGCAGTATGCGTCGCTGCACGGGCTTCAGTCCGTCCTCGATATGAGGCACGGCACGCTCGAGAATCACATAGGAGGCATAGTCGAGGAACCAGTTCTGGTACATTCCGCTAAGATGGCGCACCGCCGAAGCGTCAAACCTGTTGACAGGCTTGTAGTCGGAATGCTGTTCAGCCGCATCCAAATCTTGTGGCTCACCACCCTTCTGAAGTTCGTCTTTGTCTTTAATTTCGTCGCTCATAGATAGCTTTTAATACTTATTTTATATATTTTAGGCAAAAATACAAAGAAAATTCGAGAAAAAGGCGTATCTTTGCCGAAAATTTGAAAAATATAAGATTTCATCATGGCACAAGAAGATGTTTTTAAGAAGATTGTAAGCCATTGCAAAGAGTATGGCTTCGTGTTTCCAAGTAGCGAAATTTATGATGGTTTGGCAGCCGTTTACGACTATGGTCAGAACGGTGTCGAGCTGAAAAACAATATCAAGCAGTACTGGTGGCAAAGCATGGTATTGCTGCACGAGAACATTGTGGGTCTCGACGCAGCCATCTTTATGCATCCTACTGTTTGGAAGGCTTCAGGTCACGTGGATGCGTTCAATGATCCATTGATCGACAACCGCGACTCGAAGAAGCGTTATCGCGCCGATGTGCTCATCGAGGACCACATGGCCAAATACGAGGAGAAGATCGCCAAGGAGATCGCCAAGGCCAAGAAGCGCTTCGGCGACAGCTTCGACGAGGCTCAGTTCCGCGCCACCAATCCTCGCGTCTTGGAGAATCAGAAGAAGTTCGACGACCTTCATGCCCGCTACACCGAGGCCATGCAGGGTCCTAACCTCGAGATGCTGAAGCAGATCATCGAGGACGAGGGCATCGTATGTCCTATCAGCGGCACCAAGAATTGGACAGACGTTCGTCAGTTCAACCTGATGTTCTCTACCCAGATGGGTGCAGCGAGCGATGCTACCAGCAAGGTTTATCTGCGTCCTGAGACAGCCCAGGGTATCTTTGTCGACTACCTGAGCGTTCAGAAGACAGGCCGCATGAAGCTTCCTTTCGGTATCTGCCAGATAGGTAAGGCATTCCGCAACGAGGTTGTGGCTCGCCAGTTTGTATTCCGTATGCGTGAGTTCGAGCAGATGGAGATGCAGTTCTTCTGCCAGCCTGGCACCGAGATGAAGTGGTTTGAGTACTGGAAGAAGGTTCGTCTGGCATGGCACGAGGCACTCGGCATGGGCAACGAGAACTATCGCTACCACGACCACGAGAAGCTGGCCCACTATGCCAACGCAGCTACCGACATCGAGTTCAAGATGCCATTTGGCTTCAAGGAGGTAGAGGGCATTCACAGCCGTACCAACTTCGACCTTTCTCAGCACGAGAAGTTCAGCGGCCGCTCTATCAAGTACTTCGATCCTGAGAAGAACGAGAGCTACGTGCCTTACGATGTAGAGACTTCTATCGGCGTAGACCGAATGTTCCTAAGCGTGATGTGCCACTCTTACTGCGAGGAGAAGCTCGAGAACGGCGAGAGCCGCGTGGTTCTGAAGTTGCCTGAGGCATTGGCTCCTGTGAAGTGTGCCGTATTCCCACTCGACAAGAAGGACGGCCTGCCCGAGTTGGCTCACGAGATCGTTGACGAGCTGAAGTTCCACTTCAACACCCACTATGGCGATCCTAAGGACTCTATCGGCAAGCGCTACCGTCGTCAGGATGCCATCGGTACTCCGTTCTGTATCACCGTAGACCACGATACTCCTAACGACCACAAGGTTACTCTGCGTTATCGTGACACGATGAAGCAGGAGCGTGTTGCCATCAGCGAGCTTCGCGGCATCATCGAGGACCGTGTGAGCATCAGGAGCGTACTGAAGAAGCTTGGCAAGGAGATCAAGGACTTCTAAACGATAAAAAATCAAATACACATAGATGAATTTGAAGAATTTGAAATATCTGTTTCTGCTCATGATGTCGGCTCTTGTGCTGGCATCATGCAGCGAGACTGACGAAAACACCGACTCCGAGTACGACGACTGGCAGGCAAAGAACGAGACGGCTTTTGCCGAGATTCTCGTCAAGGCCAAGCAGGAGGGAGAAGCCAACGGATGGCACGTCTACCGCAATTGGAGTATGGAGAACCAGACGGGAAATACGGATCTCAACAACCAGCCTGTCACTCCTACCTTCAATGAGCAGGAAGACAACATCGTGGTGCAGGTGATGCAGCAGGGCGAAGGTTCTGCCGTGCGCCCTCTCTACACCGACTCGGTGATGGTCAGCTACAAGGGCATGCTGAAGAACGACTATATCTTCGACAGCAACTTCACCACCGGCGACTATGATGTCAACAAGGCTCAGACCAGCAATTTCATTGTGAAGGGCGTTGTCGACGGATTTGCCACTGCCCTGATGAAAATGACTCATATCGGCGACCACTGGATGGTTTACATGCCTTACACTCTCGGCTATGGTTCCAGCCAGAGCAGCAGTTTAACCATTCCTGCTTACTCAATGCTCAAATTCGAGATTGTGCTCAAGGGTTGGTACACCGATGGCAAATGGATTAAGAAATAATTCTATTCCTCCATACAGAAAGTCCTGTGCTTCTTCGGCACAGGACTTTTTTATTATTTTATTATAAGGAGCTGAGTCCACCTGAAAAAGTCTGTTTTACGAAAACCAGCTATTGATTATCAACAAGTCACAAAGACAAAAAAATGTGAGTTTCTACTTTTTCAAGTGGACTCAGTTTAATGTTTTATTTCAAGCCCACAAAGCTGTTGTCTTAACTCCTTAAGAAAACTCCTTAAGAAACTCCTGAAATCCGAATTCTAAAAATATGTTTCAAAGAATAAACAAGTGTATGTGTTCGCACACATTTGGGGCTTATAAGCAAAAAAAATGTTATTTTCACGCAAAAATATGCACAAAAGTATTGCAGATTTCAAGAATAGTAGTACCTTTGCACCAGAATTATAAGTTTTAGGTTTTTAGTTAGGTAATAGATTGTGATAGGTTATTAGTTTTAGGTAAACAAGAGATTGTTATTCAAGGACGACAGGTATTAGAATCTAAAGGTAAATAAGAGATTGTTATTCAAGGACGACGAAAAGTGAATGAAGTCAGGATATAGAAAAGAGTTTTCAAGATTCTCTTTTTCTTATCCGCTGAATTCAACCCAATAGATAGAGGTTTTGTTTAAAGGTGATAAGATCTTGTATTTTGGGATAAATAGAAATTTAACATTCAAATCATAAAAATGGCGATTCCTTTTAGGAGGGATCGCCATTTTCTCGCTTTGACTGTTCCTACATACTACTGGGCAGTTCAACAGAAAACAATAAATGGCAGTACAAACATTATGTTATATAGCAAAAAGACAGAATATCTGATGGAATCGATACGGGCAGGACGCTCCATGCACCGCGGTGAGAAACTGAACCTCATCGTAGGCTTGAGTATTCCCTCCATGCTGGCACAGATTTCCACCGTCATGATGTTCTTTATCGACGCCTCTATGGTGGGACATTTGGGTGCAGAGGCTTCAGCGAGCATCGGACTCATCGAGTCCACCACCTGGCTTATCGGCAGCCTGCTGAGTGCCTTTGCCACTGGTTTCTCAGTGCAGGTAGCCCACTTCATCGGAGCCAACGACTTCGGCAAAGCACGCCAGGTGTTTCGCCACTCGCTGCTCTGCGGCATCATCTTCAGCATCCTGATAGCCCTCATCGGCGTAGGTATTCATTCTCCCCTGCCCCACTGGTTGGGCGGAGGCGATGACATTGCCGACAAGTCATCGGCCTATTTCCTGGTCTACAGCCTCGTGCTGCCCTTTGTCTACCTGTACCACATGTCGGGCATGATGCTCAAGGCCGCAGGCAACATGCACACGCCCAGCATCATGGCAATTCTGATCTGCCTGTGCGACGTCGTGTTCAACTACATCTTCATCTATGTGCTGCACATGGGCGTGGTGGGCGCAGCCTTCGGAACCGCCCTGGCTTATGTCTGCATCTCGCTGCCCAACCTTTGGCAGGCAGCCTGCCACAACAAGATTCTCAACCTGCGTCAGGACAAGATTCGCTTCAGCTGGGTACGCGAATACGTGCGCAATGCCTTCAAGATAAGCATTCCCTTGGCCATACAGAACATCCTGATGAGCGGTGCACAGATTGTCAGCACCATGATAGTGGCGCCATTGGGCAACATCGCCATTGCCGCCCACTCATTTGCCATCACCGCCGAGAGCCTGTGCTATATGCCTGGCTACGGAATAGGCGATGCCGCCACCACGCTCGTCGGTCAGACCCATGGCGCTGGCCGCATCGACTTGTGCCGCAATTTTGCCTACATGACGGTGGGTCTCGGCATGGGCGTAATGGCAGTGATGGGTGTTGTCATGTATCTCTTTGCACCGGGCATGATGGCAGTACTCTCTCCCGTCGACGCCATCTGCGACTTAGGCACACGCTGTCTTCGCATAGAGGCTTTTGCCGAACCGTTCTTTGCTGCCAGCATCGTGACCTATTGTGTCTGCGTGGGAGCTGGCGACACCTTCAAGCCTGCCGCCATCAACCTGGGAACAATGTGGTTGGTGCGCCTCACCCTGGCCTATGCCCTCTCGCAGCGCTATGGCCTGGAAGGTGTATGGATAGCCATGGCCACCGAACTGACTTTCCGCGGCATCCTGTTCCTCATCCGCCTCTATCGTGGCAGCTGGATGAACAGTTTTCTGAAAGCGAAGGGCTGAAAAACAGAACCTAATGTTAGGTTATGTTAGTGGAATGTTAGTTTAATGTTAAGAATGCAGGCATTTTGGGAAAAAACTTCCCAAATGCTTGCTTTGTCGTTAGAAATGTGCTACTTTTGCAGCATCAAGTTTATGAAAGAAGAATAAATACACATTATTATATATATAAACCAACATCAGCTATTATGAAACTTAAGAAGTTTTTTGCTGCAGCCATCGTGCTGCTTACTGCCGGACAGGCCATGGCTCAGATGATGCCACCTATCCCGGTAGACAAAGATGTGAGAATAGGCCATTTGGACAATGGTCTGACTTATTACATCCGACACAACAGTTTCCCTGAGCATGTAGCCAGCTTCTACATCGCACAGAAAGTAGGCTCTATCAACGAAAACGACGACCAGCGCGGTCTGGCTCACCTCTTGGAGCACCTCGCCTTCAATGGCTCGGAGCACTTCCAGGGCAACAGCCTCCAGGAATACCTGCAGAGCATCGGTGTGGAATATGGCCGCAACCTCAATGCCTACACCTCTATTGAGAAAACCGTGTACTACTTCACCGACGTGCCCACCACACGCGTGTCGGCAGTAGACTCATGTATGCTCATCCTGAAAGACTGGAGCAACGGCATCTCTCTCACCAAGGAAGCCATCAACGACGAGCGCGACGTGGTGCACAACGAGTACCGTATGCGCATGGTGGGACAGCAGCGCATACTGGAGCGTGCCCTTCCTAAGCTCTACCCTGGCTGTAAGTATGGCTACCGCATGCCTATCGGACTGATGAGCGTCGTCGACGGCTGCGACCCAGAGACCCTGCGCGCCTATTACCGCAAGTGGTATCGCCCAGACAACCAGGCTATCATCATCGTCGGCGACGTGGACGTAGACCATATCGAGGCACAGATCAAGAAACTCTTCGGAGGCATCAAGGTGCCAGCCAACGCTGCCAAGGTAGTGCCCGTGGAAGTGCCCGACAACAACCAGGGCATCTACGTGGTAGACAAGGATAAGGAGCAGCAGATGGGCATCTTCCAGATCTTCATGAAGCACGAAGCCACTCCCGACTCGCTGAAGAACGGTGTCGACTATCTGCTCAAAGGCTATATGGACAACATCTTTGCCAGCATGATGAATGCCCGCTTCAGCGAGAAATCGCAGGAGCCCGACTGCCCTTATCTGCAGGCAGGAACCAACATTGGCGACTATCTGCTCTCAAGCACCAAGGAGGCGCTCACTTCCTTCGGCGCTGCCAAGGACGGACAGATGAAGGAGGCTTATGCCGCCGTGATGCGCGAACTGAAGCGTGCACACGACTTCGGCTTCACTGCCACTGAGTATCAGCGTGCCAAGGATGAGTTTATGAGCCAGATGGAGAAGGCTTACACCAATCGCGACAAGATGAAGAACGAACAGTTCACCACTCAATATGTGGACAACTTCACCAGCAACGAGCCTATCCCTTCGGTAGAGGACGAATATCAGATCTATCAGATGCTGGTGCCTCACATCCCTGTAGAGGCTGTCAACCAGTACGCCAAGCAGTTGATTTGCGAAACCGACACCAACCTGGTGTCACTCGTCATGATGCGCGAGGCCGACGGTGCTGTTTATCCCACCGAGCAGGAGCTTGCCGACATCGTGAAGCAGGTGCGCGGCGAGAAGCTCGAGGCCTATGTGGACAATGTGAAGCAGGAGCCTCTCATCGCCCAGAAGCCTAAGGCTGGCAAGATCAAGAGCACTGCAGAAGACAAGAAGCTGGGATTCAAGACCCTCACCCTCTCCAACGGTGCCAAGGTGGTGCTGAAGAAGACCGACTATAAGGACAACGAGATACAGTTTGCTGCCACAGCCAACGTAGGTTACGCAGCACTCGACAAGGCCGACTACACCTTCGCCTTCATGGGCGGCATGCTGCTCAACGCCAGCGGTCTGGGCCAGTTCTCAAGCAACGACCTCGAGAAAGCCCTCGCAGGTAAGCAGGCAAGCGTGGCTTACACCGTCACTCCTTTCAAGCATGGACTCTCAGGAAACTCTACTCCTAAGGACATCGAAACCCTCATGCAGCTCATCTACCTCAAGATGACAGCGCTGAGCAAGGACGAGAAATCGGCTGCCAACCTCCTGAGCACCATCAAGACCGCTCTTGCCAACCAGAGCAAGAACCCAGAGATGGTTTACCAGGATTCGCTGCAGAGCACCATCTACATGGGCAACAAGATGGCACGCATCCCTAAGACCGAAGACCTCGATGCTGTCAACTACGACCGCGTGCTCGAACTGGGCAAACAGATGTTCACCAATGCCAAGGACTTCACCTTCTTCTTCGTGGGCAACTACGACGAGGCCACTCTCCTGCCACTCATCGAGCAGTACATCGCCTCTATCCCAAGCAAGGGCGCCAAGCTGAAGAACAAGGCTATCCCTGTAGCTACAGGCGAGGTGAAAAACATCTTCACCAAGAGCATGGAGAACCCAATGTCGCAGGTGACCGAGATATGGTATGCCAAGACTCCTTACACCCTGCAGACAAGCGTGCTCGCCGACATCTCTGCACGATTGCTCCAGATGGACTATCTGCGCAACATACGCGAGAAGTTGAGTGCAGCCTACCATGCAGGAGCCGAGGCAAGCATGGAGCTCGACTGGGACGGACAGCTGGCACTCAGCCTGACCGGCAGCGCACAGCTCAATCCCGAGAAGCTCGACGAGGCTCTGCCTTACTTCTTCTCTGGCCTGAAGACTACCATAGAACAGCCTAACGCCAGCGATCTGCAGAAGATCAAGGAGATTCTGACCAAGCAGGCTTCGGTAGACGCCAAGACCAATGGCTACTGGACTGGCATCCTGCGCAACTATGTCATCAACGGCATCGACCTGCACACCGATTACGTGAAGACAGTAAGCAGCGTCGACGGCAAGGCTATAGGCGACTTCCTGAAGAATATCGTCCTCAAGCCAGGCAACCACCTGGAAGTCATCATGAAGGCTACCAAGGAAGAGGCTGGAAAATAAAAGCTCAACGAACTTTTCAGAAATGGGAAGTTAGAGAAAACAATAAAACCATAAAAGGTCCCGTCGCAGAACCAAGTTCTGTCAACGGGACCTTTTACGTTACACGGGAAACGACGTTCCCGGAATGTCAATTCTTTTTGTGTCTTTTTGAGAAAACAATCTCTCTTGGTTTTTAAGCTCTTCTTCTAACCTTGTTAGCGAGGGCTTCACGTCGGTCATGAAGAATCTGCTGACATTTGTCCTGTGCAAGATTCTCAATCTCTGCATTGACCTTAATTAAACTATAATCCATAACCTATTGCGATTTGTAATGATGCAAAGATATTACAAGCGAGCGCAATGAAAGTTTACTTTCAGATTGCCGAGCGCAGTATATCTTATGCAAAGATAAAGCATTCTGACTACAAGCACCACGAAAAAAGTGAGAAAAGAACACTAAAAACCTCATTTTTTGACATAAATCAAGGAGAAATAGGGAAAAACCTACAAAAAATATCCATTCCCCTTTCTCCATCTGCGCTTTTTTTGCGATATTTGCACCCGAAAAAGCATAAACTCCACACTGGGCTTCCGAACACAAGAGATTCAGAGGTCCAAAGAGAGAGAAAAAAGGAGTTCTTCAACTTGAAAACATCAAAAAAGTATCAACAAAAATGAAGAAAGTATTCATGATGGTTGCCCTTGTGCTGGCATGCACCACAGGCAGCCTTGCCAACGAGACATGCGCCGAGAGCGCCACAACATCCGAAATGAGCTGCCTTCCTGCCAAGAAATCAACCAAGAAAAAGAAGGCTACTACTAAGAAGAAGTCTACCACCACTGCCAAGAAGACTTCCTCCAAATCTTCAACATCGACCGCAACAACAGCTTCCACAGCCACGACGGACTCTTCCAAGACACATTCTGCCGACACTGTCAATACCAAGGCTTCTGCCGTAGGAGTATTAGCAGGACTCCTTGGCTATGCTGGCGGAAACAGCAGCAACAGCACAGGTTCCACCACAAGCAAGGTGGGAAGCATCGTGGGAAGCATTCTCGACAACGTGATTGGCTCAACCACATTCAAGAAAGCCGACCTCTGCGCCCACACATGGAAATATAAATCGCCTGGCTGCGCCTTTACCTCAGAGAACCTGTTGGCGAAAGCCGGTGGCGAAATCGCTGCCAAGAAGGTGGAGGAAAAGTTAACCACCTATTATCAGAAAGCTGGATTCAGCAGTTCGAACACTTACTTCAAGTTCAACGAGGACGGCACCTTCGATGCCAAGATAGACGGAAAGTCATGGAGCGGCACTTACACCTTCGATGAGAAGACTCACGCCATCGACCTGAAAGGCCGTCTGCTGCTCAGCCTCAATGGTTTCGCCACCAAGAACACATCTGGCATCAGCATTCTCTTCGAGTCGAAGAAACTGCTTACCATCATCCAGACGCTGACTGCCCTGAGCAGCAACACCACTCTCGGTACTATCGGCGAAATCTCCAAAAACTATGATGGCATCCGCGTTGGTTTCGATCTCAGCAAATAAATAAACAAATACAAATTTGAGATTTATCGACCTGTACGGTTGGAACGCCCTGAAAGGGCAGAAGCTCTTAGCCCAGGGCAACGCCCTGGGTATAAAGGCAGTCAGCAAGGCGCCCTGTAAGGGCAAAAGCTTTACTAATTGCCGGGAATTTTAAAGCTTTTGCCCTTACAGGGCGACAAGTTTGCGAACATAATAACCCAGGGCGTTGCCCTGGGCTAAGAGCTTCTGCCCTTTCAGGGCGTGCTGCGTAATTCCAATCGTACAGGTCGTGATTTATTCTTGTCAAGAATTTAAGTAATTGCTTTTTATCAAGAATTTGAGAATTGGAGATTTATTTATCAACAGAACTTTCTCGTGTCAGGAAGTTATAGAAGTTAAAGAAGTTATAGCCCATAGCCTTTTGCCGTATACTTAGCAATAAAGCTTATGGCTCTAACTTCCCCATTTGCGAAAGTAGAATAAAAAATCCCTTTATCAAAGATCTCTCAAATTCTCTAATTCTTGATTAAAATGATTTCATTTATTCATTGACCAATTCGACCTGCATCACGACGTCCTCTTTGGGACGGTCATCGCGAAGTGTCTCGCAATTCTGAATCTTCTCCACAACATCGAGCCCCTCTACCACTTCACCGAACACAGTGTACTGTCCGTCGAGGAAAGGTGTGCCGCCCAACTCGGTGTAAGCCTTGGTCTGTTCATCGGTAAACTTGGGATAGCCTTGTTCCCTGCAGCGCTTGCGCGTCTCGTCGGCAAGCTCGTCCTGGAGTTTCATCAGCCCCTCACGGTCACGGCTGCGGCGCAGGTTCATGATTTCATCGTGATGCTCGCGAGCCAACTCGTTGAAGACATTCTGCTCGGCCTGCATCGCCATCTGTTTCTCCATCTGGCGCAGCTCGTTCTGTCGATAAGTCTTACCCCACACGATGTAGAACTGGCTTCCGCTGCTCTCGCGCTGTGGGTTCACCTCGTCGCCCAAGCGGGCAGCACTCAAGGCTCCACGCTTATGAAACAGGCGTGGACAATCTATCTCGGCAGGAATGGTATAGTCTGGTCCGCCCGTTCCCAACATCTTTCCCTTGGGAGCATTCTTGCTGTCGGGGTCGCCACCCTGAATCATAAAGTCCTTGATGACACGATGAAAAAGAGTGCCGTCGAAGTATCCTTCCTTAGCCAATTTTATGAAGTTGTCACGATGACGAGGAGTCTCGTCGTAGAGGCGCACGATGATGTCGCCCTCTGTAGTCTTGATTTTTACTGTTGACATATTTGAATTCGATGATAATTAAATCAACTTTTGATAATAAAGAAGTAAAAGAACTAAAATAATTCAATTACTTATAATATTCCTCCCACTGCTTCATCGCCTCTTTCCAGTCTGTCTGCTCTCCCTCAGCGATGGCCTGCTGCTCGCGTTCAGCCTCATCACGAGCCTTGTCGCGCGCACGTTTCGCCTTCATTGCCTCAATAGTGGCATCGTCGAGGATCACGATAGCTCCTCGCTTGATGGCGTCTTGCAACTCCTGCTCACCGAAGGCTTTGCCCGGCTCATTGAAGTCGGAGATATTAAACTCGTAGTCGACACGCAGGTCGTGACGTATCTGTTTCTGCTGCAGTCGGTTTCCCGCATTCTTGAGGCGCAGCAACTTTCCTATCTGGCTGATTTCAGCCTGTGAGTATTTATTTCTTCCCATAAATCTTACTTTTCTTCTGCAAAGATAATGCAAATGAGCGCAATGAAAACTTGTTTTCAAATTGCCGAGTGCAGTTTTTCTTCTGCAAAGATAATGGAAAACGAGCGCAAAACATCAAGTTTGCTTGATTTTTTTGCCGAAATGCAGCTAATTTTCTGCAAAGATTCACCATTTTTTGCCACACTGCATCCTTATCAAATCTGAAGACACCAGACTTTTGTCACGATTGCCATTTCCCCGTCATCCTATTTTTGTAAGGTTTTTAGACATTCCCGACAAGAAATCCGCCCCACCCAACTGCACCCACTGATAAGCAACAGCTCTGTCACGACAAAGCTCCAAGACGAAAAACAGCTCCACCGCCTCGGAAGTTTGACCGATGAAACCGCTAAAATTAGATTTTCAGCCATTTTCTCGCACTCTTTCCCTACCATTCCAAGAACAAAAAAAATGATATTCACAAAACTTCACAACAAGTATTCTCCATCCACACACATCAACAAGAAATGTTGTTATATTTTACCAGAAGTCCTAATCTTGTCATTTTTGTCAAAGTCATTTTTGTCATTTTCGATTTTGAAAATGAAAAAATGTTCTATAAAGAATATATAAATATATTATATTTATATATTCTTTATAGAGGAGAAAAAGTGTTTTTGCTTTTGAAAATGACAAAAATGACTTTGACAAAAATGACACACTTTCCCTCTTATGATGGCTTACATTTAATAGTTTTATAACTGCTTAATAATCAGCATAAATAGCAAAAATACGGGCACTTTTTAGCACAAAGTCCGAACAAACTATTGCAAAAAGTTGCTTTTTGTTGTATCTTTGCAGAAGAAAACCTGCACTCGGCAATTTGAAAGCAAGCTTTCATTGCGCTCGTTTGCATTTTCTTTGCATCGTCAACCAAAGGAAGTGTGACAAGAGCCTCTCAGGGGGCATCTATTACGACCAAGGTCGGTCACAATAGACGACCAACGCCGGTCATCTATTAAGACCCCAAAAGAGCACTACTCCAAGGCCGACAGACGACATCGGGCAACCAACAAGACACCCGACACAAGGGCTGTAACAAATGCCCCAACTATTTCTTAAGATCCGCCTCTCCCGCAGACAAAGGCCCGGCCACCAGAATCGGGGAAACAACAGGACGGACACAACATATAAACCATCATTTAACTGTTATTTTTTAGTCATTAGTCATTTTCGCTTTTCTAAGTACAAGAACTTGAAACTATTTTGCTTGCAGTAGCCTCTTGTCATCATACAGAGACAGAACGATTACAACACAAACTGCAATTACGACAGGAAACAATTCCGCCCGACATGGGCACAGCTGAGGATCAACCGTAAGCCTATATCGGGCAAAACGAGAAAAAGACGAAAAATATTAAAACGAAACCAAAATAGACTATTTTGCTTTCACTTTGTCAACTATAACGAGTAAAATAGTTTCTTATTGAAAGCAAACCAAAAATCTAATAACAAAAAGTAAGTTATTATCATTAAATAACTATCAAAATGTTGTAATTTTGCAGTCGTAAACATACATATTGTTATCGTTTCATAAAAGAAATAGAACAAATAGTTACAAATCTATAATAATAGGAGAGATTAGTTATGAAAAAGATTGAAGCAATCATCCGTAAGACCAAGTTCGAGGATGTGAAGGAAGCATTGCTTGCAGCCGACATCGAGTGGTTCTCTTACTACGATGTACGTGGCGAAGGTAAAATGCGACAGGCACGCATCTATCGTGGTGTGATGTACGACACGAGCAGCATCGAGCGCGTACTGTTGAATATCGTTGTACGTGACAAAAACGTAGAGAAAACTATCAATGCCATCCAAGAGGCTGCCCGCACAGGCGAGATTGGTGATGGTCGTATCTTTGTCATCCCTGTAGAGGACACTATCCGTATCCGTACAGGCGAGCGAGGCGACATCGCCCTCTATAATGCCGAGCAGGAGAAATAGTGATTCATATTTAATGTTTAGTGTTTACTTGTAAGGACTACATTACAAACAAAGGACAACACAAGTACTTCAAACGAAGGCAAGGCATTAAACGTTTTCTTAAAGTTTTTAATTAATCTTGTGTAGTGAGGGCGAAAGCCCGACAAGACAACAGTCACTACACACTAAACAGTAAAAAGATTATGAGTGTACAGGATTTAGGAATTTCATTAGATACCGTGTGGATGCTGTTGGCAGCCATGTTGGTCTTTTTCATGCAGCCGGGCTTTGCCCTCTGCGAGGCGG
>ERZ1023899.136-NODE-136-length-14368-cov-10.204919_pt1 | contig 14368 bp, 8 predicted proteins | sample MGYA00380400_ERZ1023899 | MGnify/ENA primary metagenome ERZ1023899 (study PRJEB33179, sample SAMN07448996) | human gut metagenome | biome: Human-gut; feature: Human associated habitat; material: Faeces | host: Homo sapiens | place: India: Bhopal | collected...
GCACTGCGGATGGATATCTCGTTGCTCGCTAACTTTTAGCGGACAGCAATAATTTTCAATACATTAATCAAATACTTGTAACATATCACAATTAGTAAAGTACAGACTGTCAAGCAATTACATTAATCACGGTATAAATTCCGAGAAAAGAGCCTTGTTTTCACCATCCAACCTTGCGATTTTTTCTTCTCAGCATCACAAAAATAGCGCATGGCCATATCCTATTTGCGCTTAACGCAGAAGATCGGGAGGATGAATATCACGGCGAGTATGGAGAAGAGCATGCCGGAGATGGTGCCGACGGCGAAGTCGAACCAGAAAACCTCCTCGGGGCCGTCGGTGAGGAACGGGAGGAGGCCGAGGATGGTGGAGACTATGGTGAGGGTGATCGGGTTGATCTTGCGGGAGTAGGCTTTGACGTAGAGGCGGATGTTGGCCGCTTCGGCTGGTCGGTGAGTTTGTTTAGTCACAGAGGTGGTCCCTTCGACAGGCTCAGGGACCGATGCACTGAGGAGGGACTGGTAGGTGGTGATGAGGTAGATGCCGGAGTTGACGACTATGCCGCTGAGCATCACGAAGGCGGCGAAACCGCCCTGATCGAAGGAGAAGTCCGATAGGCCGAAGGCAAGGAAGAGGCCGATGAAAGAGACCGGAACCATAAAGATCACGGCGAGCGGGTAACGGAACGACTCGAATGTCATCGCAAGCATCACGTACATCACCGCAAGAATCAAAAACAGCAGCCAGGCGTACTGCTGCTTGGCGGTGTCGAACCAGCCCCAGCCCGGAACCTCGGCCTTGAAACCGATCGGAAGGGCCTCATCGTTCATGTACTTGACCGCCTTCTGGGACAGGGAACGGCTGAGTTCCCAACTACCGATGAAGTCGTAGCATACAACAAGCTCGTAGGACTGGTTGCTCTTTCTGATTGTCAGACCTGTCCGCTGCTTGTCGATGCCCCCGACACTCGAAAGCGTCATTTTCTTCTGACCGACATCTATCGGAGAGTTAAGAACGTGCCAGAGATCGTATCTGTCCAGATCCGACGAGCGGAGAACCACATCGACAGCCTCGCCGTCATATTCAGAAGTCCCGATCCTCCGTTCGTACAGCAAGGAACCCAATGCATTGTAGTAGGCATAAGGATTGATGTCGGCGAGCGTCATCCGCCCAAAATCATAATCCAGCACAAACTCAATCGAAGGGCGGCCGTTCCAACCTCCCGACCAGATCTCCGCGCCCTGGACACGGCGGTTTGTGGAGAGATAGGCCATCAGCTTCTCGGCATATCGGCTGAGTTCCTGATAGTTGTAGCCCTTCAGCGAGATGCGGTTGCTCTTGGAGGACGAGACGATGTTGTTGTTGAAATTATTGTCGTCTATTCCGGAGACCCTCCAGTTCGCCCCGCCGAAATTGATCGCCATCCTCGTGACCTCGGACTTCAGCACGGAAGGGAAACCGGAGTTCTCATACTCAGGCTTGAACTCCACCGAAATCTCGGCGTTGTCGTAGGAATATATCGACGTGGTGAATACGGAGATCTCATCGAACTTCGACAGATAATTCTCCATCGCCCTCACGACATCATTCAACTGGTTCACGGTACAGCCTTCAAGCATGCCGGCATTGATGATCAGACGTTTCTTTTCAGGCTCCCGGTAGAAATTGGAGCGGTTCAAGGATTTGTAAAACAGACCGAAGGAGGAACTGGCTATCTTGTCTATCAACTGACGGTTCCTGTCGTAAGGTTTCCAGGTGACAATCTTGTCCAGAAATCTGTCGAACCTGTCCGCCTTGTCCTTGTCATAATCAGACAGACGTGTAGGGAGCAGACAGAGCGGGATTCCAAACGCCACGATGAACAAAAGGACATACACCCAACGATGCCTCACCCCCCAGCCGATGTAGGAAGCGTAGAACCTGTTCCAACGCAGGATCCGGCGGAGCTTCCTTGGGGAACGCCCAGACTTGCCACCCGACATTCTTACAGGAATATATTCCATCAGCGACGGGATGAACAGGTAGGAGATGATCAGCGACAGTCCCAAGTTAATGACAATCACCCAGATGAAGTCCACGAGGTTGGCTTTTTCCTTTTCCGGAAGCAGAAGGACCATCATCAATGCGCCGACAGTCGTGGCCGCGGCCGAAAGGATGGACGGGAAAGCCTTCCGGTCCTTGAAATGGGCGTAGTGGTCGATCATCACGATCGAGGTGTCGATGATTATTCCGAGAGAGACCGTGATTCCGGCAAGGGTGTAGATGTGGATCTGAAGACCTGCCAAACTGTAGATCATCAAGGCGGTCAACACATTGACCGTCAAAGTGAAGACAATGATCAGCATATACCGCCACGACCTGTTGATCAGGAACACGAACAGCAGCAGAATCAGGATGCAGAGGGCGGTCCGGACGTAGATCTTGCCGAGTTCCTCGCTGACATACTCAGAGGAATCGTAGGCGATGCCGGCGGTGATTTCCGAAGGGAAGCCTTTCTGAAGCTCCGCCATCCTTTCCTTGACGGCGGAAGCGACAGTCAACAGGTTGGCCGAAGAAGCTATCTCCACCGTCAAAGTAATGGTGTTCAAACCGTTGACACGATAGTAACTTGACGGCACCGCTTCCTCATAGCGCCACTGGGCAACGTCCCCGATGTGAATCACACGGCCTTTGAAATTACCTACGGGAATCGATCCGAAATCCTTGTCCGAGGCTTCTTTAAGACGCACCGTCATCAATCCTTCAGAGGTTTCCGTCATTCCGAGGATTTCCTCACGGTAATATGAATTGAAGGCCGCGGCGATCTCGTCAGCGGTGACGCCTATGGACTGGATCTTGTCGGCGTCGAACGTGATCACCCACTGGAAAGGAACACCGCCGTCCACATTGACCTTGTCCACTCCCGGGATGGCGGCCAAATGGCTGAGGACGTGTTCCTTGACATATTTGGAAATCTCCCGGGAAGGGATCCCGCCCTTGACGAGATAGGATATCCGCGAGACCCGTCCGCCGCCAGACAAGGATATTCCCGGATAGGAGACCTCATCAGGAAGGCTTGGGTAAACGTTCCTGATCGCCGAGGCGACCTCGAAGCGCGCCGCGTCCATGTCCGAGCCTTTGCGGAACTTGACAGAAACGGAGCCTGAACCTTTACGTGAAACAGAGGAAATGTCTGTGACATCGCGTATCCCCGCCAAGACTCCTTCAATCTTGGATGTCGCCTCGCTTTCAATGATTTCCGCAGAGGCGTTGGGATAATAAAAAGATACATAGACAGTACGGCCTTCCGTCATCGGTGTGTACTGGATGTTCAGACGCGGCAACGCCGCCAGCCCGACAAGGGACAGCGCCACCATAATCAGAACGACCGAAAATGGAGAAAGTCTATTTTTTCTTTCTTCCATTGTAGATCGAATAATACAACGCCGGCACGACGAACAGGCTGACAAGGGTTCCGACAATCATTCCAGCGATGATCACCAGGGACATCGGGTACTGAAGGTCAGCTCCCATACTTCCTCTTGACAGGAACGGGCAGACGGCCAGAATGGTTGTCAATGAGGTCATTATGATAGCCTTCACCCTAAGCGAGGACGCATCAATGACAGCACGCTCAAGACTTTCGCCGGCCTTGCGCATCCGGTTGATCGTGTCAATTTTCAGGATGGAATCGTTTATGACGATGCCGGTGATGACAATCAGGCCGATCATCGACATCAGGTTGATGCTGACCCCGAAAATCCATAGAACCAGCAAGGCGACAGAGACATCCACGACAATCTCCGAAAGGATGATCAGCGGCTGGACCAGAGACTCGAACTGGGAGGCCAGAATCAGATAGAGCAGGATTATGGCGACCAGCATTATGATGATCATCTCATCGATCATCTTGCTGTTGGAGAACCAGGAACCAGAATAGCCGACCTCGAAGTCACCATTCTTTCGCACGACGTCACTCACCGCGGCCATCACATGTTTCACGTCCTTCGACGGAACATCGAGAGCCAAAGGGTAGTAATTGTCCTCCGGGCCTGCGACCAAAGTTTTCAAATCCTCGGCAAAGGTTTGCCGCATAAGATTTGAAACCGGAATCCGGGATGTCTCCCCGTCAAGGCCTTTCTTTTCGATGAAAGTGCCATGCAGGATCTCCGAAAGTCCGGCGGCGTTGGAGCCTGTCACGACCGGAACAGTGCTGGTTCCCTGGACAATGTTGAACAGACGGTTCTCATTGAGCGAGTTCCTCAGAATCGACACAAGTTCCGAATAACCGACATCATAAAGCGCAAGCAAGTCAGGATCAGCGACAAACAGAGCGTCAGTCTTTACCGGAGGATCCGCCACGGCCACTCCAGGCAACGTTTCCCTGACCTCGGAGAGCATATTCCTCAACGGTTCGACCTCAACCTCCCTGTTCCTCACTGGGCGAAGGCGCGCCACGAGCGGAGCCTCGTTCCGGGCGAAAACCATGTCGAAGATATTCCCTGAAGCTTCGAATGAATATACCGCTTCCGGATATTCATTCTCCACCTCATCCTTTAATTCACCCAGCACCTTTTTCAATGTGCCGGCATCTTTGCAATTGACGTAGATGGACGCTTCGGAAATTCCTTGGTCACCACTATGACTCAGAATGAATTGCTGAGAACCGACAAGAGCCGTCATCTGCTCCACGCTTCCGGTCAGTTTTTTCTCTAAATCCCTGATCCGCTCCGTGTTACGTTCAATGGAAATGTGTTCGTTCCAGTCAATCTTCATTATCGCGTCCGTCTGGGTCATCTCCGGCAGACGGGATTTCGGCATCTCCAGGAAACAGAACACCAGCCCGACGGTCGAGACGGCAAGAAGGCCCCAGGCGACCGGTCTGTGCCGGATGAACCATTCCATAAGTTTGTCGTCCCAGCGGCGGATCGGTTCGTCAAAATTGATCTTCTCCAAAAGCGGACTCGGACGGAAACCATCCGAACCCTTGAACCACCAGTAATAATAGACCGGAATCACAAGGATGGTCACGATGTAGGAGGTCAGCAGCACGATGGCCACCGACATAGCCTGATCGTAGAACATCGCCCCGGCGATGCCGCTCATGAATATCAACGGAATGAACACCGCGCAGGTTGTCAGCACGGAGCTGAGCATCGCTCCCCTCACCTCTTTCGTGCCCTCAAGGACAGCGGAGCGCAGGTTCCCTTCACGTTGCCATCGGCCGGTTATATTATCGACAAGGATGACCGTGTTGTCAGTCATCATTCCGACTCCGAGAAGCAGACCGGAGAGGGATATAATATTCAGGGTCAATCCGATGGCATAGAAGCAGAGCATCGAGAATATCAGCGCCACCGGCATCGTCAGGATCACCAGCACCGGAGAGCGGAAGTCCCTCATGAAGAGGAATATGATGACGCTCGCCAGAAGGAGGGCGACCACGATGTTCTGTAGCAGGTTGTTGATGGTATATTCAAGAAGCTGGGTCTGGTCTCTCGTGATCTCGAAGCTCAACTGAGGGTAGTCGTTCCGGAAACTGTCCATCAGACCGTTCATGGCCGACTTCAGGTCCGACATCTTCGCCTCGCTCTGCTTGATGACGGCAAGACACACGGCATCCTCTCCGTTCGAGCGGACGAGGCCGGTTCGTTTTGCCGGGTGGACGACGACCTTGGCGACGTCCTTTATCTGAAGAAGGCGGCCTTCCTTCTTGAACCAGAGGTTGGCGATGTCTTCACTGGAGGAAGCCCGGGAATCGAATTTGACATTGTAGCGGTACTCTCCGTCACGGATTGTGAGACTGCCAAGGCGGATGTTGGAACTCTTGACACAACTCTCGAACTCATTCATTGTCATCCCTGCCTGGAGTAGCTTGGACTCATCCGGAATTATGAGAATCTCGTCACTGACAAGGCCGCTGACATCGACCATGGCGACTTCGGAGAGTTGTTCGATGCGTTTGCTGATCACGTCACGTGCGAAGCGGCTCATCTGGGAGAAGGACTCGGTTACGGGGAACAAGTCCGATTGGGCCTCAGGCTCGGTGCGCTTCGACGGGCTCAGTGACCGATTCTGAGGCTGTCCCTGAGCTTGTGGTTCGACAGGCTCAGCGACCGAAGAAGTAATATTCACAAAAAACGCCGGAATGTCCGTGGCGCTGGCCTTCAAGACCTTAGGCCGGGCGATGTCGCCAAGGCTGGACATGGACCGGTCAATCTTCTCGTTGACCTCAATGAAAAGATAATCGATGTCCGAACCGTGGTTGAACGTAAGCCGGATCGTCCCGCTGCCGTCCTTCGCCTCACTGACGATGTCCTCAAGCCCGTTGATCTGGATAAGCTGCTGGCGCAGAGGCTTCAGCACACTCTCGTCCATCTCTCTGGCCGAAAGTTCCGAGGATGTGGCCTGTACGGTTATGTACGGGATGTCCACATCCGGAACCAACGACACTGGCAGCAGACGTATGCTGACAATGCCCAGAACAACGATGACAAGGGTTATCATCGTCACGGTTATCGGTCTGTCTATCAGATGTTTCAGCATCGCCTACCTTTTTACCAGCACATCAGAGTTGTCCGCCAGATTGAGATTGCCGGAGACAATCACCTGGTCGCCTTCGTTCAGTTCGGCGTTCCTGTCCTTGTTGGCCTCGACCACGTAGGACTCACCATTGGAATAAAGTATCGTGACATAAGTCCAATGTGCCTTGCCGTCATCCGTGCAGGTGAACAGCACGTCCAGATTGTCCCTGATCACCACCGCGCTGCGAGGCACGACAAGCTGTCCCGGAATCATCCTCTCCACGATCACACGGACGTTCATTCCATCGATCAGCGAGCCGTCGTTCCGGACCTGCGCCGTGACGGAGATCTGCCCCTTCTCATCCACAAGCGGATTGATGGCGGTGACTTTCCCGGAATATTCCTTGGTCTCGTCAGCGAACGGACGGATCCTCACCGGCAGACCGACGGAGAGGAATGAATATTCCGACTCCATCACCGAGAAATCCACCTCCAGCACACTGTCGTCCACAATCGTGCAGAAAGTACCGGACGGACTCTGGTCGAACGGCTTCTGCTTGATGTCAGCGACACGCCCGGAGAACGGGGCATGGAGAACCGTTCCGGCGATCTCGTAGGACGAGCGCGCGAAATCGTTCTTGGCGGCGGAATAGCCGGATTTCATCTTCGCCATGGCCAAAAGGTCGGTGGGAACCGAGGTGGTGTCCCCGGCGGAATATCCCTGTCCCACAAGATAGTCATACAAATCCAGCTCGGCCTTCCGGAGGGAAAGCCGTGAGGATTCCTGCGACAGTTTCAAGTCGGGACGGTCAACGGTGGCGATGACGGCACCTGAGGAGACATATTCACCATTCCGGACGTTTATCGCCGCGATTTTTCCGGTTGTCCTGAACTGCAGCGCGCTTTTCCGTCCGGCAACCAGCTTTCCGTTGGACAGGAGTTGACGGGCGAAGTCCTTCCTTTCCAATTTCACGACAGTGACTTCGTTTATCTGAGGGGTGTAGGTCAGTTTCCCGTCCTTCGTCTCCTCCGTCTTTTTGTTTCCTCCGCAGGCAACGGCCATCATGACGAGGCCGAAGGCAAAAAGGGACGCAAGTATATTCTTTCTCATATTCATTGATTCTGAATTATTCCATCATTCCCAATAATGAAGAAACGCTAATTACATATCGCATTTGTTACCACTTATCAATAATTCTTGAATATGCTTGAAATAATGTTCTGAAGCACTTTCTGAATATTTCGAGGTTATCATTATGTTCGTTATATAGTTTCCTGACTGCAAACAATAAATCGTTATTATTAACCAGAAACGATTACCTGTTCCTCTCATATATTCTTCGCTTTGCTTTTTCAAATTCGGAGTCAAACATACTTAGTCCATCACCAATTACACCGACACCTATCATAACATCATTCTTATCATAGATGCCTCCCCAAAGGATCACTTCCTTCATTCCATTCAGCTTGCGGAACACGCCCTTCGTGTCAACAATCACTGGTATGTTGCAATCATACTGTTCCAGTTTTGCCCGAACCTTTGACGTGTCCTTCACACTACCATCAACATACACCAAAAGTTCCCAATCCGGATTATCATCCATAATCCTTTCAATCTTTCCACGAGGAGTCCTACTCAACCATTCATTCATGCATCCCGTTATCATGTACACGTATATCTTATTTTTGGAAAAATCCGGAGCATAATTCTCTACCAGGCCATGACGATCAATCACATACATTCCATCCTCAATCGCCACTGGATGTACCCCGTCATCTTTACAAGACATCAGTGATACAAACATAATCCAACTTAACACAATATTACGCATAATTATAACCAATCAGTTCAACTTAACCCTTCATTCGTTAGAAATCAAAACGGCTGACAACAATACTTTAAAATTTTTTTTCATAATGCTCAATTTAATAATAATGTTATTGATTTGTGGTTGAACTGATTGGTTACAAAAGATTCAGTTTTGCGATGACGTAATTGCCATCTTTGCCAAGGGGATCAAGGGCTTCCGGGTTGGAGGCTTTTTTTAGGAGCGTGGCGGGGAAGGTGCTGATCAGGGACGGATCCAGCAGACAGTACAAAGCACCATCCTTTATCTGGCGGAACGCATTGGCCAAGACATCCAGCCCTACTTCACCGGCCTTAAACCAGCGCCATTGTCCGTCAGCATACAAGCCACAGTAGTTGCTTTGCATCGCCTGTTTCTGGAGAGCGATAATGACAAGACGCGTGTCACCATCACAAAGATATTGGCTGAGCATAGCGAATTCACTTCCAAGAAGATGATCCATCGCCGCGAACGAGTCATCATACTCATAGAAGGTCTTTGGAATCGCATATCTGCCGAAATCGAAGCAAGGACCGTCACTCATCAGCCCTTTGCTGTAAACTTTTATAATGTCAGAATATGAGTCGACGACAAAAACCGAATCGCCTGATTCAGAGAATATCTGTACGGTGGGAGTATAGTTCATCACCTTCTCCTTTGACGGGAAGAAATCCACTCTGGTTTCATCAGACAACAATGAGAACCGGGTCTCACGACCGGACCCATAGCCATAATATGTCAGGACCCCTTCATCCGTAATCCATGACATCGCTCCCAGATCCAATTCATTCAAGGACTTCAAATCAAGCATGGATCCACTCAAAGAGAAACGCTGGATTCTGGAAGGGACAGAAAACACATAGAGGGTCGAGTCTCGGTACTGAACGTCGTTGATGTGGACATATTCCTCAGGGCCATTCCCACGGTGGCCGATATTATTTAGGAAACGTCCGTCATGTGAATATCTGAAAATGTTCCCATTCAGATAATCTGTCACAATGTAGGAATCCTCCGTGACATTCAGATCCACAGATGAGCCCAAAAGATGCTCGTCATCAGCCTCTAACGGAACAATCTCAACCGACTTGACAACTTCCGCCAACGGATTCACCGTGTTGCCGAACTCCACCGGGACCTTGGCGGTGATTGAATCTCTTGATTCTGAGCAGCTCATTATCAATAGTATTGATAACAGCAGTATAGCCTTTCGCCTATTCATAACAGTTGATGTATTTAGCATATTCATGGATTCTGAATCATTCAACCATTTCCTTGACGCTGACGTCGATGTCTTTTCCCGTGATGAAATCGTAGAGGGCGTACTTCCGGAGGGTGTAGTAGTAGGTCCAGAAGTTGGAGTAGTCGGTGATGTATTTGGCCATCGCGGACTCGTTGTCGTTCTGGGCGTTGGTGAGGTCGGTCACCGTGGCCGAGCCGCGCCTGAACTTGTCCATCATCAGCTCGTACCTTTCGGAGGCTATCTCCATCGCCTTGCGGGAAGCCATGCACTGCTGACGCTGGTTGTTGAACTGGCCGACGGCGGTGAATATCTTCCTGCGGTAGTCGTTCTCGCTCTGGAGGTTCTGCGCCTTGACGACCTCCTCGGCGGCCTTGGCCTTCTGCACCTTTCCCTTGCCAAGCCCCCAATCGAAGATCGGCACGCTGAAAGTCAAACCCACAACCTCCTGGTTCAGAAGATCCTTATAGACATCCGGCAGGCCACTGCCGGTCTGGGACAGGCCGAAGCGGGCGTTAAGGCTCATCGAGATGCCCCTGTCCGCCTTGGCCTTCGCCACATTCGAGGCGGCGTTCAACTCACTTATCTGATTGTCAAGGCTGAACGTCGAGTTCCTCATCGCCTTCTCCATCACCAGATCGTAATCCATCAGAATGTCCGGCAGGGCATCGTCCACCACCGGTTCCACCTCCACGGACTCATCATAGCCCAGAATCGAGTTAAGGTACATCTGCGCCTGACGCACGTTGACAAGGCTCTCTCCGATCGAGATGCTGTCGTTGAGAGCCCGGAGTTCCAGTTGGAGATATTCCGCCCTCGTGACGCTTCCAAGTCTCATCCTTTCCGCCGCCACGGAGCGCATCTTCTCGGTGTTCTCGTAGTTCGCCTTCACAACCTCCTGGTTCTTCAGGGCCTGGACGAGCGAGAAATATGCCGACACGGCATTGATCGTGACCTGCTCCATCGACTCGACGTAGCGGCGGCGGCCACGTTCATATTCCTTAGGCTCAATGAGTTTGTCCCATTTGAACTGGTTGTAGGAGAAAAGCGGCTGGACGTAGCGGACCGTGACAGGCTGGGAGTACCAGGTCAGTTTCTTGTTGAGTCCGAACTGGTCGATGCGGGAAAGGTCGGAATAGACATAAAGCCTTCCGCCGGTGAAGGTTATGTTCTGGGCGACCTGAAGCCCGAGGCTGTTCTGGAGGTTGTAGGTGCTGGCGTAGCGGAAGGAGCCATCCTCGTAGCTTTGCAGCAAGGTGAGCGACCGGTCGAAGTTCATCAGGTTGCCGTACAGGACAAGCGAAGGCAGACGGCTCGCCTGATAGGAGCGGTACGCCCAATAGGTCGAAACAAAGGCGTGCTTCGCCTCCAGCGCCGCCACCGACTGGCTCCGCGCCGTCCCGATCGCCTCCGGAAGCGACATCCGCCGCTGCGCCCCGAGAGGCGTTGCCCCAAGAAGGAGAATGAATATGCCGACCGCAGCCGTGGTTATTCTATGGTTAAGGTTCATCGTGTGCTAACCTTTTAGTGTTCGCTAATTTACCAAATATTTACGGAATATGCGCATTAAGGTTATAGATTTTCTCTACTGTGACCACCTTTTATTATAGTCATTTGAAGCCCTCGATTCAATTCTCTACATAATAGTCTATCCTGACTATGCTTTGCGGTCTATCAGCATTTGTGGTTATTCTGATTACAGCTGTTTGTGGGCCATATTTACCTTCAGCATCGATTTGAACCTGAACTTTACCTTTTTCGTTATGTTCGTATAGTTTCTTATCAGTCTGAGCTTTTGTGCAATTGCATGTCGTTGTTACACCTAATATACATAATGGGGCCAACCCAGCATTTTCAAATTGCACATTTATAGTAATTTGATCTTTCGCTTTTATATGCCCATAATCGATGATTCTTTTTTCCAAGAACCTTAGTTCAGGATTATATCGGGATGTTGAATCTCTTTCCTGTCCAAAACAATAAATGCTCATTAAGAGTAGAAACATTAGCAAATGAGCCACTCTTCTTATATCAAGAGCCAATGAATGATATCGCATAATATGATTATATCTTGAAACTTAGAAAGACAAACTGCTCCGAGTCCAGATCAAGGCTGTCGTAAGCGTAATAGGTGCCATCATATTCACCAATCACTTCAAAACCGTCACTGACTGGAACCCGTCCGACAAGATTATAGTTTCCATCATAAATCTGGAGAATTGTCCCGGCGGCCTTGTCCAGACGACAGGTCCGGAAAATGTAGTCACCGCATTTGACAAGCCTGTCATAATAACCGTGTTCTTTCCTCATTTTCTTGCACTTGGATTCGTATTCCTCGAAAGATGTGGTTTCAGGGTACTTTCCAGAGATACCCTTCTCAGAAAAGCCGAACGAGCCGGTGACATTGCCGTCATAGTCCATCAGGAATATTCTCGGATCGGCGGCGAAAGTGACGGCAAGGCCATCCTTCTCAGCATAGAAGTCATATTTTGAGAACACCGGGATGTTTCTCTTGTGATAGACAGGCGGATAATGGCCGAATATCACCTTACTAGACTCAACCACCTCAGGACGGAAACAGATGAATATGTAGGAGTCTGTCCAGAATCCTTTGCTTTGCCGCTTCTCGTAACCGTTGTAACTTACGTGCTCGGTGATGGTCGGGATTATCACAGCGGAGTCGATCGCCTGCATTCTATTGCACTCAAAATTGTACTCGTACATTTCCGGGACTTCAGGATCGGGATGATTGTAAAGGTCAGACCAACCTTTGTTTCCAAGATCTCCATAGTTCGGACTCAGCGCGGTGAACCAGGCCTGGTTCAATGAGAACAGTTTTTTATAGTCTTTCGAGAACCTATGGATGAAACAGTTCGAGTCCTGCATGATGAAATCTCCCGTGGACTTGTCGAACGTCGAGATAAAAGAGGCGGCCAGGACTTCTTCAGGACCTTTCCCTTGGCGGATATGCTCCCCCATGAAGTGACCACTGAGGTCATACTCCTTGATCCCGACGGCATATTCATCGACGAAACACAAGAGGCTGTCCTTCATGTGCCACTGTCCGGAAAGGGATGTATATTGGGCATCCAGCCTCAAGGTGTCAAACACCAAGGATGTGCGAACTATGTTCTCTTTTCCGAAGTGTTCGACGCTATCGTACGGACTGTCACTTCCGGTGCATGCGGACAAGAGTCCGAGCAGCGTTGACAATACAATGACTATTAAAACTTTATTGCCAAGAATAAGGCATCTATGACTATTTGAAACCATCTGTATAGTCTTTTTTGAATAATAACTGATAAGTTTTCCTCGCCCTGGAAGCTTTCGCGTCCAACTTCTTCTTCTCCTTTAACACCTTGGCATCATCGTTCCCACAGCGGACAACAAGGTCTCTCTCCTGCCTCGTCTGAGTCTGTCCGCAAAGGATGTCCCACGTTGTTCCCGTGTCCTTCATGAATCGAACCAAATCAATCTCCTTTGAGAGTATCCGCTTCCAAAAGTTGAAATCACGTGAATCATTGTAGCACAAGATACTGTACGCCGGAGTAGCCTCGCCATGCTCCTCTCCGGACTTGAGCATCCGAGGTTCCGAGAACTTCATCATGAAATCCGTCTCGACACGATTCTTGAACGGGTTGCGGAAAGGGTTTGTCTCAGCGCAGTAAAGGTCTTCGGCACCGCCCTCTGGTACTCTCCATGACAATTCCTGTCTTATGCTCTCGGAGTAGATTTTTCCGTTCTTCTCACCGTAGGTTATCGTGTAGGTGTACGGGGTGGCAAGGGACATCGGTGAAAAGTTCCTGACATATCTTGTGAACCTGTCATCCATATCTTTCACCACAATCTTTTGAACCCGCCCGTCATAGTCAATGAACAACTGTCCTGAACACAGGATCCTCTCCTTGATGGAAAGTTCTTTGGCATTCGAGCTGAAATTGATGACACGGACATCCCTGCCGCCTACCTTGGCGGTGCCGTAACTCTTGTAGCTGTAGCTGCCTACCATCTTGGGGTTCAGGGGCGAGAATATCTCAACGGCTCTTTTCCGGTCCAGGGCAGACACATCGAAGTAGTTGACATAATTAACCTTAAGTGCGTCCACCCCATTAGTCTGGCCTTTCGAGTTAACACTCAAGACCGGATTGACCTCATTCTTGTCAGCGAAAAGACTCTCGCTGACAAAAGTGTCGCAGACGTACAGTCTTCCCATTGCGTTTCGGTCATCCCAGTAGAGTTTTGTGTTTGTTTTCTGGTTGAAATCCAGAGAGGCGAACACGCCCACAGCGCCTTGCACCTCTCTGTATTTCCCGTCGCACTTAATGGTCCGTATGATCAAGAATGAGGCGTAATAATCAGCATAGTTCTTAGAGAAATCACGCGCCGCATCCTTGACGATGGAGCGTGCGCTACGTTCCCCTCTGACCACAGAAGCATGCAACGTGTCCTGCGCATTGTCAAAACTCGAAGCAGATACTCCATAACCCATGAAGAATAGGGTAATTAAAAGAATAAAACGTCTCATTCTATAAATCAATTAATTCCACAAATGCTTATAAAACAATATTACGGACAATTTCCCGCAAAATCAGCACAATTCAAAAGATCATTCGACTTTGCACAAGCGGCTCTTAAAGAGACAGCATTTCCGCCATAGCACCCTTCGTGTTTGCACCGGCAGCGATTCACAACATCGAGATCTCCTTCTGGTAGAGTAATATCCCCCGCGTCTTCTATTCCAGCATAGGCATTAAAGGTAAATAAGTCAGAGACAAGGCAAA
>ERZ1023899.140-NODE-140-length-14209-cov-15.690829_pt1 | contig 14209 bp, 11 predicted proteins | sample MGYA00380400_ERZ1023899 | MGnify/ENA primary metagenome ERZ1023899 (study PRJEB33179, sample SAMN07448996) | human gut metagenome | biome: Human-gut; feature: Human associated habitat; material: Faeces | host: Homo sapiens | place: India: Bhopal | collected...
GTGGATTGAGCGGAAGCCAGAAGGGATTCGACCGTGTGAAGGGCGACCAGATGGGCATGTGTGCCACCGTCATCAACTCTCTCGCCCTGAGCAGTGCCCTCGGTGCACTGGGCGTGAAGAACAAGGTGCTTACAGCTATCCGCATGGAGCCTATCGGTGAGTTCTACACCAAGTGGAAGGCCATCGAGGCAATGGAAGACGGCTACATCTGCATCTTCTCTGCAGGTACAGGAAGCCCATATTTCACTACCGATACCGGTTCTTCTCTCCGTGGTATCGAGATTGAGGCAGACGTGATGCTCAAGGGTACCCGTGTGGACGGCATCTATACCGCCGACCCTGAGAAGGATCCTACCGCTACCAAGTTCAAGGACATCACCTATGATGAAATCTACACCAAGGGCTTGAAGGTGATGGACCTCACAGCTACTACCATGTGCAAGGAGAACGACCTTCCTATCTACGTATTCAATATGGATGTAGTAGGCAACCTGAAGAAGGTGATGGAAGGTGAGGAGATTGGTACACTCGTACACAACTAATCATCAGAGATCATATAAAAAAGATAAGGCTTACTTCCCGCCGGAAGTAAGCCTTTGTTATTCCCCAATCTTTTTATCATTTGAAGAAAGCTGATACCCTTCTTCAAAATTTCCATGTCCTTCCGAAGAAAAACATGACAAAACCTATATTTTTATTTTTTCTTCAAAAACATGATCCAGGAGAGAAGGACGTACACCAGGATGATAGGCCACCATCCCTCCAGGAATCCTCTTGCTCCTTCGGCAGCCACAGATACCGCAAGAACGGCGATGGCGAAACCGACAAAGCAATACTTCACCTCGTTGCCCTTGAACGACCACTGCTTGAACTTCAGGGCGAACAGCGGCAACTCGCATACCAGCAGGAAGCTGGTGATGAAAATCAGCGCCAGCACGAGATATATCGACCAGCTCTGGTTGGTAATCCAGCTGGGGCTGCTTACTACCAGCGAACCCCAGAACAGCGCATTGGCTGGCGTAGGTACGCCGATGAAAGAGGTAGTCTGGCGCTCATCCAGGTTGAACTTCGCCAGTCTCAGGGCAGAGAAAGCTGCGATGATGAAGGCTACGTATGGCAACCAGGGGCGCAAAGGCTCCAGAAACTCCGGATACTCCATTACAAAGAGTTGTGAGAATACGATGGTGGCGGGTGCTACGCCAAAGGTCACATCGTCGGCAAGCGAGTCCAGCTCCTTGCCGATAGGCGATGAAACGTGCAGCAAGCGGGCGCTCATACCATCGAAAAAGTCAAAAACAGCTCCAATGATAATCCACAACAGTGCCATTTCGGGATTTCCCCCGAAGGCAAACGATGTAGCGATGCAGCCTGAGATGAGGTTGCAGCAGGTAATCGTGTTTGGAATATGCTTCTTAATACTCATTTTTTCTTATTTCAGTTTTGCTATGATTGTCTGATCACCTGTGGTTGACTGTCCCATCTTCACGCATACTTCCGTGCCGAGAGGCAGATACACATCCACTCGTGAACCCAGTTTGATGAATCCGAGATGCTCATCGATGTAGCACTCTTCTCCCTCCTTGGCATAGGTTACGATGCGGCGGGCTACGGCACCGGCAATCTGTCGGCACAATACATCCACACCCTCAGGGGTGGTGATCATCGTGTCGGCGTGCTCGTTCTCCTCGCTCGCCTTAGGCAGCCATGCCTTCAGGAACTTTCCGTCCTCGTGCTTCACGAACTTCACCTTGCCATCCACAGGAAACCAGTTGGCATGTACGTTCCAGAGGCTCATAAAGATGGAAATCATCAGTCGCCTGTCGTTGAAGTAAGGTGCATTGTCCACTTCCTCTATCACCACGATCTTGCCGTCGGCAGGAGCTACCACGAGTTTCTCGGTATCTTCCACGTTCAGGAATCTGATCGGGCATCGGTAGAAGTTGAGCACGATACCATATACTACACCGAAGACCACAAGGAATGCCCAGAAAGGTATCTTGTTGTCAAAGGCCATCCACAGTACTGCTGCGACAGCCACCAGTGCTATACCGCCGAACACCAGCTGGTCGGTGCCTTCACGGTGAATTCTTATCTTTTTTAGTTTCTTTATTTTTTGTCCCATGAGAAAGGTTTACGTTTTTGTTTCTGGTGCAAAGGTACGGCATTTTTATGGTTTTTGCAAATTTTTCTCCCATTTCTTTTGGCAATATCAACTTTTAGCAGTAACTTTGTTCTCAAATTACGAATTTTAACGCAAAAAATGGAAGATTTTGTTCATTTACACGTCCATACACAGTATTCCATCCTCGACGGCCAGTCCAAGATTCCACGTCTGGTGGACAAGGCCATCAAGGATGGCATGAAGGGTATGGCAGTAACCGATCATGGTGTGATGTTCGGCATCAAGGAGCTGGTTGACTATTGCGGAAAGGTCAACAAAGACCGCAAGAAGGAGGGACTCGAACCCTTCAAGCCCATCATCGGTTGCGAGATGTATGTGGCACGACGCACCAAGGGCGACCGCGAGAAGGACAAGGGCGATATGAGTGGTTACCACCTCATCGTGCTCGCCAAGAACTATAACGGATACAAGAACCTCATCAAGCTGGTGAGCAATTCGTGGGTGGATGGATACTACATGCGCCCTCGAACCGACCGTGCCGACCTGGAGAAGTATCATGAAGACCTCATCGTCTGCTCGGCATGTATCGCCGGCGAGGTGCCAGCCAAGATCCTGAAGGGCGATATCGCCGGAGCCCGTGAGGCATGCGAGTGGTATCACAATCTCTTCGGCGATGACTATTACCTGGAGCTGCAGCGCCACAAGGTGCCCGATGATCCGAGCCTGCTCGCCAACCGCGAGGCTTACGAACTGCAGCAGAAGGCGAACAAGGTGCTCATCGAGTTTGCCAGGGAATACGGCATCAAGCTCGTATGCACCAACGACTGCCACTTCGAGGACAAGGAGACTGCCGAGGCGCACGACCATCTGCTCTGCATCGCCACCGGCAAGGACCTGGACGATCCTAACCGCATGCGCTACTCCAAGCAGGAGTGGTTCAAGTCCCGCGAGGAGATGAACGAAGTGTTCGCTGATGTGCCCGAGGCGCTCTCGAATACCCTCGAAGTATTGGATAAGGTGGAAATCTACAGCATCGACCACGGTCCTATCATGCCGTTCTTCCCCATTCCGGAGAGTTTCGGTACCGAGGAGCAGCTGCGCCAGAAGGTGTCGGAAGAAGACCTCTATAGGGAGTTTACCACTGATGAGAACGGAGAGAACCAGCTGTCGCCCGAGGAAGGTCAGAAGGTAATCGACCGTCTGGGCGGCTACGACAAGATATACCGCATCAAGTTTGAGGCAGAATACCTGCGCCACCTCGCCTACGAGGGAGCTAGGAAGCTTTATGGCGATCCGCTGCCCGAGAATGTGGATGAGCACGTGAACTTCGAGCTACACGTGATGAAGACCATGGGTTTCCCGGGCTACTTCCTCATCGTGTCCGACTTCATCAGGGCGGCACGCGAAGAGCTGGGCGTGATGGTGGGTCCGGGCCGTGGATCAGCGGCAGGTTCCGTAGTGGCATATTGCCTGGGAATCACCAAGATCGACCCTCTGAAGTACGACCTGCTGTTTGAGCGTTTCCTGAACCCAGACCGTGTGAACCTGCCTGATATCGATACCGACTTCGATGACGACGGCCGAGGCAAGGTGTTGCGCTGGGTAATGGATAAGTACGGTCACGAGAACTGTGCCCACATTATTACATACGGTTCGATGGCCACCAAGAACTCCATCAAGGATGTGGCGCGCGTAGAGAAGCTGCCTTTGGACAAGGCGAATGCACTCTGCAAGGCGATTCCCGACCGTCTGCCCGACGGAGCGAAGATGAACCTTGCCAACGCCATCAAATATACCCCGGAGCTGAAGGAGGCAGAATACTCCAGCGACCCCCGCGAGAGCAATACCATCAAGTATGCCCGCATGCTCGAGGGTACCATTCGCGGCACGGGTATCCATGCCTGCGGATTCATCATCTGCCGCGACCCTATCAGCAACTGGGTGCCTGTATCTACTGCCGATGACCCTGATTTCCCGGGACTGAAGACGGCTGTAACCCAGTACGACGGTCACGTGATTGAGACCACCGGACTCATCAAGATGGACTTCCTGGGTCTGAAGACCCTCTCCGAGATGAAGGAGGCGTGCAAGGTTATCAAGCAGACCACGGGCGATGTCGTTGACCTCGATACCATCCCTATCGATGATGAGCTTACCTATCAGCTCTACCAGCGCGGCCAGACCATCGGAACCTTCCAGTTCGAGTCACCGGGTATGCAGAAGTATCTCCGCGAGCTGAAGCCTACGGTTTTCGAGGACCTCATCGCCATGAACGCCCTCTACCGTCCGGGACCTATGGATTACATCCCCGACTTCATCGCCCGCAAGAACGGCCAGCAGGCCATCACCTACGATATCCCCTGCATGGAGAAATACCTCAAGGATACCTACGGCATCACGGTGTATCAGGAGCAGGTGATGCTCCTTTCCCGCCAGCTGGCAAGCTTCACCCGAGGCGAATCTGATGCCCTCCGTAAGGCGATGGGTAAGAAGAAGAAGGCTATCGTAGATGCGATGAAGCCGAAGTTCATCAAGCAGGGACAGGAGAACGGCCACGATCCGGCTGTGCTCGAGAAAATCTGGGGCGACTGGGAGAAGTTTGCATCCTACGCCTTCAACAAGTCGCACGCCACCTGCTATTCCTGGGTAGCTTATCAGACTGCCTATCTCAAGGCGCACTATCCAGCCGAATACATGGCAGCGCTGATGACCCGCCGCTTTGCGCAGATCACCGAGATTACCAAGCTGATGGAGGAGTGCCAGTCGATGGACATCAAGACCCTGGGACCGGATGTAAACGAGAGCTACCGTGCCTTCGGTGTGAACGAGCATGGCGAGATACGCTTCGGACTCTCCGCCATCAAGGGAATGGGAACTCCTGCCGCCGATGCCATCGTGGCAGAGCGCCTGAAGAACGGCCCTTATAAGAACATCTTCGATTTTGCCGAGCGCGTGGATTTCTCCAATGTCAACCGCAAGGCATTCGAAAGTCTGGCTCTGAGTGGCGGTTTCGACAGCTTCGGCATCCGCCGCGAGCAGTACTTCGGCAAGAACAGCAAGGGCGATACCTTCCTGGATACGCTCGTAAGATACGGTCAGCTCTACCAGCAGGAGCAGCGCGAGGCAGCCACCTCGCTCTTCGGAGGCGTAGAGGCAGTGGAGATAGCCACCCCTCCTGTTCCGGAAGCTGAATCCTGGAGCACCATCGAGAGGCTCAACAGGGAGCGCGAGCTCGTGGGCATCTATCTCTCGGCTCATCCGCTCGACGATTACGAAATCATCCTCCGCAACCTCTGCAATACCCACTGCTCTGAACTGGGCGACAAGGTGGAGCTTGCCAAGAAGGAGGATGTGGTGTTCGGCGGCATCATCACCGGGGTGAAATCCAAGTTCACCAAGACCGGAAAGCCGTGCGGCTTCGTCACCATCGAGGATTTTGAAGGATCGGGCGAGCTGGCGCTCTTCGGTGAGGACTGGGGCAACTGGCGAGGCATCATGGTAGAGGGCAGCACCATCTTCGTTACGGCGAAGTGTGTATCCCGTTACGGCAACAGCAACTATCTTGACTTCAAGATCAGCACCGTGGAGTATCTCCAGACCGTGAAGGAGAACCGCCTGGAGAAGTTTACCATCATCGTGGACAGTACGGTGATAGACGAGACGCTGGTGAATGATATCAAGACGCTGGTGGAGAATGATGAGGGCAAGGCACAGCTCTTCCTTCAGATTCACGATGCCGAGACCAAGACCAATGTGCTGCTGCGTGCGCAGGACCGCACGGTGGGAGTGAGCAGGGATCTGATACAGTTTGTCAACGACCATCCGAAGATGTCGTATCAGATCAATTAAAAATGATTCATGAGAATATTATTAACTATATAAAAAGGTAGAAAAAATGGAAGTAACAATTACAACCGAGAATTTCGAGAGTTACAAGAATGGCGAGTTGCCATTGGTAGTAGATTTGTGGGCTACATGGTGTGGTCCTTGCCGCCAGATTGCTCCTATCGTGTCAGAATTGGCAGAGGAGTTTGACGGTAAGTTGGTAGTTGGTAAGTGTGATGTAGAGGAGAACGACGACATCGCAATGGAGTTTGGCGTTCGCAATATCCCTACCATCCTTTTCTTCAAGGGTGGCCAGCTCGTTGACAAGTTTGTTGGTGCAGCCAACAAGTCAACCCTCAAGGAGAAGTTTGAGGCTCTGCTGTAAGAGAGGGCAGAAGACTAAAAAAATACGTCCCGGTGCGGCATCAGCTACATCGGGACGTATGCTTTTTTGTTAGAATCCGAATTTGCGAAATAGCCTCTAGAATTCTACGCTTCTGCTACCGTCTTCCTCCACGGTGATGGTCACCTTGGTGCAATCCTCCGGCAGCAGGTCCTCGATGAGTTCCGGCCACTCCAGGAAGCAGAGGTTTCCGCTGTAGAAGTAATCCTCGTATCCCATATCATACACCTCATCAATCTTCTTGATGCGGTAGAAGTCGAAATGGTAGATAGAATCGCCGTTTCCGGCAGTGTATTCGTTGACGAGAGCGAAGGTAGGCGAGGTGATTACATCCTCCACGCCCAGTTCCTCGCAGATAGCTTTAACGAAAGTTGTCTTTCCGGCACCCATCTTGCCATAGAAGGCAAAGACCTTGCCGTCGCCCATGTTCTGCAGGAATTCCTTGGCTGCAGCATGGATGTTGTCTAATGAATCAATCTTAATCTTCATATATTTAATTTTTAATTTTAATTTCTCTTTCTCGGTGTCAGTGTGATGATCGGAATGAGCATTTCCTCCATCGAGATGCCACCGTGCTGGAAGGTATCCTTGTAGTACGAAACGTAGTAATTGTAGTTGTTCGGATAGGCGAAGAAGGCGTCTCCGTAGGCAAAGACATACGATGTACTCAGGTTGGGAGCAGGCAACTGTGCCCTTTTCGGGTCCCTGATGGTGAAAACCTCCTTGGCATTGCAGGCCAGGTTCTTGCCCAGCTTGTAGCGCAGGTTGGTATTCGTGTTGCGGTCGCCGATGATCTTGATGGGCTTCGAGGCGCGGATGCTTCCGTGGTCGGTGGTGATCACCACCTTGCAGTCATCCTGCGACAGTCTTCTGAACAGTTCCGAGAGCACCGAGTGGCGCAGCCAGCTCTGCGTGATGCTGCGGTAGGCACTCTCCGTATTGGCGAGCTCGCGTACCATCTTCGATTCCGTCCGGGCATGCGAGAGCATGTCGATGAAGTTGATTACCAGCACGTTCAGGTCCTTCTCCCTGCATTCGTTGTAGTGCTCCATAAACCGGTCAGCACCCTGCGAATCGTTCACCTTGTGATAGCAGAAGCTGTATCGCTTGCGGTATCTGTCGAGCATTGTCTGTATCAGCGGCTCCTCGTTCAGGTTCTTGCCCTCCTCCTCGTCTTCATCCACCCAGAGCTCCGGAAACATCTCGGCAATCCTGTTGGGCATCAGACCGCTGAAGATGGCGTTCCGGGCGTATTGCGTGGCGGTAGGCAGGATGCTCATATACATATCCTCGTCTATGTCGAACAGCTCGCCGATGTCAGCCGCCAGCATCTTCCACTGGTCGTATCTGAAGTTGTCTATCACGATGAGGAACACCTTCTCCCCCTTGTCCAGAATCGGGAAAATCCTGTTCCTGAAGACATCCGGGCTCATCATCGGGCGGTCGTCGGAAGAAGATGCATTCCCATTCTTCTCGGCATTCCCATTCTTTCCGGCATTCCCATTCCTCATCAGGTCTATCCATTCCAGATAGTTCCTGGCGATGAATTTGGCGAATCCGATGTTAGCCTCCTCCTTCTGCATGGCGAGCATCTCGGTCATCTGGCTGTCGGTATCGCTCAGTTCCAGTTCCCATTTCACGAGTCTTCTGTATATCTCCATCCAGTCGCTGCAGGTACGGCAGTCCATCATCTTCAGTGCAATCTGCTGGTAGTCCTGCTGGTATCCGCTCTGCGTCACCTCGGTCACGATATCCTTTTGGTGGATGTTCTTTTTCAGCGAGAGCAGGATTTGGCTCGGGTTGACGGGCTTGATGAGATAGTCGGCGATTTTCGACCCGATAGCCTGGTCCATAATGTTTTCCTCTTCGCTCTTGGTACACATCACAACGGGAGTAGCGGGCTGGATGTCCTTGATTTGCTGCAGGGTCTCCAGACCGCTCAGTCCAGGCATCATTTCATCGAGGAGGATGAGGTCGAAGGATTGCTGTCGGCATAGCTCGATGGCATCCGATCCATTGCTCACCGTGGCAACCTCGTAACCTTTTTTCTCCAGGAAGATGATATGTGCCTTGAGGAGCTCAATTTCATCATCGATCCATAGTAATAATCCGTTGCTCATATTGCATTATCCTTTTAGAGTATCTTTTTGCTGTATCCTTTTAGGATATGTTTTTATTTTCGAGGTGCTAAAGTACAAAGAATAATTGAATGACGGAAGAGAGTTGTGGTTAAAGAAACTTAATTGAAAAAAAAAGGTGTGTCATAAGTTTAGATTATGGCAGCCGAAGTCGGGCTGATGGTTCTTCCGATTGGGGGCAACTGCTATAGCTTACTTACAAATATCATCAGGATTCTCGGTCTTTTTTATAATATTAAGACCGGGAATCCGTTATTATTATCGAAGATAAAAGTAATCAATAATAATAAAAAAAAGAAGAAAAGAAGAAACAATGCTCAAGATTGTAATGATCATGCTATGCGGAATTGGTACGGGGTACCTGCTCCGCAACAAGAAAATGAGTTTTATCGGCCGTGTCATCACGGCACTTATCTGGGTGCTCCTCTTCCTGCTCGGCATCGAGGTGGGAGCGAACCCTCGTATTATCAATGGTCTTCAGACCCTGGGACTCGAAGCCATCGTGCTTACGATAGCCGGAAGTCTGGGTAGTGCAATCTTTGCGTGGGCATTGTGGAGATATGTCTGCAGAAAGGAGGCTGGAAATGAAAGGTAGTCTGATTATCGTAGGCTTCTTCGTGCTGGGCATCATCGTGGGAGTGTGGGATGTGATTCCTGCCAGTTTCATGGCGAGCGACGTGAGCTATTATGCCCTCTGCTGCCTGATGTTCTGCGTGGGTATCAGCATCGGTTGCGATACCTCTATCCTGAAGAGTTTCGGAAAGGTGAATCCCCGGCTGATGATGCTGCCGGTGATGACCATCCTGGGAACCCTTGCCGGATGCGCGGCTGCCTCCCTGATACTGGGACACCGTCAGCTCTCCGACTGTCTCGCCATCGGTTCGGGCTTCGGATACTACTCATTGTCGAGCATCTTCATCACGCAGTATCGGGGTGCCGAGCTGGGAACCATCGCCCTGCTTGCCAACATCTTCCGTGAGATTCTCACCCTGCTTGGTGCGCCCCTGCTGGCGAAGTATTTCGGCAAGCTGGCACCTATCAGCGTAGGTGGAGCCACTACGATGGATACCACGTTGCCTATCATCACCCGCTATTCGGGCGAGAGCTTCATCATCGTTTCCATCTTCCACGGCTTCTGCGTAGATTTCTCCGTACCGTTCCTGGTAACCTTCTTCTGTTCGCTCTAACGGCTTCCTTGCCGCTAGAGCTTTCTTGCTTTATCAGAATCCATCCAGCTCGATGTATTCATCATCGGCTTCAGATTCTGGGGCATTCGAGTCATCGAAGTAGATGCCGGTATCGGTATCTTCTGCGGGCTGGCTCTCGATATCGATTCCATTATCTTCAGGATTCTTCTTCTGAGAATCATTTTCTTCCTTCAGAGCATCTTCTTTCTTCTGGGAATCCTTATCCACTACGATTTCCGTTGGTTCCATCAGCAGGCGCATCTTGCTGATCTTCAGCGGCGCAAAGTGGCGGGTATAGAACTTGTCGTAATCATCATACGAGAGATTTCTGCCCAGAAGCTCGAGGTTTGGATCGCTGATTACGTAGCTTCTCGCCTTGGAAATCAGACGGAGAATGCCGGCCTGCTGATGCAGCTCGTTGGCATACTGGCGCGCCTCGTCGTAGTTCTGAAAACCGCTTACCAGCAGGCGATGCAACCCCTGGAGGTCTTCGATGCTGATGTCGAAATTGCGCGCCATATAGGTGGTGAAGTTATACTTGGCTACCTCGAAGAGCAGCTGGTTCTCGTTGACGGAATCTGGACTGTAGGCGAGCAGGAAGACAAACCGGTCGTTGCGGTCGGCTGAGAATCCTTTCTGCTGGGTGGAGTCCTGAGAGCTGAGCACATCGCTGCGCTTCGCCCAGACATTACTCAGGTCGAACTTTCCGCCGTAGAGTCGTCTTCCGGCATTCACGCCGTTTACGATCATTCCCGCCATCTCGCTCAAACGGCTGTTGGGATATTGCGCTATCACCTGGTTCATCTTTTCCAGGCATTCGGAAACCTTGCCCTCGTTGAGCTGGGTCATACCGCTGATGAAGAGGAACTTGTCGCGGTTGGCACCAGTAGGGAACCGCTTGTCTGATATTTCCGAGTTGTGCATCACCACCTCGTACTTGCCTTCCTTGAATGCCTGATAGGTGAGGGTGTAGATGGAATCTTCGATGTGCACACCCATCCTCGCATTCTCCAGATAGTAAGGGTCGGAGAGGAGGGCTGTGAACTGGCTTTCAGGGTAATCCTTCTTTAGTTTATCGACATAACTGTTCGCCATCTGAGTTTGCTTCTTTCGGGAATAAAGCAGATACAGATGGTAATAGGCTTCGTCGAGATGCTTGAAATCTGGGTAGTTGTCCACCAGTCGGAGCAGCATCTTCTCGCTCAGTGCCAGGTTGTCGAGCCGGTCCTTGAAGATGATTCCGGCATGGTATAAGCCATTCGCCAGGAGCTGGTTGCTCGCTGACATCTGCTCTGGGGTGAACGGAATCTGAGCCAGATAATAAGCCCGCTGATGAGGGTCGAGGCTGGCGCTATCGGCAGATGGTTTGCCGGATTCTTTCTGGGATAAAGAATGGGATAGAGAATCTCGTGATGCATCAGGCTGAAGATTTGAATCTTGATCAGAATCTTGACTTTGAGCAGAATTTGTTCCTTGCTCGGAATCAGTTCCCTGAGCGATATCGGTATCCTGTGCAGAAGCCACAACTGTTTTGTTGATTCGCTGCCAGTTGTCGAGGTTCTTTCGCTTGCCCCAGAGTTTCTCGAAGAGCGCCTTACCCTGGCTCACGGCTACAGGGGAATAGAAATACCAGGTATTGGTGTTCCCGAATCCGTTTCCGGAATCATTTCCGAATCCATTTCCTGATGCATTCCCGAATCTGTTTCCGGAATCATTCCCGGAAACATTCCCATCAACTCCTCCTTCATATTCCGAATTCATCTCTGCACCGTCTTCCCATCTCCTTCTTTCTTCCTCTTTCTCCTTTCTTTTCAGGGCAGCTATCACACGGTCGATGGCTGCATTCCTGTCTCTCTCGTCCATTTTGGCAAGAGACTGCAGGGAATCCTGGAGGGCGATGGCATCGGTATAAGGCACCAGTTCGTCCAGCACCTTGGAGCGATGAGCCAGTTGCGGATAATCCTTTCTGTCCTGATCGAGCAAGCCGATTGCTTCGCCATAGCAGCGCTTGGCATCAGCATATCGTCCGGTTTCCCAATACAGATTGCCCAGACGCAGCAGGAGTACACCCTTCTCAATACCGTTTCGGGTAGCCTTCCGGTTGCCTTTTTCGTAGGCATAGATGGCACGCAGGGTATCTTTCTGGACCAGGTGGATGTTGCCGATGGCATAATATACCTGGTCCTGATAATCCTTGTTCTTATCCGATGCCGCCATGCGCTTGAGCCGGCTGATCATCTTCCTGCTGTTGCCCGAAGCCAAGACCTCGGTGATGGCGATGCGGGCATTAAACTCCAGTTCGTAGGGCGGATTGAGCCGGATGACGTGGCGGAAAGCCTGATAAGCCTCCTGCTGGTTGCCGATGGAAGCCTGCAACTGTCCCATCAGATACCACTGGCGGGCTTTCTGCTTGTGTCGCATCTCATGGCTTATCACCTTCCTGAGATAGGGAATCGCCTTCCGGGCATCCCCCGTGTGGATATAGTAATCGGCGAAGGCATAATCCCATTCCTTCTGGGCACGCCAGTGGATGGAATCGCGCTGTATGTTTCGGATCACATCTTCTGCATCGTAGGTCCATCCCTGCTCGATATAGCATTTGGCAAGCCAGGCGCGCGCCTTGCCGTAGATGGCAGGCTGGGTGGAGTAAAGGCGGCTCATATAGGCGAAGGTGGCAGCGGCCCCCTCGAAATCCCCCTTCTGGAATTGCGATCGGCCCATCAGCATCCACGCTTTCCATAAAAACGGATTGTATTCCCTGCGACTGAGCCATTCGATATCTTTCGCCGTCTTTCTCTTCCCGGGTTCCCATACAGGGCGGCGCTTGATGCTGTGCTGATGGATGGCTTTCTCGCATTTCTCGATGGCACGGTCGAAGTTGGCTTTGCCCAGATCGCGGCTGTTCCTGTTGCCTACGGTATAGAGCGGAATCTGCTCCGTAAAGTTGTCCCGGTTGCCTTCTTCCTTCTCCAGCGCCCCGTCGATATAAGCCACGGTACCATTATAATAGGTATTGTATCGGGCATTAAAGGCATGCCACCACCTGCTCTGCGCCGTATTCTTCTGCGTAGAGCATCCCGTAAGGATCGCTGCAATCACAGCGAGTCCTATCAGAAAAAGGAGCTGGATGGGGCTTTTGCCTTTCATGCTTTCTATTGTTTATCTGGCATCTTTCTCCTGATGCCCAGGACGATTTTGGCGAGTGCGAATACCACAATGCTGATGAAGATGATGGTGGCACCTGATGGCACGTTGAGTAGATAACTGATGTAGAGACCGGCGATGCAGTCTATCCATCCCAGGATGATGCTTGCCCATATCATCTGCCTGTAGTTGTAGGTGAAGAGGTTGGCGGTCATCTGCGGAATGGTGAGCAGACTGATGGCGAGCACGATGCCCACCATTTTCAGTGTAGCCACGATGGTCATGGCGATGAGCGTCATCATCAGGTATTCGATGGCTGTAACCGGCAGATGCTGCGAACGGGCGAAGGTACTGTCGAATGCGATGTTCTGGATAGGGCGCAGGAGAAAGGTGAAGAGGAGGGCTACGATGAAGGCGAGTCCGCCCAGCAGCCACAGATCTGCGCTGTCGATGGCAAGGATGCTTCCGAAGAGGAAGGAGGGCAGGTCAGGCATGAATCCTGGAGTCAGGAAGCAGCAGATGATGCCCACGCTCATTCCCAGGGTCCAGAACATGGCGATTGCGGAATCCTTTCGCACATCTTTCTTGCGTGATATCCATTGCACTCCGAAGGCGCTGAGTATGGCGAAAACCATGGCGGAGAGTATCGGATTGATTCCTGTAAACACGCCGATGCCGATGCCTCCGAAAGAGGCATGGGTGATGCCGCCGCTGATGAATACCAATCGGCGGGTAACGATGTAGGTTCCGATAAAGCCGCACAGGATGCTTGCCAGAAAGGCGCCTATCAGTGCGTTTTGGAAAAATGTATATTGTAGTATATCCATGCGTTTACTTTGAACTTTGAGCTGCAAATTTCTAGCTTAAAAAGCCGATGACTTCATCCTTCAGCTGGTTGGGCAGGTTGATGCCTCTCAGTATCAGGCTTCTGTTCCATCCAGCCACTTCTTCCGGCTGCATGGTATAGAGCACTTCCGAGAATTCCTCAACCTCCTCATCGGTATAGGCATCGGCATCCCGACCGGCAAAGCGGTCGAGATCCTCATCATCGTAATATTCTATTTCTTTGGTGGCGGCTTCCATCATGCACTCCTGCTCGCACTTCGAGTTCTCACCGTTGCAGGTGTTGCACGATACGCCTTCCTGCAGAGGCTCCTCGTCTTCCCCCCTGCGGTGAGATACGATTCCGAATATGGCGCTGATCAGGCCTAATGCCACCAGGGCTAAAACTAAATATAGCATAAACAATTAACTATCAACTATTAACTTTCAACTATCTCAAATCCTACTTTCTTCAGGTCTTCCCAATAATGAGGATAGGATTTGCTCACTACCTCCGGATTATTGATCTCAATCTGAGGGAACTTGAAGGCGAGAGGGGCGAATGCCA
>ERZ1023899.141-NODE-141-length-14129-cov-11.405073_pt1 | contig 14129 bp, 9 predicted proteins | sample MGYA00380400_ERZ1023899 | MGnify/ENA primary metagenome ERZ1023899 (study PRJEB33179, sample SAMN07448996) | human gut metagenome | biome: Human-gut; feature: Human associated habitat; material: Faeces | host: Homo sapiens | place: India: Bhopal | collected...
ACAGGAAGATTCTCCCAGAAACTGTCCGGTATGACTTCCAAGGACTTGCAGTTTTTGAAAGTGCTCGTCAGTTTCGTGGATCTGGTGACGGCCTTGGCTGTCTCGTTGAACATGTGTTCCGGAATCTCTGTAAGCGATTCGCAACCTGAGAAAGTTTGGTTGTAAAGGTATTCGCAGGAAGGCTTGAAATTGAAGTATTTGAAAGTAGGCGCGTTCTTCAGGCTCTTGCAGTTGAGAAACAGAGAACGCATTAATATGCCCGTTGTCGTGAAGTTCTTGAATATGTCAGGGTCGAGGTATTCCAGAGATTCACAGCCGTCGAATGTGTTGTTGTAATTGGTTGTATTTGGGCTGAGTCGCTGCTTGATTCTGGCTGGAATTTCTTTCAGGCTTTTGCAATTATGGAACATATTGTTGCAAGAGCTGACATTTTTAAGTTCGTCACCCTTAGGGGCTGCGATGCGTATCAGGTTTGTCTGATATTCAAAATTAACACCGGAGAGAGAAAGGTCACCCCATTGGATGACTTCCACAAGATCAGCATCGTGTTTGGTTACGCTGACGCGGCTGACAGAACCGATGGCTCCGCTAATTTGTACAGGGTATAACCTGGATGCGTCGTTGTACTTGTGCTTCGGGTAAGAAGCCGACTTTACAGTCTCTTTGGTACCGTCGCCCCAATCCACGTTGTATTCCGGAGTCGTTCTGTTGTATGTGACAGGAAGCACGACACAGCTGTCTTTAGCAAGAGGCTGCATCACAAGTACCATGACATTGTCTGGGTAAGTGACAGGATTCTGATAGATGACAATTGATTCTATGATGTTGCCGTCGTTCTTCAAAGTCAGTCTTGCCTCTCTTGCATAAGGCATTTCGTTCTTGTCAACGCTGACGCTGATGGTCTTGGTGTAGACTTCGTAGGCCTTGGTCTCTACCAGACGTGCCCATGTCTGATCTGATTCAATCTCAGCTGTGAACTCAAGGTTTGTTGTCACATCCACATTGAACACTCCACCTGAAGCCGGACTTTCGACCGAAGTCGTGCTGACGTGCACATTTCCGGCGACAAATGTCAGAGTTCTCATAAGGGTCTTGTTGGCCCCGTCGCTGAGAAGGACGATGACCTTGCCTACCTCAGGTGAGTCAGGCGCTGTCACGGCGATCACACCGCTCTTTTCATCAGTGGCTTTGGCCTCTGCTTCCCAATTGCCTTTTGGAAGCACTTCCAGAATCGTGTTCTCGTCTCCGCCTGTGATGGTGTAGGCATATTCCTTGGTCTGTCCGGAATAGATAAGAGAAGAAGGCACTTCCACCGCGATTCCGAACTCCTTGTATATCTCGAAAGTAAGCACAGTGCCGTCGGCGAGTGTGAGGTAGGCTGTCTTGCCGTCCTCGCTCAACCTTGCGTCCTTGAAGAAGGCGTCGCCCGTGGCCTGGCCACATTCGACATACGTGATGCCGTTGTCGTAGGAAACGTACCATTTCCCGTTTTCGATCTTCATGGAAGGAGTGACTCCGCGTTCTCCGGTGACGGGTACCGTCTTTCCTTCAGAGTCCAGCAGCCACTCTCCGTTTACTGTCCAGTACCATTTTCCGTCCGGAGCCTGCTTCACCGAGATGTCTGGGGTTTGACCATCGCTTCCGTCTGCTCCTTTGGACCCGTCTTTCAGGGTCATGGTGGACATTTCGCCATAGGAATTGACAAAGGTGATGACGTGAGTGCCGTCCTCTTTGTCCTCAATGTTGCTGATGAACTGTTTCCCTGCGATCAGTTCTTGCAGTTTTGTGAGTTGGGTGTTGAGGGAAGAGACCAGTGTTTCCACTTTTGTAAGTCTCTGATCCACATCGTCCAGGCGAGATTTAAGCTCGTCATCGTTGTAGCACGCTGTCGCCAGCAGTACAACCAGGACATAAGTCAAGAATCGTTTCATAAATACATATTTGGTTTTTCGAGGCCCGAAATTTACAAAAAAATCAAATACGTTATAATATGTAAGCGGAATTTTAATCTGAATAATATGCCGGGTACGCACTTGTAGCCCATGAATTAATATTCTACCATGTACACACTTGGAATATATTTATGAATATGACTTTCATATTGTAATGATTTTAACTCGAAATATTTTCAAAAGTGTAACACTGTATGATATCAACGTATGATTGATATTGTTGCTGTTCCTTATTCTGGTAATAAACATGGGCTATTATATAGAATGTGATTATACGATGAATTTTCGCTAGCAGGCAAGGCCTTGCCATTTTAGTAATCCTTAAAAATAACTTGGTAATCGTTGATTGTCTTTTCGGTCTATATGTCTTTTCTCATCAGTCATGTGCCACCGGCACACTCCTTCTTTGAAAATAGATCTATCCTCGAAAATCTTCTCTTAATCTGAGGCAACTTATTTTTCTCATGTTACTTAATGCGTTATCTCAAGGAGATTGCCATCCTCATTTTTCGAGGAGAAAATTGCGAGCCTTTATCATGTTCTCCTACAAGCGACATTCAGCCTCTTTTACGCTTTTAGAGGGATGATTGTTTCTTCGCGAGCGCCTTTTAAGCGAAATCACGCTCTTGGAATACGGAGGTTCTGCTGGGACGCGAAACCGCGATAAGTGATTTTTGTGGGAGATGCCAATGCCCAAAGCGGTGCTGTTCCGTTATGTTATAATCAGGATATTCATCTCCTTCAGTCCGTCACTGAGCGAACGGAAAATCAGAGAGTTTCCTGATTTCACGAAATAACCGAATTCTTGAGAGGAGCCACAGTAGATTTTTCCGTCAGGATCCGCAAGAACCGATCTGACGATACCTTTATTAGGCATAAGGTACCTGTTCCATGAATGTCCGTCATATTCCAGAAGATATTGGTTGTTACCCACATAGATCAACCCGGATGCTGATTGTGAGACTGACCGGTTCTGTCTGCCGCCATGGTAGTCGGATGGCGTGAAGTTCCGTATCACCGGAGAGAACATCACCTCGTTGCCTTGGGATGGCAAGGCGGACAAAACCAGAATAAGGAGAGACAACACTCCTTTCTTAAAGGGACTCATGATCAAATCTGTTTTAGTGCCTCGGAATATTCCCGAAAAGCAGTGGTTGCGGTGGTAAATTTACACAATTAATCGTTAACCCGGACAACCATCTCACAGTTGGCGCAGTCGAATGAGAGATGGTAGCGTTTGCCGTTGTTGATAAGATAAAGGTGCCCTGACGGGGTGGTTGTGGCCAACTTGGATGAGCCGGTCGCGAAGTTTGCCTTGCCTTGATGCCTGCCGGTTTTCCGATGAACCGGGCAGAGGCCGAGTTCGTGGCGGATGCAGTATTTGGTGCGCATCAGTTCGGTGCCGGGAAGGTGCGAGATTTCGAAAGCCTCATCGGTTTGGGTCGCACCCAGGACCTGATAGGTTTCGCGGGCGACATGGTTGGAGATGTTGGCTTTGTACGAAACATGGATGCCGTCCGATGCCGGTTCTTGAATATCCGGGATTTTAGATAGAATCGGCTTCTGGTCTTGCCGACGGTCTTGACATTCGGATGGAGATTCGGCGTTATTTGGAGTGTTAAGGGCATTGGAGATTCCCGGATTGTCGGCAGTTTTGCCTGTGGGCAGAGGAATCGCTCTGCAAGGCATTTTGTCGAGGGCGGCGGCGAGGTCGCGCCTGATCGCGTTGAGGGCTGATGTCGGAAGGAACGGCAGCGAGCCGTCCGGAGTCTCCACTTCAAGCGAGCGGAGGGTGAATGAATATATTCCTGTGGCCTTTGAGATTTGAGTGGCGAACATTCCGCGCATCCTTTCTGGGTTCTCCGCTGCGTTGTGTCCCGCTTCACGTTCCAGTTTGACGCTCCGCCCGTCCTGACTTACCGCGTTGATTTTCAGTGAATATGTTGGTTCGCTGAGTCGCTTCGGCAAGCTCGGCGACCGGTCCTCTTCGGTCCCTGGGCTTGTCGAAGTGACCGGAACCACAATGACTGAAATATCCACCGAAACAGGAATAGTCCTGACAGGCAGATTAGACTCCAGTTCCTTCTCGAATGCGTTGCTGAGGTTCCGGTACAGTTTGGCTCCGGGATAGAGTCCAGTGACATTTCTGCACGTTATCCGGTTCCCTTGGCAGACATCGCCACGGAAACCGACAATCTCCCCACGACCTTTGGACAGAAAAGAGAATCCGTCCCCGTTCTGAAGCCGGTCACCCGGATTTTTCATCCGTAATGTTATTGTGATGTTCTCCTCGCTTGGCCTCTTGTCGTTTGAAAAGTTCTGGCGCATCGGGGCTATGGAGACCGCCGTTCCGACCTCCTCTCCGATTGATTTCGGCGCGTCCATCGAGGACCAGTTCCCTGACCGTTTCCCGTCCAGAAACAATTGCGTGTACCCCCGGTTGAAAGTCTTGGCCAGATCCGGCGTGAACCCGCCTTCACTCCGCCCGAACGAAACTCTGCGTAACTTCTCCGGATTTGCCGCGACCAACTCATCCAATGCCAAGGAATATGCCCGGACGACATTCCGCACGTAGGAGATGTTCTTCAACCTTCCCTCGATCTTGAACGAGCATATTCCCGCTTCCGCAAGGTCTTTCAGCCTGTCCTTGAGGTTGTAGTCCTTCAGCGAAAGTAAGGCCTTGTTCCGCACCAGAACGTTCCCGGAACCGTCCACAAGGTCGTAGAGAGACCGGCACGCCTGGATGCATTCCCCCCGGTTGGCGCTTCGCCCGGCTATCCGCTCTGACATATAGCACTGCCCACTATAGCAGACACACAAGGCTCCGTGCACGAAAAACTCCAGCTCGCAGTTAACAGACGACCTTATCGCACGGATTTGATCCAGAGACATCTCCCGCTCCAGAACAAGCCGTGAGGCTCCGATGCCCTCGTAGAGCCGTGCCTTCTCAGGAGTCCTTATCGCACATTGTGTCGAAGCGTGGACCGGCAGGTCGGTCAGTTCCCAGACCGCAAGGTCCTGCGCGATGATGGCATCCACTCCCGCGTCCTTCGCCTCGGCAAGCAGTCTTTCCGCCTCCGCGAGCTCGTTGTCAAAAAGAATAGTGTTGAGTGTCAGGAATATGCGCACTCCGAATCTGTGGGCATATTCGGTGAGCCTCCGGATGTCCTCCATCGAGTTTCCGGCGGCTTGACGCGCCCCGAACGCAGGCCCGGCGATATACACGGCATCGGCACCGCAGTCGATAGCCGCGATGCCGATGTCCATATTCCTTGCCGGAGCAAGAAGTTCGAGGAACTTCATTGGTTACTTGCTGAGGGAAGCGATCATCTGCTTGGCCTGTGCGCCGAACTTAGGATCGTCCTGTACCTTCTTGTAGTATTCAAGAGCCTTGGCGTTGTTCTTCGCACCCTGGTAGAGGGCGGCCACGGTGAAAGTGATGGCCGGAGCGTTCTTCGCGTCCGGTTTCATCTCAAGATACTTCTCGAAGTACTTGATGGCGTCGGCGTTCTTGCTGAGTTTCTGTGAGCTCTGCCCTGCGATGAGGTAAGCTGTGGCGTTCTCGACATAACTGTTGGCCTTCTCGGCTGCCTTCACGGCGTCAGCGAACTTCTGGCCCTTAAGGGCGGCGTTGGCCTGCCTTACATAGATGTTGGAAACCTGCTCCTTGGCCTCGGCCTCCTCACCGTTCCATGCGGCATGCCTGAAAGCCTCGATGGCCTCATCGGTCTTGCCCTGGGCTCCGAGAGCCTGTCCGAGGTAGAGGGCTGTCTTTCCGGCGGTGGTGTCGGCGGCGTAAGACTTCGCGAAACCATCGGCGGCGGTGGCGAAGTCCTTCAGTTTGAGTGCGTCAACACCTTTCTGCATCCACATCTGAGGAACGAGCTCCTTAGCCTTCTCGGCAACCTCGGCGTTCTCATATTCCTCGGCTATTTTGGCGACTTCGTCAAGTTTGGCGGCGGCCTCATCGTACTTCGCGTCCTTGATCAGGTCCTTTGCGATCTCAAGGGAGACTCCAGGGATGGCGTTCTTGCAGTTTGCCACGAGCTCATCGGCGTCAGCGCCTATGGTCTTACCCATTTCGAGAGCTTTCTGGAAGCAGTCGAGGGCTTCAGTCCAATTCTTCATAGAGATGGCTGTGGCTCCATTATTGTAGAGTTCTGTTGCCTGGGCCATGTCCTGGGCGGATGCCATGCTTGCTGCCATGAACGCGGCAGCGATCGCGAGAATAAACTTTTTCATCGTATTAAAAATTATGTTTAACTATATTCCTTATAATCGCAATAACCACAAATGTAATAAAAATTTGTGTCAATTGCACATTATTGGCTATTTTTGTCTAAACGGGAGGTGTCAATGATGCGTAGTCTTATCTTCAAATCAGTCTTGTGTTTTGCGCTGTTTGGTTTTTCAATAATGATGCCAGCGCAGAATCTGCCCGTTCTTCAGAAGGACGGCTCGGTCACTACCGGCAATCTTACCAACGGGATTTCCTACTATCTGTTGACGAATCCATCGATGAAGGGAGTCGCTGACTTCGCGCTTGTGTGCAAGGGGGTAAGCGACACTCTGTCAGCGAGAAAAGAGCTTTCGTCATTGCCCCACTTCAACAAGACGATTCCTTATAAGTTCTTGTCGCGCAAGGGAATAGGCTGCCGTTCGGAAGGATATATCTCCTACCGTGACGACGCGACAATATTCAGATTCGATGATGTGCCGGTCTTTGACCAGGCCGCGTCGGACACCACGCTTCTCATGCTGTTCGACCTCATCGCGGCTCAGCCTTGCCAGCATGCCATCATCATCGCGGGTGACATCAATCCTACCGCCATCAAGGAAAGGATGAACGTATTCTCGCTGATGGTTCCTTCCCGCAATCCCGCCTACAAGAAGAAGGAATATGTCTGGAGGCCTGCCATCGCTCCTGAATATTCATTCATCCCGTCCGGCGGTTCTTCCGTGACTGTGGAGTTCCGTTCGCCGAGGACACCTGACGATCAGATGAACACGATCCAGCCGTTCATCTCGGAACTATTCTCCGGATCGTTGAGGGAGATTGTCTCAAGCCGCCTCCGCGAAAGTTTCCTTGGTAGGGATATTCCTGTGGAATCGTTTGATGTTGAATATTTTGGAAGTGCGTCATGCGCTGGTGACGAGCGTTTCAGCGTGAGTGTGCGGACCTCCCGCGGCCAGCTGATGCCAGCCTCGATGGCGGTCGCCTCCGTCCTTTCGGAGATTTGTTCCAAGGGAATCGGGGCGGAGGAATATCTGGTCGCGCGCAATTCCGTCCTGAATGGTTTCCTAAGGACGCAGACGAATGATGCCCTTGTTCTGCGCTGCGTCTCCTCTTACCTTTACGGAGCTGATCTGGCTTCCCCGGCGACCAAGGCCAACTTCTTCTCTTCCAGGAATATGTCCACAAAGGCTGAGACCGAACTTTTCAACGGTTACACTCTGGCCCTGCTCTCCGAGATGGAGAATCCCAAGATCACATGGACGGGAAACGAGGAGGATTATGACGAATGGTTCTGGCCGGTTCTGTTCGGTTCGGTGACCGACGGGGTCTCCATGCTGGACAAACCGCTCTACAAGTGGCCTGTGACGGCCAAGGACACCTCGGCTTTCTGGAACGAAAGGAATAAGGTCAAGATGAAGTCTGTGGCCGCGGAGCCTGTCTCCGGAGGGGAGATGTGGACTTTCTCCAATGGCATGAAGGTGATTTACAAGAAGATGCCGGCTGCCGGGCGTTTCAGTTACTCTTTTATGATAAAGGGTGGTTTCTCCACTGTCCGGAATCTTCCTCGCGGGGAGGGAGCGTTTTTCTCCGATATGTTCGGCCTGTGCAACATCGCCGGCATGCCGGGAAGCGACTTCGACAAAGTGCTCCGTGTCAACGGGGTGGAGATGTCATGTGCCGTCTCGACATCTGATCTGCGACTCTACGGCTCAGCCCCGTCAAACAGGTTCATGCTGACCCTCAAGGCCTTGCTTTCCGCCGCCAATATGCGGAAGCCTTCGCTTTCGGCCTTTGAGCCGTGGAAAAGGATGGAACTGGCTTCCCTCAAGCCGGCCTATCTGGACAGCCTCATGTACCAGGACTACAACTACTCGTCCGTCAAGACGCCGTCCGGTCTCACCGCCAGAACGTTGGATGACGCATCTGATTTTTTTGACAATCAATTTATAAGAGCGAATGACGGAGTTCTTGTGATTGTGGGCGATCTGTCGGCGGAGTCCGTCCAGAAAATCCTTTGCCAGTATCTTGGCGGATTCCGGGTCAGCAAGTCCTCGTCCGTACGCCAGTTCTCATCTTATAAGTTGCGCACCGGTGCCACGACATATTCCCGCATCGGAACCCCTGTTGAGATCAGTCTGGCTTTGGCCTGCGCCGAGCCGTTCACGACAGAGAACTATATGGCATTCAAGGTCGCCAGCCTCGCCCTCCAGCGCAGGCTTACCGGTGTGATGGCCGAGCACGGGTTCAGTGTCAGAATGGCCGACCGCTTCAGCATCTGGCCTCAGGAGGCTCTGGAATTGATATTCACCTGCACTCCTGTGCCGGAATCCGGCCTCCCTTATGGTGTGAAGAGCGGTTCCGACCAGCCGATGAGGACTCTTGTGGAGGCTCGCAAGGTGATTGAAAACGTGCTTTCCAATCCGGTCAACGCCGCGGAGCTCGCTTCCTGCAAGTCCCTGCTGACCAATGGCTACTCGACCTATCTTGCGGATCCGAAGAATTATGTGGACGCCGTCCTGATGCGCTATTCCGGCGGAAAGGACGTGCTGACCGGCTATAACAACAGAATCGGCAGTGTCTCCGCCGACAAGGTAAAGGAAATTTTCGGAGCTCTGTCCGAAGGAATGAGAATTGAATATGTCGTCAAACAATAAGTTCGGAACCATTATCCAGATCGGCGACATCCTTGTGTCTGAGGATGTTGTCACTGAATATTTCGCCTGTGACTACGCTGTCTGCAAGGGCTGTTGCTGCATAATAGGGGACAGCGGGGCTCCGTTGGAGGAGTCGGAGCTGGAGCCTCTGGAGGAGAATTACCCCATATATTCAAAGCTTATGAGGCCGCAGGGCCGCGCGCAGATTGACAAGGAGGGCTTCTTCTCCATCGACCGTGACGGGGACATCGTTACCCCGGTCGTGGATCAGACCGAGGAATGCGCGTACACCACTTTCGACGAGGCCGGCAACTGTTTCTGCTCCATCGAACGGTGCTTCTTCCAAGGCGAGTGCAAGTTCCGCAAACCCCAGTCCTGCTGGCTCTACCCGATCCGCGTCACCAAACTCACCGGCGGCGGCCAGGCCCTGAACCTCCATCGTTGGGGAATATGCAAGGATGCCTACGAGAAAGGCCGCCGCGAAGGCATCCGTGTCTATCAGTTCCTCCGCGACCCCCTCATCTCCGTCTTCGGACAGGATTTCTATGACGCCCTCTCCTACGCCGCCAAGAAGATTCTTGACGAGGCGTAGCGGATTTGTCTAATAATGGAGTCTTGCGCCTAAGGCTTATGGCCGATATTAGCGGTCGTTGGAGTTGATGAGGGCCATGGCGGCGTCGTAGTCGGCGGCGTTGACCTTTACCTCGACAGGATCTACATAGTTCAGTGAGACGTAGGAGGAGTTCTCTCCGAACACTGCGGCAGGGATGCCGTTCTCATTGAGCATGCCCGCTGTGATGTGGGCGCTCATCGCGTTGTCGAACTTTGCGACAGTCTTGAGTTCTTCTGCCATAATCTTTGAATATTAGAGTGTTATATCTGTGCTTCAATGGTGCCGGCAGCACCGATCGAGCATATTCATTTCCCGTAAATGTGGATTACTCCTCGTCCAGCACCCGGAATTTGTACTCCAGTCCACCGACAATCCGCACCACTTCTTTGGTCAGGCCTTCCACCTCGAAGCCGCCAAGCTCGCGGGTCATTGTGATCCGATCCTCGAACATCTTGAAAAGGGCGCTGAACTTGGAGCGGAGGCGGAATGTCATATTCTCGCCATCCTCGCTTTCGAGGCGGTAGCCGCGCATCTCCATATATTCAATAATCCCGCCACGGAGGTCGGAATATTCACCTTTTAATATGACTGATCTTTTGATGAAACCGAATCTTGGGTAGAAGGCTGAAACGAAAGCGAATAGCAAGGCTATCTGCCACAGCGACTTATAGCCATCGCGGAACATTAGGCTGACATCAGCTTTGACGACTCCGATGAACACGAGCGCCGCCATTATGACCACAAACAGGATGGTGAAGTAGAAAAAGTATTTGACAGCTCTGATAAAATATTTCATAATAGTCCGATTTTTGCTAACGAAGCAAAGATATGAAATAGTTTTGTTATTTTTGTGTCATTAATCATTAAATCGAAAGACTATGGCAGAAATTGATCCTATCCGCGAGCGTCGTGAGCGCGAAGAGCAGGAAAGAAAGAATGAAAGCCTCAAGAAGGTTATGTGGATTCTTGTGGCTGTGGCGGTGCTGCTTGCCGCGGGACTTGCCTACATTTGGTTCTCGAAGTCCAGCCTTGTAAAGGACCTTAACGCTGAGAAGGACGACCTTACCCAGCAGATGATCGCCCTCAAGGGAGACTACGACAGCCTTTCATCTGACTATGCATCGATCAACAGCCAGCTGGACTCCTCCAAGGAAGAGGTCAACCAGTTGATAGAGAGGATCCAGAAGACCGAGGCCACGAACCGCCGCAAGATGCGTCAGTACGAGAAGGAACTCGGAACCCTGCGCAGCATCATGAGAAACTACATAGTGCAGATTGACTCGCTCAACACATTGAACCACAAGCTGACAGCTGATGCCGCCGCCGCGCGTCGCGAGGCCGCTGAAAGCCGTGCCGAGAACGCTGACCTCAAGGGCAAGGTCGAGAACCTTACCGGTCAGGTGGCCGCCGGTTCCGTGATCAAGTCCAGAGGCTTGAGTGTCGCCGCCTACAACGCTTCCGACAAGGTTACGGACCGTAGCAGCAGGGTAGTGAGACTTCTGGCCTCCCTGAGCCTTGTCGAGAACGACCTGGCTCCTAAGGGACCGGTGAGAGTCTATCTCCGCGTCAAGGATCCGGACGGAATCCTTCTCACCAACAGCACGCAGACCTCGTTCTCGTTCAACGGCCAGACTATGGTCGCCTCCGCTTCCCGTGAGGTTGACTACGAGGGTAAGGAGGTTGACCTGAGCATCTATCTCAACGACATTCCTTCCTATCAGTCGGGAATATACACGGTTGAGGCCTACACCTCTCAGGCGTTCCTCGGCAAGACTGAACTCTTGCTCCGCTAACCTGTGATCTACCTTCACGTCCCTTTCTGCGGCAGTTTCTGCACTTACTGCGACTTCTATTCGGAAATATGCCGGAGCAGACAGGTGTTCAATGAATATGCAGATGCCGTCATCGCTGAGATTCGTGACCGCCGGAAGGAACTGGAAATGAATATGTCCGCACAGGATGCGGTCAACACCCTATACATCGGAGGAGGCACCCCATCGGTGCTTCCTCTTGATGTTTTGTCACGGATTGTCGGTGCGGTTTCCCAGACTGAACGGCTTTCTTTGGTCACTGAGCCTGTCGAAGTGACCACCCCGACAGAACTCTTCGATGAGTTTACCGTTGAAGTGAACCCCGAAGATATAGTGGAAAAAGGCCGTGAATATGTCCGCGGACTTCTTGCCTTGGGTGTGAACAGGATCAGCATGGGCATCCAGTCATTCAACGATGACATTCTCCGTTGGATGAACCGCCGCCACGATGCAGGGAATGCCGTCAAGGCTTTCCATATCCTTCGCGAAAGCGGAGTCCGGAACATCAGCATTGACCTGATCTTTGGCATATCCCAACTGACGGACGAGACCTGTAAAGACACGATCGAAAAGGCCTTGGAACTTTCTCCAGAGCACATTTCGGCCTACCAACTGTCAATAGAGGAAGGAAGCGCCCTTGCCAAGATGGTAGCCGACGGGCGTTACGTTGAGGCTTCCGAGGAACAATGTCGCCGGCAGTACGACATCCTGTGCAGATGTCTTGGGCGGTCCGGCTACCATCATTACGAAATCTCCAATTTCGCAAAGCCCGGCTTCGAAGCCGTCCACAACAGCGCCTATTGGCGCCGGGCACCGTACATCGGCCTCGGCCCCGGTGCCCATTCCCTGACCGGCAATGTACGCTCCTGGAACAGCCAGGAACTCCCGCACCGTCAGCAGGATGAAACCTCATCCTGCAATCCAGACAGAATCTCGTCCTGTAATCCGGACTCGACTTCGTGTCAAACTTCATCCCGGAATCCAAGCGGAAAGTTGGCCACATATTCAAGAAACTTCGAGACCCTTTCGCCCGAGGACATTCGTGTCGAGAGGATCATGCTCTCCCTCCGCACCGACAAAGGCTTGGAAGCCGCGGAACTATATTCATTGGCCGGCCGCACGGTCATTAATTCCCTTTTGAGTGAAGGTGCCCTTGAGAAGCAAGGCGGCAGCATCCGCATCCCCGAATCCCGCCTCTTCACCTCCGACGAGATAATCCGCGAACTGATTTGATACTCCGCTTGTCCCTTTGACCCTGCCGCAAAAAAATTGGACTCCGGCGTACCCTGTCGTGATTGATGTATCTATCAAAGTTATAATGTCTTACATTGTAAATATGACATTTTATCATTTTATGATAATCATTTTATGGTAAAAATGCACTTTGTCGGGAATAATTGGATTCTCGCGTATGAGTTTAGGAATCTTATTGCTGTGAAGTGGCATGGCATACTTAGGGAGGGTGCCGTTTTGGAATGTTTTGGGTAAGGGGTAGGGTTGTCATTTGTGGCATTTATCCGCCACGGCTTAAAATCGGGACATACGACGAGGGTTAACCAGTAATTTGAATGACTCTAACGTCCTCAACGAAGCACCTCCGATTCATCGAAACGAGGAATAGAGGAGCCTTGATGATGTCGAGAGTCTAATATTTCTCGGTGATCTTTCAGGGGAGGTGGCGCTTGGGCAACGTTTTCGGGCTAGAACGTCTCTCAAGAGTGTTGCGGAACACTCTTGGGAAACGAATATGGCTCAATGCGTTGCCGGAGGGTTTTTGGAGTGTCTAAAGGCCAACGGTGACGCTAAAGCACTTTGCCGAAGGTGGCGACCGTGTCAATGAAGCCTCAAGGAGTGGTTTCTTCGGGGGTATCACCGAAAATATTTCTGTTTTTTATGAATTGAATGTGTTTCTTTCTGTTTCCTTTCATTAGGAATGCCTAACTTGCGGTCGTGTTCCGGGAGAAATCGCGGGACATTTTGACAAACAGACATGATTCACTTCAACTATGAGGACTTCAGAGAGAAAATGTGCCGTCAGGCGGAAGGCCGATGACCAGACTACCATTAACCAAGAGACCATTGAACATGAGGGTGTTAACCAAGAGACCGTGGATGGGCAGGAAGCCGCTGACTGCCCGGACGCGGCATCGGAGGAGGAGCAGTACCTTAAACGCTACCGCCACTGCCGTAGGCTGATTGAGAACGACGGGCGGTTCGTCGGGATGACCGACGAGGAGAAGGATGCCTACGCACAGCGGCTCGCCACGCCGGAGTACCTTGACCTGACCTGCGACTGGGCGTTCAAGTACCTGTTCCAGAGCCACCCGGATCTGCTTGTCCGGCTCCTGAACGACATCCTTCAGGAGGACATCACCTCGGTCGAGTTCCGGAACACGGAACTGACGGAGATGTCTTCGCAGGACAAGAGGATATTCTTCGACCTTCTTTGCCGGACGCCGGGCGGGACGATTCTGGTCGAGATGCAGAAGGCTTCGCGTTTCGACCAGCGCGACCGTCTGCTCTTCTACGGCTCAAGGCTGGTGACCAGACAGGTGAAGCGCGGGGATGAGGAATATGCCCTGACACCCGTCAAGGTCATCTGCATAATGAACTATGAGGACGATCATCCGGACTCGCCTGAGGACAAAATCCTGTACCATTATAGTCTGCGTGAGGTCGAGACGGCCGAGCCGTTCGGCGACCGGATGTCGTTCTACCTGTTGGAGTTGCCGAGGATAATGCGTTATACTGATGAATATGACAGTCCTGTTGCGGGATGGTGCCGGATATTCAGAAATTTCGCTATATTTGCGAAGTCGAGGTCGGAGAAAGACGCTGAGTTTGTGAGGTTGGAACGGGCGA
>ERZ1023899.144-NODE-144-length-14000-cov-9.871208_pt1 | contig 14000 bp, 8 predicted proteins | sample MGYA00380400_ERZ1023899 | MGnify/ENA primary metagenome ERZ1023899 (study PRJEB33179, sample SAMN07448996) | human gut metagenome | biome: Human-gut; feature: Human associated habitat; material: Faeces | host: Homo sapiens | place: India: Bhopal | collected...
TTGAGATTCCGTCAGATGCCAAGGAAGTCGAAACGGATGACAACGACATGGGACACACCAGGCTTCTGAGGACAGAGGACGGACGCTACGGCGTCGAACTAAGCGGCAGCCGGGACGGAAAGGTCTTGGGTACGTTCATAGCAAACGCCTCATTCTCAAGTGTTTACGCATCTATCAGGACTGATGCCGCCACCGCCGGCAGCATCCTTTCCTCCATGCTCCGGATCGCGTTCGCGCAGGCGGTCATCCTCCGCGAGGGGCTGTCGATCCATGCGTCCGCCGTCGTGTCGGACGGAAAGGCTTATCTCTTCCTCGGGAAGAGCGGCACGGGCAAAAGCACCCACGCAAGGCTGTGGCTCAAGAATATTCCCGGATCACACCTGCTGAACGACGACAATCCCGCCGTCAGGCTGATCGACGGATCGCCCGTCGCGTTCGGCACCCCCTGGAGCGGGAAGACCCCGTGCTACCGCGACGAGTCCGCCCCCGTGGGAGGGTTCGTCCGCCTCAGGCAGGGAGACACCGACATATTCACGGAAAAAGAGGATGTCGCCGCCTTCGTCGCGCTGCTTCCGAGCTGCTCCGTGATCCACAGCGACGCCAACCTACAGTCGATGCTATACGACACACTCACAAGACTTTCGGAACGGGTTCCGGTCGGAGAGCTCACTTGCCTTCCTGACGATGAGTCCGCCATTGTTTGTCATAAGAATATAAAATCGATCATAAAATGAAGACTAGATTGTCACAACTGCTTCTGATCCCGCTTCTGGGCATGGCCGTTTCCTGCGGATCGGCGAAGAAGTACGTCTACCTCAACGACATGACCCCGGGCACAGGGTATCCTTTCGATTCCGCCCACGAGGCCGTCATCCAAGCCAACGACAGGCTCAGCATCACGGTCAGCTGCAAGCAGCCGGAGCTCGCCATTCCGTTCAACATCCAGAGCGGCTCGTTTAAGATGTCCTCAGACGGAACAGCCTCGTCATCACCGGCGGCCAACGAGCCGGGCTACAAGGTCGACGCCAAGGGAAACATCGAGTTTCCTATCCTTGGAAACATCCATCTTGAAGGACTTACCTTGAGCCAGGCCTCGGACAGGATCAAGAATCTGATCATCGACGGCGACTACATCAAGGCGCCTATAGTGAGCATGGAGTTCCTCAATTTCAAGTACACCGTCTGGGGAGCCGTGGGCAAGAACGGAACGTTCACCGTGGAGAGCGGCAGGATCACCTTGCTGGAGGCGATCGCCAACGCGGGCGACCTAACCAACAGGGCAAGGCTCGACAGGGTGGCCGTCATCCGGGAGGAGAACGGCGACAAGCGGATCTACTTCCACGACATCCGCAACAGCAACATCCTCCAGTCGCCTTGTTTCTTCCTGCAGCAGAACGACATCATCTACGTGCAGCCTAAGTTCGGCAAGAAGGACAGAGAGGACAGGAGCATGCAGATCGCCACAATGTTCATGAGCGCCATCACAGCCGCGAGCTCCGTCATCTGGGCAACCTCGACATTCAGAAAAGACTAGCCCCGTCACACCTATAATCAACGAATATGCAGACAAACAATACCACCGGCAGAAACGATCAGGATGTCAACATCATCGACATCCTGCTCTTCCTGCTCTCCAAATGGAAATGGTTCGTCGTTTCCGTGATAGTGTTCGGCAGCCTGGCCTGGTTCCAGTACGCCAGGACTCCGAAGACCTATTTCCGCTCCGCCACCGTGATCATCAAGGATCCGTCCAACAAGATCTCCTCGGCGGGACTTGACCGCTACGACAACTACATCAACAAGGTGAACGTCGCCAACGAGATCCTCCAGTTCCGGTCCAAGAAACTGATGCGGGAGGTTGTGAGCCGCGTCAACGCCGACATCGACTACAAAGTCAAGGACGGCCTCCAGATGACGGAGCTCTACAAGAAGTCTCCGGTCTCTGTCCGCTTCCTGGACACGACTCCCGAGACGCGGCTGAGCATGGTCGTGACCCCGGTGGACAGTGGCAAGGTGATTGTCTCCGACTTCGGTACGGTCGACGGCGACAAGAAATTGTCGGTCAGGATGAAGGACACGGTCAGCGTGGAGGGAGTGCGGCTCATCATCGCCCCTACCAACTACTACACGACCTCCTGGATGGGCGAGCATATTCAAGTGACGAAGAACCCCCTCTCGTCGGTGGTCGGCTACTTCGTCTCCAGTCTCGGCATCAGGCAGGAAGAGGACGAGGCCTCGATTCTCACCCTCTCCCTTAAGGACCGCTCCTCCGCAAGGGCGGAAGACGTGCTGAACATGCTGATCTCGGTCTACAACGAGGAGGCCATCAACGACAAGAACCAGGTGGCCATCAACACCGCCGAGTTCATCAACGAGAGGCTCATCATCATCGAAAGCGAGCTGGGAGGCGTGGAGTCCCATCTGGAATCCTTCAAGCGCGAGAACCGGATCGTGGACATCGCGACGACAGCCGGGATGTATGTCGGTGAGTCCCAGAAGTACAACACCAACGTGATGGAGCTTGAGACCCAGCTCCGCCTGGCCACCTACATCAAGGACTACCTCACGGATCCGACAAGGGAGATCGACCTGATCCCTGCCAACACGGGCATCAGCGACATGAACATCGAGAGCCAGATCGCCCAGTACAACACCGTGAAGCTGCGCCGCGACAAGCTCATCGAGGACAGCAGCGAGAAGAACCCGATCGTGGAGGAGCTGAACACCTCGCTGAGGGCGATGAAACAGTCCATCATCAGGGCCGTGGACAACATGATCGTCAGCATCAATGTCCGCCGCAACGACGCGCAGTCGCGTGAGTCACAGGCACAGTCCCGCGTCTCGTCCATCCCTACCAAGGAACGCCAGATGCTCTCGATCGAGCGCCAGCAGAAGATCAAGGAGTCGCTTTACCTCTTCCTACTGAACAAGCGCGAGGAGAACGCCCTCTCCCAGGCGATGGTGGACAACAACGCGAGGGTGATCGACGGAGCCTCCGGGCCAGGCGATCCGATCGCCCCGAGCAGGAACAAGATCCTGCTTCTGGGGCTACTGCTCGGACTGGCCGTGCCGGGAGTCATCTTCCTGATGATCATGTTCCTTGACACGAGGATCCACACCAGGAAAGACATCCAGGGCAAAGTCAGCGCACCGTTCCTCGGAGTGATTCCGGAACAGGACAAGGACAATGAGGGTTTCGCCTCGGAGGCGTTCAAGATTGTCCGCACGAACATGTCCTTCCTTTCAAGAAAAGAGAAGATCAAGGTGATAATGTGCACCTCGTTCAGTTCCGGGGACGGAAAGACTTTCGTCTCCGCCAACCTGGCTAAAAGCTTCATCTCCGCCAGGAAGAAGGTGATCATTGTGGATCTTGACATCCGTAAGGGAACCCTGACCTCACAGTTCGGCAAGCACAGCCACCACCACACCGTCGGCATCACAAACTTCCTGGCCGACTCTGACATAGCGCTGGACGACATCATCACCCACGAGACCGGTGTGGAAGGCCTTGACCTCATCCCGTCAGGCTCCATCGCGCCGAACCCCGCCGAACTCCTGATGGACGAGAGGCTGGATGAGATGTTCGCCGAGTTGAGGAACCGCTACGACATCATCATCACAGACTCCGTCCCTGTCGGTCTTGTGGCGGACGCGACGATCGCCAACCGCGTCGCCGACATCACGCTCTTCGTGGTGAGGGCCGGCCGCCTTGACCGTCGCCAACTTCCTGACATCGAGACCATGTACCAGGAGCGGAAACTCACGAACATGTCGCTGATCCTCAACGGCGCCGACTACCACCATCACGGCTACGGCTATGGTTATGGCTACGGGTACGGGTACGGCTATGGTTATGGCTACGGCTATGTGGATGGCAAGAAAAAGAAACGGAAAAAGTAGCCGCTGATCTTGTAGGGAGAAACATCTTCCTGCTCGGGGATAGTCCTGAATACAAATAAATGTTTTTAAATCACGAATAACTAGAATATTATACTTTATTTGTTGCATTTTTTCCAATTAATACATATCTTTGCTTTTGATTGGTTTAGAGCATTGCAAGACATTGAAATAACAATGATAATAAATTAGTTTTCAAGAAAATACTAATAAGAAGACAATATGAAAAAACATCTGATTACAGCGGCTATTGTCGTGCTGGCAGTAACCCCGGCACTTGCCCAGCCGTCAGTGAAAACAGACACAACGGTCAACGTCATCTATTCCGCAGACAAATTCAAAGTGGAGACCAATCATTTCAAATATGACTGGTTCATCAACGTCGGAGGCGGAGCCCAGATTTATTTCGGAGACCACGACAAGCAGGCAAAGTTCGGAGACAGGCTTGCTCCCGCATTGAACATAAGCGTAGGTAAATGGTTCACCCCGGCTGTCGGAGCGAGAATCGCCTACAATGGACTCAGCATGAGAGGAGCCACCCAACAAGGTCCGGACGAAGCGTTCTCGACAGGAAAGGAGGTTCCCGGAAAGGGCGGAAGCGGCTACTGGCTGAACAAGCAGAAATTCTCGTTCGGTGATGTCAGGATGGATGCCATGCTCAATCTTTGCAATGCGTTCCGCGGCTACAAAGCGGAAGGCCGCTTCTGGAATCCAAGCCTCTACGCAGGTCTGGGATTCGCCTGGACATACGATGAGCCAGGCAACGGCAAGTCCAGATCCCACGAGGTTTCCGCCAGCATAGGAACAAGCAATGACTTCCGCTTGAGCGACGCATGGGCGATAAACCTCGATGTTCGCGGAATGTTTGTCAATGACCGCTTCGACGGAGAGATGGGTCATCGCTGGGGCGAAGGTGTGCTGAGCGCCACGATTGGTCTGACCTACAACATCGCGCCACGCGGATGGAACAAGAGCAAGACCGTTGTCAAGACTGTCAATAACAACATAGCCGACTTCCAGAAGGCTCTCAGCGAGTCCGAAGCTGAAAGGATCAGACTCGAGAAGGAACTCGGCGAACTCAGAGCCCAGCCTCAGATTGTCGAGAAGCAGACCACGATCGCCGCTCCTTACTTCGTGATCTTCGAGATCAACAAGAGCAAGCTCAGCAAGGATTCCCGTGTGAACCTTGGAATGCTCGCCGAGATCATCAAGGCTAACAACATCAAGTACATCGTGACCGGTTACGCCGACGCCGCGACCGGGAACAAGAAGATCAATGACAAACTCAGCCGGAAACGCGCCGAGGCCGTCTATGAATGTCTCACTAAGGAATTCGGAGTTCCGGAGTCACTTCTTGAGATTGACCACAAGGGTGGCGTGGAGAACATGTTCTACGACGACCCTGCACTGAGCCGCGCGGCAATCACTAAAGCATTGTAGTTCCGCCTCTACCTGATTGACTGACCAAGACGGCGGCATGGCACCTCAAGAGTGCCGGCTACCGTCTCAGTCAGTTTTAAGAGAAGACATTTGGTAATGTCAGAATTCTAATTGAAATAAAGTTTTATGAATAAAATGAAAAACATCAAACGATTCTATGTCTCTCCAGACTCAAGGAGGGAAAGAGTGGTCATGGAAAGTACCGTCTGCGCCGGCAGCGAAGTAACTAAAATTAAATCCACCAAGGAGAACGTCGAGGTGGACGAATGGGATTCGATCCAGAATGGAGTAACCTTTGATTAATCTGAAAAAACAATGAGAAAAGCAAGCAGAACACTCGCGGCCGCATTCATGGCGGCTATCGTTCTTGCCGGGTGCCAGAACGAGGAACCTATGAATAAAGTGAAGGAGGGGCTTCCTGTAAGCCTTTCGTTCAATATGGAGGTGCCTGAAATGGACGAGATAACCGTCACAAGGGCAACAGAGGAGCAGGAGACAAGAGTCGAGAAGATGGCTATCCTCTTCTACAACGCCAATCAACCCAACTCGACACCGATCATCGTGAAGGTCAGGAATCTTGGCGAGCCAACAAGAAAGAACACCAACACCAACTGGCTCTACACGATCGAACTGAGTGAGGACCAGCTCACCGTCGGCGACAGGAAGGTGACCAGCGGCGAATGGTACATGTACCCGATCGCCAACTACGACAAGTACACGGTCGTCAATCTGGATGAACTGGCGGGGAAGACGCTCGCCGAGTTCAGGAGCCACACTATCACAGCCTCTGGACGTGACATCACTTCCACGTCTGTGCTGATGTCGGGACACTACGGCGACAAAGAGAACACTACCACCATCACTCTCCAGCCGGGCGAGAACACCTTCGACAAGGTCTTCCACCTCAAGAGGATAGTCTCCAAGAATGTCTTCGTACTCAAGAGCGGGACAGGGGTGACCTTCATTCCGAAGAATTACAGCATCTACAACTACTCCACATCGTCAACCCTGCTCCAGAGGGATGAGCTGAATGAATATGCCGGTGACGACACCTTCACCAAATTCGAGGAACTTCCTATCGCGGCTCCGGCCGCCGGCGGCGATTACTCTTTCTCATTCTACATGCCGGAGAATGTGCAGAAGCCGGCCGCCTCGCCGACTTCATGGTCTTACGCCGACCGCGAGAGAAGGGAGAGTGACTACAGCACATTCACCTATGCTCCGGCCAAATCAACCTACGTTGTGATCGAGGGTACTTACGAGGGTCCGGGCGAGAGCGGGACAGACCACGTGACAGGAACCGTGAAGTACACCATCCACCTCGGAGACTTCGGCAACAGCACCGATGCGTCAAACACGAAATTCGGCAACTTCTCCGTGACACGTAACGCAAGGTACACCTACACGATAACGGTCAACGGAGTGAAGAACATCATCGCCGAGGCAAAAAAGGTGAGCGACAATCAGCCGGGAGCCGAGGGACAGATCATCAAGCCGTCCCCGCACGTCATCGTCAACCTTGACGCACACTTCGAGAATGTGCTGCTGACATTCTCGAAGACAAACATCGAGAAATGCATTGTCAGCGGCACTGTACCTGCGGGAGACGGAAAGATGACATCCTTCACCGTTCATGAAGGATCAACAGATCCGCACTTTGAGGACATCGCCTGGGTGAAGTTCGGCAAACCTGAGAGTCAGACGAGATTCGCAAATTATCCTGGAGACGCCAACTTGGTGAACATCTACGACTTGATTGATGAGATAAAGGTCGGCACCACGACACACTGCATAATAAGCGGAGACGATGTCTACACGCAGGCCTACGTGGACGAGTACTTCTACAATGACAAGCCTTACAAAGACTTCGTCAACACGGATGACAGGATCTTGTCATTCACCATCGGCAATGCCCAGATCAGCGACGACGGACACAGCACCTACATTGAGGGCAGTGGCTTTACACTCCAGCAGGAGTCAATCAAGACATTCTATAAAGACAATGTGGGTAATCCATTCGGATTTGAATCTGTGGAGGAGACACCGGCAGCCGCTTTCACCGGTGATGACGACTATCCGGGAACGGAATTGCAGAACGGATTGAAAAACACCTGGGAGATCATCAACACTAAAACAACCAAGACGTGGATCGACTATGTGAACATTGCCCAAAACGGCTTCACAGGGGCGACTCCTCCTACCTCGGCCAACATAATGACCACTACCGGAGCCAATCCGATGTTCGAATGTCTCTCAAGAAACAGAGACCTCAACGGTGACGGCAAAATTGACGAGGACGAGGTAAGGTGGTACCTTCCTAGCGTCCGCCAATGCATCTTCGCCTGGTGCGGTAAGAAGTCTCTGCCTACAGAGATATCATTCGAGACGACGAACTATGCGACAAGTACAAACCAGGGCTTCCGTATCTGGTGGGCTTTGGAGGGTACCGCAATCAGTTCCTGGGCTAATAAAGAGACATATCCTATGATACGATGCGTCAGGAATCTTGGCACAAACTCAACCTCGGGTGAAGTCTCGGACATCACAAGTTGGGACCAGGATAACTATGTCGTGACAGTGAACGGCCTCAAGGACGAGACCTTGAGAACCAACATGCAGATCGGAGAGTATCCTGAGCACGAGAATTTCGATGCGGCGAGTACATTGCCTAAGGCTTTCAAGATCGCCAGTGCGGATCTGAACATTCCGGCAAGCGGAGAGGACACCTATGCTCCTGAAATCACAGTTGGCGAGCTTAATCCTACTGGAATACCAGAGAGTAATAGCAACACGACTCCTCATAATATAACTGTTCCGGTAACGATCACTAATTACGATGCGTCTAAGAACTACACCTATCAAATCGGAGCCGATAACGAAGTAAATGTTACGTCAGCAAAGTTCGATGTCAGTGTTACAATCAACCTTTCATCAACTTATAATAATGCTACAGCATCGAAAACAATTAAAATTAAGAGCAACAACGGCAATTACACATCCTTCAATGTAACTGTTACACTGACCACAAGAGGCTATATTAATAGATATTACACATACACATACAGCAAGTCTACGCCTCAACAAACAATAGTTACTGGTGGAACCCCAGCCAAAAACACCTTCAAGTACACTGAGATCATGAACGGTGACTGGTGCGAGAAATACTACCAGGAAGGCACCGACGATCTGGGCAAGTGGAGGATCCCGAACGAGAAGGAGCTCTACTTCATCCCAATGTACTGTGGTGAGGAGATTACCGGCAATCTCGCCGGTTACAAGCCTTCTGGAGCCCAAACCGAAACCGGAACCATGCGATACGCAGCCAAGACCAAATACAATCGAAACCTGATACATGACCCGTCAAATCCAGGTAATACATTCATGATCTACTACCTTCAGAAAGACGGATCGTCAGGTACGCCGATCGTAACAACCGGTCACGGACAGTCCGATGCGGACTTTACAATCCGATGCGTCCGTGACGCGCCTCAGGGTACCAGATCCTACGACTCCTCCTACAGTAGCGGAGGAACGGGCTTCGGACTGTAGAGACTTACCTAAAGACTTAACCTATGGGTAAATAGATTAAACTCTTTAACACATAGGTTATGAAGCGTACATATTCAGCATCTGTGCTGATGGTGCTGGCGGCACTGATGGCCGCCTCCTGCGCCGACAACAACGAGACGGAGGTACTGGAACAGGAGTCGATCTCCCTTACCGGAGAAATAGGACAGATTCCGGTGACAAGAACCCAGATCGACATCGAGCCGACCGAGGACGGATCCCTTGGGATATTGTGGTCCCCAGGAGACAGAGTCGGCGTGTTCGGAAACACCACCCCCAACGCCCCGTTCGACGGCACATTCTCCACTCCTGTGAGTTCCGGAGAGTTCAAAGGCTCGCTGTACACAAGCGACCGGCCAAGGTTCGCCTACTATCCTTACGTGGAAGGGGCGACGGACAGCAGAGCGATCCCGGTCAATGTGGCCTCAGTGCAGTACTACACGGACGAAGCCTCTATCGCCGCCAACGATGTGAAGGCCAGCGACACTCCCGTCATCAAAAAAGATGGAGGCTATGGGTTCATATTCAAGCCTCTGGTGTCCTTCCTGAAGGCGGAGGTGACATTCGGAAGCAAGCTTGACGAGGTCGCAAGCTCGGAGAGACTCCAGTCCATCATATTCAGACAGAAAGTTGAAGGGATCGCGGCGCCTCGCGCCTGGACCGGTGATTTCACGATGGATCTAACCAACCTGGCTTCGGGTCTTGCCGCTGTTGACGGAAAGACCTCATCCCAGATCACTGTGAAACTGGCGAAGAATGAGGAAGGTGGAATCTCGGTTGGCAGGAAGGCTGTCGTGTATGCCGCCATCGCGCCGGACATCAAGAAAAGTGACGAGATCGAGATTCAATTATTGACTGACTCCCACAAGGTGTCATTCGAGGTCAAGGCACTCGTCGATTTCCAGGCCGGAGCATGTTACGACATCCCTCTGAACCTTGATGACCTGAAGCCGGAGAACAACTGCACGGTCGAAAACATCAGCACGACTCCACTGGAGTTCAAGAGTTTCGGGTTCGAAATCGCCAAGAACGAGTCAAGCCTTCTGAAGAAGACGGCGGTTCTGAACACCAGTACCTCCAAGACCGAAGTCAAGGCCGCGGAGGATTTCAGCTGCGCGATCGACAAGAACGCCGGCACGGTCTCTTGCTGCATCCCTTACCTTTACAACTTCACGCTTGTACCGACGTTCACGGTACCTGAAGGAGTGAAGGTTCTTTGCAACGGTGAGGTTCAGGAAAGCGGTGTGTCAAGCCAGGATTTCCGGATTCCTGTTGAATATACCCTTGTCAGCGGCACGCAGAGAAAGGTGTTTACCGTTACCGTCACGAACACCGGACTGCCGGTGGTGGTTGTCAATGTCAACACTCCGGGAACAGTCAGCTTCCTTGACTTCGCCATCCCTGCCAAGAGTGCAGACTGGAGCGAGTCCGACGACATCGCTGTCTACAAAAACGGTGTGGCGGACTTGAATAAGGCCGGTTGCAGCATCAGGCTCAGAGGAAACACGTCATCCAATTACGACAAGAGGCCGATGGCTATCAAGCTGAACAGAAAGGCTGGCATCCTTGGGATGAAGGAGCACAAGAGATGGATTCTGCTCTCTCCGTGGACGGACATGTCACTCATTCGTAACTATCTGGCGTTCAACATCGCCCAGACTATCCAGAACCATTTCATCAACGGGCCGACAGACGGAAGCACCTTAGGTAAGGGACTGGTCTGGAATCCTTCAGGGCAGAACGTCGAGCTGGTCATAAATGGCATCCACGCCGGCAACTATCTTTTCTGCGAGCAGATCAAGATCAATAAGAACAGGCTGGAAATGACAAAACCGATATTCGAGGATGTCGTTGAGACAAACACCAGCCCTACCGTGAAGGATTGCAGCTACCTTATCGAGTTCGACAATAATTACGACGAGACCTGGAAATTCAAAACCACGATGCGTGAATTGCCTTGCTTGTTCAAGGATGACTTCAAGGTCACAGCGACGAATGGCACCACATATGATGGCAGCGCGATTTTCGAGAGCCTGAAAACCTACATCAACGCCATCGAGAGCAACCTTACTAATGGTTATTACACAGAGGCCTACAAGAGTCTCGACATCAACTCCGTGATCGACTACTGGTTTGTTTACGAGATCGCCATGAACGATGAGATCCAGCATCCGAAGAGTGTCTACATGTACAAGGACGGGGACGGAAAACTCAGCGCCGGACCGGTTTGGGACTTTGACAGCCAGAACTTCACGAATGTGGACACGGAAAAGAACGCGTACTACTATCACACATGGAGTTCACTTCTCATCGAAAGGGCCATTAATTATAATGAGACCCCAAGGAGGTACTATATGTGGTGGCCTCTGTTGATGAAGGATCAGAACTACATCAATAGGGTCAAGGCTCGCTGGGCGGATGTCTACCCAGACTTGATTGATGTCGCCAACAGAGTCGTGGAGGAGAGGCGCGCCGCAAACAGGCTTTCCGATGAGTATAACCGAAAGATTTGGAAGGTCGGTAATTATCTGGATGAGCATTGGCTGTGCGGTGACGAGAAGATGGAGTTCGACGATGTGATGGACAACCTCAAGTACTGCTACAACAAGCGTCTTGAGAACCTCAACAACACCATCACCAACCTTCGTAAGTGGAACTGATCACACCACACCGATGAATCTCTGATCTTACCCTTTGATTATTAACGGCAATTTTGCTAATTTTGCGTTCCGGTGAGAGGTCTTGCTCAGGCCTCTCACCGCTTTTGTGAAGAGTCATTTCTCCACTATAGGGAACAGTAAACTCTGAGTTATTCAATTTAATATACCTATAATCCCTGATCCAGTATATGCCGTAATTTATTTACGGATACGTTGTTTTTTTGTACCTTTGTAGTCAAAATATCACTAATCAATATTGTCATGTTAACGAGATTTGCAGTTAAGAACTATAGAGGGTTCAAGAATCGTATCGAGTGGGACTTGTCTCATCCGAGCAATTATACGTTCAATAACGATGCAGTACGTAATGGCATTGTAAAGAACGGTATTATCTACGGACCGAATGGAGCCGGTAAGTCGAACTTCGGATTGGCAATATTCGACATTGCCAACCATCTTTCTCACAAGTGGAAGAAGCCTGATTACTATCTGAATTATGCGTGTGCGTCATGCCACAACGAGCCGGTTGATTTCGATTACACATTTTCTTTCGACGGTCATGTGGTAGTATACAGTTACAGTAAAATAGCATCGGAACTGAAAGGCGATATCATCAGCGAAAAGCTAATAGTAGACAAAAAAGAGATTCTTGTTAAAGACAAAGACGAATTGGCTATTTCCGAAGAATTTGGCTTGACCGCCGTTGCCATTCAGAATCTTAAAGATAGTGCCAACAACATTTCTATAGTAAACTATCTATTGAGTTCTGTGCCACTTCCCAAAGACCATGCCCTGCTACAACTTCGCGATTTCGTAGAGAATATGCTATTCTTCAGAAGTCTCGACTACCGTGAATTCATTGGCTTGAAGGAAGGTGGCAGCAACGTGGAAGAGTATATCATAAAGAACAACCTTGCTGACGACTTTGCAGCTTATTTGAAAGAAGTAAGTGGTCAGGAGTATGAGTTTGCACCTAACACGAAGGGCGACAACATTCTCTTCTGCATAATGAACGGTGTGAGAATTCCGTTCCAATGGGTTGCATCCACAGGCACAAGGAATCTGGAGTTGCAGTATTATTGGCTGAAAGAGATGGACAACGCTTCGTTCGTCTTCATCGACGAGTTTGATGCTTTCTACCACCACGAACTATCATATAAGATTTGCAAGCGATTGTTTGAAGGCAACAACCAGGTGTTCGTAACCACCCACGACACATTCCTTCTTTCCAATGACTTGCTTCGTCCTGATTGTTTCTTTATCCTCAGGAACAACGAAATAAAGGCTATTTGTGACTTGACGGACAAGGAACTTCGTTTTGCCCATAACTTGGAGAAACTATATAGAGGCGGAACTTTTGGCCTATGATTCTGTTTGTATTTGAAGGCGACGAGCGTGAGCCTCGCCTGTATAGAACATTGGAAAGACTCTATTTCCCGAAGGTAAATGACAATATCATTTGTTCTTTCGGGAATAACATATATGACCTTTACAATGAGCTGAAGGAATATGAAGACGGTGGAGATATTGTTTCTGTCATGCGAGAACGCTTGGCAGCAAGAGGTGACTCCATCTTGAACGGTATCAGAAGTTCAGACATTTCGGAAATATTCCTATTCTTTGACTATGACTTCCAACACTCTCACCTTTCGCTTGAAGAAATCAATCAAAGAGTAGAAGAGATGCTGGCATTGTTTGCAGACGAAACCGAGAACGGAAAGCTCTACATCAACTACCCGATGATTGAGTCCATCCGCTATACCAAGGAACTTCCCGACAACGATTATGCCAACTATGTAGTAAGCAGAGAAGAGTGTAAGGATTTCAAACGTCTGGCTCGTAATTTTTCGGCTTATGACAGTCTCGACCACATCTTGCTCAAGGATGGCGAAACGCCGACCAAGGAAAAGTATATGAAGGTGAAAGACAACTGGCAATTTCTTAAGCAGATGAATGTCAGTAAAGCTAACTTGCTTATAGCAGGAGTAAATGCGATGCCAAAGGAGAAGTCTGTTGTCAATCAGCTATCAATATTCGAAAGGCAACTCTTGCTCCATGTCAAACCCAATAGAAGTGTTGCTGTATTAAATTCTTTTCCTATTTTCATCTACGAGTATATGAAATAACAATGTGCATACGGTTCCTTATTTATGAACCGCAAAGATACTCCGGTGGAGTTATGCGGAAAAGACGGGGTTTACCGAATGCTTACGACTGATCACACCACACCGATGAATTTCTGATCTTACCCTTTGATTATTAACGGCAATTTTGCTAATTTTGTGTCCCGGTGAGAGGTCTTGCTCAGGCCTCTCACCGCTTTTGTGAAGAGTCATTTCTCCACTATAGGGAACAGTAAACTCTGAGTGTAAGCATTCGATAAAGTACGACTGTCAGTTTGCTCACGAAGGCCGCCTGCGAGTCACGCTCGTGAGC
>ERZ1023899.148-NODE-148-length-13705-cov-6.997216_pt1 | contig 13705 bp, 9 predicted proteins | sample MGYA00380400_ERZ1023899 | MGnify/ENA primary metagenome ERZ1023899 (study PRJEB33179, sample SAMN07448996) | human gut metagenome | biome: Human-gut; feature: Human associated habitat; material: Faeces | host: Homo sapiens | place: India: Bhopal | collected...
GCTTCAGGTAATCAAGAATTATATCGACACATTACTTGAGTTCCCGTGGAGCAATTTTACGGAAGAAAATAACGATATAAAACACGCAGAGAAGATACTCAATGAAGACCACTATGGACTTACCAAAGTCAAAGAAAGAATCCTTGAGTTTATTGCGGTAAAAAGTCTCAGTAAAGAAAGCGATGCACCTATTATCTGCCTTGTAGGACCTCCGGGAACAGGTAAAACCTCCGTTGCCATATCGGTAGCGAGGGCGTTAAACCGGAAATATGTCAGAATATGCCTTGGCGGCGTCAGGGACGAAGCAGAGATAAGAGGTCATAGAAGAACCTATGTAGGTGCAATGCCCGGACGTATCGTTGAAGGAATAAGCCAGGCAGGGACACTTAATCCGCTTATGCTTTTAGATGAAATTGATAAAGTGGGAACGGACAGCAGAGGAGATACTGCCTCAGCACTTCTTGAGGTACTTGACAGTGCCGAAAATAGTGCGTTTCACGACCATTTTATGGAAGTACCGGTGGATTTGTCAAAGTGCTTTTTTATGGCAACAGCAAATGACACACAGACAATTCCAAAGCCATTGCTTGACCGTATGGAGGTTATCGAAATTAACAGCTATACAGAGACTGAAAAGTTTCATATAGCCAAAGAACACCTTATTCCAAAACAGATTAAGAAAAATGGCTTAATGGCTAAACAGCTATCATTCAGCAAAGATGCAGTCAATGGTATAATAGACGGATATACAAGAGAAGCAGGAGTCAGGGAATTAGAAAGAAGCATTGCTGCGGTATGCCGTAAAGCGGCCGCAAAAATAGTTTCCGGAGAGACACAGACTAACAAAATCAAAGCTTCTAATCTTAAAGAGTATCTCGGTACCATTAAGTTTGATAAAGAAGAAGCATTAAAATCCGATGCTGTAGGTATAGTAAAAGGACTTGCGTGGACAGCGGTTGGAGGCGTGACTCTTGATGTGGAAGCCTGTATTATGGACGGTAAAGGCGAGATTACGCTTACAGGACAGCTTGGAGATGTGATGAAAGAGTCGGCAATAGTCGCACTGGGATATATAAGATCCAAAGCATCGGAATACGGAATAGATAAGGAACTTTTTGAAAATAAAGATATCCATATACATATTCCGGAGGGCGCGGTGCCAAAAGACGGACCATCCGCAGGAATTACAATGACGCTGGCGATGCTGTCCGCGTATACTAACCGTAAAGTAAGCCATGAATATGCCATGACCGGGGAAATAACGCTTCATGGTAATGTGCTTCCTATAGGCGGACTTAAAGAAAAAATTCTGGCAGCCAAAAATGCCGGAATAAAAAAGATTATTGTTCCTGATAAAAATAAAAAAGATGTTCTTGATATAGAAGCCGAAATTCTTGAAAATGTTGAGATAATTTATGTAAAGAAAATGGATGATGTAATCCGTAGAGCACTTTGCAAGGAGGACTAAATGGTAATAAAAAGTGTAAATCTTGAAACTGTATGCGGAATAACAAGTAAACTTCCCGAAAATACACTTCCGGAGGTCGCTTTTGCAGGCAAGTCCAATGTAGGAAAATCCTCATTGATTAATGCCATAATGAACCGGAAATCCTATGCAAAGACATCTTCGCAGCCCGGTAAGACACAGACAATTAATTTTTACAATATCAACAATGTTTTTTATTGTGTGGACCTTCCGGGATACGGATATGCCAAGACAACCCTTGAGACAAGGGCAAAATGGGGAAAGATGATTGAACGCTATCTTAGCACCTCAAAACAACTGCAAAGAGTGTTTCTTCTTATCGATATCCGCCACGCTCCATCTGAAAATGACAGACTTATGTATGAATGGATTGTAAGTGAAGGGTATGAACCTGTAATTATTGCAACTAAACTGGATAAAATAAAAAGAAGCCAGATACAGAAACAGGTAAAAATATTGAGAGAAGGTCTTGGAATGTCAAAAGAAGGAATACTGGTTCCCTTTTCGGCAGAAACAAAACAAGGACTTGAAAATATCTGGGAAATAATAGACAATGCCGTACTCAAAACTGAATAATTTAATAAAAACACTTAAAAATAGTCGAAGATGATAAATTTGTATCAGTTAGTCATCTTTCACTTATTTTTTTTGAATGATAATATATATCTGGTTAGTTAAGACTAACTAAGTGTGAATAATCATTATGAACTCCTTATAACAGTAAATGCCAATACTGTGTATGCGGGAAAACCCCGCATAAGGAGTTTAGGATGAAATGAAAAGGAGATATGAACCATGAGTTACCTTGAAATTGAAAAAGTAATCGGAAGGGAAATCCTTGATTCCAGAGGAAATCCTACAGTAGAAGCAGAAGTATATCTTATTGACGGAACTGTTGGAAGAGGGACTGCACCAAGCGGAGCGTCAACAGGTGAATTTGAGGCTCTTGAACTTAGGGATAATGATAAAGCAAGATACCTGGGAAAAGGCGTTTCAAAGGCTGTAGAAAATATTAATACTGTAATTAATGATGCAATCGCAGGAATGGATGCATCTGACATATATGCAATCGACCGCGCAATGATTAAAGCTGACGGAACAAAAGATAAATCAAAATTAGGTGCAAATGCAATACTTGCGGTATCAATTGCATGCTGCAGAGCCGCATCAATTTCCCTTGATATTCCATTATACAGATTTTTAGGCGGAGCATCTGGAAACAGACGGCCTGTTCCGCTGATGAAAATTATTAACGGCGGAAGCCATGCCCTTTCATCAGGACTTGACGGTCAGGAATTTATGATTATGCCTGTAGGAGCACCTTCTTTCAAAGAATGTTTAAGATGGTGTTCAGAAGTATTCCACAACCTTGCGGCAATACTTAAAGAAAGAGGACTTGCAACAAGCGTAGGAGATGAAGGTGGTTTTGCACCAGCACTTAAGTCGGACGAAGAAGCTATTGAGACAATTCTTGAGGCAGTAAAGAAAGCCGGTTACGAACCATACAAAGATTTCAGAATCGCTATGGATGCTGCATCATCAGAGTGGAAGAGTGAAAAAGGAAAAGGCTATTACAAACTTCCGAAGGCAGGTACAGAATATACATCTGCAGAGCTTGTAGAACATTGGAAAAAACTTGTAGATAAATATCCTATCATCTCTATTGAAGACGGTCTTGACGAAGAAGACTGGGAAGGCTGGAAAATTCTTACAAAAGAACTTGGAGATAAGGTACAGCTTGTAGGAGATGACCTTTTTGTTACCAATACCGAAAGGCTTTCAAAGGGTATAGAACTTGGATGCGGTAATTCAATTCTTATTAAGCTAAACCAGATTGGTTCGGTATCAGAGACACTTGAGGCAATTAAGATGGCACATAAAGCAGGCTATACCGCTATATCAAGCCACCGCTCAGGAGAAACGGCAGACACAACAATAGCAGACCTTGCAGTGGCTCTTAACACATGTCAGATAAAGACAGGAGCACCGTCAAGAAGTGAAAGAGTAGCCAAGTACAATCAGTTACTGCGAATTGAAGAAGAACTTGGTGAATCAGCAATATATCCGGGAATCAAAGCATTTAATGTGAAATAATTCTGTACAGATACTATAGGGACCTCCCTTTGTGGCGTAGTTTGCCACAGAGGGAGGCTTTTTTCTGCCTTATAATAACTTATCATTGAGATTATGTTGGTAATTTGGTATCATATATACAAGTGTATTGGTGTGTAAATTATGAAACTATAAAGAAATCCGGAGGATTACATATGAGAACACGTAAATCAAGTATAGTGGGAAAAATGTGCTTTTTTATAATTATATCTACATTGTTTACCGCATTGGCAATAAGCATTGTATCAAAGAAAAGCATGAGCAGTTCAATTAAAGAGGAGAGGGATGGCAAGGCAGCTTTTATTGCCAGGGTAATACAGGAAGAACTTGGAGATGATGTCATAGAGGACATTGCAGCCAAGGGTGAGAACAGCAGCAATTATGATGATTTTAAGAAACTTGCGGATAAATATTCCGAAACGGAAGATGTAGAAAGCATATATATTGATGAAAACAGCAAGGCAGTAGTTGTGGCTATGAATACCGCTGATATCAATAAAGAGGTTACAGGTTATGTAAAGCATATATGCTTTGTGGCATGTGCGGTATTTGCTGCGGTTCTTTTATTGTATTTCTTTGAGTCACTGACGATAAGACGTAATTTCAGAAATATTAATACGACAATTAAAGAATTGGGAAGCGAGAATGGTGACCTTACCCGCAAGCTTGACATACATTCCGGGGATGAACTTGAGATTCTCGGCAGCGGGCTTAACAAACTTTTGGACAGAGTACAATATATTATTAATAATATAGCAAAAGGTACAGATAATATTAATGAAAGTATGACATCTATTGGAAATGTTATGAGTGATGCAGAAGCTAAGGTAACATTAATCAATGATGATATGAATAATATGGTAGCAGCCACAGAAGAAATAGCTGCGTCAACGGCAACCGCTTTTAACGAAGTGACAGAATTTTGTCAGGGAACCGAAAAAATAGCTGAACTCACCGAAAAAAATACAGAACTTGCAAAGAAAATCAACAATATTTCCGGAAAAATTGCAAAACATTCTGATGAAGCAAAGGTTAAAGCATCAGACAATTATGAAATTATGAGCAGGAAACTCGAGACAGAGGATGCTAATGCAAAGTCTGTTGAAAAGATTAATGCATTGTCCAATGACATACTTGCGATTTCTGATCAGACTAATCTTCTTGCAATTAATGCAAGCATAGAGGCAGCAAGGGCAGGAGAAGCAGGCAGGGGATTTGCGGTAGTTGCATCAGAGATAAGCACTCTTGCAGAAAGTACCAATAAGGCAGCTAATGAGATACAGGTCGTAAGTAACACGGTAATGCAGGCTATAGAAGGACTTGAATCAATTTCAGCACAAATGCTTGCATATATAAGGGACAATGTACTTAAAGATTACAGTGACTATTCACAGGCAAACAGACAATTTGCAAGTGATACTGAAATTATGAACCGCGATATGGAAAATTTATCTGATATAGTTAAGAAGTACGGAGAGTCTGTTGAAGAACTCAGGACATCGATAGAGTCTGTAAGTTCGGCAGCAGAAGAAAACAGTGCCGAGATAATTACGGTGGCAGATATGGTAGATAAATTTGATGCAGCAATGAAAGATACCGTGGCAATGACCAAAGCTAATATGGAGACAGCAGCAGATATGAAAAAAATCGTGTCTGACTATAAAACATCAGACACTGAAAACAAACCGGACCGATAACATGGAGCATATGGTGCTGCCGGCGATGGATAAAAGCATCTGACGTTTCCATAAATGTAATGCAGCCACTACAAGGCAAAAATCAATATCAAGGAGATTTGTATGAAATTATGGAAAATCGGCGTTCTGGGGATAGCTGCAGCACTTTTTTTGAATGGCTGCGGTAAGGATTGTAAAGATAAAATAATTAATCCTTCAATGGAAGATATAACAGCGGTAAGTGAAGTTGAGACAACCAAGAATTTTATCAAAAATACTTACACGGGGATAGATATCCGTAACAAGGGTGAAATTACCAATGAAACGGGGGATGTGTCCCGTATTGGAATGAATATGTATCAATCCCGTATCAATGACAAAGATTTTTATTTTAATGATGTGGCTGTCCGTGATGGAAAAATGATTGTTGCATATTCACTTGTGACCAGAGTATATAATGAAGGCGAAAAAGAAAATAATCATAATTACGGAATGGATATATATGAAATACACATAGCAGTAATCAATATTAATAATAAGGAAATTATAAAAGATTTTGTGCCGGGAAAGGAATTCCTTAATGTTGTTTTTGACAGAGGCGGTATAAGATGTCTTAAGAACTGCTACGGTGGTACGGAAGGCACATATTATGATTACAGCCTTAATAAATTATTTGATTTTAAATGCGATTACGATAATCAGGGTTATTTTTCCGAAAACGGCTGCAGAATATATTACTTTGAAAGAAATAAAATATGTATGTATAACCCGGAGAATGGCTCAGTCAGCAATGTAAAGCCTCATAACAAAATGCTGATAACGGCAATTAACGGCGTTTTTACCGATATGAACAGTATTGATTATGTATCGGTATCGGGAATAGGAACAGACCTTAAATCCTATAATGGTATCTTCAGGACGGATACCGGGGAATTTATATATCTGAACAGATACACCGGGACAGATGTTTATTTTGATACTACTTCGGGTAATGGCATAATATGGGAAGAAAGAAACAATTCTTCAGACATTCATAATTGGAAAGTATATCTTCCGGATGACAAAATCTGCAATATCAGATATAGTGGAGAGACACAGGATATTTACTTCAAGGTATTGGATAACGGAGATATATTTTTTTATGGATATAACGGAGAATATGTTGAAATGACATTGTTTGACGGTTATAATTACAAGTGTAAAGGAATTACAAGGCTTGACATCAGAACAATGTTTGATGATGCCGTGAATGGATATCTCATATCTCAGGTTGAGCCGGTATATCTTAACGATAATGGGATTATGATTGTATTAAGTGATGGCAATTCAGGCAACTATTATTTTGAATGGGATATAACCCGGAACAGTGAATATAATGTTAATATAGAAATATATGGTGCAGATGAAGACTTTCCATCGGTTGCATCTATGGCAGAATTATATGATCCTGAATTGTTTGTACCGGGTAAATTATCTGACGGACTTCTTCCACTGAATGACCGGGTAAAAGATATTGAGGACAAATATAATATAAAAATAAGCATAGGCGAAGAATGCAGCAATATCATCGGCGGATACGCAATAAGAGCACTTACCGATTATGATTATGTTAACAATGCTTTGGATATCCTTGATGAAGAATTGTCAAAATACCCTGAAGGTTTCGTAGAGCAGATCAGATATGGGAATTATGATACGATACATTTTTATATCGCAGCGGATCTGATAGGAATATCATCTGAGACGTTGAACACCGCAGGTGGTTTCCAGATGGAGATAGGCAATGAATCTGTTATTGCGGTGGATTTTACTAATTTTACGGTCGCAAGAACTACAATTCATCATGAACTAGGTCATTGTATAGATGATACTCTTACATATAATGGTTATATGGATGAGAATATCTGGAATAGCTATAACCCATTATCTGTAACAGGAGGATCTATATATACAGATACTTATGATTTGTTTGGAAATTACGGCGATGAGGTATACGCTTACGGTTCTAATGGTGAAGATTGTGCAAATTCATATTTTGTGGACACATATTCAATGACTTATCCGTCAGAGGACAGGGCAAAGATATGGGAAAATATAATGTCTGACGAGAAATATGTGTATTGGGAAAAGACCCCGCACCTTACAGCAAAACTTAATTACTATGCCGAATGTATCCGGCAAAACTTTGATTCTACCGGATGGAATAATGTCCGTTGGGAAAAATATATGAATAAATAACGTAGGAGGAAAAATGGGAGCAGATTATTTAATTTTTACTGATGTATCTACGGATATAGATAAGGAAATGCTTAAAAAGTACGATGTCAGGTTCGTACCGATGGAATATGTGTTAGGCACGGACACATTTTACTGTGAACAGCCTGAAACGGAGGAGATGATGCACAATTTTTACGAGAAACTCCGTAATAAGATAGAAACACATACAAGTCAGATTACCCCTAACAATTATTATGAAGTATTTGAACCCTTTGTAAAAGAGGGGAAGTCTTTGATATATATTTCATTATCAAGCGGATTAAGCAATACTTACGAATCAGCCCTTCTTGCAGCCAATAATCTTAAAGAAGATTATGAAGATGCGGAAATTGAGATTGTGGATTCGCTTTCAGCAACAGGAGGAATGGGCATTTTATGTGAAATTGCGGGAATGAATCGCGAAAAAGGAATGAATTGCAAGGAAAATGCGGAATGGCTCAGAAATAACGCAACCAGAATCAATCATTGGTTTGAAGTGGAGGATCTTATATACCTTAAAAGGGGCGGAAGGGTATCAGCCGCAACTGCTGTTATAGGAACCGCACTTAATATCAAGCCGGTGCTTAGAATAGACAGGGAAGGCCATCTTGAAAATATTGATAAGAAAAGGGGCAACAAGCTTGCCTTGAAAGCACTCTTTGACAGGTTTTCGGAAAGTTTTGACATGCATATAGAATATCCTGTATATATATCGTGTGCGGATAATATGAAAGATGCAATGACACTTAAGGAAATGATTCTTGAAAAATATCCGGAGGCTGTGGTAAGAGTAACGATGTTAAGCCCGATAATAGGAGCACATACGGGACCTGATATAGTTGCACTTATCCATTACGGAAAAGAAAGAGAATAGTTACATAGATTACCTGTGGTTCGTAACCACAGGTAATTTGGTTTCTATGGTGTAGTTATCAGGTACTCTGTGGGCATGGGGAACCGCTATGTGCCCTTCCCTGTTAAGGATACGTCTCACATAGTCTCCTTCATTGGAAAGCGGTGTGTCAAACTCCATGCCGTAAAGGCGGTCATTCTCTGCACTGCCGATTTTATGCAGGTCTGATCCTGCTGTCATGAATATATTATGTTCCCTGCAATATATCTCAGCATTATGGTTGTTATACATGTGGTTAAATGTATTATATCCCTCCATGGCGTCACATGTATCGGGGTTAAGATATATCGTGTTAAGGTAGTCACGCTCGCGGAACGGATGTGCCTGTACTACCAGCCCGTTATCCCTGTGAATTACGTCATACTGTTCTGCACGGCTGTAAGACATTATGTCAGGATGGTCTAAAAGCCACTTTTTATCAAGTCCGTAAATCAGAAATTCATCGCCGTCAAAATTGGCTTCCCAGCCGAAAAATACAGGAAAATCAATGGCATCTCCGGCTTCTTTTGCTAATTCATAACTGCGGCAGAACATATTGACCCTGTCTTCCCAGGGAAGGTCATTGGAAATACGACAGTTGCCGTTAAAAAAATGGTCTGTTATAAATATACCACTGTAGCCTAATGATTTATAATAAGCAGGATATTCTGCAGCACTTGTTGAACCGCAGCGGCTGCTTTCTTTTGTATGTAAATGAGTCTCATATTTAAACATAATTGCAGAACCTCCGCTCTTGATTATATCATATTATTGATTTAGAATGAATTATATATGAGGTAAATTATGAAAAAAGTTCTTAATTCAGAGGCAGTTAAAATTATTGCACTGGTAACAATGCTTATTGATCATATAGGCTATATTATGTACGGACATATTGATACAGGTGTATACAATGTGCTGAGAGGAATCGGAAGAATATCTTTCCCACTTTTTGCTTTTTTAATAGCGGAAGGTTTTTTCTATACAAAGGATGAAAAGAAATATTTATTAAGAATAATGAGTTTTGCTTTTATATCCGAAATACCATTTAATATGATGACAGGAGGCAGAATAATATACACCGGTTCAGTTAATGTTCTGTTTACGTTTACGATAGCACTTCTCGTACTGTACGTGTGCAGATATTACGATAAAAAGGGACTGGGCTTTGGCATATTGCATTTTCTGACAGCTGTTGTGGGAATGGCGCTTGCTTTTTTAATAAGGTCAGACTATTCCTACTGTGGAGTGGCTCTTGTATTTGTGTTTTATTACATGAGATATAACAAAGGCACAGGATACTATTTTACGTCCGCGCTTATAATGACTTTATATGGCGAAAGCATAAGCTCTCTGGCAGCAGTTTTTTCACTTGTTTTTATCTACTTGTATAATGGAGAAAAGGGTAAATACGGTAACAGAATAAAATGGTTCTTTTATGTATTTTATCCTGTTCATATGATGATACTTGGTATTATTGGGAGGTTTTTGTAAATGGCAGATATAATTGATTACATGGAGTGGAGGGGCGACGTTACTTTTGATATGATTCCTGTTAATGAAGTTGATGGGTTGATCTTTTCTCAATTTGCATACATTCCGTTAGAGGGTGTTATTGATGATATGTCAGGAGAGATGAGTGTTCTTGAAGCAGGAAACAGATTTTTTGATATCCATAGTGAAGAAGAGATAAGCGGATATACAGAATTATTAAAGAATTGCTGCCGGGTTTTTAAGGGAATGATGAATTGCGACAGGTTTAAAAATTTAAAAATAAAGTATTATCATGCCGATTTTGATCCTGAAATATCCAAACAGTTTGGCGCAGTGACTATTGTAATCCATGATGATTTGTATTATGTGGCATTCCGCGGTACAGATGATTCTTTAGCAGGATGGGAAGAAGATTTTAAGGCGTGTTATACAATGCCTGTTGAAGCACAGGTAGAGGCAGAAAGTTATCTTGGCAGGATTTTTAATGATTATGATGGTAAAATATATATCGGAGGGCATTCCAAGGGAGGAAACCTTGCAGTATATGCGGCAATGACTGAAGGTTATAAGCACAGGGACAGGGTCGTAAGAATACATAATTTTGACGGACCCGGATTCCTGGAGGAATATGTCAAGACAACTGAATACCAGACTATGGCAAAAATAGTCGAAAATTATAATCCTAAGGCATCTATAGTGGGAATGATAATGTTCCGTGATGATGATTGCGTAATAGTTGAAAGCTCTGAAAAAGGACTTATGCAGCATGCGGGAATTTCATGGCAGGTCAAGGGTACACATTTTGTTACTGCAGACAGCTTTGAAAATTTCAGCATGGTATTCAGCCAGGCAAATAAGACGTGGATTAATGGAATAAGTGAAGAAGAAAGGGAACTTTTTATAGAAATTGTATTTCGTATATTAAGGGACGGTTTCGACACGGTTACAGGTCTTAAAGAAGGCTTTTTTACAACTGCCACTGCTATCATAAAGTCTTATAACGGAATTGAAAAAGAAACCAGACGTATGATAAGAAGGATAGTTGGACATGTTATAAAACTTAGTAAGGAATCTTATTTTGAAACAAGAAAAATGATAAAATCTTCAGAAGAAAAGGGAAATTGATATGGACGTTAGTTTATATCTGTGTTAATATACTACTTAGACTAAAGACCGTGTCTGAATATCTTTAAAAGGTGAATATTATATGAAAAATATTGAGAGGTTTGATACTGTAACGGGATTACCATACTATGACAGTTTCATTGGGATAGCGAGGGAAGAGTTAGCTAATAACTTTGTACCGGGGCATTATGTTCTGATAGCGACGGATATTAGTAACTTTAAGTACATTAATCATATTTACGGATATAGTAAAGCTAATGAATTATTGCGTGATTTGATAGCATTGATTAGTAATAGTGATGATGGAAACGTTTCCACCTGCAGGACCCATTCGGATCATATAATCAGCCTTTTTAAATATAACGGAGATAAGACGGCATTTTGCAGCCGTGTGGACAGATACAGCAGGGATTTTGTTAAAGGTAATAACAGAAAATATCCTTCGATTATGCTTCACCTTAACAATGGTATACTTTTTATTGATGAATATAATGATGATTTAATATATTGCATAGATAAGGCTAACGTTGCAAGACGCAGGGCTAAGGGTAATTATTGTGTGTCCAGTGTGATCTTTTCAGACGACATGATGGATAAGGAAGAGGAAGATGCTAAGATACTTGCCGTATTTGATACAGCAATTAAGAATGGCAATATTAAGACCTTTTATCAGCCAAAGATTAATATCCGGACCTATGAAATTAATGGTGCTGAAGTACTTAGCAGAATTTATGACAGCAACGGCAAGATGCTGTACCCTGATACATATATCCCGGTTCTTGAGAACAGCGGTAAGGTTGTGGAACTTGACCGTTATGTTATGAGGGAAGCATTTGCTTCCGTCAGAAAGTGGATTGATATGGGATGGAAAGTGGTTCCTGTGTCAATTAATCTTTCAAGAATGCATTTTTATGAGAGCAATGTGGCTGATAATATATATAATGAGTTTAGACGTTACAATATTCCTGTGGAATATGTAGAACTGGAACTGACAGAGTCCTTATTTTTTGCAGATTCAGACATAATTATAAGAGAAATTTCCAAGCTTAGAAACTATGGCTTCAAAGTAAGCATGGATGATTTCGGAGTTGGATACAGTACACTTAATACACTGGGTACACTTCCGGTAGATATTATTAAATTTGACAAGGGTTTTATAAGCAATAGTATGAATAATGAAGCAGTTTACCAGATACTGCAAAGTCTGGTACATGTATTCAGACAGATTAATTATGATGTGATTTGTGAAGGAATAGAGACAAAGGAACAGGAAAAGCTTATTTTTGAATGTGGTTGTGATAACGTTCAGGGTTTTCTGTATGACAAGCCTCTTGAAAGAGATATATTTGAGGACAAGTATCTTAAGAAACAACCTATACAATGCCTGGAGGGATAGTACTTGATTTGCTGTGACGGAATTTTTTTTGATGAACTCACAAGGCTGCCATATGACAGATATTTTGTAAGGCAGGCTCAGGAACTAATTAGAAACCAACTGAAGAGACCTGTAATGATTTCACTTGATATAAGTAATTTTAAATATTTTAATCGGATGTATGGTTATAAAGAAGGTGACCGGCTTATCAGTAGAATGGTGGAATGTTTCTGCCATAATAACGCTGACTGTGTACTGGCATACAGAATATATGTTGACCATATTATCATATTGATTGAAGCAGAAGGATTGCCGGAGAAAGTATTCAAGGCAAAATATAACTATATGTTATCCCGTTTCAGTGAGAAGACGAATATGGAATTTCCTTTGGCACGAATAAGACTTTACCTCGGTGCATATTATGTAGAAGACAGAGATGAAGACATCGGGATAATAATTGACAAGTCACAATATGCAAGACGTAGTATTAAGAAAAATTATCTTACCGGTATTGCAATTTTCAGGGCAGATATGGAAAAGAAAGCTGTTGATGAAGCTAAAATAATTCCTATGTTTTATTCAGCTTTGGAGAATGACAGAATAGAAGTGTACATACAACCCAAATTTTCAATAGATGATGAACGCCTTATCGGCGGCGAAGCACTTTCAAGGATAATGGATAATGACGGAAATATAATACCTCCGGGAATGTATATAGATATACTTGAAAGAACCAATTTAATTTCAAAGCTTGATGGGTGCGTAATCAGAAAGCTGATTGCAATTCAGAAAAAATGGATGGACGAAGGAAGGCCGCTTACAACAATATCCCTTAATCTTTCCAGGGTTGACCTGTTAGAACAGGGATTCGTTGACAGTATTCATCGGGCAATTGTTGAATCAGGTGTTCCATCCGGGTATTTTGAATTTGAACTGACGGAGACGGTCTTTTGCGAAAATATTACAGAAATCACAAAACAAATTGATTTTCTGAAAGAAAAAGGGTATAAAATAAGTATGGATGATTTTGGCTCTGGCTATAATTCACTGTACATGTTAGGAAAGATACCCGTTGACATAATCAAGTTCGACAGAGGTTTTGTACTTAACAGTCTCCACGGAGAGACCGGTCGGACAATAATGAAGAATCTCATACATACCTTTACAGAGGTTGATTTTGAAATTATCTGCGAAGGCATTGAAAATAGAGAGGAAGAAAGCATCGTGTACAGTTGCGGATGTAACGCAGTACAGGGTTATCTTCATGATAAACCATTACCATATTATAT
>ERZ1023899.149-NODE-149-length-13700-cov-8.359252_pt1 | contig 13700 bp, 6 predicted proteins | sample MGYA00380400_ERZ1023899 | MGnify/ENA primary metagenome ERZ1023899 (study PRJEB33179, sample SAMN07448996) | human gut metagenome | biome: Human-gut; feature: Human associated habitat; material: Faeces | host: Homo sapiens | place: India: Bhopal | collected...
GATGAAGACGTATCTTACCCAAATTGTAGCGGTATGGCCTTCCTTCTTGTAGATGGCGGACTTGTCGGCAGGAGTGAGAACCCACTCAAGAGTAGATACTCCATCGTTGGATACCTTTTCGGTAACAACACCGATCGCCTCGGCAGCCTCTGTGAACTTGGTGTCAGCGAAGCTGTACTGAACAGCCTTAGACTCCTCTGTCTGGAGAGCGTAAACCTTGTCGAAGGCAACCTCGTCAGCGTCAACAGTGACATAGATCTTGGTCATTTCGTCAGCCTTGGTCTCAACAGTAGAGTTCTCGCAATCGTTAGCGGCAACAGTCCAGTTAAATCCGTCAGACTTGATGTAATCCTTAGGAGCGATCTGAACCTTGATGTAACCAACAGCGACAACATCGCCAGCCTTGGTAACAACAGTCACACGAACCAATGGCTGCCTGTCGATGGCAGAAGGGGTAACCTCACCATTAACACCAGGAGTGATGACACCGGTGTTCTCATCAATAGCAGCGAAGCTGCTCTCAGAAGCCTCATCACCATCAACATAGTAATCTACGAGAGAGAACTTATAAGAAAGGCCGTAGTCATTCTCAGGATAGTCAGTCTCATAAACGTGATCCTCGTGAGTATTCTTTGAGGTGATAGAGTAGATAAAGTAGTGGGTCTCAAGAAGTTTCTTAATATCAAGAGAACCTTTGTAATCAACTTTCAGTTCAGCTTTGTTTGCGACAGCATCAGGAGCGGTAGTGAACAGATGGTTTGTTGGAAGCCCATATTCGCAAGCATTCGCCTTTGTTCCATAATCTACACTATTATAAGAGATAGCGTCAATCATCAATCTGGACTCATAGATGCGGGCATAATCTGAAGTTACAGTTGTGTCCTCACCAGCGGAAATCTTCACATTGGCCTGAAGGGCGAAAATGGTGATATTTTCCTTCTCATTCTTAATATCCGGCTTGCTCTCGTCTGCGACCTTGTTTGATGTAAGGTTGACAAACAGGTTGCCATTCTTGGTCTCTGCCAGAGTAGCCTCATAGAGATCGGCAGCGGATCTGGTTGAAACAGACTCAGCCTCCCTAACGACAACCTTAAGAGCGTTGTCAGCGGTGACAACAGCGCTTGAAGGGTTCATCTCATACTCTACAGGCACAGCCGGGTTCACGCGAACAGCCTTCTCATTCGCATAGTCCCAAGCACCACCAAGAACGAATGGCTTCTGAGCGTCAGTTGTACCCTCATACTCATTCTCTACAAACTTAACGGCACCAAAGTCACCATAGCAATACTCAACAGCCTCGATACCATCAACATAAAGACCAGGAACGAAGACAAGGCTTCTCAGTTCAGTGTTGAACACACCCCAAAGCTTGCTGATTCTAGCGTTGAGAGCGTTGGCTACAGTAGTGAGCCTTGCGTCAACATCAGAGATCTTCTGCTCAAGTGGCTTGTAAACGGTCTCGTAAACCTCACCGCCTTCCTTGCAAGCCTTCTCGATAGCCTCATCGAAGTACTTGTCAAAGTCAGAGATGTTAAGTTTTGTCTTCTTAAGATTCTCAATCTCGGCGGCGGCATCTTTGTCAGCCTTCTCAAGAGCCGTGATCTTAGCCTCAAGAGCACCCTTGGTAGCATAGACACCAAGAGCCTCTACAAGAGCGTCAACCTTACCAAGAGCCTCGGAAGCGGTCTTCTGGGCAGCCTCGGCAGCCTTCTGAGCGGTGTCGATCTTGGTGATGATCTCAGAGATCTTAAGGTCTGAATCATACTTGTCAGAGAGAGTCTTAAGCTGACCTTCAGCGATCTTAAGGCGAGCGTCGAGTTTACCGATCTCCTCGTTAGCGGCAGCCATCTCTTTCTTGGTAGCAAATGTGGCGTTAACATACTCAAGAGTGGCGTAAGAAGGAAGTTTGTCCTCGATTGCCTTGACTCTGGTGTCAATAGCCTGGACGTCTTTCTTAAGGCCATCGATAGTAGACTGAAGAGCATCAATGTCCTTCTTGTGATCCTCCTTAGTCTCAAGTGTGGCAACGGTCTCCTGAAGGGCCTTGATGGCTGCCTCAGCCTCAGCCTTAGCCTTCTGAAGATCCTCAATAGCGGTCTTGTTAGACGCTACCTGTTTCTCTACATCAGCCAACTTGGTCTCCAGATTATCGACGCGATTGTTGGTCTTGTCGATATCCTCTGAATAATCAGTACAGCTGGTGTACGCAAATGTCAGCCCAGCAATGGCCAACATCGAAACCAATCTGAAAAATTGTTTCATAAAGGATAATTAGTTAATAAAAAAGTTAAACATGTTACTCGTAGTAATAAATGGATTCCACCCTCTTTTTTCTCATTTTCTGACTAAAAAATCTTGCTTATGAAAAATTAAACTCATATATTTGTCGTTGTGTTATTATGTGCCTACGAATGGGCACCTAAAAACATATTTATTACTACGAGTGACACCGCTTTTTCTTCCAGATGCACTTGTGCAGGCATTCCGAACAGACATATTAATAGGTAGGGTTTTGCCGCCGACATACGTTTTGCATACTTATTTGGCGGTGGAACGTCAGTTTCTGTGCCCCAATGACACAACCGCATCGGCAGTCTCAGCGGCGATCAAAGGAAGCTATAGCCGGAAAGAGACCGGGCAAATAACCTTAAAAGATGAGAGCAACAACTGTTATTGAATATCTTCTGTCTGGAGTTCTGCTGCTGGCGGCACAAACGCGGCCGGTTGGAATCAATCCCACCGCGACAGCGCAAGGTCAAAGTGTGGTGGTGGACAAAACGCTGACTTTCGAGAACAAGGTGCACGACTTCGGAAAGATTTCCGAAAGCGACGGTCCACAAACCTGCATATTCAAGTATAGGAACAACTCCAACGCGGCTATTGTCATACAAAAGGTGATCGTATCGTGCGGCTGCACGCAGGTGGAATGGTCGGGAAAACCGACAAAACCGGGAGAGAACGGCGAGATAAAGGTACTGTTCTCCAATCAGATAGGATCTGGCCACTTCGACAAGTCCATCGCCGTGTACGTTTCCTCGAGTCCAAACCAGATCATCCTCAGGGTCAGAGGGGAGGTCTTGGAGGCAGAGGAAAAAGGAGAAGCCACTTCACCGGCCCCATAAAGAGCCTTGGCGAAATGGCTTGACTAGTCACAGAGTCCGGCTTCTACTTCTTGCCGATTCTCACTTTGGCCTTGACGACCTCACCCTCACTTGTCACGACAGCTTTCCTGGCGGTGTCGAAAACAGCCCCGTCAGGGATAGTGATGGCGCATCCATCAGCCAATGCAAGTCCTCCAATATCCACAATCGAGCCTTCGGCCCCCTCAGCCGACAGTTCTCCCGCGGCATCGGAGAGTTCCAAGTAGGCATTGTAGGCCTTTCCGCCGACAATTCCCCAGCGGCCTTTGACATTGACAAAGGCCTTGGCGACGCTGAACATCGCGCCATTGGCGGCCAAGGAGACGCCGCAACCCTCGCTTTCCAGATTCAGAGTTCCTCCTCCGATCAGGGAGACAGAGCCGGACACGGACATCGTCTGCGCCTTCGAGATCACGGAAGACGTGCCGCTAAGATAGATCTTCAGTCCATCGATACGGGAGTCAATACCAATCGTGGAATCATCCGTCAGGCTGATTGTCACACTGTTCAAAGTCAGTAGATTGCTGGCGGCGCTATAGGTGATCGAGCCACCTCCTAACCAAGATCCGGTTATGTTGGAGGCGTTCTCGGCAGTCACCCTGACACCACCGATCCAAAGGTCATAAGTGGTTTTCTTCCCGATCACAACCTTCGATGTGACAATCTCGCCATCCTTGACTATGCCTCTGTTAGCGGCATCGAACTTGGCTCCTTCCGGGGTAGAGATGACAAGGCCGTCGAGGTCAAGGGCATCTATATTCACCACTGAGCCGGAGCTTCCTCTCGCCGTCACCTCGGTCTCGGAACCCGTGACAGTCAGATAGGTCAAGCCATCAGCCACACCGGAGACGCCATAAACGCCGGACGCGTTCACCTTGCCGCCGCGAACCGTGAGTCTGGATGTATTCTCAGTAAGCGCGACACCGCTGCCGGAAGCGCTGGTCAGATTCAGATCTCCCGCTCCGAGAATATTCAAAGAACCGGCAGACTGAATGGCTGATCCGGACGAGTTGATGGAGCATTTCCCGTTCACACGGATTTTGAGATTCTCGATGGAGGACACGATTCCGGCCGACGAAGAGACAATCTCCGTGTTGGTCAGGACAAGGCTGTTGGAAGCGACCTCATAGGAGACGCTGCCACCCTTCAGCCACGGACCGGTGATGCTTGCGGCGTTGTCAGCGGAGACTTTCTCTCCTCCGATGGAGAGGTCGTACACACTCTTGATCTCCACAAGAGTCTTCACTACATCCTCGCCAACGACTACTGAGCCGGAGAAAGAGTCAAAGACAGCGCTCTCAGGCACGGTGATCTTGCACCCGTCAAGTCCAAGGCCACCAATATCGGCGATCGAACCGGAAGTTCCTTCCGCCGAAAGATAAGTCTTCGTTCCCTCGACCTTAAGATAGCCGTCAAGACCCTGACGGCTGGTGATTCCCCAGGCACCCTTCACCCTGACATCCACGTCGGAAATGGTGACTGAAGATCCGGTCTGCATCATTATACCAGCCGAAGAACCCTCGAGCTTAAGGACACCCGCACCGGTTATCGTCATTGGAGCGAAGGCACTGACAGCAGTAGCGTAAGACTTGATCGAGCAATTACCTATCACATTGATTGTTAACCCGGACACCTCCGACTTGATGCCGACATTGTTGAGAGTGGTCTCTATCTCCACATTTTCGAGTGTGAGAATCTTGGTCTCAAAATCGTACGAAACCTTGCCCTTCTTGAGCCAGGTTCCTCCGACGCTGGAAGCGTTGTTGGAGTCAATCGTGTTGCCTCCTACCCAGATGTATTTCTCCTCCGGCTCAACCGGCTCATCTTCCTTCTGAGCGATAGGAATATTATAGACGGTGCCATCCGTCATTGTCAGAATCAAGGTTTTCCCGTCTTCGGAGAGTTTTACGTCAGCGAACAGACCGCTGGCTCCATCGCCTTTATCGCCCTTGTCACCCTTCTCCCCAGGGTCACCTTTCGGGCCAGTCGCTTTGGTTCCGGTGGTGGTCCAAGTCTTTCCTCCGTCAGCAGAGACCTCCCACTCATTGGTGGACGCATTAATACGCAGCAAAGGGACGGCACCGACAGTCCCGGAATCACCTTTGTCGCCCTTAACACCTTTCTCCCCGCCGTCGCCCTTGTCGCCCTTGTCGCCCTTGTCGCCCTTCTCTCCGTCAACAGCATTGGCTCGGACTTTCTGACCACCGGACAAGATCCACTCTCCGTTCAAAGTCCAATAGTAAAATCCATCAGCGTCCTTCCTGATCGAGACATCAGGCGTTTTCCCGTCAGCGCCATCACTGCCATTCTTACCATTGGTGATGGTGACCGGAGACTGTTTGTTGAAATAGATTGTGTAGCCATTCTCAACAGGGACAACAGACTTGATGTAGTCTCCTCTCTCCATAGCATTGACAAGGGCAGCCAGACTCTTAAGTTGCGAACTAAAATCATCAGTCAACGTCTCGAGGTTCTTAAGGCGCTGCTCGTGGTCTTCATAGAGTTTGCCGAGATTGTTGATCTCGTCCTGATAGTCGGTACACGACACCAACGCCGACAAAGTAATGAATGCGGCGGTGACGAAGCGGAAGCCCGACTTGAAATAATTTCTCATATAATTAATGAATAATTGAAATAATATTAATAGAATGGTTCGGCATGCGCTGCCTTATCGGCCAAAACTGAATTTAAATCCCACAAGACAGTTTAATTGCCAGTCGAAAGGGTCATCCTTACCTACCTTAGAGTTGAATTCATCAGGGAACATTATCACATTTGTCTCAAGACAGAGTGAGAGACAGTGCGAAAGACGCAGATCAAGTTCAAGGCCACCACGGGCACCCCAGAAAATCTTAGTACCCGTCCACAGCTTCTCGAAGCCATAGAAAGTCTCGTTATTCCTGAGCATACGGGCGGCCTCGATGTTCCTGAAACCAGCCGCGGCGCCACCGCCAGCGAACAGATTGACACTCAGTAGGCGATCTCGATGCCAGCCTCCAAACAACGACATCAGATCAAAGACGATCTCAGCACTCGAAAGCACATAATTCCATTGATAATCAAGGTAAGGATAGTTGTACCTGCCTTTGGCCTGCCAGCCGCTGAAAGAGATTCTCGCTCCTAACATCTGGTCGAACCTGCATCCGACAGACAACTGAGCCGCAGGAGTGAGTAGATCGGCGAAATCGGCCTCGCCCAACGAATAGGCACCTCCTCCCAAAATCCGCACATTCCATTCGGGAGTGAAGCCAGCGGAAACAGAATTGATGGAACGAACAAGATGCCGGTCATCCTTACGGTCGGTTCCGGATGCGACAGTCGCAAAGACAAGCGTGAATAGCCAGATCAACATAAATTTTCTCGTCATCTGCTCTTAAGGAGTGTTTATTAGTATGGAAGTCACGGTCTTCTAAGAAAAAAATCCCCGGCTCGTTTTCGCAAACCGGGGAAATTTATTATAGATTAATCAGAAATCAGCGATTAGTTGCCTACAGTTCTGTTAACAGTACCCTCAACCCAAACGATCAGGTCGTTCTGGCTCCACTTGTGGTGGATTCTTACAGGAACCCTGATGTTGAAGTTAACAACAGTTGCGGTGTTGTTAGAGTACCAGAGGTAATCATAGTTCGTTGCACCCTTCTTAGCTGTGCACTTATGAGCAGGGTCAACAACCCTACCATTGTCAAGACGATTGTTTTTGCTGTCGTATACCTGGAACTCAACGCCGTTGCTGTACTCCTTCAGAGTCTTGAACTCACCGGAAAGGTCAGTCTCAATCTCTTCAGGGTTAACAGTGATGAGGTCAACTCCATAGTAATTGTAGAGATCGACAGGTTTATGAGATGAGAATACATAAGCATTATTGTCACCGGCCGCGGCTCTCCAGTCATAGAACTTAACGAGGTCATAAAGAGCGACCTTGGTTCCATTGTCAGGAGCGTCTGTGAACTTGATAGGTCCAAGTGGCTCAACATAAACAGGCTTCAGGAGCTCAGCCTTGAATGTGTTGTCAGCAAGCGGCAGGTAAGCGCCACACTCCTCATTGAAGACAGCTACACCAAGTTCAACATCGAAGGTGTCCTCGAAGAACTTGACAACAGCCTCAGAATCAGCGGTGGCAAGACTTGCCTTTCCTTCAGGGATGTTGATGAGATCCTTGGTGACCTCGTTGTTCAGAACCACGAGTTTAGCCTCATGCTCACGAGTAGCGGAAGCACCATGCTGAGTGGCGTTGTACTGGTACTTAATCTCAGCGATCGCCGTTCCATTAGCATACAGAACCGTGTTCTTGTACTCATACTTCGCAGGATCAGTGTAAAGCATCACTGGAGAGTGGGCAACAGCATTGTCAACAGAAAGCTTATACTCTGTGCCGCTCACACCCTTTACAGTCTTGACGTTACCAAGAGTGAAGTAGTAGAGGTAAACGAGATCTTCCTGAACGAATGAAGGGAAGTTCTCCTCAATGTTCCAAGTCTGAGCCGGGCTGAACGCTTCAGGAACAATGCTGAATGAAGGAGCATTCTCAGACTTGTCGTTGCAAGTGTTAGTCTCGTCATAGAAGCAGAAGTATCCAGGCTTCCAAGCATCAGCAGTCCACTGAGCGCTATGAGTATGACCAGTTGTGGTCTTAGCGAAACGCTCGTCAAGATAAACCTCGAAGTCAGCAGCACCTACCTTAAGGTCAGCCTCGTTGCCAGGAGCCTCGACGTTACCGTGGATGTTTTTAAGCTGATCCTTGTCAAGGACATTATTGGCAGGGTTGAAGCTGTTGTCAGCATACCAATACTTAGGAATCTTGTTGGCCATCACACCCTTAGGATAAGCGAATGTAATCTTTACCGGGAGATAGACTGGCTCACGGTTGAAGTTGGTGTTGCCCAGACCCTTCCTTGGGATGAACTTAATGTACCTTACCTCCTCAACAACAGGATATGTCTTGTCGTTCACACAGTTCACGAAGTCTTCGCGACCGAGGTAAATACCAAACATGTTGGTTGTCTCGGAATCAGGCTCCTTGTACTCAAAGATATGACCAATCTTCTTGTCAGCAAGCTTGAATATTGGCTGACCATAAATGTCGACTTTACCTGTTGGAACCCACTGAGCGAACTCAAAGATAGGATCATTAGGGTCAATCGGCAAATCGATGTCAGACAGATCAATCACGTGCGAGTACTTCACAGCCTCATAGAGAACATTGAAAGTCTCCTTACCCATGTCAACAGCTTCGTCAAGGACTTTCTGCTCTATGGCGTGCCAAGTGGTTGGCTGGAACTGCTCTGTACACTTGTAGTAGAAGTAGCCCAGGTCGAATACCTTGGTGATGATAGGTCTCTCAGGCTCAACTATGATGAACTTGATGTAACCTTCCTCGACAATCTTGTTGTTGACAGTGTCCTTAAGTTCTACGCGGATAAGCGGAGTTCTGCCGACGATCGACTTCGGAGCGTTCTTGCCTACCTTGGTCTCATCCGGCTCGCAGGCAAGAGGATCGGTGTCGCTGTTTGACTTGACACCACAGGCAACGATGTAAGTGCCGTCAGCCCTATTCTTAAGAAGGCTGTGGTTCTGGGTCTGTTCCGTTCCATTCTCACCAACAGAGTAAGGAACCTGAACGAAATTGAACTTCATTCCAAGATCCTTAAGCTGAGCCTCGGTGCGAGTCTTGATCTCGCGGTCATTCCAAGAACGGCAGGAGTTGAAGATGACATCAGCTTCAACGAGTTTGTTAAGGTTGATACCCACCTCGCTGTCGTACTGAAGTTCAAGAGTGGCCACCATCTGAGCGGCATCGTGAACATCATGATAAAGATGCATACCGCCTTCCACCGGAGCCTTGTGAGGATCATCACCATAGCCAAGAAGCTTGCCCGGCTCACTTGTGTTCTGTACGAATTTCTTATTGGTGGCGTCCCACTTCCAGGAAGAGTACTCATGCTCCGGGTCAATGTAGGTGTACTGCTTGGCAAAAGCGGTATAGGCAAGGCTCTCGAACACCATCTGAGAGGCATAGACAGAAGCCCAGGTCGAGGTGATTGTCTCCTTACCCTCTCCCAACGGAGCGGTGACGGCGAGGTCAGTAATCTTGCCGTTGTCTTTTTTGTGAGGATAGAAATCGAAGGCATTCTTAGGGCTGGCCTCTTCCTGAGTCATTACCTTTTCACCTAGCATAGTGATGCCGACATGCATGATGCCGTCCTTCACATCAAGGAAAGTTGCTGTAGGCTTGGAAGCGGCAGGATTGGTCGCATAGTTAGGAACGGAAGCAACTCTTGTCTTCACGAAATCTGGATCCTGCGACACTGTCCCGAGATTCCTCTGTGTGTGATCAGGCACAATCGCGTTTGAAGGATCAAGGCTGTAAAGCTTGTCATAGGTAGGGTTAAGATAAGCAAGACCCTCATGACTTGTCGTGGCACCTACGGAATAGGTATTCTCAACCGTGGTCCAGCCAGCAGCGGTGTGACGCATGTGGGCATGCTTCAAACCTTCCTCCTTAGGGCCCAAGGTCATCGGCTTGTAAGGGATGTAGATGTACTCCATCGCATTCTGACCGTCAAGTACCATCTCCGGCTTAAAGACAAGAGCCTTAAGGTAGGTATTAAGGTCAATCGTAAGAGTACCATCATAACCCTTGACGTTAGTCAGCTTAAGCTGGCCGTCAGTCCAAACAACTCCAATGCGGTCTTCCTCCTTTGGAGCCCACCTCAAGGTGGTCACTTCCTTGGTCTCATTGCCTCCGACAACGGTAACCTTTACCCAGAAACCCTTCTCAGCGCCTTCTGTGCCAGGATAGTAGTAGATGCCAGTGGCATCCTTGCCATCCTCGCCTTTCGGGCCTTGAGGTCCCTGGGGGCCGGTCTCACCTTGGTCACCTTTGTCGCCCTTCTCACCCTGGGCTTTGTACTCGGTCTTGACACCATCAATGTACCAGTAACCATCCGAACCGATTGTCACCACGCTTCCCGGCTTGCCATCCTTACCGGCGGCGCCGTCTTTACCATCCTTACCATCGGCGCCATTGGTACCGTTGGTAATCTCGAATGTCTCGCCACTGCTCAATGTCACTTTGACACCTTTCGCGCTAGACTCCACATTAGTGATCACAGACCCCTTCTGAATGAGGGCCTGCAATTCCTTAGACACCTTCTCGACTGCACTCACGCGATCGGTAAGGTCGTTGATGTCGCTTTCATAGTCCTGACAGGACACGAAAGCACCCGCTGAGAGAACCAATGTGGCTCCAAGCAGGAAAGAATTGATCAACTTTTTGTTCATAACAAAAAAAATAAAAGAATAAAATAACTTTATTGTTTATGGTCTTTTTTAAATAAGCGGGCAATCTTTGCCCTATTTTGCTCTCATTGTTCCTCCTAGTAATAAATATGTTTTACGGCACCCACCAAGGTGGTACTCCATAACACAACGACAAATATATGGGTTTAATTTTTCATAAACAAGTTTTTTCGTCAAGAAATCGCAAAAAAAAGCTCAAAAAACATTTATTACTAGGAGTGACATCCCATTTCTCACGGGAATCCACGTCACAAGCTTCCGGAACGGACATATTCATAAGCAAAACCCGCCTCCGACATGCACTTTGCATGCGGAAATGACGGAATTATTCACTACCTTTGGAGGTGTCAGGCTCTTCAACACTTCGGTAGGCTCTGTGCGGTGCAGTAGCCAGAGACCGACTGATAAATAGACGTCTATCATAACGGACGCCATGACCGATGAAGTGGATGACGGAATAAATGACGGAATAAATGACGGAATAACACGGGAACAAATGTACACTCCACCTTTCACAGTCTCCGCAAAAGCCATCAATCTCATAGCGGAGATCTCCGCACAAATAGAGCGCTATTCGATACGAATGGAGCAAAGTGATTCGTTAAGGTTGCGAAAAGCGAATCGCGTGAAGACGGTGCATTCTTCATTGGCGATTGAAGGCAATACTCTTTCGGAAGGCGATGTGACAGCTATCCTGGAGGGGAAAACAGTAATCGCCCCGCAAAGGCAGATTCTTGAAGTAAAGAACGCTCTCAAAACATACGAATTATACAACACACTCAACCCATTTTCGATAGAGGATCTTCTAAAGGCTCATTATACAATGATGTGCGGCCTGCTTGATGATGCCGGAATATTCAGGAAAAATGGTGTGGGAGTCTTTGATGGAACGAATATCATACACATCGCACCGCCGGCTGAAAGGGTAAAGGATTTGATGGATGATTTGTTCGAGTGGCTGCGGTCATCGTCCGATCATCTACTTATACGAAGTTGTGTATTCCATTATGAGTTTGAATTCATCCACCCATTCTCGGACGGCAACGGCAGGACTGGGAGACTATGGCAATCACTCATTCTCGGGAAGATAAACCCGATATTCGAACACCTTCCGGTTGAGAATATGGTCTATTCGCACCAGCATGACTATTATCAGGCAATATCCCAAAGTTCGTCAAAGGGGGACTGCCAGCCATTCATTGATTTTATGCTTCAAGAGATACTTGACACTCTCATGGAGCACCAAGGGAAATCTCTCTATGAAATCGGTGCTGAGTACAACCTCAGCGAGAGTGAGATTCAAGCGTTAGGGTTCATAAGGGCAGACAGGCGGATCACGGCGGTCAAATTATCGGATAAGATAGGACTGAAACCCAGACAAGCCGAGCGCATCCTGTCAAGCCTTAAAAGCAAAGGGATAATCCAGAGAGACGGCGCGAAGCGTAATGGAGTCTGGAATATCTTAGTATAATAACAGGTTGTCTGGAACAAAACGCGGCAGACTACCAAACAAGGGAATGGTGGTTCTCGGCATTCCAATCAACGAGCGACTGCAAAAAAAGAGGCCGGTGGCGGAGAAGCCAACGGCCTCAATCATTATGTTTATGTAAGGGTTAGACTTGTTTGGCTCAGCGAGGCAAGAATGAGATATTCTAGAAATTGGTCAGGAGACGGGCGTTGCGCATTCTGTCCAGACGGTCTGAACCGCCAAGATAGTGCTCGGTGACCAAGAGACTGGAGTGGCCGAGAGATTCCGAGATAAATGTGAGATCCACGCCCTGACGAAGGAGAACTGTGGCGAAACTGTGTCTGGCTGAATAGGTTGTGAACGGTGGTATTCCCAACTCCTCGGCTATTTTCTTCAAGGCGTTGTTGCACATGCTGATGACTTTACGGACGGTGTTGGAGATGGAAAGCATGTCAGTGGCACCTTCGGCATAGTCAAACAGGAGGGTTTCGGGATTGCCGTCGTATGGATTGCCCCAGCGGCGGAGAATGTCCATCATCTCAGGAGTGATCACGGCACGGATAATCTTTGATCCGCCATAGGCACGAGCAGTCTTGGAGCGAAGGAAACAAATCTCACCGTCTATTATATTCTTATATTTAAGGAATAGCATGTCGCGGAAATTGATGCCGTTGCAAAGGTAGGAGAAGAGCCATAGGTCGCGGTAGCGCTCCCTGGACGCGGTGCCTTTGTAGGCGACTATTTTACGAATATGATCGTACGAGAGGGCGAGGCTTCTGGAACTGCCTTTGGGAATTATGTACTTGCCACGGCCGAACGGAAACATTGATTCCTTGACCAAGCCAGCGGCCGCGGCATCGTTCATAACACAACGGAGGGTTTTCATGTAGATGCAGATTGTGGTCATCGCCTTGTTCTCCTTCTTGAGGAAACTCTCGAAAGCGTTAAACCATGAAACAGACAACTTACTGAACAAGATTTCCTTACCGGCGAACCGTTCTACATTTTTCAGAGTCGTACGGCAGCGATAGTAGGAGTTTATCCTCCCCTCAGCTTGAAATTTGTCCATCATTGACTCGAGCGCTGCGTTTAACGTCTTGTCAACGGGTTTACCTAATCTGGCCTCCAAAGTCTCAAATGAAAACGCACCTTTCTCAAGTAAAGCCTCAACTTCGGCGCTTATCTGATTGAATTTCGTGATGATGTCAGCGTGGCAATCGGGCATGCGCTTAGAGTAGGATATCCGTTTCCACTCTGAGGCAGGGAGATCGACTCCTGTTGGGTAGTACTTTTGGATACGGTTGTAAACAACCTCAATCTTGACTGGGAACACACCTGATTTCTTTGCTCTGCGCCTGTCAAGCACAGCTATGACGGAGACTCCGTCCTTAGAGATTTTCAACATAGCATTAATTATTTATGGGTGAATAATTTGCATGCAATTTATATACATCGGCAAGCGTACATAGCCTATAGAGTTGATAGTAAGACAGAGAGGCTGCACGTAAGGAAACGTGTATGTAAACGTGGATACAAAGTTAATTAAGGCGTGATCAGTAAACGTGTGAAAGACAGGAAACAGCAAAATGCTGCCAGTCAGATTTGACTAGCAGCATTCCGTAAGCGACTGAACATCAAAGGGTGGAGCCCCAACTAATGATTATGAGACGGTTGGGGAAACGGACTGGACAGCACAGAGACGCAACGGCGACACCCTTAGAAAGCCGCCGCACTGGCAGAGTGGGCGTGCCGCTGGTGAGGCGGACGGCGTCCCGGCGGGCGCGGCCAAGGCG
>ERZ1023899.159-NODE-159-length-13401-cov-11.404616_pt1 | contig 13401 bp, 9 predicted proteins | sample MGYA00380400_ERZ1023899 | MGnify/ENA primary metagenome ERZ1023899 (study PRJEB33179, sample SAMN07448996) | human gut metagenome | biome: Human-gut; feature: Human associated habitat; material: Faeces | host: Homo sapiens | place: India: Bhopal | collected...
TAGGAAAGAAGACGAAAGAGTCCGGGGATTGTGAAAATCCCGGACTCTTTTTATATCACCCAACCATCTATATCCCCCTATGCACCTTACAAATGATAACTCAGGCTATTTTTTTAGAAAATTTATGCAAACTATTTACTATTTCTAAAAGAAAAATAGTACCTTTGCACAATGATAATGATTCGGCGATAAGGGAACTTCTCCAAAGTCGAAGAAAAAAGGATAGAAATAAACATAAAATTAGATACAAATTAAAAATGAGAACCGTTTACGAATTCTCCGTTAAGGACAGAAAGGGAAAGGAAGTTTCCCTCAAAGAGTACGCTAACGAAGTACTGCTCATCGTTAACACAGCTACCAAGTGTGGCTTTACTCCTCAGTATGAGGAACTGGAAAAGCTCTATGAGACATACCACCAGCAAGGCTTCGAGATACTCGACTTCCCATGCAATCAGTTTGGTCAGCAAGCTCCTGGTACTGATGAAAGCATCCATCAGTTCTGCAAACTTACATACGGCACAGAATTTCAGCGCTACAAGAAGATCAAGGTAAATGGTGATGATGCCGCTCCTCTCTTCAAATTCCTCAAGGAATGCAAAGGCTTCGCAGGCTGGGACGAGACTCATCCACTCTACCCTGTTCTCGACAAGATGCTCTCTGAGGCAGATCCTAACTACAAGGAAAGCGCAGACATCAAGTGGAACTTCACCAAGTTCCTCGTTAACAAGAAGGGTCAGGTAGTGGCTCGCTTCGAACCTACTACCAGCTTCGACGTTATCGCAAAGGCCATCGAAGAGTGGCTTCAAGCATAAAAACAAAAACAAAAGCCAGCTTACATTCCTGTAGGCTGGCTTTCTTATTTCTTTTTAATCTTTAATCTACCTGAGGTACAGTCTGGAGGAACTTATTGATTTCCTCATCACTCACCCTATAATCATGCAAATCTCCATTGAGATAGCTTTCGTATGATGGCATGTCAATGAGACCATGACCAGAAAGACAGAAGAGAATCACGGTATTCTTACCCTCTTCAGTAGCCTTCTTTGCCTCACGGATGGTTGCAGCAATGGCATGACAGCTCTCTGGAGCTGGAATGATACCCTCAACACGGGCAAAGAGCATACCTGCCTCGAAAGCTTCTGTCTGGGCTACATCTACACCATGCATATAACCATCCTTGACCAACTGAGAGATAATCATGCCGGCACCATGGTAACGGAGACCACCTGCATGGATGTTGGCTGGCTTGAAGTCATGACCCAAGGTAAACATAGGCAACAGCGGAGTATATCCAGCCTCATCGCCAAAGTCATATTCAAACTTTCCACGAGTCAACTTAGGACAGCTCTCTGGTTCTGCAGCGATGAACTCGGTATGCTTCTCGCCCTTCAGGTTATGACGCATGAATGGGAAGGCAAGTCCACCAAAGTTACTACCGCCACCAAAACAAGCAATCACCTTGTCAGGATACTCACCTGCCATCTCCATCTGCTTTTCAGCCTCCAGACCGATGATTGTCTGATGCAAAGCCACGTGATTCAAAACAGAACCCAAGGTATATTTACAGCCAGGAGTGGTGGTAGCCAACTCTACAGCCTCAGAAATGGCTGTACCCAGAGAACCAGGATGATGAGGATCGCGGGTAATGATGTTCTTACCGGCGCGCGTACTCATACTAGGAGAACCCTCAACGGTAGCACCAAAGGTACGCATGATGCTGGAACGGTATGGCTTCTGCTGCATGGTAATCTTTACCTGATAAACGGCAGCCTCCAGTCCGTAGAGCTTGGCAGCATAGGAAAGGGCACAACCCCACTGTCCGGCACCTGTCTCTGTAGTAACATTGGTATCACCCTCCTGCTTGCAGTAGTAGCACTGAGGAATGGCAGAGTTGATCTTATGTGAACCCAATGGTGTTGCACTTTCATTCTTGAAGTAGATATGTGCTGTAGTACCCAATGCTTCCTCCAATCCGTAGGCACGAACCAATGGTGTAGAACGATAGAACGCATACTTTTCCTGTACATCCTCTGGAATGTCTATCCAGGCGTGCTCAGTATCAAGCTCCTGCTTAGAGCACTCCTTATTAAAGATGTGAGACAAGTCGTCTGCACTGAGCGGCTTGTGAGTCTGTGGGTTCAACGGTGGCATAGGCTTATTAGGCATATCTGCCTGAATGTTGTACCACTGAGTAGGGATATCCTGCTCCTGGAGAATAAACTTTTTCTGTCTCATGTATATGTTTTTATTAAATTGTTAATTCTAGGCACAAAAGTACAAATAAAAAATGAAATACAGAAATATTCCCTGTTTTTTTAACGAATTTGATGTATTTTGAGCATAAAATAGGAGTAATTATTATTGCGTAAGGATTGTTTAATGTTTAATAAGTGTACTTTTATCAGTTTTCGCCCCTACTAACAACAATTATTCCCCCTATGTTTTTCATTTTCTTCGTACCTTTGCATCAGTTAAAACAAAGGCGTTGTGAAACGCTATTCATCATCTTTTACTTATACAAAAATATAAAGCATCGGAAGATCTGATAAGACAATCAGAATTCCAATGCTTTTTTTTATTGATTTCAGTTCACACTATTTTTTTCAGTTGAAGCTGAAAAACTTGCAGAAGTTTTACTTCTAATCGTTCACCTTGATCTGAGAAATGAAACTCAGCAGATTCTTTGCCTGTTCCACACTCTTTATGTCGCGGATGCGAAGGTATCGCTTGTTGTTCTTTTCCTTCAAGGCACAATCCTGGATATGGGTAGTGGCATAAGCGAGTACACGGGAGAACATCTCGCTGCGATAGAACGGACTATTCACATTGCTCACAAACTGCAGCTGCATGGTACCCTGCTTGAGCATGATCTTCTCACAACCCAGCGACTTGCCCAGTCGGCGCAGACCTACCACACACATCAGCTCATCCGCCTCCCTAGGAACCGGACCGAAACGGTCGATCATTCGCTTGCGGAATTCAGCCACCTCCTCTTCACTCTGCAGATGGTCGAGTTCGCGGTAGAGCAGCATTCGCTCAGAACTACCCGGCACGTAGGTATCCGGGAAATAGGTCTCCAGATCACTCTCCACGGCACAGTCATCCACGAAGTCATCACCCGTGAGCTGTTTTCCTTCATCCATCTCCTGCTGATACAGGTCGTTGAACTCCTCGTTCTTCAACTCGGTGACAGCCTGAGAGAGAATCTTCTGATAAGTCTCGTAACCCAGATCTTCCATGAATCCACTCTGTTCAGAACCCAGCAGATTGCCTGCACCACGAATATCCAGGTCCTGCATAGCCAGATTAAAACCGCTACCCAGGTCGCTGAAGGTTTCCAGTGCTTCCAGACGGCGACGGGATTCCGGAGTAAGACATGCCTTAGCCGGAGCTATCAGATAGCAGAAAGCCTTCTTGTTGCTACGTCCTACCCTACCTCTCATCTGGTGCAGGTCGCTCAATCCGAAACGGTGGGCATCATTCACGATGATGGTATTGGCATTGGAAATATCGATTCCGTTCTCTACGATGGTAGTAGAAAGGAGCAGATCATAGTCGTAATTGATGAATCCCATGATGATCTTCTCCAGTTCTTCCGGCTTCATCTGTCCATGCCCGATAGCTACGCGGCAGTCTGGCACCAGTTTCTCGATGAGCAATTTCAGCTCGGTCAATTTGGCGATACGGTCGCAGACGAAGAACACCTGACCGTTACGGCTCATCTCAAAATTGATAGCATCGGCAATCACCGTCTTGTCGAAGGTGATGACCTCAGTCTGGATAGGATAACGGTTAGGTGGCGGTGTACGCATGATACTCATATCGCGGGCTCCCATCAGCGAGAACTGCAGGGTTCTCGGAATCGGAGTAGCACTCATGGTAAGGGTATCCACATTCACCTTCAGCTGGCGAAGCTTTTCCTTGGTAGATACACCAAACTTCTGCTCCTCATCAATGATCAGCAGTCCCAGGTCGTGCCACTGTACTGACTTCGATATCAGTTTGTGGGTACCTATCAGGATATCCACCTTGCCCTCCTTCAGCTCTTCCAGAATGCGCCTGGTATCCTTGGCAGTACGGGCACGACTCAGATATTCCAGGGAAACAGGAAGTCCCTCCAGTCGATGCTTGAAGGTCTGGTAATGCTGGTAGGCAAGCACCGTGGTAGGCACCAGCACAGCCACCTGCTTTCCATCGCAAGCCGCCTTGAAGGCAGCACGGATGGCAACTTCCGTCTTACCGAATCCCACATCTCCACACACCAGACGGTCCATCGGCCTACCGCTTTCCATGTCTTTCTTCACGTCAGCCGTAGCCTTGCTCTGGTCGGGGGTATCTTCATAGAGGAACGAAGCCTCCAGCTCATGCTGCAGATAACTGTCTGCACTATAGGCAAATCCCTTTTCACGCCGGCGCTGCGCATAGAGTTTGATCAGGTCGCGGGCGATATCCTTGATTCGCTTCTTTGCCTTCTCCTTCAACCGGTCCCAGGCACCTGTTCCCAGGGTAGAGAGGCGTGGTGGTTCACCGGTATCGCTCCGTCGGTATTTACTGATCTTATAGAGCGAGTGGATGCTCACATCCACCTTGTCGTTGTTCTTATACACGATGCGGATCATCTCCTGATAGCTGTCGCCGGTAGGCACACGCACCAGTCCGCCGAACTTTCCGATACCATAATCCACATGCACGATGAAGTCGCCATAATCCATCTCCTGCAACTCCTTCATGGTGAGCGCCATCTTTCCGGCTCTTGCCGAGTCGGAACGGAGGTTGTATTTATGGAATCGGTCGAAGATCTGATGATCGGTAAAGAAGCAGGCATGCTTCTCATGGTCCACGAATCCCTCGTGAATGGTTTTCTCTACAGGGGTAAACCGGATCTGATACCTTTTCAGCTCCTCACTGTCGAAGATATCCTTCAGTCGTTCCTGCTGCTTCTGGCTGTCTGCCAATATATATAAGGTATAGCCCTGGAGCTGATAATCTTCAAGAGTCTGGGCGAGAAGATTGAAATTCTTGTGGAACAGCGGCTGCGGCGCCATATCAAAAGCGATGAGAGCCTGGTTATCGCCCTTGGCTGTCAACAGATGCTCCTGCTTCCTGGCAACATCACCCTCAGACTGCTTGCCGAATTCAATACGCACGTGCTCAACCAGCGCATGCTGAAAATCTGAAGCGGAAACGAGATTCAGCTCAGCCTTCATCTCCCTTCTGATCTTCTCAGGCTCCATCTCGGTGGCACCTTCCAACTTTTCGGTAAGACTCTGGGTAGAGAAACCGTCCTTGTAAATCTGCTCTATGCGGTCGTGCAGCAGCGTATAGTCATTCATCACCACGAGTGCATTCGCATCCAGGAAATGGAGGAAACACTGCTTCACGCTCTGTTCGGCAGCAAGTTCCGGAACGATTTCGATGGCATCACGCTTATCCTTCGAAAGCTGGTCTTCGATGTTGAAGGTACGGATGGTATCAATCTCATCACCGAAGAAATCGATACGGAACGGATATTCGCAACTGTAGGAATAGACGTCGAGGATGCTTCCACGAACGGCAAACTGACCCGGTTCATAGACGTAATCAGTCTCCTGAAGTCCGAAATCACGCAACTGATGCACGATATCCACCTGTGCTGTCTGTTGTCCGACAGTAAGTTTGAGAATTCTCTCATCCAGAATCTGCTTGGAAACCACGAGCTCTGCCAGGGCATCCGGATAAGAAACGATATAGATTTGCTTGCCAGCCGACAATCGTGCCAGCACTTCCGTTCTCAGGATTTCGTTTGCCGCATCCCGCTGACCATACTTGATGGCGCGTCGGTAGCTGGAAGGAAAGAAGAAGACGCTCTCCTGCCCCAGCATCTGCGTAAGATCATGATAGAAATACCCCGCTTCATCAGCATCATTGAGCACGAAAAGCACGGTGCGCTTCATCTTAGCCTGCAGCGAACCGAAGAACACCGAGGCAGAAGAGCACACCAATCCCTGAAGAAAGACAGAATGAACCGACTTCTTCTTCAATAAATCAAAGAGGGCATTCGCCTGTGGCGAACGCCCGTATAGTTTTGCAATTTCCTGTAATGTCACTTTTACTTCAATTTCGGATATTTCTTGAACCATCCATCGAGACGCAGTCTCATCACGCCGAAGAAAGCCTCTCCAAAGATACCGCCACTCATCTTGCTCACTCCCTCACGGCGATTCACAAAGATAACCGGCACCTCCTTGATCTTGAAACCAATCTTATAGGAAGTGAACTTCATCTCAATCTGGAAACCATAGCCCTTGAAGCGGATGGCATCAAGATTGATAGTCTCCAATACCTTGCGGCGATAGCAGACGAATCCTGCAGTGGTATCATGTACCTTGAAACCGGTAACAAGACGCACGTACTTGGAAGCGAAATAGCTCATCAATACGCGACCGATAGGCCAGTTCACCACGTTGACACCCGAAACATAACGGGAACCGATGGCTACATCGTAGCCCTCATCGTGGGTAGCCGCATAGAGGCGAGGCAGATCATTAGGATCGTGGCTGAAGTCGGCATCCATCTCGAAGATGAAGTCATAACCCTGCTTCAGCGACCATTTGAAGCCCATGATATAAGCAGTGCCCAAACCCTGCTTACCCGAACGCTCCAGGATATGGAGACGGTCGGCAAACTCATCGGCCATCAGCTTCTTAACGATGTCTGCTGTTCCGTCCGGACTACCGTCATCGATAACAAGGATGTCGAATTTCTTCTCCAGGCCAAAAACGGCACGGATGATTTTTTCTATATTTTCCTTTTCGTTGTATGTAGGAATGATTACGATACTGTCACTCATAATGTTCTAATTTAATATATTTATTGGTCAGGATTCTCCACGAATCCCTGATATTCCTTCACCAGTCCACTCATGATGGCATCATAGCTCTTGGTCATCTGGTTCTTGATATTCTCAGGACCCTTGCCATTCGGCTCAATCGGCTCATGGATGGTGAGCTTCAGCGGATGCCAGAAAGCCCAGTAGATATCCTTCATGCGGGGCTTGACGTCGAAACTGCCATTGATGGTAAGCGGACAAACCGGCAACTGCAATTCGTCGGCAAGCATGAAGGCACCTCGGCGGAACACACCCATGTGACCGGTAAAGCTGCGGGCACCCTCCGGGAATACCACCAGCGACATACCCTCCTTCAATACCTCGCGCGCCCTGTCATAGGAAGCACGGATCTTGGAAGGTCCACTCTTGTCGATAAAGATATGATGTGCATACTCGCAAGCCAAACCTACCAGAGGTATCTTGCGGATGCCCTTCTTCATCATCCACTTGAAGTTACGTCCCAGGAAGCCGTAGATCAGGAAGATGTCGAAAGCACCCTGATGATTGGCTACAAACACATAACTCTGATTCTTCTTCAGATGTTCCCTACCCTCTACCTTCACCGGCAGGAGAAGGAGACGGATCCACAGGATAGACCACCACTTGCCGGGATAATATCCCCAGAAGTGACCATTGCCCAGTCTGCAGCCTATCACGGTAGTAAGACTGGTAAGAATGCTCGCCAGAACAAGAATCGGCAAACATATCAAAAGCTGATATAATCGATATAAGTATTTCATAATCGCAATTTCATGAATGATTGGAAGATCGTAATTTGATCATCTTATTTTCGTTTCAATGTGATGACTACTATTTCAGGAGTTGCCCCGATGCGGATTGGAATGGTTCCTCCCAATCCGGCTGTGGTATAGAGCTGGCATCCCTCGCGCTCATAGAGTCCGTAATCGAAAGCCGAGAACATAGACGGGCGCAAGCCGAGAACAGAAACCTGTCCGCCATGGGTATGTCCGCTCAGGGTAAGCTGTGGAGCTACCAGCACGCTGTCCTTCGAACCATATTTCTCGTTGATACGTGAAGGCGTCATGTCTTTCCACATCTCCGGAATATGCTGGAGCATCAGCACAAACTGTCCTTTCTTTATACCGTAGAGTGCCTGTGCCACCTCTGCACGCGAAGGCTTCTTGAAGTTTTCGGTACCGGCTACATAGATGGAATCCTTGCCGCGATGCAGCACGAAGTGCTCATTCATCAGCAGATGCCATCCCATCTCCCGTTCCGTCTGCTGTACCTTTTCTTCTATCCTGCGGATTTCAGCCTCGTCATCCACATTCATATAATAGGTGTAATCGTGATTGCCCAATACGCTCACCACGCCATCCTTCGCCTTGAGACCACTCAATGTCTTCTTGAAAGGAACCAGTTCCTCCGGTCTCACATTCTGCAGATCACCCGTAAAGCAGATCAGGTCGGGATGCTGGGCGTTGATGCTATCTACATCCCGCTGTGGCATGTGTCTGCGCCATCCATAATAGGAACCTACATGGATATCGCTGAAATGCACGATGCGGTAACCCTCAAACGCCTCAGGCAGATCGGGCACATAGACCGTGAGATGCTTCACCTGAAACTGTCGTACCCCCATCGTAAAGCCATAGATGAAACTGAAGAAAGCCCATACGGCAAGGAAGATTCCTACCAGTTTTCCCCAGTTGCGTGCCCGATGCACACTGCCTCTAAACCTGCCATCCCCTTTTTTTGCCTTGAAGCAGCGGGAGAGTTTCATACATTCCCATCCCACAAAACTGGTGAAGGCAAAGACAAACTGCGGAACAGCCAGCAGTGCCATCATGCCAAACCAGATGTCTATGAACACCGGATTGGCAGGCAGGAAGTCAGGCTCCAGGGTGAGATAGGCAGTGTATCCTATCACGATGGCAGCAGGCAACCAATATAGTATCTTTCGTTTTCCCTTAGGAATATGCAGGTATTTCCGGTCTATCCAGAGATAGGGCAATACCGTGAGCACAATCACGGGAATCAATAATCTAGCTATCATTGTTAAAAACTATCTTTTTTATCTTCTCGAACTTCTGATTACTAACATCATCTTCTCACCTTCTATTTCAGCAGGCTCGACTGCAGGAACCTTTTCATCAGTTCCACGGGAACGCCCCTGCGGCGGGCATAATCCCTCAGCTGGTCATCCCCTATCTTACCCAGTTCGAAATATCTAGCCATGGGATGAGCGAACATCAGTCCCGACACACTGGCATGGGGCGTCATCATTCCGCTTTCCGTGAGTCGGATGCCCACCTGCTTCATATCGAGAAGCTGGTCGATGAGGAAATTTGCGCTCGTATCCGGCAGCGAAGGATAACCGATGGCTGGTCGGATGCCCTGATACTCCTCCCGATGCTGCTGTTCGATGGTAAGATGTTCTTCCGGTGCATAGCCCCAGTAAGTCTTTCTTACCTCTTCGTGCAGTTTCTCGGCAGTAGCCTCTGCCAGTCGGTCGCTCAGGGTCTGTGCCAGCATGTTGAGATAATCATCATGCCGGTAGGCATCCATGATTCCTCCATCTACCGTGGAACAGAACACCCCGATCTGGTCTTTCTTGCCCAGAGACAATGGACGGATGAAATCAGCCAGACAGAGATTCGGTGCGCCCGGAGCAGATGGATGCTGCTGGCGGAGCATCGGAAAACGGAGCTGCTGATCCAGAAACAGGATATCATCCCCATCGCTGTTGGCATCGAAGAGCTGGAAGATGGCATGGCTGCGAAACCTGTCCTCCCAGGAGGCAAGCATATCCAGCGCTTCCTGCCTCATCTTCTCCTTGTCGCAGCGTGGTTTTCCGCTCAATCCCCAGGCATGGTAGAAATAGAGCCAGTTGATATAGGGCACCAATTCTGATATTCTGTATTGCCTTACGATTCTATCTTTTGTCATAAGTCATCTCCTCACCACGATAAGCAGCATCAAAGGCACCCTTGTTATAGACAAGGTGACCATTACAGAAGGTCTGCTCCACCTGCCACTGATATTCATGTCCCTCCATCGGACTCCATTTGCACTTGCTCTGGATGACATCCTTTGTAACGGTCCAAGGAGAATGAGGCTTCACGATGACAATGTCTGCCTGATAACCCTTGCGCAGGAAACCACGCTGGGCTACCCGGAAGAGCTGAGCCGGCTGATGTGCCATCAGCTCAACCATCCGTTCGATGGTAAGCACGCCTTCATCTACCAGTTCCAGCATGGAAACGAGCGAGAACTGCACCATCGGCATACCCGAAGCCGCCTTGGCACATCCCCCCTGCTTGTCCTTCCACTCGTGTGGAGCATGGTCGGTACCGATGGTGGCAATGGTTCCGTCGTTGAGCGCCTTGCGCAAGGCATCACGGTCTGCCAGGGTCTTGATGGCAGGATTGCACTTGATGAGCGCCTTCTTCGTAGCATAGTCGGCATCCGAGAAGACGAGATGCGCAATCACCGCCTCTCCTGTAATCTGAGGAAGAGGGATACCATCTCCGGAATGCTCATTCGCCTTTCCGTTCTGATGAGCGAAGAGTTCCAGCTCCCGGGCTGTCGTAACATGGGCGATATGCAGACGGGTGCCAAACTCGCGGGCTAATTCCACTGCGAGTTTGCTGCTCTCATAGCATGCCTCTTCGCTGCGGATTTCCGGATGATGCTCCACGGCAGGATCCTCTCCGTACTTAGCCTTGGCCTCTGCCATGTTGCGGTTGATGATTCCGGTATCCTCGCAGTGCGTCATCACCGGCAGGTTCAGATTCTTAGCCGTCTTGAAGACGCGCTTCAGCGATTCCATCTTATCCACCAGCATATTACCGGTGCTGGAACCCATGAAGAGCTTGATGCCAGGCACATGGTGCATATCCAGCTGGGCAAAGGAATCCACGTTGTCATTGGTGGCACCATAGAAGAAGCTGTAGTTTACATGACTCTTCTCTGCGCCCAACTTTCTCTTGTCATTCCACACCTGCAGTTCGGTAGTCTGCGGCACGGTATTCGGCATTTCCATATAGGAAGTCACGCCGCCATAGGCAGCCGCGCGGCTCTCACTCTCGATATCCGCCTTGCGGGTTAGTCCCGGCTCACGGAAATGAACATGGTCATCTATTACACCCGGCAAAACGAAACACCCCGTAGCATCCACTACTTCATCGTAGATGCCACGGGGAGCCATGCCTTCAAATATATCAGATATCACTTCACCATCAACAAGAAGATCACCCAGGAATGAGCGACCTTCATTGACAATAGTTCCGCCTTTAATTAACATTTTAGACATAGTATTTCTTTTTTCTAAACTTTGAATTTACTCTTTTGCTTCAGGAATGCTTGGCTTCGCCAGTTCGTTAGGCGTTGGTGCAGGAGCCGCATTCGGATCGGTCTGCGGAGCCTCCATCTGTCCTGCCTGCATGCTTGGATCCATCTGCGCTTCGTGGGTACCGTTCATGATAGCCTGGTTTTCCTGTGCTTTCTGGTAGTAGTCCTTCACGTATGGATCGCTCTTGAAGTGTTCTGTAGCCTTGCTCATGATATCCTCTATCCATGGCGAAAGCATCGGATACTGGTTGCCCATGGTTACGAGGAAGAATACGCCTGGTCCCAAGACATTCTCGAAGTTGTCGGTAATGAAGGTAGTCACCAGCTTGTCCTCCTGCTCGGAGAGTTTCATCGCCTCAGCATTCAGCTGGGCAGTCACCGCCTGCATATCGCTTCCATTCATGATGGCCTGGTCGTGCTTATGCACCAGTTCCCGCTGCTGGCTCTGCAGCTGCTGGTATTTCTTGAAGAATCCGAAGAGCTTATCGTTGAGTGGCGTTCCACTTACTACCTGCTGTACATCATCGAGTTTCACGGTAATGGTTCCCGCCTCCAGCACCAGCGGCAGTACAGGCTCATCGTCCATGAATACATTTGCCATTCTTGCAGAATCTACCGTTCCCTGGAAATGGAACTGTCCATGTACCACATCACAGGAGTCGATCTTGCTGAATTCGTTATTCTTTAAGATTTGAAGGTAGAGCATACGACCATCCAGGGTACTCACGTTGGAAGTACCCGAAATATCGTAGCTACTGGCGCATGAGGTAAGCGCCACCAAGGTGATAAGTGCGTAAAATATCTTATTCATAAGCTTTATAATTCACATTCAGTGAACAAAAGTACAATCATTTCTTGAAGTACCGAAATAAATTGATGCAATTTAATTGAATATTACAAGTATTTATGTTTTATTTGCATTCTTCCCCCTTCATTTCGTGCGAAATGCGGAAGGTGGTGTAGAGTTCCAGGATAGATGCCACCAGCATCACCACGATCCACTTGCCGTAGAAGATGGAGTAAAAGAGCTGCGGATTGCCCAGCCATTTCTCGGTAAAGGTATAGACCGTATCCACCATCGAGATGCCGGCAAAGATAAAGAGGATGTTGGCTACATTCTGGATGCGCTTCAGGCGATGGATGACAGTCGACTTGCCCTCATAGGTCTGCATCGACTGGATCACGCTGAAGAGCACGGTGCCCAGAAGGAACACCCAGCTCGTGGTTTCCACCAGCGAAGGATAAATCTGTTTCAGCACAAAGCTGCACGCACCGACAACCATCAGCACGCCGCCCAACAAAAACAAAGCACTCTGTATTTTATTCAACTGTTTCATCTTTCTTACTTTCTTTTTCTGTTCGTTCACACCTTATTATATATAGATAGCGTTATATAGATTGCGTTACCGGATGGAATCCTTGCCCTCCTCGTTTTCATCGATTTCCACCGAACCGGGCAGGTCCGTGCTCAGCACGAAGATATCCTCATTGTCAGCCTTCATGAAGTAGCGTTCGCGCGCTATCTTGCCGAAGACTTCCGGTCCCTTGCGCATTTCCTTCAGGATGCGGAGATCCCGGTCATACTCCGTTCTGTACTTTTCTATCTCAGAACGCAGCGTGGCTATCTCAATCTGATACTTGATATGCTGGCGGATGCTATTGTCGTCAATGACACCCACTATCAAAACACCCGCAATTATCACTATAAGATATTTATAGTGAGCGAGATAATTCCATATAATACTTAACTTTTGACTCATTAATTTCCGAATTTGTTTGCAAAGATAATATTTTTTTGTTATCTTTGCATCACAATTAAGAAAAAATAATGTAAGTGAACGTATATTCAAGCAAAAAAGAATGGAAGAATACATAGTTTCGGCTAGAAAATACCGTCCGATGACCTTTGATTCGGTGGTTGGACAGAGTGCGTTGACTACCACATTGAAGAATGCAGTGAAGAGTGGCAAGCTTGCCCACGCTTATCTTTTCTGCGGTCCGAGAGGTGTGGGAAAGACCACCTGTGCCCGCATCTTTGCCAAGGCAATCAACTGCGAGCACCCTCGCGAGGACGGCGAGGCATGCAATACCTGCGAGAGCTGCCAGGCTTTCAATGAGCAGCGCTCCTACAACATCTTCGAGCTGGATGCCGCCAGCAACAATGGTGTCGATCAGATCAAGACCCTGATGGAGCAGACCCGCATCCCGCCTCAGGTAGG
>ERZ1023899.165-NODE-165-length-13136-cov-29.462809_pt1 | contig 13136 bp, 8 predicted proteins | sample MGYA00380400_ERZ1023899 | MGnify/ENA primary metagenome ERZ1023899 (study PRJEB33179, sample SAMN07448996) | human gut metagenome | biome: Human-gut; feature: Human associated habitat; material: Faeces | host: Homo sapiens | place: India: Bhopal | collected...
TGCCCAGTTTTACGAATACCAGTACCACCACATCGGTAGCGAAATCGGTGAGCGAATGGATGGCATCGGCTATCATGGCGGCAGAATGCCCCAAGATGCCTGCGGCAAACTTCAGCACGAGCAATAGCACATTGATGATGCTGCCTGCTATTGTTACCTTGTAAACTGATCTTAATCTCTGTTTCTCATCCATCATAACATTCATGTTTTTGTATAATTGGGCGGCAAAGATAGCTTATTTTTGTGAAAACGGAAAAGATAAGAGATTAAAAAAGATAAAAAAATCATGTATTATCTGAGTTACCTACTCGTTCAGGTCTCTCGGCTTGCCTTCCAGGCTCTGGTCGGCAATCTGTTTCTGGTCCTTGGCAAGATAATACTTACTACTGTCGATGGCAATGAACACGCCGTCGCTTATGCCTCTGACTCCCTTCTGTGGGGCAAAGGTTACGATGCGGCTGTCGAACTCGCCGATATAGTCGAGACAGCCTGTGGCAGCATCCATCCACCACACATTTTTCCTATCGCCCGACACCTTGCCAAGGTCTATCTTCATGGGCACACAGTTGTAGTTGTACACCATCAGGTAATCCTTGCCACGGGTGGCAAGCAGACGGTTGTAGCGTTCGCCATTCCTGCCCACAATGATGCTCTGGTCGGGCACCCGCTCGAAATAAGGCATGGTGAGCATCAGGTTCTTGAGATGCTTCATCTGATTGAAGCCAGGGTCATCAAGAGCCTGATACCAAGTTTTCTCCGAGCCGCTGATGCCATAACTCGTGGGATAACCAGGCTTCAGCATCTGCATGATGGCGTTATGACCATAGGTGTGACCACAAGAGCCGGCAAAAACACTCCAATAGGCATAGCGACGCACATCGTAGTCTTGCCAGCGCTCTTCACAAGGGTCGTGTAGTCCTTTGGGGATATCCTCATAGCTGGGCTCTGCATCGAGCACAGGCTTCATAGGCTTATAGGCCCAGGTGGAGTCAACATACATCCAGTTGTCCTCCTCGGTGTTGTCGGGTATGGGATAGTCTTTATTGCCCATACGTTGCCCATACTTGCGGTGTCCGCTCTGAAAGGCATGGAAGTCTATCCACCCCGCCTTGCTCCACCATTTGGCAGACGTATAGCGTCCACGGGGATGATACGTCATCAGGTGGTTGTGGTCGATGCTCTTGATGGAGCTTGCCAACGACTCCCACACCTCGGGATGAATATCACCCTGTATGTCGCCACCCATCACCCAGATGATGTTGGGCGAGTCCTTGTATCGGTTGGCCAGGAAACTGCCGTAAGCCTTGGCTTGGCGTGCATTGATATTGCCAGCCTTCACCTGCGAGCCCCAGATGGCCACCATACCGATATAGATACCATTCTGTTCGGCCAGTTTGATGATATAATCCATGTGATCCCAATAGCTGTACACACCATCGGGATCGGCCTTCGTCAAGTCCCATCCAGCTGGCAGCGAGGGCTGTCCGTAGATGTTGTAGGCAGGGGTTCCGTTCATCACCTGCACCAAGACAGTGTTGAAGCCTGCCGCACGGCATTTCTGAAGGTAATACTGTGCTTCCGAACGGTCGAGACGTTCGGGCAACAGCCAGCCCGTATCGCCCAAAAGGAAGAAGGGCTGTCCGTTCTCAAACTGCAGATAGCGATGATTGGCAGACACCATCAGTCTACCATGACTCCAGGGCTTTACATGGGTTGCGGCATGGACTGTGGCAGTGAGTAGGCAGACCACAGTCATGATGGTCAAGGTCTTGAATGTTTTCTTCATTGTTTTTGTAGCTTTAAGTCTTCTTAGACTTATAACGCAAAAAAAGGCTGGTTATTGTGATTCTGCGTGCGTAGATTTCTTGCGGACTGCCATCATGATGTAGACGAGCAAGACGAGGAAGGCAACAAGAATGCTCAACATCTGGGTGACATTCTTCTCGGGCTCTACCCAAAACTCATGGAAGAAGACGAGACGGCCTAGCACCTCTACAGGCACCCAGAATACCACCACCGTGGCTATGGCCATGCGGATGTTGGCGCCCCATGCCGAGAGTTTGAGTTGCTTCTTAAAGATGAAAATGACCAACACACAAAAAAGCCCATCCCGATGATGAACACAGAGAATATTCATCATTAGGATGGACTCTTAATATCGAGATAAAATCACAAAGGAACTATCTGTTAGCTGTCGGCCACTGATACGTTGCTGTACAATATATATCTGTACTCTGGTCTGCTATCATCAACTTGAAATCGCCTTCTTCCAATACCCACTTGCCATCATAACCTACGAAAGCAAGATCATCGGCATTCAAATCGAAAGTAACAGTCTTGTTTTCGCCCGGCTGAAGCTCTATTTTATCGAAAGCACGGAGGCGACGGCCATCAGGAACCATGCTGGCGATGAGGTCGCTGCTGAACAGGAGAACGCTCTCTTTGCCCGCAACCTTGCCCGTATTCTTCACATCCACGCTCACCTTGATGATGTCGCCGTGGCGGAAATCAGACTGAGAAACCTTCAGGTTGCTATATTTGTAAGAGGTATAACTCAAACCATATCCGAAGCCCCACTGCTGGGTAATCTTCGCATTGTAGTCGTAAGCACCTTCCATCGTACCCACCTCCTCACTCTTCTTGAAGTCATAGTTGGCGAGCGAATTGATTTCCTTAGGATAGGTGTAAGGCATCTTGCCACTGAAGTTTGACTTGCCCGATACCAGGTTTGCCAAGGCATCGCCGCCCATATTGCCAGGGATAAGGATGTCGATGATGCCCTGTGCCAATGGTTCGATGTCAGCGATGAGACGAGGACGACCTTCATTCAATACCAGAACGACAGGCTTACCGGTCTTGGCGAGTTCCTTCACGAGATTACGCTGGTTCTCTGAGAGCCAAAGGTCGGTCAGGTTGCCCGGAGTCTCTGTATAGGAGTTCTCGCCAATGCAAGCCACGATGATGTCAGCATCCTTTGCTGCATCAACTGCGCCCTGAATCTGAGGTTCGTTCTCCTCCCAGTATTTTCCCTTCTCATTATAGGTAACACCCTGGTTCAAGATGACATTCTCCTTGCCATACTCATTGCAGAATGCCTCATAGATGGTATTGTATTTACCGGCAAACTCATCAGCACGATGACCCTGCCAGGTATAGCTCCATCCACCGTCCAGGCAGCGCATCTGATTGGCATTAGGACCCGTGAGGAGAATCTTCTTGCCATGCTGCAAAGGAAGGATATTACCCTCGTTCTTCAGGAGCACCATACTCTCGGTAGCTCCCTCCAAGGCGAGCTTGGCAAACTCCTCGCCACCAAACTTAGGATAATTCTTCAGTTTCTGGGTTGGGTTCTTGAAGAGGTCGAGACGGTACTTCATGCGAAGCACACGACGACAGGCATCGTCGATGCGACTCATCGGAATCTTACCTTCCTTCACCAGTTCTACAAGATAGCCACAAGCATCGCAAGAATAAGGTTCCATAATCATGTCGATACCGGCATTGATGGCAATGCGGAGCGCATCCTTCTTGTCCTTTGCCACCATCTCACGAGTATAGAGATTGTTGATGTCTGCCCAGTCGGTGATAAGCACACCATCCCATCCAGTCTCTTCCTTCAGCCATCCTGTCAGGATGTCCTTGTTGGCGTGCATCGGCATACCATTGACGGAAGCGGAATTCACCATCACGGTCAAGGCTCCAGCCTGCAGACCCGCCAGGAAAGGAGCGAAGTGCTTCTCTCGCAAGTCGGCTGGAGAGATATAGGCTGGCGTACGGTCTTTACCGGTCCAAGGCACACCATAGCCCATGAAGTGCTTCATTGAAGTGGCAATGTGATACTGGTCGATGTTGTTTGGGTCCTCGCCCTGGAAACCATAGACCATCGCCTTGCCCATCTCTGAACTGAGGTAGCAATCCTCGCCAAAGTTCTCCCAGATGCGAGGCCAACGGGCATCACGACCGAGATCAACGGTAGGACTGTAAGTCCAAGGTATGCTCACCGCACGAGTCTCATAAGCGGTAGCCTCAGCCGAACGGCGAGCTATCTCACGATTGAAGGTGGCAGCCACATTGATGTTCTGCGGGAAGAGGGTTCCGCCCTGTGTATAAGTAGAACCATGGTTCTGGTCGAGACCGAAGACACAAGGGATGCCGATGCGCTTCATCGAGATCTTCTGGATTTGCGCGATGTACTTCTCCCACTGCTTGGCGGTTGGTGCGCAAGTATTAGGAGCGTTGAGGATAGAGCCAATCTTATAGCGAGAAAGGATAGAATCGGTCTTGTGCTCGTCGATATAGAACACACCGTTCTTGTCGTTGGCACCAAAGAGGTCGGTCACCAATTCCATCATCTGACCTATCTTTTCCTCCAAGGTGAGTTTCTTCAGGGTTTGTTCTACCTGAGCCTCAATCTTAGGGTCGCTCTTGATAACTGGAACATTGGCACTGGCTGTATAAGCCAATGCCAACATTGAAATCGATAATAATATTTTCTTCATAAACAGTAAAGGTTTGACGCTTTATGATAAAACGGAAATCTTTCTAATATTTTATTCAATAGTTACTTTCTTTACGGTGTAACCATCACCCACGAGGAGGAGACCATTCTGCTCTGTCAAGAGTTGGATAGACAAGTCGGTCAGTTCAAACTCCCATGTAGCAGGTCCATTCACCATGATGTCGCCACGCTCTGGGTCGCCCTTACCGGTAAGGATGTTGTTCCAGGAAGCTGTGGTAGCGGTACCCTGACCTTTTCCATCTACATAGACACGGAGGATGGTGCCAGCCTTCACCTTTGAGAGGAAGGTATCCTTCAAGGCATCGAATGGTGTACCCCATGTCACGGCAAACTCACCTTCCCAGATGGTGTTCTCCATAGATGGGCGAGCCTCGGTGGTTACCTTGATGGTACCGCAAGGGAACTGGTTGCCCTCACCATCTACCAAAGTGATATCATAGTCACCATTCTCCAAACCTGTAGGAGCTGTGAGCTTCAAGGCTGTGCCCTCTTCGAGAACCTCGAAGGCTACTTCCTTGCCACCTACCATTACTTTAGTAACTGTACCGAGATTCTTGCACTTATGGATAGTGGTCTCAGCACCTGGAGCTACCCAAAGCTCGACGGCATTGGTACCCAAGGCTGGGTCATCGGCAGCAGGAGTTACGGTAACTTTCAAGGTGCGGGATGTGCTCTTGCCCTTGGTGGTGGTTGCCACAATCTTCAGTTCATGATTACCTACAGGCAAAGTCTGGTCGATAGTATTACCTTCGGCAATCTGAGTGCCGTCGAGCAACCATGTCACAGTGGTGTAGTGAACAGGAGTCACCTTGATTTCCATCTTATAATTAGTCTTGCGGTCTATCTTGGAATCAGCCAAGTCGGTGTTCAAGATACGTGGATTGTCATCTTCGCTGACAGTGAAGTATGGTTCATCGTCAGAAGAGCAAGAAGACAAGGTAGATGTACCAGCCAGTGCGAAACTCACGGCTAAGAGCATCATCATAGCCTTCAAGACTTTTCCCTTATATTGTTTCATTGTCTTATTCATAATTAATTATTCTATTCTATTGTCCTATAAGACTTAACATTTAACACTTAACATTAAACACTACTTGCTATATCCCTTTCCGAATGGAGGATTGAAGTCTGGCTGAAGGTTTACATCAGCCTTGTCCCACCAGAGGCGCTTGTGCCAATCGTCTGTACCACCCATGCGGTCGATGGCAGCCTTGTAGTTGGCATTGTTGTACTGAGCTTCCAACTCAGGATACTGCAAGCGGACAGGCATTGACCAATCGGGATCCGTATAAGTGAAACCCTCCTTGGTCAAGAGATCACGATTCAAGATGGCAGGATAGTCAGAGCGGCGCATGTTAGCCCAACCCTCAGAAGGGTTCATCATGTGGAGAATCCAAGCCTGGGTGTTGATGGTCTCCTTAGGATTGTCACCCAACTTGTTGTTGGCAATGAACTCATTGATCTCATCCTCAGAAATCTTGTTGGACGTGAGATAGTAGTTGTTGAGCAACTCCATGCTGGCACGAACACCAGCCTCGTAGTGACTCTCAGCATCACCACCACCTACATTCCAACCCTTGGTTGCAGCCTCAGCCTTGAGGAACTCCACCTCAGCATAGCTCATCAAGTCGCCAGGACAAGAAGGCATCTCGAAGTCGATGTTCAGGCAAGGACGACCTGCTCGGGCTATAAAATCAGAGTTGGCATAAGTGTTCTTGTCTATCTCTGCATACTTCTTCAAAGTAGGAAGGTCATCCAACGTAGCTGGATTCATCCAGTCTGTGTACCAGGCTGCACCAGGGTTGCAAGGCTCCTCACCGAGGTTCTTGCTCTGGAAGTAAGCCAGGAAATCATCGGTCAAGTCGATGTTCTGCTCCTTATCTGGCTTCACCTGACTACGCTTGATATTGTAGTAGTGACGGCAGATGCGATAGAGACGAGGGTCGTTGGTATTCTGCAACTGATAGAACAAGGTAGAGCATATCATGGTAGGCGATGTGGCATCCTGACCATAGAGAGTCTCGCTCAATGCATTGGCACGGAAATCGTAATCGTTGGCTCCATCATAATAGGTAAATGGAGCATCAGCATACTTGATATAAGCATCATCTGCTGCACTGGCGATGGCACCGGCAGCCACAGCCTTCTCAAACTCCTCCTTTGCCTTCTGTGGATTAACATCGGAAATGCGCATGGCATAGCGCATACGGAGTGCATTGGCATACTTCTTCCACTGAGCTACATCACCACCCATGCTGGTGACATCACCAGAAATGTGGTCGGTACCTGTGCCAAGCTGCTTCTCGCAAGCGTCAAGTTCCTCGAAGAACCAGCTGTAGAGTTCCTCTACGGTATCATATTTAGGGGTGGAGATACCTGAGATATAACCCAGACCTGCCTCCGAACAAGGCACGTCACCGTAGGTATCTGCCAAAACTGCCGTGAGATAGACACGATGGATACGAAGTGCCGCATTCAAGTTTGCCTTGTCAGCAGAATTGTGGATGGCATCCACAAGGTTCTTGATACCGATTTCATAATAGCGGTCCCAAACTCGACGGGTCATATCATCTTCTCTGAAATTAGAACCAGCGTAATTGGTTACATTCCAACCACCAGCGAAATACTGTGGAAAACCAGTTATATAGTTACGGTAGGTATCCATCAGACTGAAGTCACCGTAAGTCTGCAACAAAGCTGTTGTCAACTGTGCGTTAGGGTCGAGCTCGCTCACCTTGGTCTTGTCGGTATTGATGTTGCTCAAGGTATCATCTGAGCAAGAAGTCATCGCAGTGCCGGTTGCCATCAGGGCGAAAGCCATCATCAGGCTGCTCTTACCTATATATTTCTTGATTATATTGTTCATTTTCTTACCTTATTATATATTAGAACTCTTCTAAAGAAATTGATTCATTTTTTCGAGATTAGAACTTCACGTTCACGTTCAAACCATAACTCTTGCGAGATGGCAGGGAACCATATTCCAGACCGAGACCTGAGGTGTTGTAGCTGGAGTCTGGGTCGATGTTAGGAATGTTCTTCCAAACAATGAATGGGTTACGAGCCACGAAGGATACGGTCAAGCCCTTGACATACTTGCCCAGGATGCTCTCTGGGAAGGTATAGCCGAAAGTAATCTCACGACACTTCACGTAAGAGTTGTCGTAAATGAAGGCACTCTGCACGCCATTTGCCACATGCTTCCAGTAATCTTCAGGGTTCACGGCGATGTCGTTCTTGCGATAAGTACCGTCGCCATTGTCGATGACACCATCTACGACAAATCCCTTGCAGTTACCTGCTGCACGCCATGCAGCAAGGTCCATACCCGAAGCCTTGCGAGCCTCCTCGGAAGTGTACCACTCCTCACGGCCTGCCAATGTTCCCTTTGCCTTACCAGTCTGGTATGCAGAACGCATAGACATAGAGTAGATGTCGGCACCTACCTTCACATCGAAGGATGCAGAGAGGCGGAAGTTCTTGTAGCTGAAGGTTGAGTAGAAACCACCTGTCCAGTCCCAAGTAGAGTTGCCGATGGTCTTGACCTTCTGGTCAATCTTTGGAAGACCAGTAGCTGCATCGACAACCACCTGTCCCTTGTCGTTGTAAAGGAAGTCGTGTCCACGGATAGCTCCATAGTTCTCGCCAACCTGAGCACCTACTGATACACCGCACCATGTGGCCTTGGCAAGCTCAAAATAGTCCATGCCATCGGTGAGCGACTTCACCTTGTTGGTATTCTTCGAGAAGTTGACACCCAAGTCCCAAGCGAAGTCCTTGATCTGCAAGGCACGGGCATTGAGGGCAATCTCGACACCCTGGTTCTGAATCTCACCGGCATTGATGAGGCGGTAAGCATAGCCAGAGGTGGTGGTTGAAGCCAAACTCAAAATCTGGTTCTTGGAGTTCTGGTTGTAATAGGTGGCATCCAAGCCCAAGCGTCCGTTGAGGAACTTCATCTCCAAACCTACCTCGTAAGAACCTGTCATTGTAGGCTTCAAATCCTTGTTTGGCTGTGTTGAGTTGGCTATCATACCGATGGTATAACCCGCGTAGCTGTACTTGCCCGTGGTATAGTTGAGTGCCAACAGGTATGGATCGGTATCGCTACCTACCTTTGCCCAAGATGCGCGAATCTTACCATAATTGATGAACTTCTTGTTCTTGATAAACTCAGAGAAAACCAAGCTACCCGATACAGAAGGATATACGTATGTATTGTTATTTGTAGGGAGCGTAGACGACTTATCGCCACGGAGGGTTCCCTCCAAATAGTAAGTATGCTTGTAGCCGAGGCTTGCGCTGGCATAGAGAGAGCTGATCTGTTTCTTGTACATGCTCTCACGAGTGTTCTGCTCCTGATAGTTCATGATGTTCTGGATGCCATTCATCTGCTGGTTGAGACCGATGTTTGTAGTGGTCTTGTTGTTCACCTTGAAGATGTTACCACCAGCGGTAGCGTTGACATCGAAGTCGCCCCATGAGTTGTTGTAGAGGGCGAGTATCTCGGCGTTGAGTGTGCGGTTGTTGAAGATTTGGTCGGTAAGCTTTCCGGCAGGAGTTCCTGGAGTTGTCTTGGCGATGAAGTCCTCGAAGTTCATGCTGTTGATGTCGGTACCGATGGTACCCTGCAACTTGAGGTGCTTGTCGATGTTCCAGATGGCCTTACCCGTAAAACGGAACACGTCCTTGTCGGATGTATTGCTGTTCTTATAGAGATCCCAGTATGGGTTCTTGTTATACTGGTCGTTACCATTCCAGTTGGAGTAGTTGCCGTCGGCATCCTCATAGTGCTTCAACCAAGCCTGGTCGTAGGTACCCGCCAGGGTCATGAGGTTCTTACCCACGTTGCTCTGAGAGTCACCAAGGGCAGGACGGTTCTTTACCTTCTCACGAGTATAGTTGGCGGTGAAGTCGAAGTCAACAGGACCTGCAGAGGTATTCACACGGAGGTTGAAGTTGTCACGACTCATATTGGTGTTAGGCAGGATGTCCTTGTTGCGCATATCGGTAACAGAGAAACGCATACCCGTCTTACCGGAATTAACTGAGAGGATGGCAGAGTTCTGGGCGGTGAAACCTGTGCGGAAGAAATCGGAGGCGTTGTTAGGGTGCATCAGGAAAGGACGCTCCTCGCCATCGAAATACTTGAACATGAAGTCATCGGCCTTAGGTCCCCAACTTGAGTTCGTACCAGAAGTGCTCGCATTAGGAAGCTCGCCATTGTAGCCAGCACCATATATCTCCTGGATGTCGTCCCATTTAGCCAACTGGGTATCGACAGTGAAAGAACCATTGTACTCCACGGAAATCTTATCCTTCTCCGCCTTCTTGGTCGTAATCAAGATAACACCATGGGAAGCACGGCTACCATAGAGGGCAGAGGCAGCAGGACCTTTCAATACGGTCATCGTCTCGATATCGTCAGGATTGATGGCAGAGATACCATCACCGAGGTCATAACCACCAGCTTCACCGGCACTGCCAAAGTTTGTATTATCCAAAGGCACACCATCCACCACGTAGAGAGGCTGGTTATTGCCTGCCATTTCTGTATTACCACGAAGAAGCACGCGGGTAGAACCAGAAGCACCGCCAGCGGTGTTCTGTACAACGAGACCAGCCACCTTACCAGAAAGAGAGTTGATGACGTTGGTTTCCTTCGCCTTGGTGAGTTCCTCACCCTTCACTTCCTCCAAGCCATAGCCGAGGGCCTTGCGGTCTCGTTTGATACCGAGGGCGGTGACAACTACCTCATTCAAGGCCTTACCATCCTCTTGCATCTGTATTTTCATGCCATTAGCAGCTTTCACGGTCATCGTCTTGTAACCGATGTAGCTCACTTCGAGCGTTGCTCCAGGCTTGCAGTTCAACGTAAAGTTACCATCTATATCGGTAACGGCACCGTTGGTTGTACCAGCCACCTTCACGCTAGCGCCAATCAAGGTTTCGCCAGTGGCATCCACCACTGTACCCTTGATGCCTTGGTTCTGCTGAACGCTCATCGCAGCATTGTTCATCTGGGCAGCGAGAATGGCAGAAGCAGGCATCCACATCAAACCTGCACCGAGCAGGCCGAGAAACATAGTTTTCTTTCTCATAATTGATATTTTGTTTTTAGTTTAACATTATTCTTTCCCAAAGATTCCTTCGAGAATCCAAGGAGCATTCACCTTCATACTCTTGAAACGGTCGAAGATGCCATACTTCTCAGAGCCGTTGCCGAAGTGGTTGTTGTCCCAAACGAAAGTAGAGAAGCCTCGTTTGCGAGCCTCCGTAGTCAAGAACTTACAGTAGTAGGTCATGTTTTCATGCACTTTCTCTGAGTTTGACTTATAGTGATCGGTTACTCCCCACTCTCCTATTACGATACCCAGTCCTTTGTTGCTCCAGGTATTCACCGCCTTGTCGAAGAAATCCGTCATCGTCTTCTCGTTTTCAGCAGGTATCTTGCCAGCATCCTTGTAGGCATCACCCCAGTAATCGTAGGTGCAATCGCCGGCGTAGCTCCATGGCTGATAGTAGTGGAATTCCACACTCATATAGTTGTTGCCATTGCCTTCGGCATCCTTTGGAATGATGAAATCTCCATTCTCGATGCCAAACCAAGGGTTACAAACGTAAGTCTGTAAGATGAGGTGGCGCTTGGCATTGTTGCCGCCTGTGGCACGAACCACATCCACGAATATCTGATTGTAAGCATTCTGCACTTCGAGGTTCTCGGCAGTAGGTTTGCCCCAGTTATCTTTGATATGCACTTCGTTAGTTCCTGCGAAAGCAAGACGATAATCATAATTGGCAAACTCAGAGGCGATATTCATCCAGAGGAGCGCAAGCTTCTGGCAGTTTTCTTCCTTATATTGATAGGTAGGACGACCTTCGAGCCATTTTTCATGATGCACATTGATGATAACCTTCAAACCGTTGTCGAGACACCAGCCCACTACCTCCTTGATACGGGCAATCCAAGCCTTGTCGATGCTCATTGCCTGAGCGTTGGTAATGTGGCACTGCCAACGGATTGGAATACGGATGGCATTGAAACCTGCCTTCTTCACGGCTTGTATCATCTTCTTGGTAACAACGGGATTGCCCCAGGCTGTCTCTGCATGGATGGAACCATCAGGGTTGCCAATCTGCATCGACTCACCATCCTGCCCAGGAGCTGAGCACTCGAATTCATTACCGAGATTCCAACCTACTACATCCTTGTTCCATTGCTGGGCGGTAGGAATCGATTCGCTTGCATCAGATGTATCCACCGAAGGACTAGCACTGCAATAAAATGCAGTAAACATACTTGCAAATAGCAAGCAGATTTTCAAAAAGTTCCTTTTCATTATTAAATTTTTAAACCTAGTGTATAGTTGCTGTTTAGCATAATTGTTATTCATTGCGAGTTACTATAAGAACTCGGCTGCAAAAGTACAGAAAAGGGAGAAAAGCCAGGTTAGAATGCAAACAAAAAAGGTTTCAAATCTGACTTATCGCCAGGTCTGAAACCTTACATTTACATATAACCAGCTGAATATCAGAAGGTAGTAATTTTACTTTCTTTACCAGCAATTTACATGGCTCATTTTATTCATACTTACTCGGTGACACCCCGAAATGCTTCTTGAAGACCGTACTGAAGTACTTTACGTTTACAAATCCAGTCTTCACGGAGACATCCAAGACGCTATCGCCTTGCTTCAGATACTGGGCAGCCTGCTCCAAACGGATGAGTCGCATGAAGTCTTGCGGTCCTTGCCCTGTCAGAGTCTTCAACTTGCCATAAAAGAGCGTACGGCTCATCGCCATCTCCCGGCAAAGGCGGTCGATGGTGAAGCCGGTGTCGCTCAGGTTATCGAGAACGAGACGGGTTGCTTTCTCAACGAAGGACTGGTCCATCGGATCCAAATCCGGTTCTTTTTCATCAGATGATTTATTCGTTTCATCGGATGATTTATTCGTTTCATCGGATGATTTATTCGTTTCATCAGAAGTCACGGATGGCAGAGAAGGTTCGCTTGGCAACAGGCTCTTTGAAGACGATAGCCCAGAGTCCTCTCCTCTTACGATGGCGAGACTTTGCTCCATATAGTAACGACTCAGACGGCGACGGTTCTTCAACATGCCCGCAATCTTGCTGGCAAGGATGGCTGAGTCGAACGGCTTGGCAATGTAATCGTCTGCTCCAAGGTCTAGACCTTCTATCATGAAATCACGACCAGCCTTCGCCGTCAGGAGGATGACAGGCAGCCAACTGGTCTCCTTGTTTTCCTTGATGCGACGGCAGAGTTCGTCGCCCTGCATACCCGGCATCATCACATCGGATACCACGATGTCACACTCACCATTCTCAGACAGATACTTCAAGGCAGCCTCGCCACTCTCCACATCCACTACATGATATTGGTCGGCGAAAGCCATACGGATGTATTGACGGAGATCTTCGTTGTCATCTACAAAAAGGAGCGTGTCCTTAAGGGGTTCCTCTGATATTATTCTTTCATCGGCAGACACGGAGGTATCTGAAGTTTCCGGCAGACTTGCTGGCTTGGAAGAAACGGAAACATCAACATCTGTCACTTATACAAATCTCCGAGCCCACGAGACTCGACGTCAGGTCGGA
>ERZ1023899.178-NODE-178-length-12677-cov-16.949612_pt1 | contig 12677 bp, 10 predicted proteins | sample MGYA00380400_ERZ1023899 | MGnify/ENA primary metagenome ERZ1023899 (study PRJEB33179, sample SAMN07448996) | human gut metagenome | biome: Human-gut; feature: Human associated habitat; material: Faeces | host: Homo sapiens | place: India: Bhopal | collected...
ACTCATTCGACACGAAGGCACGCACTCCATAGGGTACCATCAAGTTTGCGGTCAAGGAAATCCCTGCACCATGCAATCCCGATTCCTACCTCACCGACCTCTATGGTGATTATATGAAGATTCCACCAGTAGAAAAGCGCGAGTTTCATTCAATATTCATCCTGCCGGAACTAAGGAAAAGAAGTTAAGAAGTTAAGGAGTTAAAGGAGTTAAGACGTATGTCTTGTTGTTAAAAAACTACACAAAAAGCAGCACGCCCTGAAAGGGCAGAAGCTCCTAGCCCAGGGCGTGTTGCTTCTGGTTCTTTGGGTCTCAGCCCGTTCTTAAGCCACATACAAAAACTCAATCTATCATTTACTGTAAAGCCTGGATGGTATGAGCCAGACCATCCTTTAATAATGTAATCGGCTTCCAGCCCAGAGCTTCCAACTTATCCGTAGCAAAAACAGCCTTGGTAATAGGAGTGGTATTGCCATGACTGGCATCATCGGGAATATCAAAGACCACCTTTCTGCCAGCCAGATCAGCAACAGTTTCTGCCAAGGTTCTGATGCTTACATTCGACTCCTCATTGGCTATATTATATGCCTCGCCGTTCCCGCCCTTCAGCAGGATACAAAGCAGCGCCATCGCACAATCCACCACATAAGTCCACGAACGGAACGCCTCCCCCTTACTCTTCAGTACGATATCCTCGCCACGCAATACATTGCGGATAAACTGGGCATAAACACGATTATCGTTCTCTGTAAAGAACGGACCGTAGATATGACTCGGACGGGCGATGGACACCTCAATGCCATACTGATGAGCATAGCAGATACAAAGCGTCTCGGAAGCACGTTTTGCCGAAGGATAGCACGCCCTCACCGTAGTAGGATCGATATACCCGCTATAGCTTTCTTCAAAGACACGACCGTCGCCCTCGCCATAGACTTCTCCGGAAGATACATAGACCAATTTCTTCAAGCCGTGCTGCAGTCCAAAGCGCAGCAGATTATCCACGCCGAAGATATTAGACTTCATCACTCCCACAGGATCCTCGCTATAAAGCTGTGGACAGGCACCGCCAGCAGCATCCACGATATAATCGAAAGAGATATCCACCGACAAGGGAGCCGTAACATCAAAAGGAAGAAAATGATAATGTCCGGAATCAAGATACGCCGAAAAGCGCCTGTTAGCCCGCTCTTCGTTACGACCCGCAGCATAAACCTGATAATCCAGTCCCTCATGCTGCATCAGCATATCAACCAGACAGCCACCAATCAATCCAGTAGCGCCCAGCACCAGGATATTCTTGCCCGAAAGCTGCTGCCATGGCAGCTCAAACGCAGCCAAAGCCGCCTTTACATCTTCATTATATAGATTTGTCTGTTTCATCCTACTATCTATTTCCTTCTATTATCTATTTCAACTTATATCGGCAGAGCCTATTATCTATTTCAGCCACTCATCCTTGGTGGTATGCTTCAATGCCTTAAACAGCTCCACATCCTCCGTCTGGGTAAGCTTCAATCCGTTTTTCTCAGATCCCATCACCAGGTGCTGGTTATCCACTCCCAGCTCAGCCATCAAGGTACAGGATGCCACCGTGCCGTCAATACCCTTGGCATCAGCCTCGGCGTGCGCCTTCAGCAAAGTGCCGAGAGGATAGGTATGGGGAGTCTGAGTGCGAACCAGCCGCTCGCGTGGGATGTCGATATTCTTCACACAGTCATCCACCTTCTGCATGATAGCCTCCTTGCAGATCATACCCGTAATGGCATAGCCATACTTTCTGCACTTCTCGATATTCTCGGTAATGATTCGCTCTGCCACCAGCGGACGCACACCATCGTGTACCAATATGATATCATCCTCTGCACATCCGGCATCGCGCAAGCCCCACAAACCATTGCGGATGGAGTGCTGATTGCTGTCACCACCCTCGAAGATCCACTTCAGCTTGGTGATGTTAAACTGGTTGGCATACGCCTGCAGTACCACTTCCCATCCCTTGAGACACACCACGCAGATGGCGTCTATCTGAGGATGGCTCTGGAAAGCCTGCATGGTATAGATGATAACAGGTATGTTATCAATCGTCATAAATTGCTTTGGGATATCCTGTCCCATACGGTTACCAACACCGCCTGCAGTCAATAATGCAATATTCATAAAGTTCGTATTTTAAGATTGTCTATTATATTGAATGTTATTATATGAGAAGATCAACGGATAGCAGAAGGCACGTATCTTTGCCATCAAGCCCCGCTGATGCTTGCTGTAGTATATCTTGTCACCATGCTTCAGACAGAGGAAGCAGAGGCAGAAGAGTGCCAGCAGATTGTGATGCAGCATATAATAGCTCATGCGATGTGCCAGCGCAAACTTCGGCTCCCGGGTATGCTCATATATATAGGTATAGAGCATCTGCCAGTTGGGCTGCTGCTGCAATCTGCGATAATTGGCGATACCATAGAGGTAAGGCTGATAGGTAGGGCGGGCATCCACCTTCTTGCCTGCCTGCTTCAGTTCCTCATGACAGGCAGAAGCCAGATTCGTGCGATGCCAGTTCAGCGGTTCATCTACCATCACGATACCGCCGTGCAACTGGGCGCAGATGGCAAGACTCCAATCGTACATGATGTTCGGCAGCCAGTATTCACTTGTCTGGATAAACTCCCGGCGGAGCAGCATGGTATGTCCGGCAAATCCGCAGAAGAGCAGCGCCTCCAGGCTGTACTGAGGATTCACAAGATGCGTATGCTCCCTGTCGGCACCACGCAGATGGGTAGAAAAACAGATGTCATGATTGCCGATGGCAGCCACCTGCTTCTCTATCTTGGTAGGAAACCAGACATCATCCTGATCACTGAAAGCCACAAAATCGCCCGTTGCCTTCATCGCAGCCGACTTGAAGTTCTGATTGAATCCCAGGTTGCTGGCATTGCGCGAGAAATGTATGATAGGATACTTCTCGGCATAGGCTGTGCATATCGCCACCGTATCATCCGTAGAACCATCATCCTGGATGATGATCTCCTTCAGGGGATAGGTCTGCGAGAGTATGGAATCCAACTGCTCCCTGATATATTCGGCACCATTGTAGGTGCCCATGATGATTGAAACTGTCTTATCTGTATTCATCCTTTATTCTGATTTATTCTGCTTATCGCTGATATTTCAGCTTTATTCATATTGAACCCATCAAGGTTACTTCTTTCCCATTTTCTTCTTCACGAAAGCCATACACTCCTTCAGAATGGCGGCACCGGCAATACGCATCACCAGATAGTACAGCACCACAGCCATCAGAATGCGGCAGAGCAGGAGCAGCCACAGATTGTGGATAGACTGCGTGGCGAAATAGGTAGCCGTCATCACCGCCAGGGCTGCCAGCGCAAACGGCAGGATATCCTTCAGGAACATCCATACCCGATAGCCTATCAGGCGACGGGAGAAATACTGCCATACGAACAGCCAGATGATGTTCAGCAGCACGTAGGCGATGACCATCGTGCGGATGCCCCAATGCCATATCAGAATCATCGTCAGAATCTGAACCACACCCAGGGCAAAGGTCACCCCAAAATAAGTACCCGACTTACCGTTGCTCACCACCAGACTCGACATAAGCTGGCTCATCGGAATGATGGCACCACTCACGCAGAGAATCTGCAGCAGGAAGGCACTCGCCAGCCATTTTTCGGTGATAGCCAGGACGATGAACTCCCTAGCCACCATTCCAAATCCCAGCATCAGCGGGAAGGTGATGAATGCCGTGAAGCGGATCAGCTTGCGCAAGGCTTCCAACTGGCGTCCCGGCTGCTCACGAAGATCTACCAGCACAGGCTGAGCCACCGAATCCACCATTCCCTGTATCACGCTGTAAGCCTTGAAGTTCCACTGCGAAGCCTGGTTGTAATTACCCGTATCATGCGCCGTGAAGTAATGACCCAGCAGGATATTCAGCACATTGTTGTTGATATGCGTAGTGATGGTGGAAGCCAGCAGTTTGCAGCTGAACTTGAACATCCTGCGGATAGGTTCGAAATCGAACCGCAGACTCGGGCGCCACGGAGAATAATGCCAGAACAGCGCCGTATTCACGATGCTGTAAACGATGGTCTGGGTAGCCAAAGCCCAATAAGACATGCCGCAAAACGCCATGATCACTCCTACCACACTCGAAAAGAGCGTGGCGATGATGCCCGACTGCGCCCTCTGCTTCACCATCATGTGCTTGAAGAGATAAGCCGACTGAGCCGTACAGAGGCTGGAGAATAACAGCGACAGGAATGCATACCGGCAAAGAGGAACCAGTGCCGGAGTATGATAATAGCCCGCTATCAGAGGGGCACAGAGAAAAAGTACCAGGTATAGAAAACCACCTACAGAGATATTAAACCAGAATACGGAGTTATAGTCATTATCTGTAGGTTCCTTGATATTCGTGATAGCCGTGATGAAGCCCGAATTCTGCAAGGCATTGGCTATCAGAGAAAAAACAGTAATCATGGCGATCATACCATAATCGCTTGGCGACAACAGTCTGCCCAGGACGATGCCGAATACCAGTCCGATAACCTGCATCGCCCCATTGTTCATGGCTCCCCAGAAGAGGCCCTTTGCTGTTTTTTCCTTTAATGTTTCTGCCATTTAAATTTATTTTTTCTTGCTAAAACCATGCGAACTAGCGCTTGAAGAGACTTCTCACCACAAACCAGGTATGCACCAGAACCGTGGTGACAATGCCATAGTTGCTGCACATCACCTCGAAACGCTCCTTGAGCGAAGCCTTGTGATTCTGCACCGACATGCCACCATCCAGATAATTGGTGATGACTGCATGCACATTGCGCAACGGAAGATGGCGCTGCTGAGCCGCCTTCATGATACGGATGCACCAATCCACATCCGCCGAAAGGCGATAGTGAAGATCATAATGGATTTGGCGGGCGATATCCGTGCGGGCATAAAACGACTGATGACAGACGAGCATCCCCCACTTGAACGAGCGCCAGTTCAGCTTCTCGGGAGGCGAAAGACGGCGATGGCGCAGGAATCTTCCTTCGTCATTCACGATATCGGTATCTCCATACAGCACGCCCGGCAGGTTCTCGCCCTCGCCTACGCATCCCTCCACATACTCCAGGGTATCGTCAGAAGGAAACACATCTCCCGCATTCAGAAACACGAGATAGTCGCCTGTGGCACGGTCGATGCCCTTGTTCATGGCGTCATAGAGTCCCTTGTCGGGTTCCGAATACACCACGATTTCGTGGGCATTCTCTCCAGCCTTTGCCCTGTTCTGGTATGCCCGAACCATTGCCAGGGTCTTGTCCTTCGAAACACCATCTATGATCAGGTGCTCGATGTTGCAGTAAGTCTGCTTATTGACACTATCCAATGTACGCTGCAACACACGCTCAGCATTGTAGGTACAGGTTACGACGGTAAACTTAATCATATCCGGTAGTTTTTAAAGGCCATCGCCTGATTATACACCTCAACATATTTCAGCGCCACCGCATGCTGCGAATAGTTATGCATCACCTTCTGCAGGCACGCCTTCTTCAGATTCTCCCGGTCGGCTTCTTCCAGCACCCAGTGGATGCCAGCCGCCAGATCCTTGGCATCACGGTAGTTTGCCACATATCCGTTCTTCTGATGATCGATCATCTCCGGTATGCCGCCCACCTTGAATCCTACGCTCGGCACGCCGCAAGCCATCGCCTCCATGATGGTATTCGGCAGATTCTCCGACAGGGAAGGAAGTACGAAGACATCGGCAGCATTGTAAATATCAGCGATGCGCTTGTCATCACTCACATAACCGAGCGAAACGATCGGGAACGAAAGCTTGCCTTCGAACTCCTCGCTGTGTCCACCCAGGATAGCCACGCAGGTGTTCTCCCTCATCTCGGGATGCTGCTCAGCCATCAGCCGGCATGCCTCTATCAGATAATCCATGCCCTTATAAGGATTGGTAGCTCTCTGGGCGATAAAGAGGATGATGCGCTTGTCCTTCGGCAGCTGCGTGCGCAGACGGGATTCCAGCTTGTCCTGCGGACAATAGACATGGGTATCTATCGGATTGGGAATCGTCTCGATGCGATGACCCGCCAGGAGTCCGCTCAACCGGGCTTCCGCTGCCAGCCATCTGCTGCAGGTAACAAAGGAAAGAGCCCCACTGTTATACACCTTCTGCTTCTTCTTCCATATCTTAGCCGACAGATCGTTCTTTCCCCCGTTTCCCGGCAGATACTTGCAATTGCCGCAGCCATTGTTGTAATGATGGCAGCCCAGGGTGAGATGACAGATGGATGACGCCGGCCAGATGTCGTGCATGGTCCATACCACCGGTTTTCCGCTGCTGATGATCTTCCGGATGGTCTTCAGCGAAAGCATACCCTGGTTGACCCAGTGCAGATGGATGATGTCAGCCTCCTTGAACTCCGGCAGGGAAGTGATGTCGTATCCCGCATTGGCGATATCGAGTGCAAAGAGATTCTTCTTGGAAAAATGAAGGCGGCAGAAAATGCACCAGCGCTCCCACAGGAAATTCCACTGCATCCTGAGCGAGCGTGGCAAACCTACCACGGTAATATCATCGGTCACCTTGTCGCGCACCAGCATCTTAGCCTTAACACCATTGTTGTTAAGGGCATCCATCAGGCGGTTGGCAGCTACAGCAGCTCCACCCGCCTTCTCACTTGTATTTACTATGAGTACTCTCATGATTATCCTTTTTATTCTGCTTGCAAAGATAATGTAAAAATTTGAGTTAGCGAAGAAAAAGGAAGACTTTTAATAAAATAAAACATGCCACAACTCTCAACGAGCTGTGGCATGCACTATGTTTAACTTAAAAATTCTAATCAAAATAGTCTCACGACCTTCTCAATTATCTGTTAAACAATCTACCTTAAAACCTAATAACTAAAAACCTAAATCTATTACTACTAACCTAAACAATCTATTAACCTTTTGACGCTGCAAAGATAGTACTTTTTCTACAAATCTCCAAATAATTCGGCAAAAAAAGTATTATTTTTGAGTTTTTTTGATATAAATCAACGAATTATTAGTAAATTCGTCAAAAATCAACGAGATTTTAACTCTCGTTAAGCTTTTACTATCAATACTGTAGCGTAAGCTGAGATTCCTTCCATTCTTCCGGTAAAGCCCAACTTCTCTGTGGTTGTAGCCTTGATGGAGATCTGATCTTCCTCTACCCCCATCACTTTTGCCAGGCATTCCTTCATGGCAGGAACATGCGGATTGAGCTTCGGACGCTCTGCACAGACCGTTGCATCGATGTTGCCCAGGGTATATCCCTTGGTAGCAATCAGGTCCATCGTCTTCTTGAGCAGAATCTTGGAATCCACATTGAGGGTCTCTGCTGCCGTATCAGGGAAATGATAACCGATATCACGCATATTGGCTGCACCCAGCAGGGCATCACAAATGGCGTGAATCAACACGTCGGCATCACTATGGCCGAGCAAACCCAACTCATAATCTATCTTGATACCACCCAGCCACAAGTCACGGTTCTCTACCAGCTTGTGAACATCGTATCCAAATCCTACACGAATATTCATAATCTTATATTTATAATTAAAGTTATTAATATGTTTATATTCTGTCCTGCCTATCGCTTGAACAGGTCTTTCAATCCGTCCATATCGAACGCCAGCGTAAAGCGCAGGGTCTGGTCGAGCGGATTGCTCTTGGCGGTGGCTACCACATAGGAAGCATCGAGCGAGAAGACATTCATCTTGAAGCCGGCTCCCACCGTGAAGTACTTGCGGTTGCCCTTGCTCTGGCTCTCGTGATGATAGCCGGCACGCAGGGCAAACTTGTCATTATATACATACTCGGCACCTACGCCATAGTTGATTTCCTCCAGCTCTTCCTTGAATCCGCCTGGGGCATCGCTGAAGCTCTTGAAGATGCCGCTGATGCCCGAAATATCGTTGTATTCACGGTGCACACGGTCTTCATACTCCGAGTTGTCCTCTCCCTCATTCTGAGCAGGAACCGTCGGTACGAGATACTTGTTGGCATCTGCGGCGATGGTAAAGCGGTTGTACTCGTCGATAGGAATCATCAGTGAGGCTCCCAGACGCAGATTGGTAGGCAGGAACTCGCCATACTCCTTACCGCTGAAGGTAATCTTGCTGCCGATATTCGAAATGTTCAGACCTACGCCCAACTGGCACTCACGCGGTCCGATGTTGACATAGTTCTGATAATAGGCTGCGATATCCGCCGCAAAAGCCGAGGCTGGCGAATTTTCCTCCTGATAATCGAAGCGCAGGTCGGAATAGATCCAGCGGATGGCTGCCGCCAGGGAGAATTTCTCGCTGAGCATCAGAGAGTAAGCCACATCGATCGACATCTCATAGGGATTGATGGTCATCGTATTGTCGTTTTCTCCTGGCTCAGAAAGAAACACCTCACCCATATTGAAATAGCGGAGCGAAGCGGATACGGCACTGTAATCGCCTATGCGGTAATAGCCCGAGAGATAGGCGAGATTCATGTCGTTGACCAGCGAGCGGAGCCATGGAGTGAAGTTCAGCGCCACGCCCGCCCTGGAGATATTGAAAGGATACTTTGCCGGATTCCAATACTGCGAGTTGACATCCGGATCGGTTGCCGCACCCACATCACCCAGACCTCCGCCGCGGGCATCGGGCGCTATGGTCTGAGAGATGACGGCATAGTTTACCGGATTGAAAAGACTCTCCTTGGTATCTCCCTCTCCATTCTGCGCCGATGCCGTCAGCGCCCATACCGAGAGGAAACCGGTTGCGAATATCTTGACGATTCTATTCATACTACATGATTTTATATGATGATATTTTCTATTTTATAATGATCAGTTTCCGGGTCTTGGAGGCATAGCTGCTGCCATCCGATGAAACCTTGACCCGATACAGATAGATGCCCGTACCCAGAGGGCGACCGCCATCTACCGACAGATCCCACTTCACGGTATAGACCTCCGAAGCCGGTACTCCGCTCTCGGCATGGCGCCAGAGCTGTCTGCCCGAAGTATCATAGAGTTCGATCACCACATCCATCCAGCTCTCCGTCCTGTCGTGAGAAACGATGAAGGTGGTGGTGCTGCGGGCTGGATTCTCCGTCACGCCCACATCGAAGAGCGATGGAGCCAGACCGCTTACCACATTGAAGTGGAGGGTGGTGGTAGAACTGTTGTTCTGGATATCCCATGCCGTGAAGGTAAGCTGATGCCTGCCTGCCGGGAGTTCAGGAATACTGTAGCAGGTGGAACCGCTGGTATAGGTTCCGAAATCATACGAGAAATAACCGTTGAGATTGTAGGTCTTCGACTGATCTCCGTCTATCACCAGCTTCAGGTCATGGCCGAGTCCGCTTCCTGCGGCATTGATTCCGTCCTTGTCTGATATCCTTGCCACGAAATAAGGGGTGGTATTCACATTGCCGCCATCCACGAAGGTAGGCGAGTTCAGATAGCAGAATACCGACGGACCGATGGAGTCGTTTCCTGCCACCACGCTGCCGCCCACCTTGAACCGTGCGCTTTCTCCATTCGCCCGCAGCGCCTTGTCGTTGCTGACGGCATAGAGATTCATCAGTCCGGTATCACCCGAATAATTGATGTCCTTAGGTACGGCAAAGCTGAAGGCGAACTTTCCGTCGGATACGCTGTCAGCACCCTGATAGAGGGTCTTCTGGCGGTCGTAATACTGGAAGGCTGTGGAGGCTCCGTCGGCAGTGGCATCATTCAGCTTGCAGGTAACCAGTTCCCTGGAATCCCTTACCGTAGCCGTCACTACCCCCTGGAAATCCACATCCGTCTCCACATGTCCCGCAATCCTGGCTATATCTCCGGCTCTCAGCAGCGGAACCGTATCGGTGCGCTGGCAGGAGATGCCGTTGATGGAATCCACCACCACCTTCATCATCGGCAGGTTGAGCGAGAGGGCAGGATCTCCGAGCAGGGCATACTGCAGATGGTTTTCCGAGCGGTCTATCTCGCCCGCCATCACATTGCCCAGCATCACGTCGTTCTGCGCCAGCCGGTGTGCCTCGCCTATCGCAAGCGGCTTGCCGTCTTCCCGGCTCAGCACCCTGCGCAGGAAGGCGCGGTTCATATACTTGTTCTGCTGGGCAAACACGGTACGCGTGGTACCATAGAATGCCACAGCTCCACCTTTTTCATTCAGCAGGGCAGCCTCGCCGATGGTAGATTTCGTACCGTCATAAGGCATGATGTCGCAGGATGCCGTCACCCACAGCGGCAGATTCTCGTTTCTGAACGATTCGAAATCCGTAATCTTGAGCACGTTTTCATGCGAAATCTGGGTCTCGCTTCCATGTCCGGCATAATCCATCACCAGGGCACCATTAGCCTGCTGCTGCCTGATGATACTGGAGACTTCGGGATAGGAATTTCCCGTTGAGGAGGTCTGTCGGGTGTAGGCATCCCACATCACCTTTCTGATGAGATAGCCCGGATAGAGCGAGGCGATATCGTCTGCCACCTCGTTGGCATCCGCCATGTGGAGATTCTCGTTGCCGTCATCGCCCATGAACATCAGGGTGTTCTGCCAGGCTCCGGCATTGGCGTTCTTCTTGTAGCTGATGGTCTTGTCCACCAGTATCTCGGCTTCCTGCGCCGTGGTCACCGGGAATCGTCCTACCGCCACATCCTGCAGTTCGGTTTTCGGATCAGCTCCCTTTCCTTCGCCGATGATTCCCAGCCAGCTGTCGCTCACGTAGCAGGTGGTCTTGCTGAACGAGTCATCGCTCTCATGACAGAGCAGGTAATCATCCGGATTCAGCAGTCTGCAATCTGCCGTGAGCATCCGGTTGTCCCATACGCAGTCGCCGAAGAGCAGCAGATACTTAGGCATGTCAGCAGCCGTAGCCGCCCTGTCACTCAGCATCCGCAGATAGCGGCGGTAGGCATTGGCATCGGGGGTACCGCTGGAGAATTCATTATAGAGTTCATCGGCGGGCACGATATTCACGCGCAGCCCGTCGTGGGTTTCGTGGAATTCCTTGAGCCGCTGTGCCTGCTTGAGCAGTTTCTGCGAGGTTGGGATGATGATTACCATATCGGCAGCCCCATCAGCATGGTGATCCTGCGGGGTGATGCCATATACATACTCGGCTGCAGGAATCTGACTTCCGAAACCGGCAAAGGGCGCAGGTTGCTCCCAGGTTACGGCTACATAATCCAGATGAACCGGTCCACCGCTGAGTGGCTGTATCTCGATGGTATCCTTCTCCCTGAAATCCTGGAGCGGATAGGTGGCGCTCCTTTCCACGCCTACCGTATAGGCACTGCTGCTGGTATTGACAGGCAATTGGAGGCTCATGGTTCCCAGTTCCTGCTGGTTTTTCCTGATCTGCACCTGGGTGTTGGTACCGGCGGTAGCAGCCACCACCAGCTTTCCCCGGCTGCATCCGGTAGGATTGGTGATGACCACCTTCTGGGTATCGCCCACCTTGACGGCTGTAGGATGGAAGAGATTCCTTCCACCCTGCATCCAGCTGAACCCATCTACTTCATAAAGAGAATGATAATCTTCCGGCATCGGATGGCAGGAAGACACGAAAGAGGCTGAATCTGCCCAGAGACTAGGCGACTCATCGCTCTGGGTGATGAAATAATAGCCATAGTCTGAATAGGGATTGCGGGTACGCACCGTAGCCGTCGGACTGCTCCAGCTTACCGCACCGCGGGCGTAGAAATAATGTCTGCCATCCACTACATATTGCGGCACCTCCTTCAGGTCGTCCGTCTCCCGAATTTCCTGGGCATAGAGCGCTTCGTTCTGGAGATTTCCTCCATAACCATAGATCTTCACCTTGCTGATATCCGAAAAACCGGCACGGCGCACCACATCGGCAGTCAACTGATGAATACCCGTTTCGCTCACCCTGATCTTTGCCCATTTTCCGCTTGCCAGCACAGAATGGTCGGCATAGGCGGGAGAAGAATCCTCCCCGCCGCGGGTCTGCAGTCGGGCTTCCTGCTGCGAACGTGTCAGCAGATGCCACTGGCTCTGCAAACGTTTCAGCGGCTTCGCCTGGATATCCAGCATGAAGCTCACCAGCGCCTGATATCTGTGCTCCCTGAAGACGAGAGGAGAAAAGGAAATCACCAGCAAGCCTTGTTTCCGGCATTCGGTTACCTGCTGGCAGATGGCCACCTGCTCAGGGAGAGCAGCACCCGAAAGCCGGTTGTAATGAGAAATATCGGTAGCAGGCATATCCACATACTCCGGATATTTCACTGTTACCGTATAGATAGAATCCTGATAATCACCCTGCAAAGGCAAAGAATATACGAATTGAGGCAATATGGAGTCCACCTTCACCTCCTGCGAGGTAAGGTTGAAGAATCTCTGTGCCGCAGCAGGCAGCGCCATCAGCACCAGCACTGCCACGATACAGAGGTATTGCCATATTCTACTCTTATTCATATATTCTTTCTATTTACACATAAAATCGAGCACCTTTCTATCTTCGAGATAGCCCTCCAGATGGTCGTCGATCTTCACCGGACCGCATCCTGTAGGACAACCCGTATAGAGCAGGTCTCCAGTCTTGAGCGTAAAATACTGGCTGATGTAGGAGATGATTTCATCCACCTTGTAGAGCATATCGCTCGAACAGCCTTCCTG
>ERZ1023899.179-NODE-179-length-12666-cov-9.333915_pt1 | contig 12666 bp, 5 predicted proteins | sample MGYA00380400_ERZ1023899 | MGnify/ENA primary metagenome ERZ1023899 (study PRJEB33179, sample SAMN07448996) | human gut metagenome | biome: Human-gut; feature: Human associated habitat; material: Faeces | host: Homo sapiens | place: India: Bhopal | collected...
CTTGTCTGTTTATGTAAAATCTTTCAAAGAACTCTTTCTTTAGTTGCTTAGAGAAAGTGTATTTCTCAAAAGCGAGTGCAAAAGTACTAACTATTTTCGAAACCGCCAAATTTTCAGAGAAGAAAGTTTCATTTTTATCCCAAATTTAACAGTCTTAAACATTTTAACTCGTTATTCCCCATCAAACTCCTTATATTATACATACACACGTTGGGCGCATGTGTGCACGCACACGATTCTTTATATAGTTAAGAAAATCTAAAATGCAAAAATTACCCCCCCGTTTTTGGAAGCTATCGGATTTTTTGCTACCTTTGCCTATGAATAAAAGAAAGTTATACTGACTTGAATGGTATATTCTGAGCGAAATCAGGTATATCCGACATAAAATATGGTGTACCCGCACAAAATACGGTATATCTAAGAACAACAAAGAAGATTAAGAACAATATAAAGAGAACGATACATGAATAGAAGTAATGGACTGCGCATGCTGCTCCTCTTGATTTCTACTCTTACGATGAATTCCGCGCTGGCACAAGACTGGCGATTGAAGACAAACCTGGCATACTGGGCTACAACAACACCCAATATCGCTGCAGAAACCAGACTATCTAACCGATTGTCGATGGATCTATCATTAGGATGGAACACATTTACGTATAGTGGAAACAAAAAACTGAAGCACATTGCGATACAACCGGAAATCAGATACTGGCTCGGATGCCCCTACATCGGACACTTCCTGGGAGTCAACATACTCTACTCGCATTACAATGCGGGTGGCGTACACTTCCCCTTCGGCTTTTTTCCAGAGCTAAAAAAGCATCGGTTCCAAGGTGACTTGGGTGCCATAGGACTGGTGTATGGTTACGACTGGTCGCTCGGCAAGAGCAACAGATGGAACCTGGAAACGGCACTGGGACTGGGAGTGGGATTCACTCGCTATACCAAATATAACTGTTATGGGAAATGCGGTACAGCTATCGAGAAAAAAAACAAGACTTTCGTGATGCCAACCAAGTTGGCTGTTTCGCTGGTTTACAACATCGGGGCTACCGACCGCATGGACAACTGCCGCCAGAAGGAGCCACAGGAGATCATCCTTCCTGAAGATAATTGCACGCTCAACGAAATCCAGTTTATCCCAGCCCTTTCGTTCGTCAAGGACAACACGGGCAAGGCGGGCGAGTTACAGAAGAACAACCCTGTGCTTCAAGATATTAAGAACTATCGTCCTTACACCAAGGATTTGGTTTTGAGCCAGGAAGAAGGAGCACTCTACATCTTCTTCCCGAAGTCAAAGGCTGAGATTACGCAGGAATTCCGCAATAATAATAAGGTGCTCGACCAGATTATTGACATCACCAAAGCCATCATGATGGATACCACTTCTTCGGTGAAGATTATCCAGATAGTGGGTCTCGCTTCCATTGATGGTCCCGTGAAATTTAACGAACAGTTGGCAGATAAGCGAGCAAAGGCATTGAAGGATTATATCCAGCAGCGCACCTTGCTCCCCGATTCGCTCTTCGAGTGCAACAACGGCGGAGAGGCTTGGGCTGAACTTCGCTATAGCATCAAGGAGAGCAATCTGAAATGCAGGGACGAACTGCTGAGGATTATCGACAGCGAGCCTGATGCCGACCGCAGGGAGCGTCGCATCAAGAGCATCGACCAAGGCAGGGCATGGGCTGAACTTCGTGATAAGATTCTGGGCAACCAGCGCAATTCCGGTTTCCTCCGCATCTACTACGATTACGTACCTGACGAGGCGGCGACCACCATCAACCTAGCCACCCAGTTGCTCAAGTCGGAGCATTACCTGGAGGCGTTGAAGGAGTTGCAGAAGGTAAAAGCCGACAAGCGAGCCGCCAATGCCCTCGGCATAGCCTACTACATGACGGGCAACCGAGAAGCCGCCCGCCGTTACTGGCAGCAGGCGATGAAGGCAGGCGACGAGGAGGCAAAGAAGAACCTCATGCAATATGATAGAATTTTTAATTAACAAGATTATTTACATACTAAAATCTGACCAAAGTTATGAAAAGATTTCAACTATTTAGCTTGGCAAGTGCAATGCTTCTTGCAAGCGCAGCAGGATTCACTTCCTGCTCATCAGATTCAGAAGATCCTCTGGACGGAGGATCAGGTGTGGCAGGACAAGTGGTGAAGACACAGTTCTACCTGAACATTCCGTATGCCGGAAATGATGAGGGCGGAAATGCCAGAGTTTCAACGAGAATGAGTGATGAAAACACCCAAAATAAAAATAATTTTTTGGGATTAGTAGATTTGGAAATGTTTGCGTTCGGGGAGGATCCTACTTCAGAAGCAACCTCTACCCGAACTATCAGAATTGGAGATAACACAGGTACTAACGATAACGATGCTAAGCGCCGACTCTATAGTGACATTGCTATTCCGGTAGGTACAACAAATATGGTTTTGTATACAAGAGCATCCAAGAAGAGTAATAGCACCTCAACTGGCATAAAGACTAAGTTCCAAGCAGGTTCTTTGACACCTATTTATACCAAATTTACGGATGAAGCAAAGCCAAAATTATCGGAGATCAATTTTAATTTGGAAACAATTCATAGTGCTAATGACTTTACTTCTGAAGGTAGTAAAATCCTGGAAACATTGAATAAAATCGCACAAACGAGTGCAAGCGTTAACGGAACTACTATTGTATGGTCAAAAATAGAAGAAGCTACCACCATAGGAACAACTGAAGAGCGTAAAATTCTGCAGGATTTATACGACAAATTCGTTAGTTTAACTGCAGGTTCCGAAAATTCTGTTATACGTGCTATAGAAGACCTAAAGGCTGCTGTCGGAACACAAATACTCGCCGATTTCAACGAGTTGACAAAAGTCATTAAGGATAATTGTACAACACCTGATCTCAACACAGGATTCCCGAGAAACCTTGGTTTACCTGATGGTGCAGCAGTATTGACTTTTGACAAACCAAACAGGACTTTTTCATATAAGGAAGTTACTGCAGGAGTACCAACTGGAGGTAATCTTGTTGACCACAAGACAATTACTTATCCATCAGAATTGGCATATTTCGTAAGTTCTCCTGTCGGAACATCTTCAACAAAGGATAAACTTGCAGACTTACCAGACTATAATGCATGGTTAAAAAATAATGAAGAAACGTGGAAAGAGAAAGAATACGAAGGCGTTGTTAAAAGCAACACCAAATTAGTGGTATTAAAGAATCCTGTACAATATGGTGTAGCATGCTTGAAATCCAAGATAACGTGTGCTACAACATTACTAGAAGACAATGCTAAGAATTTTAAATTTGCAGCAAATAACACTCTAACAGTTCCTACAAACGGCATTGAAGTAAAAGGAATTCTGATTGGAGGCCAGCCTCAGGGAGTAGAATGGAATTTCGAACCTGCTTCTAGCGCAACATTTGATCATACGATTTATGACCGAGATATGAATATTGGAATAGCAGCCAAAATTTCTGAATCAAAACCAAACTATACTTTGGTTTTGGACAATAGAAATTCATCAACTACAGCACCAGGACAAAGCAAGGTGTATGTGACAGTTGAATTAGAAAATAACATGGGCGACTTCTATGGTGCAGAAGGTTTGATTCCTAAAGATACCAGATTCTATTTAGTAGGACAATTGGACCTTAATGCTCCTACAGGAGTCACCAAACCTTCTGAGACACTAGACCACGTATTCATAATGGATCATACAACTGTAGCCAACTTCATCATCAAAAACTTACAGAATGCCTACAACCATATCCCTGATATGCGTACATCAAAGATCAACGTAGGTCTTGCAGTAGATCTTTCATGGCAGGAAGGTATTACATTCGATGTAGACCTCTAAGCCAGATAGAATAAAACGATAGCTTATCCCCCACACGTTCTTAAAGGGCGTGCGGGGGAACTTTCTAGAAACACAAATGGGGCTTGACAGGCAAGCAACTGAATCTCATCCCGTTTTGCGCCTCAGAAAGGCACGAAATTGCCCTAGCTGGGGCAACTTTCTGTCCTAACTACGGCAGTTAACTGCCATGCCTAGGCACTTTGCGAAATGAGCGGAATTCCACTCCGCTATCGCCTATACTTGTCTTCGGAAACAGGCTTTCGAAATCAGCGTGTCGCAGCATACGTAGAAATCTCGAAAACTATTGCACACTACGCTCACATAACAACCTTATACACAGCTATTTGCTGAATTTCCGTGTAGTGTGCAATAGAAAACGCAAATTATAATAATATTTGTAGAGGAAGATTGTCGAACATTAAGAATGCAAAAAGTACAATGAAAAAACTATATAACACTTTACTGGCATCCGTGATGACCATCAGCCTCATCACCAGTTTATCTTCATGTATTGATGAAGATATGAGCGACTGCGGCAAAGAGTATAAGATACAATATAATCTGCAACTCAATACACAGATCAACACCGTGATAGACGTGGATCTGAACCTCATCGAAGAACAGGAGATTGCAGCCCGGCTGAAACAGGCACTCAGTAAGGTATTCACCGACCATGCCCACGACAACGACCTCTCCTTCTTCGTAGGCGAAGAACTCTCCCACCACGAGACAAACAAGATGGGTGCCAACTCGGTATCCTACACCATCTATCTGCCACGCAACAACTATCAGAACCTCTCTCTCGCCAATACCGGAAGCGCCGACAACGTAAAAATCGCCAACGCAAACTCCTGTAGATCACTCGCTTTGCGGCAAGAGGCAAAAGATACCATCAACAGTCACAACATCGGACTGTTCACTTCCCGACTCTCCATCGACGAGAACGATTTCGAACACGATCTGCAAACCACGCTCTATATGGCAAACAGCTCAGCTGTGGTGGTCATCGACCAGAGCAAGGTGCAGCCCACAGAACTCTGGGGATTTGTAGAAGGCATGGCAACCCAATTCCAGGTGAACGACAGCACCTATTCTTCCAGCCTCAACACGATGGTCAAGGCGAAGAGAATCAACCAGGATTTCATCATCATGTCTATGACAACGCACGATGACCTCTACACAGTCTGCTTCCCGAGCATCAAACCGGAATGGCGCTACCACGTCATCACCAAGGTGAACGACAAATACACCGAAACCATCTTCACCATGAACGAACCGCTGAAAGCCGGCAAGCTTAAGATTATCAAGACCCGACTGAAGGAAGACGGTTCGCTCTCTACCAGTAACACCGCCGTAGGCGTAAGCGTGAAACTCGACTGGAAACCAGGCGGAAGCCACGATGTGGAGATTTAATTAAGTGAAGAGTGAAGAACGAAGAATGAAGAATTCAACGGCTATAAAGATTTGATACATGAATCATATTACGAAATACATATTTGCGATACTATCGCTTATCATGCTGGCAGGATGCAGCGGAAGCGAGCAGAGCGAGGAGAGGCCAAAGGACACGTTGGCACCCATCTCGATCACCCTCTCTGTGCCTAACGACAAGTCGAAAACCCGCATCGGAGATCCGGGGACAGACACCAACGACAAGGTGGATTGGGACCGTCTGACGATTATCATTGCCTATAAAACCAAGACAACGGGCGAAACCATCGTTGATAACGATTCAAGGAAGATGGTATATTTCGATACTTTCACCAAGGAAGAATTTGAAAGACAAACGGAAGTGAAACATGCCAACTCCACCCTATCGCCTGCCGACAAGAATGGTTTCCACGACTACCAGATTTATCTGCCCTTAGGCACCTGCTGCATGTATGGCGTAACCTACAGCGAAGGTCAAGGTCTCAACCTGGAGACACTTTTATCAAATATAGGAAAAAATGAAAAGGATGCGAACCCATCCATTCTTAACCTACAGATTTCCAACGACTATGCCACATCAGGCAGCACAATGGATGTAGCCAAGTTTATCAGCGTTTCTACAGGTTATGCTGTTGAGATAGACCAGAAAACCAACAAGGAGAACGGTAATCGGGAAATGAACATAGACCAGTTTTCCAACTCCGGCATCTACGACCGAAAGTATTGGCGTATGATCTTAGCCAGGCTTGCCACCAAGCTTGATATCCAATGGGATGCCAAGGGTGCTTACGAAAATGATACCGATGGCAAGCAGAAATTCACCGACGTGAAAGTACAAGGTTTTACCTATCATAGCGAGGCAGAATCCACAACTGCAGGAACAGGCACAACTGCAGGAACAACCTCAGCAACAGGAGCAGCCTCAGCAGCAGGATGCGGAAGACTCTTCCCTACCCTTTATGCTACTTCCCCAGAAACGGAAAAGACATCCGTTGGCGGACAGAAAACATTTATCAACACCTCGGAGATCAGCAAACGTAACGGAAGAGTTTATCATTACACTTTTCCAGACGGCAGCAATACCCAGCCCCGCATCATCTTCAATGTATCAACAACCAAAAGTGGTGCAACGGAAAAAACAGACAAGGTGACTTTCAAACTGCCAGGAGGTTTCAACCCTGCCCGATGGTACAAAATCAACGTTACCATCTCGGGCACACAGATAGGCAGCGGAAGCAGCATTACTATTGACAATTTCAACATTTAAAATCCACCACATATCATGAGAATACCTGACACTAAATATTTCAGAATCATAGCAGTTCTATTTTTAATGAGCTGCACCCTCTCCCTGCTAGCACAGGGAAAGACCTATCATGTGAAAGTAGATGCCGAGGTAGCAACCGACGGCAACGGGTTATCATGGGACCATGCCATCACCCTGGAAAAAGCGCTGCGCCAAGCCAAGGCTGGCGATGAAATCTGGGTGAAAGGCTACGAGGATATTACCGGTCACATCTACGTGGCACCGAAGGGAGGCTTCGTTCTCCCTTCGGGCGTTGCCATGTATGGAGGTTTTGCAGGAGACGAGACCATCAAGAACGATCTCCCTACGGGCAGACATAAATATCAGATGAAGTATCAGACGGCTCTGGTGGGCGACATCAACACCAACGACAAGGCGAGCCAGCAGCTGATTATCTATCCAGAGAACACCACCCGCTCCGACAATGCCACCCATGTACTGACCCTCCAGATGGGCGTAACACAGAACAACACCAACGACGGCAACAAGCCAACCATTGTTTCCGGTTTCCTCATCGCTGCAGGTAATGCCAGTGGAGCGAATACTTCTGCAAATGGCAGAGGCGGCGGCATCTACGTAGTAAACAAAAGCAACGACAACAATGCCGGCAGCCGTTACTTCCGTATTTCGCAATGTAACTTTGCGAACAACTACGGCATGCGCGGCGGTGCCATCTATGTAGATAATTCCTGTACCAACCAGCTGTCAGCCATCAGCTACTGCAGCATTTTTAATAATGTGGCAGGCAAGCGAGGCTCCAGCGAAAACGAAGGTGGCGGTATGTGGATAGACGGAACAGCCACCGTCTACAACTGCAACATCAACAACAATACAAACGGCGGTATCCGACTTTCGAGCACATCGAAAATCGTCAACTGTTCTGTAATAGCCAACACCGTATCCGCCGCAGACCTGACCACAGACGGGGCATCAAACAGCATTGGCGGCGGAGCAGTTTACAACAGCGTGCTCTGGCATTCCACGGCACTCAGCAAGCAAGACAGCCGTCCTGCCTTCCATTCCTGTGCTTTTCCAGAAGTAGAAGTTACCAATCCCGATACCAATACCGACGCCAACGGGAACGTAAGGATCAGCAACGAGAACCACGGCATTGAGCCAGCCCCTTGGTTCAAGCAGAGTGCCGTGACCCAGGGTTACGACTTCTCATTCAGCAGTAACCTGAAGCAATTATACAGCACCGCCTTCACTTTCGAAGAGACCTCTGCCCTTTTGAACAAGGGAAAACTGGAATACTACACCAACAACGTAGTTAAAGCAAACCTGGAAACTACCTCTACCGACATCATGGGTAGAACACGCTACCAGAATCAGGACAACACTATCGACATCGGCGCCTACGAGTATGCCCGAATGAAGGCAGGACGCATCAGATACGTGAAGCCCAAGAAAGCGGGAAAGGGCGACGGATCAACATGGAATGATGCCACGGACGATATCCAGTGGGCCATCAACGATTTGGCAGAAAAGGCAGAACAGGCAGGAGCGCCAGGCGAAAAAGGCGAAGTCTGGGTAGCAGCTGGAATCTATGAGGTAAAAGAGCGTATCATTGCCAATGATGCCTCTGCACCGGTGTCCCTTCTGATGAAGAATGGCATCAGCGTTTATGGCTCCTTCAAGGGAACAGAGAAAAGACGTTCCGAGCGCATCGAGGAATCCAAGAATTTAAAGCCTTGGGGATGGAAACAGGAATCCATCATCAGGGGTGCGGGATTCACGGGAAGCGATGATGCCAAATGGAATAACAATGATGAAGCCTGGAACATACAGACCAGCAACTCCTATCATGTGGTATGGTTTGCTCCCCTGCCGGGAGGAAAAGCCTTTACCGACGAAGTATATCTTGAAGGCTTCACCATTGAGGGAGGTAAATTTCACGATACGAACAAAGCCGAATACGCCCCTGGCTGTGGTGCAGGCGTTTATATCAATGACCCGTCAGCCCGAATGCGTTACTGTACCGTGAGATTCTGCAACCCGGGCATGAAAGAAAGCGGAACCATCAAGCCTCGTGGCGGCGGCATCTACTGCAAAAACGGACAGACGGAAGGTAACCTGGTATACGACTGTTCGGCTTACCAAGGCGGAGGTATCTATATTGACGAAGCCGGCTTCATTACCCGAAGCATGGTAACCAACTGCTCTGCCTATCAGGGAGCGGGTGTATATCTGAATGGTGACGCTACCAAGCCGGAGAAAGCCTATTATCAGATTCTTGCCACCTCGGTAATCAGTAACAATACCAGTACCCGAAATGGTGCTGTGTATCTGGATGGTCACGGACTGGTGATTAACAACACCATCGTCAACAACTATACCAACAACACCTCGGATCCTGCTGACAAGCTGTCATCCAATACGGGTGGTGTGTATATCAAGGAAAAGGGTCTTCTTGCCAACAACGTCATCTGGAACAACTCGCTGCTCCAGCACAAATCAGGCACCAGCAACTCAGCGTCCATGGCACAGATTTATGCAGCCAACCCATCAGAAGAGACCGTACAGTTTTACAACAACGCCATCTCGGATGTAAATGCAGCCAAATGGACCAGCACCTATCAGAGTGGAACCATCTCCATCAACACGTATTACTCGGGCAAGGGATTCGTGATGGGTACTGAAGCACCTTACAACACGGTGGAAGCCTTCGACGAGAAACGTGGCGTTCTTACAGACATGAAGACGGTGAACTATTACTGGGAAACATTGACAGGTAGCCGACTGCGCAACGTGGGCATCAGCTATGCCCTCCTGCCATCTTCCTACCTGTATCAGCCAAAAATAGACCTGAGCGGAAAAGCTATCAGTTCGGTTCCGTCAGCAGGAGCCTATATGGCTGACAACCACGACCTTGTATTTGAAAAGAATGACAGCAAGAAACGCCTGCGCATCTACTTTGACCGTTCACGAGAACTGGTGGACGGAACAGGACAGTCGTGGGAAAAAAGCTATACCTCATCATCTGCAGATGAAGTACTCGGTTATCTTGCCGACATCAAGGATGGAGACAAGGTAAAGGTGGTTACTGCGGGCAATACTACGCCTGAGGTATTCACTATCAGCAAAAACAGCGGTTGGGAGTTTGAAATCTGCAGCCGCGAGGGTGTGTTCGAACCGAAGATTGCCTACAAGTTCGAGGAAACAGATGCCAGGTCATGTACCTTCAGCATTCCACCTTGCGTACTTCCCATAACCGTGTATGGCGGTTATCCGGAATATTCAGAGAATCCGAATCCGAAAGATGAAGACCGTGACCCTATCAAATACCGCACCGAACTGAACGGAAACCTGAACGGTTCAGAACTCAACGAGGGTCTCTACCATCTGGTCCGCATCGAAGCGGGTGCCAACATCACCATCGACGGCTATGCCTTTACCCATGCATACGCTGCCGGTACTGCCTACATGCCTTATGGTGGCGGCGTGCTGATAGGAAGCATGGACCAGAGCAGTGAACCAACCACCGTGAAGCTGAAGAATTGCATCTTTGAGAACAATACAGCGACAGATGGCGGTGCTATCGCTACCATGCCGGATGCCGTGAATGTGAAATTGGAACTGGAAAACTGCGTCATCAATAACAATACGAGCAAGGATCCGCATAATCCAAGTCCATCGGTGCTGCCTTCCATCATCTATCTGAACAAGAGCCAAGGTAGCAAAAACTCTCTCACTCTCAACCATGTAAGCATCATCAACAATGAGGGAGTAGCGCCAGATGACGACCTTGTGATGGCTACCTCGTATGCTGTAGGAAACAAACTGAACATCAACGGTGCACGGGAAGGTTCGGAATGCAAAAACAGCATGAATATCAACACTCTTGGAAAAGACGGAGCCCTGAACTTCAGCAACCCGACCAATGAAGTGGGTGCCAGAATGAGCGGCAACGTTTATTACGGAGGCTATTCATCCTTCCGCCCGCTGACCAGTTCTGTACAGGCTGGCCGCATCATCAACAGCGCCCAAGAAAACAATGCAACCACAACAGCCAAGGACATCACCGGCGAAGACCGCAACCTAGGTGGTGTTCCCGACCTGGGTGCATACGAAGCTCTCCTGCCAAAAGCAGGAAAGATTATCTACGTGCGTTCGTACAACCAGAATTATGATAGCAGCAGCGATGCCAACACTGATGACCAGGACGGCAACCCGAACTTCAATCTTCTGAACAAACCAGATACCGAATATGACGGAAGCAGCTGGGACAAGGCGATCATCGGTAACGCCATGTGTGACAACACAAAGGGTAGAACGGGCAATGATTTCTATGTAAAGCAGAGTGACAATACGCTGCTTAGCACCACTATTGACAATGCAGAATATAGTCAGACTAACGGTATTTATCGTTCAGAAACTGACTCTTATGGTAATTTCTGGACTAACTCAGGAAATCAGGTCAAGCAGGATATCTCTGGCTGGGGATCATATAATAAAATCACCAACAACAGAAACGAACGATACATCAGCGGTCTACAATATGCTGTGGAAAAAGCAGCTGAGTTGAATAAAATAAAAAAAGACAGCGTTGTGGTGTGGGTAGGTGCAGGTATCTATACCGACTACAAAGGATTCGTTATCAGAGACAACGTGAAGGTTTATGGTGGTTTCCCATACGAAGGCTATCCTGGAGAAGACGACCGCCATCCGCTGCTGTCACAATACGTGCCGGCACGCAAGGAATACGAGAATCTGGACAAGACCAAGTATGAAACCATTCTACAGATTAGAAAGGAATCGCCTGTATACTTTAAAAACGAAGATAAGGAAATGTGGTATCAGGAGAAAAATTCTACTGATGGCTCTAAATATGACTTTACAAAAACGTTGATAAACAGCGGGAAAACAGAGCGCCATTATGTACTGTATCAGCCAGACGTATGCCTTCCTACCTGGTCGCCATCGGGTGATGGAAACGCCACACGTACCGACGGTAATGCAGTACGCTATAAAGGAGATAAGATAGACGACATCTACTACAAGGATTACAAGTATGCCAAATGGGATGGCTTCTCCGTACGTCATGGTTATATCATCAACTATCCTGGTGCCAACCGTGACGGAGGTGCAGGTGTGCGTGTATTCCGAGGTGTAGAACTGGAAAATCTTATCATCGTCAACAACTTCAACCATGGCAGTCGCGTACGTGGTGGCGGTCTGTATATGGACGGCGAGAACAGTAAGATTTCGAACAGTTACCTGCTGAGAAACCTGAGTTATGCCAACAGCAGTGAAAGTTATGGAGGCGGAGCCTATATGATTCAAGGCACCGGCTACAACCTTGTGGTGGCAAACAACCGTTGTTATAACGGATCCTGTCGTGGCGGAGGTATCTTCCTGGAGAGTGCCAAGTTCTACAACAATACCATCGCCTACAATATGGCGACAAACGGAACCGGCATCTATCACTGGCAGGATGCCAAAACAGGAGTTGCATCGCAACTTTCACTCTACAACTGTATCATCTATGATAATTACGATAACGGCAAGCAGATTACAGATCAGGTAAACTCAGCTGCATCGGACAAGATGAATCCATCTCACAACTGCTACATGAACAGTGGTAACATCAACAACAAATTCCAGGAAAGCGATGGAAATTTCACTGGCACAGATTTGGCTTTCCCATTTGAGGACCAGACCTACGAAAGTGGAAACAATTTCCGCTTCCGCAATGCCCGACTGAAGAATAACTTCCGCCTGAACGAGGCTAATGTTTTAGCAGGTAACAAGTGTCTGAATGGTGGAACCACAAATGTAGGAAATGGAATCATCCTTCCGGAAACCGATATGGACTATACCAACCGAATCAAGGACTGCGCCATAGATATCGGTGCCTATGAGGCTAACAATACTGCCAATATCGCACCACAGGAAAAGACAAACAGCGCAGGTATTGTAGATTACATTTATTATGTAACCCAAAAAGGATGGGGAAACAGAAGATGAGACAGTCCGAAAAACGCTGCATATGCAGACAACCTGCAGCATCTGCTTACTGCTGCCGGAAAAAAATTTAAAACATCGAACCAGGACAT